>Ga0310810_10005412_pt1 | contig 14269 bp, 11 predicted proteins | sample NCmetagenome_FD_207641 | JGI IMG/M metagenome (GOLD analysis project Ga0310810, IMG submission 207641) | Soil microbial communities from experimental microcosm in Duke University, North Carolina, United States - NC | ecosystem: Engineered > Artificial ecosystem > Soil microcosm > Unclassified ... | reverse complement strand
GCCTGGCCAGCGGCCGGCACGCTCCAGCCTGCGGTGGCTGCCAGAAGGCCTAGTCCCAGCCGGAGCACCCGCAAATTCTTAGGATTTCGAGCCATTTCGGCGCGATGAGCCGTTCTGTCCGTCCGCTACGCGTGAGTAGACAGAGAGTGGAATTCGGCGCATGAAGCGCCCCACACATTCAGGAGAAATGTCATGGCAGCTCGGTTCTTCCCGGTCAAATCGCTCGGCACCTCGATTGTCGGCCTCCTGCTCAGCGCGTCTGCAGCGCATTCGGCCCCCGCGCCGGCGGCGCCGCGAGTGCCGGCGAATCCCGGCACCGAGCACGTCCTCTTCCAGGCCAACTTCCAGGAATATAGCCCCTATTGGCGCCAGGTCCGGGGTCAGTGGGGCGTGGTCAAAGGCCAACTGCTTCAAACCCGTGACGACGCCCGCGAACTGAACACGGTCATGTTTTATGACCCGCTGATTATCGCCGACGCCGACATCACCGCCGACGCAATGATGCTGACCGAGCTGCCTCGCTTCCAGACCGCCGACGACGCCGACCTGCTACGGACGAAGCGGATGATCGCGGGAGCCGGCATCGCGTTCCGATATCAGGACGAGAACAACTTCTACCTGTTCCGCCTCGCCGGTGAAGACGGCGTGGTTCTCGGCAAGGTTGTCGACGGCACCTGGTACGAATTGGCAAATCCGAGGGCCGCCGATTTCGCCGGGATGCGCCTTCGCACCGACGTCGCCTACCGGCTGCGCGTTCGAGTGGTCGGCAACCGCATCCAGTGCTGGATCGGCGACAAAGCGGTCGCGAATCTCGAGGACGGCTCGCTCACGACCGGGCACGTCGGCCTGACGACGTTCCGCTCGCGGGCTGTGTTCAACTCCCTGAAAGTCGTCGAGAAATAAGCGCGGCCAGCACCACCACCGATAACACGGCGACCGCTGAAAAGCGGTCGCCGTTTTTCATGTCACAGACGTTTGAGCAGGGCGGACAGTTCTGCGACCGCCGCGGCCTCATCGGCGCGAACCGACAGGACCGTGTCCAGCCGAAGCGATCGATAGGTCGCGAGGACATCGTCGCCTAACGCCACCAGATGCAGCGCCCCGCCTCGCCGGCGAAGGGTCATGTCAACGCCGATGAAGACCGCAAACCCGGATTGATCGCACGAGGAAAACCGCAAGAGATCGACGACCAGGAACCGTGTCGCCGTGCCTATCGCCTTCGTGAAATGGTCCTGCAGGGCGAGCGAAGTGCGACTGTCGACGTGGCCCGCTACATGTGCAACATCAATCCGCGTGTCGAGGCGAGACGGGCCGAACGAAAACGTGAACGATCCGTTGTCTTGGCCGTCACGTGAATCGCCTCCGGCGGTTTCGAGCATCGCGACGATCTCGCTTCCGAAGCCCACCTGATCGCCGGCCTTGATCCTCGCCGCCTCCACTCTTTTTCCTTCAACCACCACTCCGTTTCGGCTGCCGGTGTCTTCGACGATCCAACCGCCATCGCCTGCGGGATAGATCGACGCGTGCCGCCGGGAGATGCTGGGGAAATCGAGCCACACTTCGCAGTCCTCGCTCCGCCCCACCAGATTCTTCTTCTCGCCAAGCGCGAACGTCCGGCCAACCAGCGCAGCGGGACCGCGAACGAATCGGACGTGCGCGGGTCGAAAGGCGTTGGGAGTCGTATCGCCCGGAATGTGAACGGTCTTCGGATGCTGCGCGACGTTGTGGATGGATACGTCGAGCTCGAACGGCTTGATGGCGACGACGCCCGCGCCGCCAAGCGACACCGTATCGATGACGCGGCGGCCGTTCAGGAACGACCCGTTCGAGCTGCGGTCGGCGAACGACAGGCTGCCGTCGGGCGCGCGCCAGACGACCGCATGCGTCCAACTCACCTTCACATCGTCGAGCACGACATCAGACTGCGGGGAACGACCAAGGACGATCTGATCTCTATCGAACTGCCCGGACCACACGACACGGCCATCGCGACGCACATCGACCGCAATCCGGGCGGCGGCGCCTTGAGCTTCGGCGTCAGGTGGATGAGCAAGGCGACGGCGGACATCAGTGAGCGCAGCCGCAATCCCCAAGGACCACGCCGAGCGACCAGATATCGGTGCGGTGATCGACGTCGTCACCTTTCTGCTGCTCCGGCGACATGTAGCTGGCCGTCCCGAGCGCGCTGCCGCGCGTGGTCAGCGGCTCATGGTTGCGGACCTTCGCAATTCCGAAGTCGAGGATCTTGACGATGCCATTCGTCAGCAGAACATTGCCCGGTTTCACGTCACGATGGACGATGCCGGCCTGATGAGCGTGGGCCAGGCCGTCGGCCATCTGGATCGCGATGTCGAGACTCAACTCGAGCGGCATGTCGCCGTGTCCGAGGCGATGCTTGAGCGTCTCTCCGTCGTAGAAACGCATCGCCAGAAACAGTCCGCCGTCTGCGGTTTCCTCGATGCCGTAGAGCGGGCAGATGTTCGGATGGTCCAGCGCCGCGCCGGCTCTGGCTTCGCGGATGAACCGCGTCTTCGCGCTCTCGTCGAGGACGAGCTCCGGCCGGAGGAATTTCAGCGCCGCCGGCCGCTGCAGCCGTTCGTCTTCGGCGAGGTACACGACGCCCATGCCGCCTTCGCCGAGCGGCCGCAGGATGCGGTAACCGGCGACGGTGGTCCCGATCAGCGGGTCTCGGTCGAGCGAGACAATCGGGTCGAGGAAGTCCTCCTGCACTGCCTGTTGCAGCAGCGACTCGACCTCGCGGCGCAGCTCGAGGTCATTTCCGCACCGCTCCGCGAGCAATGCTTCACGGTCGGCGGCCGGGAGGTCGAGGCCGTCCATCAGAATCGACTTGATCTGCTGGTAGCGCTTGGGGTCCACGCAGCCCTGTGAGAATCAGCGGCGTTCGAGTTCGCGGCGAAGCCAGGCGCGTGCGGCCGCCCATTCGCGCTTGACCGTCGCCGGTGAGAGTCCGACGACTTCGGCCGTTTCCTCAATGCTGAGGCCGCCAAAGAAACGCAGCTCCACGATACGCGCCTGCCGCTCATCGAGTGCCGCCAGCGCCGCCAACGCTTCATCGACGGCGACGACATCGACATTCTGGACGTTCGCGATCTCGAGCGCTTCGTCGAGCACTACGGCCGCCTCGCCGCTGCCGCGCTTGTCGGCCTTCCGGCTGCGCGCGTGGTCGACCAGGACGCGTCGCATCATTTGCGCGGCGATGCCAAAAAAATGCGCGCGGTTGTTCCACCGGACCTGTCGCTGGTCGATGAGCCGCAGGTACGCTTCATTGACCAGCGCGGTCGGTTGCAGCGTGTGATCGGGCCGCTCCCGACGCAAATAGCTTCGCGCCAGCTTGCGGACCTCGGTGTAGACGGCGGGCATCAGGTCGTTCAGCGCCTGTTGATCGCCATCGCTCCACGCCCGTAGCAGGCGGGTCACGTCGTCTTTGGGTGTCGGCATCGGTTCAGGACCGCTTGAGCCGGGCGAGTTCCAGCACCGCCGTCTTCTCGTCGGCGGCTAATGATAGGACATCATCCAGCCGGAGCAGGCGCATTGCGTCCTTGAGTTGCGGACTCAGTCCGACTAGTCGCAAGCCGCCCTTCTTTCCGGTCAAGGCGACGTGCGCGTTCACCAGAACGCCCAGGCCGGAATGGTCGCAGTACTGGCACTTGGCGAGATCGGCAACGACAAGCCGGTGGCCCTCGGCCATGACGCGGGAGAGGACATCCTGCATCTCGCCAAAAGTGTACCCATCGAGACGGCCGGCCACCGTGATCACCGTCACGCTGGACTCGAAGCGCGACGCCGTTCTCGTCACGACGAGCATTTCGCTCGAGGTGTGACCGGCCGCGCGGCCTTCACTCGACAGTGGCGGCCCGGACGACTCGGGCACCGTCGACGCGAGCTGGCGCGCCGACGCATCTTGTGTCGCGAGCGGTCGATGCGGGAAGTCCTCGACTCGTTCGAGCGACAAATCGACTTCGAAAGGCGGAATGGAAATCAGGCCGCCCGGGCCGAGGCCGACGGTGGTGACTCGCTCGCCGTTTCGAAAGGAACCATTCGTGCTGCAGTCGGTGAAGACGACCCCGTCCTTGCCGAACGACACGCGCGCGTGCGTCCAGCTCACCAGCGGATCGTCGAGCACGACCTGCGAGCTCGGCGAACGGCCGATGGTGGCTTCGCCCTGGGCGATTTCGCCGGACCACACGACGCTCCCGTCGCGCGAGGCGATGATCTTCAGCACACGACGCCTGGCGGACGGATCGGCCATGCCTATCCGCGTCCCTGCGCTGAGGGCGCCTGAGGCGGTGCCGCCTGCCTCGTTGGCGATCGCCACATGGTGTGCAGGTGAATTCCGCGGTAGTACCGAACGAACGTCCGCAATCGAAAAAACAGCGTGCACTGGCGATATCCCATTGGTTCGAGCAGGGCCAGCATCACCAACCGGTAGTGTTCCCGCGGACCAGTGAAAAACGAAAAGGCAGCAGCCTCTACGGCAATGGCCGCCAGCGACAGCGCCGTTCCCGCCAGAACGGTCGTCACCAGCAACCGGGCCGTGTCCATAAGCGACAGCACGCCCACGACCAGCAACACCGGAATGGCGACCCAGACGAGGGCTTCGACCAGAGGAAACAGCAGCTCGAAAATGAAATACGGAAACGCCATCATCCCGGCCGCCCCGTATCTTGGCCGGAGGGCCATTGCCTTGTGCAGGCGCAACGTGCTGAGCAGACCCTGATGCCATCGTGTGCGTTGCCGGCCAAGATCCCGCAGCGTGTGAGGCGCTTCGGTCAGACAGACGGCGTCCGAGGAAAACGCGATCTCATACGGCGTCTTGGTGTCTCGCAGGTGGCGATGGATACGAACGACCAGCTCGATGTCTTCGCCGATCGCGTGCGGCTGGTATCCGCCGAGATCGATGAGCAGACGCCGCGAGAACAGACCAAATGCCCCCGAAATAATCAGATGTGCGTTGAAGCGGTTGAAAAACAAGCGCCCGATGCCATAGGCACGCAGGTACTCGAGCACCTGAAATCCCTCGAGGAGCGTTCGCGGCAATGCCGTTTTCACCACTCCGTCTTCGATGGTGCAGCCGTTTTGCGGTCGGATCATGCCGCTTGCCGCCACCGTCTTCGGATTGAGCGCAAACGGCGCCGCGAGGTGCAAAAGCGCGTCGCGCTCGACAATGACATCGGCGTCGACGACCATGACGAGCGGAAATTGCGCCTGGTTGATGCCGGCGTTGAGCGCGTCGGCCTTTCCGCCATTCCGCTTGGCGATGACCCGCAATCGCGGGTCGCGGACGCTCTGATAAATATTCCGAACACGCTGCGTAGAGAGCTCCCGGGATGACTGATCGCCGATCGGCCGGAGATCGTACGCGTCGATCAGTACTTCCAGGGTGCGGTCCTCCGATCCGTCGCTCACCACGATGACTTCGTACTCCGGATAGCGGAGCGTCAACAGTGACGCCAACGTGCGAAGGATGCTCAGTTCTTCGTTGAACGCTGGTACGACGATCGACACCGCGTCGAGCATGCCCGATCCAATCGCACTCTCACCAAGGAGGTCGGCGGGTACCCGGCGCTGCCGGCGGATCTCCAGCGCGCCGACGGCAATCATGACGATGTTGAGCAGGTAGTAACCAACCACGTAGGGGATGAGCACGAACTCCGCGAGCCTGATGAGCATTGACATTTCTACGAGGCGTGCGCAGCCAGGCGCAGGTGCGGTCCCGCCACCGGCCCGGGACGGCGCTGCAGCACGGCAAGCGCTTCCAGAGCCCGCTCGCGCAACGCGGGGTTCAGATCCGGGACCTTTTCGAGAAGTGCCCCCACACCTTGCTCGCCACTGGAGGTTTCAAGCGCGTCGATCAACGCGAGCATCACGTGCGCGTCGGCTTCACGACGCATCTGATCGACGAGACCGCCGACGACCTCCACCGGTATGCCGCGGCCGGCGGCGAGCCGGCCAACTTCCGCAATCGCGCTCGCCGCCGTACGACGAAGGCTGGGGCTGGCATCCTGCAGAAACGGAAGAACGTCCGTGCACGTCATCGGCAGACCAGCGGCGCCAAGCGCTCGAAGAGCAGCCATTTGCACTTTCGGCTGAGCCGATTCGCGCGCGAGCCGCACCAGCGGTTCGAGGACTCGGGAGTCCGAGCGCGCCAGCACTTGAAGGAGGCACCGCGCCAATCCGGGAGGTGAAGCCGACAGGCGATCGATCACCCGGCCAACGTTGGTCGCGTCAACCCAACCGATCATCGCGACGGTGGCCAGCCTTCGGACATCGTCGTCGTCATCGTCGAGGCCACGCCACATCAACGACGTCGCGCGTTCGCTCGGAACGAGCCGCAGGTTCGTGTAGGCGGCGCGGCGGACGTGGACGTCCGGATCGCCGCTGGCAGCTTCGACGAGCGCTGCCGCGCGTAACGTGGGCGTGTCGCCACGCGTATCGGTGTCGGCGGTGATCGATGACACCACGGCTGCCCTCACTGCGGCGCTCGGGTCGTGCTCGCACAGCGTGCACAGCTCCGGCCGTCGCTTCAAGATGGCGCGCACAGCCCACAGCGCGGCCAGGCGGGCACGAGGCAGTGTTTCGCGCGCGACGGTCATCGCCGACACGAGCGCACCTTCGTACTGTCCGGGGTTGCGCGCGATGGCACGCGCGGTCTCCATCACCTGCCGCTCGTCGGCCGAGAGCAAATTGGCCAGAAGCGCCGCCAGCGGCGCATCGGCGCCACCCGGCATCAATCGATCCCCGTCCGAGACGGCGATGCGCCTGCGGCGTCGAACGACAGCCAGATTGGCGAGAACGACGACGAGCGTGACGAGCGCGAGATTGAGCGCGACCAGGAACAGGGTCATCGGGGGAGGTTCCGAGGAGTATATCGCCGCCCCTGCGGGGATGAGCCGATCCGGCCCGCCAATCCGCGTGAGTAGATGGACCGACTTACATGTGCCCTCGACCATCGCCGCTCATCGCCGGAGCTCTCGAGATGACGAGCGACGCCTGCGCGGCGGAATTCGCACAGACCTGCCCGGGACCCGGGGCTCACGACGACCGGGAAGGCCATTCACACTGGCTCGGGATCTACCGGGCGATGGTGACGGCGCGCTGTATCGACCGTCATCAGGCCGAATTCGTCCGGCGCGGCGAGGCATTCTTTCATATCCCCGGCGAAGGACACGAAACGATTGCCGCACTCGGTCCTCACTTGAACGACGAGGATTGGATTGCCGCACACTATCGCGATAAGGCGCTGCTGGTTCACCGGGGAGTAGCTGCCGAGGCGTTCCTCTCTGCTTCGCTTTGCCGCTCAACCGCTCCAGGAGCCGGTCGACAACTGCCGGACATCATCTGCAGCCGCCGCCACCGAGTCCTGAGTACGCCGGTGCCGGTGGGCAACCACGCCTTGCACGCGGTTGGCGTTGCCGCGGCCGAAGTCGAGCTCCGGCCCGCCTCGGACTTCATCGTCGTGTGCACGGCAGGCGACGGCACCAGCCAGCAAGGCGAGTATCTCGAAGCGCTCTGTGAAGCCATTCGCCGTCAACTGCCGGTGCTGTTCGTGATCGAGGACAACGGCTTCGCGATTTCGACACGCACCGCAGGGATGACGCTGGTGTCGACGCCGGCAGGACCGTCCCGCGAATTTCTCGGCACGCCAATCACGCATCTCGACGGCAGCGACGTCGCGGGTGCCTGCCGGGATTTCCGAACGATCGTCGCCGGCATCCGCCGCTCTCGGCGTCCAGCCATCGTGGCGCTGCATGTGGACCGATTGACCAGCCACACCAACGCCGACGATCACCGGCTCTATCGCGACGATGACGAACGCGCGAGGATGCGCGACCGCGACCCCATCGCACGTTTCGAGACCGCGCTCGCCGCTCGAGCCGTCAGCGCCGCGGAGCAGGTCTCAATTCGAACGTCAGTGGAGGCCGAAGTCGCTGCCGCAGCATCGCGAGCGCTTGACGCCGCGGATCCTGTCCCGACGTTCACAGCCAAAGCACCATTGCCCCCGGCCTTGTCCAGCCGAGACAGCGAAACACCGCTCGCTGCCGACGACGGACCGGAGACCACGCTCGAGGCGATCCGCGGCGTGTTGCGCAGTCGCCTCCGGCGCGATTCGCGCGTGTGTCTGCTGGGCCAGGACATCGAGGATCCAAAAGGCGACGTCTTCGGCGTCACCCGCGGCCTGAGCACTGAGTTTCCGGGGCGCGTGACGAATGCTCCGCTGTCTGAATCAACAATCGTCGGGACGGCAATCGGACGCGCGATCGTGGGACAGCGTCCGATTGCGTTCATTCAGTTCGCTGATTTCCTGCCGCTGGCGTTCAATCAGATCGCCAACGAGCTCGCGACGATGTACTGGCGCACCGCGGGCGAGTTTGCCTGCCCGGTGGTCCTCATGGCGCCGTGCGGCGGCTACAAGCCGGGAATGGGGCCCTTTCACGCGCAGACCTTTGACGGCACCGCCGTACACGTGCCGGGTCTTGACGTGGTGATGCCGACATCCGCGGCTGACGTGTGCGGACTGCTCAACTCCGTCCTCGATTCCGCACGACCCACACTGTTCCTGTATCCGAAGGCCGCGCTCAACATCGTCCGCCGAACACGTTCCAAGAAGTGCTTCGACGCCGCTCGCCACCGCGTGCCGATCGGTGTCGCCAGGCGTCTTCAGTCCGGGAACGACGTCACGATGGTCGCGTGGGGAAACACGGTGAGGCTGGTGAGCCGCGTGGCGGAAACCCTGAATGAATGGGGCTATTCGACCGACGTGCTCGATTTGCGATCGCTTTCGCCGTGGGATGAATCGCAAGTCATCGAGTCAGCGGAACGGACGGGACGGTTGCTGATCGTGCACGAGGACAACGTGTCGTGCGGCCTCGGCGGCGAAATCGCCGCGCGCGTCGCCGAGTCCGCCGCGCGTCCTCCGAGGGTGTTGCGAATCGCCAGGCCCGATGCCCCGATTCCGTGCCACTACGAAAGTCAGCTCGCTGTCCTGCCCGGCTTTCGCTCCACGCTCTCCGGCGCCGCGCAGTTGCTGGATGTCGAGATCGCATGGGACGAGCCGCGGACAGGTTGCGAGGACGGCAGCTTCGTCGTCCAGGCCAACGGATCCGGTCCGGCGGACGAAACGGTGACCGTCGTGCAGTTGCTGGTGAAACCCGGGGATCGCATCGCGGCTGGCGATGTCGTGGCCACTCTCGAGACCAGCAAGTGCGCTGTTGAAGTCTCCGCGGCGCTGGGCGGGGTGGTCACCGCGGTCGTCGTCAAAGCGGGCGACGACGTGCTCGTCGGCAGACCATTGCTGGTGATTCGCACTGAAGAAACGCTGCGACGGCTGCCTCGGACGGAAGAGCGGATCGCGCTGCCTCGACTCGTGAAGCGGCGCCATGAGCCGGGCACGACGAATGCGCCGGAACCGCGCCGGGCCCGCGAACGAACCGTTGGCATTGTCACTGTGCGAAGTGCAACCGGCGCGCGCGTGGTCGAACATCACGAACTCCTCTGTCACCACCCGGGGCGGACCGTTGAAGAAGTTCAGCGGTTGACGGGCATCGACAGCCGGCGCTGGCTAGGCGCGGGAGAGGACGTGCTGTCGCTGGCCGTGGCGGCCGCGAGACGCGCGCTCGACGATGCGGCATTGGACCCCGCTGATCTCGATCTCGTGATCTGCAGCACGGTGACGCCAACCCAAATGACACCGTCCATGGCGTGCCAGGTCATGGCGCGCCTTGGCGGGACGTCGCGGGCGGCAACCTACGACGTGACCGCGGCATGCTCCGGCTACTTGTACGCCCTCGGGATCGCTCACGACTTCCTGCAGTCGTCGCCCGGCCGAGTTCTGGTACTGACCGCGGACGCGTTGTCCACGAAGACCGACGTTCGTGATTTCGACACCGCGTTTCTGTTCGGCGACGCAGCCACCGCGACCGTGCTCGAGTCCGGCCGGCGACGCGCCAGCGGCCTGTCGTTGCACCGGCCGATCCTCTCTTCCAAGCCCGAGTTGGGCGACGCGCTGCTGGTGCCGGCTTCGGCAGAGAGCGGCTTCGTGAAGATGAGGGGCGGACGGGTCTTCACGGAAGCCGTCCGAGAAATGGCGGCGATTCTCGAACGGGCCTGCGCCGCGTCCAGGATCGCGACGTCGGATCTCGACCTCATCGTGCCGCACCAGGCAAACGGCCGGATTCTCGACGTAATCGAAGCGCGTGTTGGACGTCCGGTCGCCCGGCATCTTCGCACCGTCGGCAACACCTCGTCGTCCAGCATTCCGCTGGCGCTCGAGGCGCAGATCGCGCACGGATTGAGGGCGAACCGGATTGGCCTCTGCAGCTTCGGCGGCGGCTTCACGTCCGGCGCTGCCGTCATCGAGGTTGAAACTACCGACAAACCATTTCCAGCCTTTGAGGTGCAGTCATGACAACGGCCGACGGGCGCGCGTTTCTCGACGACGCGTATGCCTCGATTCAAGCGGGACGGATATTTTCGACGCTCGAGCACGTGGCCGCAGGCCTGACGGAGTTGCGTGCCGCGGCCGACGCTGGCGAATGGCGGGCGTTCTGCCGCGATGTGGTGAACGCCCATCCGCTTCAGGAAGTCATCCATCGGGCGCCGTTCACGAAACGGGCCTACGACAAGCCGCGGGGCTATCCCGGCGATGCCGTCGTGCTCGACTGGATCTACGGGTACGAGACGCTACCGGCCGGTGCGCCGCCGTTGGTGGTCGAACTCCATCGCTGGGAAGCGCAGACACCGAGCTGTGTCAGCGTCAGAAATCGAAAGGCGCTGCTGGCGGAAGCCGTCGATGCCGTGGCGGCGGAGCGACGGCGGCCCATCCGCGCCATGGCCGTGGCATGCGGTCACTTGCGCGAAGCTGCCGAGTCCGACGCCGTCAAATCGGGCGCGGTCGCGGAGTACTTCGCGCTCGATCAGGATCGAGTGAGCCTGGCAACGGCGGCACAAACGTCGCCGGCGATTCGCCCGATTCATGCGTCGGTGCGCAGCATTCTCGCCAACAAGATTCGCTGCGCCGATCTGGATTTCGTCTACGCGGCCGGACTGTACGACTACCTTGGCGACGCCGTGGCGATTCAACTGACGTCGAAGCTCTTTCAGATGCTGGCACCGGGCGGCCGGCTTCTCGTCGCTAACTTCAATCCGGATCTGCGCGACATCGGTTACCTCGAGGCGTGCATGGATTGGCAACTGATCTATCGCGCCGACGATCAGCTCGCGCACTGCGCAGGCGCGATTGCATCTGAGGATGTTCAGTCCGCGCAGGTCTTCCGCGAACCCGCGGGCAACATTTCTTTTCTTCAGATCGATCGAACGCCGTAACGCCCGCCACCGATGGAACCTGCGCGGCGTGAGCTGATGTGCCGTGCCGTTGCGCGTGAACAGAGAGAAGACGCTTTTCAGCGAAAGGACAGAACGATGATCACTGAACGACTCCGTCGCACGTTCGTTATCGCACTGGTCGGGTTCGTCGCGGTTGCCGGCCGCGCCTCGAGCGCGTCAGCACAAGTTACCTACGTCGCATTCGCCCAGTCCGGCGGGTTCGATGCCAACGGCGCATGGGGAATGGGGTCCAGCCGGAACCAGGGAACCGCCATCGGCACGGCGCTGCGCGAATGTCAGGCGCGCTCCCTGTTCTGCGGGTCTGAAGGCGATTGCGCGCTTCGACCTGGAATGTTCGTGGCCTTTGCCTCCGACGGCAAGGTCGCTGGCAACCGGGGACTGGCATGCAACTACGCCACCGCGGCTCTTGCCACATCAACCGCGCTCTCGTGGTGCGGCGCTGGATGCCGCGTGCTGTACTCCGGCGGAGCCGCGAATACCGTGTCCGAGAACAGGCTCGATGGACTTGAGCCACCGGCGTGGGCGAGCGAGAAACCCTTCTTTCATCCCGCCGCTAACTCATTGACCACCAGACAGTAACCGGCCAATTACGAGGGGAGGGCGCGGGCCCTCCCCGCCTGCCTTCCCTAGTCCCGCCGCGCCGTGATTTTCACCATGAGCCGAATTTCGAGGCCGTTCCGCGTGAGTAAGTGAAGGCGCTGGCAACGGCCGGCGCTCAAATCAAGGAGCTGAACATGATTCGCACATTCACACTCGCCACAATCGTGAAATCCGCAGGGTTGGCCGCTTTGGGGTTGTCGCTGGCGGCCGCGGCAGGAGCGCAACCCGCATTCAATCCAGCACCACTCGTGATCCCGTGCGGCGTGGGCCCCGTGGCGCCGTGTTCGGGGGCGGGCCGCTTACCGGCTTCGTCGGGTTCCAGGGTCGTGGCAGACATTCTGAATCGCAACGCCGCAGCCCAACGCAATATGCAGCAGGGCCTCAATCGACTCCGCGAGATTATTCAGGACCGCCAGGCAGCGCGCGACCGCGAACGAGCCTACGAGCCTCGCGAAGATCGCAACCGGAACGAAGCCGTCTCATACGATCCCGGCGTCGCAACGAATAACGACAAAAGGCTGCCGGGGTATCTACCGCCCGGAACGCCGGCGTGGGATCTGCCGTACGCCGCCGAAGACGGTGACGGACTGTACGAGTACGCCTCACCAGCGGTATCGGCCGGCTTGGAGTGCTCGGCTCGACGGTCGATCTACTACCCGACCCCCACATTCGGGCCCTCGGGATGCGTCAGCAAACTCGATGCGATGACGACCTATTACCCCGCGGGCCGCAGTTACACGAGTGGCGTGCCCTCGTTCCCCGAGACCGTGATCGATGGCTCCAAGATCCCGTGCATCATCGATTTTTCCGGTCTGAATCCGGTTCCAACCTGTGGGCAGAACCCGGGCATCCCGTCCCATCTCGAATTTCCAGGAGCCGCGGACCCTAACCTCGACATCTTCCAGAGCGTGCACAAGGCCTACCAGAGGATTGCCAAAGAGCAGGACCTTGGCCGGTAGGACGAGTTGAGAGTCACATGTTTGATTGCGCAGGAACGCGTTAAGCTAGGGCCGCTGAGCTTCAAGCCCAAGGAGACAGTCATGTTGAAACGAACGATCGGAACCCAAGCCGTCAAGATGGGATACACCGGGTTGCTGTGCATGGGACTCAGTGCCTGCGGCCCTAAGACCGTCGCCGTGGCGCAGCCGCCGTCAGCCGAGCGGGTGGTCTTGTTTGACAACTTCCAGCGTCCCGACCCGCGCTGGCGTCAGGTCCGCGGCCAGTGGGCCATCACCAGCGGCAAGCTCCTGCAGGTGCGAGACGATGCGCGCGAATTGAACACGGTCTACTACTACGACCCGCTGATCGTTGCCGACGCCGAGATCACGCTGGCGGGCGCGACCATGATGGCCGACCTGCCGCAGTTCGTCACGGCCGCCGATCAGGAACTGCTCAGGACCAAGCGGCAAGTCGCCGGCGCCGGAATCGTCTTCCGCTATCAGGATGAGAACAACTTCTATCTGTTCCGGACCGCCGGCGAAGATGGACTCGTGCTCGGAAAACTCGTCAACGGCGAATGGCACGATCTGGTCAATCCGCGAGCCGCCGATTTCGCGGGTGTCTTGCTCAAGATGGATACGCCGTATCAATTGCGCGTTCGAGTCGTCGGCAAGCAAATCCAGTGCTGGATTGCCGACAAAGCGGTGGCTAATCTCGAAGACAGTTCGTTCAGCACCGGCCGCGTCGGTTTGTCGACGTTCCGCTCGAAGGCGTCGTTCGGATCGCTTCGCGTCGTCGAGCGGTAAACGGCAAACGCGAGACGGTTGAGGCAAGAGCGTCGCAGGATTCACGGCGGTGCCATTGACACGGCGGTAACCTCGGGCCGCGGCGATTCCGCGGCCGAACTGCTCTGGGGGCGACATGAGTCGCTGGTGGTCGCGAGCGCTGATCCTCGGCCTGGCCGTCCTGTTTCTCGCCAGCGTCTCTCTGAGTTGCGGCCGCACACTGTTGATCACGGATGCGCAGGGAGCGCCTGTCGCAGGCGCCTACGTTGCCTACCATCACGAAGGCACCACCTACGGCATAGCCGAATCTCTGACTTACGAGGCCAGCCGCATCGACGTGTTGCGGAGCGACGCCGCCGGACAGGTCGCGGTCCCCTGGGCCATGCACCTGCACTGGCCGCTGATCCAAAGCGGGTCCGAGATCGCCGTCAATCTGGTTTACGCCCCTGCGCTGCATAACGGCCTCGCCTCGGTCAATCGCCGCGTCGCCGTGTCACGGCCACGTGAATTCGACGTGTCGGCCGATCTGAAGACCGTTCGTCTCGAGGACCTCACGACCGACCCGGCGTTGTGGCAAGGCA
>Ga0310810_10005410_pt1 | contig 14270 bp, 7 predicted proteins | sample NCmetagenome_FD_207641 | JGI IMG/M metagenome (GOLD analysis project Ga0310810, IMG submission 207641) | Soil microbial communities from experimental microcosm in Duke University, North Carolina, United States - NC | ecosystem: Engineered > Artificial ecosystem > Soil microcosm > Unclassified ... | reverse complement strand
GGCGATGCAGCCGGCGAGGGCGCGTCGCGCCGCGCCAGCACCGCCTTGGTGTTGGCCTTGCTCTCCGCCACGTTGGGCTGGTCGAACGGATTGATCCGGAGCACCGCGCCCGCCACCGCCGTGGCGAACTCCCAGCGGAAGAACTCCTGGCCGAGGTCGGAGCGGTCGTCCAGGCGGAGGTTCACGACCGGATGCCCCGCGGCCTCCAGGTCGGCCAGGCGCGCCGCGACGGCGCTGTCGTCCTCGCCCGCCAGCCGCATGGACACGAACACCCGGTCGTCGGTGTACACGTCCGGCGCGCCCAGCGGCTCGTCCGCCACCGGCAGGATGCCCTTCCGCTCCTTGCCCGTGCTCTCGGCGATCAGCTGCTCCACCCACAGTCCGAAGCTCGCGATGCCCGGCGAGAGTACGAACGTGGCCTTGTTGCGCCCGGCCAGCGCGGCCTCGCCCAGGATGGCGCCCAGCCACGCGCCGGGGTTGTCCGGCGCCGGCACCGCCGCGGCGCACGCCTCCGCCATCCGGTGCGCCCGGTGCAGCAGCGCGGCGACGTCCACCCCGATCAGCGCCGCCGGCACCAGCCCGAAGAATGAGAGCGCCGAATACCGTCCACCGATGTCGGGCGGATTGGCAAACGCGCGCCGGAAGCCCCGCTCGGCGGCGAGCCGCTCGAGCGGCGTGCCCGGATCGGTGATCGCGACGAACTGCGTGCCGCGGCCGCCGGTGCGCTCCCAGAAGTAGCGGAAGAAGCTGTCGCTCTCCTGGGTCGTGCCCGACTTGCTCGAGATGATGAACAGGGTCTTCGCCAGGTCGCCGCCCTCCTCGGCCTGGCGCACGGCGCGCGGGTCGGTGCTGTCGAGCACGTGGAGCGCCGGGTAACCCGGCGCCGCGCCGAACGTGCGCCCCAGGACCTCGGGCGCGAGGCTCGACCCGCCCATGCCGCACAGCACCACCCGGCCGAACTCGGCACCCACCTCGTCGGCGAACGCGGCCAGCGCCTTGGCCTGCTGGGCCATTGCCTTGCCGACGGTGAGCCAGCCCAGCCGGTCCCGGATCTCGGGCGTGTCGGGGTCGTCCTTCCACACGGTGGGGTCGCGCTCCCAGATCCGCCGGGGCAGGTGCGCCGCCTCCATCGCGTCGAGCCGCCGCGCCACGGCCAGGTCCACGCTGCCGATCACCGCCGAATGGCGGGGCGGCGCCTTGGCGGCGAGTGCCTTGCGCTTGCTCGCGATCACGCCGATCAGCCCGTCGTACGACGTGGCGAACTTGTCGATCCCATCGTCCTCGAGGACGCGGGTGATGTCGTCGAGGTCCACCCCGCCGGCGGCCAGCCGCTGCATGACGTCGCGGGCCTCGCTCGCGTCGTCCGACAGCGTGGTCCGGATGGTCCCGTGGTCCTCGAACAGCCGGAGCGTGGCCGGCGGCATGGTGTTGATGGTGTCGGGGCCGATCAGCGTGTCGACGTACAGCACGTCGGAGTAGGCCGGGTTCTTGGTGCCGGTGCTGGCCCAGAGGAGCCGCTGCGGCCGCGCGCCCGCCTCGGCCAGCCGGGTCCACCGCGGGCTCGCCAGCAGCTCGCGGAACCAGGTGTAGGCCAGCTGCGCGTTGGCGACCGCGACCTTGCCCCGGAGATCGAGCAGCGCCCCGCCCTTGGCCTCGATCCGCCGGTCGGCCTCGGTGTCCACCCGGCTCACGAAGAACGAGGCCACCGACGCCAGCCGGTCGATCGGCTGGCCCGCGCGCACCCGCGTCTCGAGCGCGTGGAGATACGCCTCCGCGACCCGACGGTAGTGCTCCAGCGAGAACAGCAGCGTGATGTTGACGTTGATGCCCTCGGTGAGCAGCCGCTCGACCGCCGGCCAGCCCTCCTTGGTTCCGGGCACCTTGATCATCAGGTTGGGCCGGCCCACCGCGGCCCAGAGCCGCCGCGCCTCGGCGATGGTCCCGTCGGTGTCGCGCGCGAGCGAGGCCGAGACCTCGAGCGACACGAAGCCGTCGGCGCCGGCGCTCGCCTCGTACACCGGGCGGAACAGGTCGGCCGCCTGGCGCACGTCCTCCACCGCGATCCGCTCGAACGCCTCGCGGTCGCTCGCCGGGGACGCCGCGAGCGCCAGCAGCTCGTCGTCGTAGTCGCTGCTGCCGCCGATGGCGTGCTCGAAGATCGTCGGGTTCGAGGTCATGCCGCGGAGCCCGTCGTCGATCAGGCCCTGCAGCTCGCCCGAGCGCAGCATGCCGCGGCGCAGATAGTCCAGCCACACGCTCTGGCCCAGGTCGAGCAGGGCCTGCATGGCGGTTTGAGTTCGTTGGGTCATACGTCGGGTCCTTCCGTGAGTTCAATGTGCGTCCATCTGTCATCCCGAGCGCACTGTCATCCCGAGCGCACTGTCATCCCGAGCGCAGCGAGGGATCGTGCCCGCTCATCGCCGGAACCGCACAGGCAAGATCCCTCGCTGCGCTCGGGCCTGACATCAGGCCATCCTCCCCGCCACCGCCGCCGCGCCGAGCAACCCTACACTCGGGTTCATGATCACGTGCACCGGAATCCTCGCGAGCAACGGCGACAGCCGCCCCTTGTTCCGGAACGCCGCGAGGAACGAGCTGCTGTCGAGCCGCCCAGCGAGCCGCGGCGCGATCCCACCCGCGATGTACACCCCGCCGGTCGCGAGCACCGTCAGCGCCAGGTTGCCGGCCTGCGCGCCGAGCACCTCCCAGAACAGCTCGAGCGTCCGCATCGAGAGCGCATCGTTCCGGTCGAGCCCGTGCGTCACGATGACCTTGCCGTCGTCTTCGGTGTCCAGCTCCGCCCGCACCGCCGGCTGCTCCGGCGCCGCGCCGGCCGCGCGCAGGTACTGGTAGATGTTCGCGATCCCCGGACCCGACAGCAGCCGCTCCCAGGACACCCGCCCGAACTGCTCGCCCAGGGCCCGAAGCAGCCCGGCCTGCACCTCGCCGCTCGGCGCGAAGTCGCTGTGCCCGCCCTCGGACGGCAGCACCCCGTAGTGGTCGCCCTCCCAGATGAGGAAGCCCTCGCCCAATCCGGTGCCCGCGCCGATCAGCGCGATCGGGCCCTGGGGCGCGGGGCTTCCGGCCTGGAGGGTACAGAGGTCCGCCGCCGACAGCAGCTCGATCCCGTACCCCACCGCCACGAAGTCGTTGATGATCGCCGTGCGCGGGATCCCGATCTCGGCCGCGAGCGCCCGGGCGTTGACGGTCCAGGGGAGGTTGGGCGCGCTGCAGTCGTCGCCCACGACGGGGCAGGCGATGCCGAAGCAGGCCCGATCCGGACGGCTGCCCGCCTCCTCGAAGAACCGATGCACGATCGGCGCGAGCCCGGCATGATCGGCGCTCGGATACCGGTCCTGGTGCACCACCCGGGCGCTGCCTCCTTCGATCTCCACCGTCGCGAGCCGCGCATTGGTGCCGCCCACGTCGCCCGCGAGCACGATCACGCCCGCACCCTCCCCCCCTCGAGCCTGGCCGCCGCGGCCCGATCGAGGAACCAGTCGCCCCGCCGCGCGAGCTGGGCCGGCACCTCCCTGGGCGCGAGCGGCCCCTCGACCGCGCGCGCCACCACCGCCGCCTTGTCGCCGCCGGCCGCGATCACGGCCACGCGCCGCGCCGCCTCGATCACCGGCGGCGTGATGGTCATCCGGTCGGCGGGGGGTTTGGTCCCTACCACTGGCAGCACCAGCCGGCGCCGCTCGTCCAGCGCGTCCGACCCGGGAAACAGCGACGCCGTGTGCCCGTCCGGGCCGATGCCGAGCACCAGAAGGTCGAGCGCGGGCGGCAGCAACTGCTCGTACTCCCGCGCGGCGGCGTCCCGGTCGGCGCGCTCGGCCTCCATGCGGTGGACCCGCGAGGACGGAATCGGCACCTGAGAGAGCAGCGTCGCGCGCACCATCCGGTAGTTGCTGTCGGGGTGGTCGGGCGGCACCGCGCGCTCGTCGCCGAAGAACACGTCCACCCGGGTCCAGTCCACCGCCGCCGACCGCGCCAGCTCGCGGTACACCGGCTCGGGCGTCCGCCCGCCCGCGAGCGCGACCGCGCACCCGCCCCGCGCGCGGATGGCCGCCGCCATCTCGCCCGCGAGCCACTCAGCGGCAGGCCGAGTCAAATCATCAGGGTCGGGCACCACCGTCAGCCGGGTCACGTGCCGCTCAGGGCCACCTGGGGATCGGATTGGCGCACGTGGGCCCGCATGGTCTGGCCGCACCCCGGGCAGACGTTGGCCCGCGAGTGCCGGTTGATGTACTCCCGCACGGTCCGCACGTACTCCGCGTGGCTCCAGGTGAGCGGCGAGACCGAGAGCGGATCGCCGGTGTAGGGATGGAGCTGCTCCGCCATCGTGCCCGACGGCAGCGCCCGATCGGCCGCCCATTGGACCAACTTGAGCCCTGCCTCCAGCTCGTCCGCCGTCCGGGCCCGCATGAGCTGGTAGCGCGCCAGCCACATGGTGCACACGAACCAGGGATTGCCCGCCACCCGGACCGTGTCCTTCGTCTCGACCTGGTGGTAGGAGTCGTTCTCGTAGCGGGCCATCCCGCCGATGCCCGTCTGCACCCAGAGCCGTTCCTTCACCTGCTGCAGTGTGAGCGCCGCCTGGGGATCGTCGGCCGGCAGCGCGCCCAGCAGGACCAGCCCGAACAGGCTCGCGTCCATGGTCATGTCGAGCGTGTAGCCGGCCGGGCCCGGCGTGGCCATCCGGGCGAACCGCTGCGCCTGCTCGTTCCACAGCACGGCGCGGGCGCCCTCCACCATCCGCTCGGCGCCGGCCAGGTAGCGCGCCGCCCGCTCGGTCTCGCCGAACTCGGTCGCCAGTCGCCCCGCGGCCCTGAGCCCCGCGATCACCGCGGCCACCGTGAAGGCGTGCACGCCCCAGCGCTCCTCCCACAGGTCGAACGACGGCAGCGGCAGGCCGGTTCGCTGGTCCACGTAGTCCACCAGGAAGTCGGCCGGGCGGGTGACCAGCCCGCGGTAGAACGGCGCCGTCTCCTCGATCCGCTGGTACAGGTCGAAGTACTCGCCCAGGGCCCAGATCACCAGCGCGGTCTCGTCTTCCTGGATGGGCAGCACCGGCTTCCCGTCGCGCACGTACCCGTGCCAGGTGGAGGCCAGGCTGCCGTCGGGGTTGTACTTGTGCCGGAGGTAGCCGTGGGGCGACACCACCCGCGAGCAGAAGCCGAGGAATCGCGCCGGCGCGCCGGAGTGCCCCGCGTGCATCAGCGCGCTCGAGACCAGCGCCCCGTCGCGCGGCCACACGTAGGAATAGGTGTCCCGGGCGAACTCGCTGATGTCGGTGTCGTTCGCCGCCACGATGCCGCCGGCGTGGTCGATCTGGGTGTGGATGATGAGCAGGCTCTGCCGGTACCGGTCCACCACCCGTTCGGGCAGGCCCGCCGTCCCGCGCCGGTCCTTGGAGACCCACAGCCGCCAGTAGTTCCCGGTCCGGCGCAGCAGCTCCTCGGGCGACTTGTCCCGCACCACGTCGTTGATGATGGACACCTCGCGGAAGTCGCGGGCGGCGGCCATCCAGTAGTAGAACTCGGCCGAGCCGCGCGCCGGCACCGTCAGCGAGACGCCGAGCGTCGAGTCCACCGAGCCCTGCGCCACCGGGTTGCCGCTCAGGGTGCCGTCTTCCGCGTCCCGCCAGGTGCCCTCGACCGCGCCCACCGCCTTGGTGCCGCAGGCGTAGTGCTGGACCCCGACGGTGCCGTTCGCTTTGCAGTTGAGCAGGAAATAGCGGTCTTCCTTGTAGTGCAGCAGCGCCTCGGCCTCGGGCGAGTAGAACGCGGTGTCGCCCACCTCGTTGCCCAGGATCCGGAAGTCGTGGTGGAAGAAGCAGCGGATCTCACGGGGGCGGTCGTTCATGTTGCCGATCCGCACCCGGCGGATCAGCACGTTCTCCGAGAAGTCCACGGCGTCGTTGCACAGGAGCTCGACGCCGAGCCCCGGATGCCGCGCCAGCACCTGCGTCGTCATCGACGAATCCGCGTACCGCATGTCCGGGGTCCACTCGGCGCCCATCCAGCTGAACAGCCCGCTGACCCACACCCCGAACCGGAACGCGTGCCCGGTCCCGTGGTTCTCCTTCCCGACGTGGGGAAAGTAGATGTCGCGGATCCGGTACTCCCGGTCGAACATCACCAGCAGCCGGCCGTTCGACACCGCGAGGTCACGGGGCATGGCGATCCACCTGTTCCAGCGCCGTGATCTTGGCGAGCCGCCGCTCGTGGCGCTCCTCATGGGTGAATCGGGCGCTCAGGAAGAGCCGCACCAGCTCCCGTGCCAGCTCGACGCCGATCACCCGCGCGCCGAGGACCAGGACGTTCATGTCGTCGTGCTCGACCCCCTGATGGGCGGAGTAGCTGTCGTGGCACAGCCCCGCGCGGATGCCGGGCAGCTTGTTCGCCGCCACCGACGCCCCGACGCCGCTGCCGCAGATGAGCACGCCGCGCTCCACCGTGCCGCCGAGCACCGCGCCCGCCACCACCGCGGCGACGTCCGGATAGTCCACCGGCTCCGTGCTGTTGGTGCCGAGATCGACGACCTCATGGCCGAGCGAGCGGAGCGAGGGGATCAGCTCCTGCTTGAGCTCGAAGCCCGCGTGGTCCGCGCCGAGGGCGACCTTCACAGCGCCCCCGCCAGCTGGCCCCGCGCGGCCTCGACCACGTGGTCCAGCGTGAATCCGAACTTCTTCTGCAGCTCCTTGAGCGGCGCCGACGCGCCGAACGACAGCATGCCGATCCGGGTTCCCGTGGGCCCAACGTACCGCTCCCAGCCGAAGGTGCTGGCCTGCTCGACCGAGACCCGCGCCGTCACCTCCGGCGGCAGCACCGCGTCGCGGTACTCCTGGGTCTGCTGCTCGAACAGCTCCCACGACGGCATGCTCACCACCCGCGCCCGGATGCCCTCGGCGGTGAGCCGCTCGAACGCCTCCACGCAGAGCGACACCTCGCTGCCGGTCCCGATCAGGATGACGTCCGGCCGGCCGCCCTCGGGGCGGCCGCCTTCGGCGTCGGCCAGCACGTACGCGCCCTGGGCGAGGCCGCTCGCCGCGGCGTACCGGGTGCGGTCGAACACGGGGATCGCCTGCCGGGAGAGCACCAGCGCCACCGGCTGGTGCTGCAGCCGCATGATCACCCGCCAGGCCTCGACCGCCTCGTTGGCGTCGGCCGGGCGGATGGTGATCAGGCCGGGAATGGCCCGGAGCGAGGGCAGCTGCTCGACCGGCTGGTGGGTGGGGCCATCCTCGCCGACGCCGATGGAGTCGTGGGTGAACACGTGGATGGTGGGGATCTCCATGATCGCGCTCAGCCGGATGGCGGGCCGGGCGTAGTCGCTGAAGATGAGGAAGCCCGACCCGTAGCCCCGCACCTTGGACAGCGACAGCCCGTTCACCACCGCGGCCATGGCGTGCTCGCGGACCCCGAAGTGCATGTTGCGCCCGGCGAAGTTGTCGGCCTCGAGGTCGCCCGCGCCGTCGAAGGTGAGCCGGGTCTTGGTGGACGGCGCCAGGTCGCCGGCGCCGCCGATGAGCCAGGGCAGGTTCTTCGCGATCGCGTTGAGCGCCTTGCCCGAGGCGTCCCGGCCCGCCACGCCCTTGGGATCGGGCGCGAAGGTCGGCAGCTCGCGGTCCCACCCGTCGGGCAGCCGGCGGTACTGCATCCGCTGGATCTGGTCGGCCAGGTCGGGGAACTGCTTCCGGTACTCCTCCGAGCGCTCGAGCCAGGCCGCGCGCAGCTCGCGCCCGCGCCGGCCGAACCCCTCGGCCAAGTGCTCGCGCACGCCGTCCGGCACCAGGAACTTGGCGTCCTCCGGCCAGCCGTAGAACCGCTTGGCGAGCCGGATCTCGTCCTCTCCCAGCGGCTCGCCGTGGGCGGCGCCGGTGTCCTGCTTGTGGGGCGCGCCGTAGCCGATGTGGCTGTCCACGATGATGAGGGTGGGGCGGTCCCGGGTGTCCTGGAACACCCGCAGGGCGCGCCGCAGCATGTCGAGGTCGTTGGCGTCGCCCACCCGGGTCACGTTCCAGCCGTAGCCGATGAACCGGGTCGCGGTGTCGTCGGAGAAGGCCAGGGCCGTGCTGCCCTCGATCGAGATCTTGTTGTTGTCGTAGATCCAGCAGAGGTTCGACAGCGCGAGGTGCCCCGCCAGCGAGGCCGCTTCGCCGCTGATCCCTTCCATCATGTCGCCGTCGCCGCACACCGCGTAGACGTCGTAGTCGAACAGATCGAAGCCGGGCCGGTTGAAGTGGGCCGCCTGCCACCGGCCCGCGATGGCCATCCCGACGCTGGTGGCCACGCCCTGGCCCAGCGGGCCGGTGGTGGTCTCGACCCCCGAGGTCAGCCGGTACTCGGGGTGGCCCGGGCACTTGCTGTCGAGCTGCCGGAACCGCTTGATGTCGTCCAGCTTGACCGACAGCTCGCCCTGCCGCTCGTACTGCGAGTTGACCGCCTTGACCCCGGTGAGGTGCAGCATCGAGTAGAGCAGCATCGAGGCGTGGCCGTTCGACAGCACGAACCGGTCGCGGTTAGGCCAGATCGGATCGTCCGGATCGAAGCGGAGGAAGTCCTGCCACAGGGTGTAGACCACCGGGGCCAGCGCCATCGGGGTGCCAGGATGGCCCGAATTGGCGGCCTGCACGGCGTCCATGGCGAGGGTGCGGATGGTGTTGATGACCAGCAGGTCGGGGTCTTGCGGCTTGGCGGGCATTGGGCACTATCCCTTCATACGGCTCGAAAGCTCACGGGCGGTCCTGATGGAACGTATGCCACCAGAGTAACGAACTGTATCGGGGTGGGGGCCGTTCGTCATGTCCCCCAGACTGGGGCCGGGCTGACCCGAGGAGCGGACATGGCGCGACTGCTGTCGGTGAACGTCGGACTGCCGCGCGACATCGAGTGGAAGGGTCGCACGGTGCACACGGGGATCTGGAAGGATCCCCTGCCTGGCCGCTGCCGGGTGAGCCGGCTGAATCTGGAGGGAGACGGTCAGGGTGACCTGGCTGGGCACGGCGGTGAGCAGCGCGCCGTCTTCGTCTACCAGATCGAATCGTATCGCCATTGGGAGGAGCAGCTGAAGCGGACCGACCTGGTCCCTGGCCAGTTCGGCGAGAACTTCACGATCGAAGGGCTGCCCGATGATGAGGTGTGCATCGGCGACCGGTACCAGATCGGCAGCGCGCTGTTCGAGGTCACCCAGCCTCGGGTGACCTGCTATCGCGTCGGCATCCGGATGGACGAGCCCCGGATGCCGGCCCTGCTGACCTCCAGCGGACGGCCGGGATTCTACTTCCGCGTCCTCCGGGAGGGCGAAGTGGGCGCCGGCGACGAGATCGTGAAGCTGGGGGCGGCGCAGGAGCCGATGACCGTCGCGGAGATCAACGCGCTGCTCTATTCCCCCGACCATGCGCCCGACCGGCTGCGGCGCGCCCTGCGGACCGAAGCCCTTTCGCCCGGGTGGCGTGCATCGTTCGAGGCGCTGCTGCACAGCCCGGCGACCGGCGCGGGGAGCGGGAACGCGGGGCTCGTGCCGGCGGCGGCCGCGCATCCGGCGGCGCCCGGGTTTCGGCCGCTCGCGGTGCGGGCGATCGAGCCCGAGTGCGCGGACGTCTTCTCGTTGAAGCTGCAGAGCGCCGACGGTCGGTCGCTGCCGGCGGCACTGCCGGGCCAGTACGTCGTCTTGCGTCTTCCTCGGACTGCCGGCGGACCGCCGCTGTTTCGCAGCTACTCGCTCTCGGGACCCCTCTCGACCGAGCGGTATCGCATCAGCGTGAAGCTCGAGCCGAACGGGGTCGCTGGCATGTACTTGCGCGACCACGTGCGGCTGAACGATGCGCTCGACGTCAGCGCGCCCCGCGGCGGCTTCGTGCTGCAGTCCGGAGACCGCCCCGTGGTGTTGCTGAGCGCGGGGATCGGGGCCACGCCGGTGCTGGCGATGCTGTACGCACTGGCGGCGGCCCGCTCGACCCGGCCAGTCTTGTGGCTTCACGGGGCTCGCAATCGGGAGCACCACCCCTTCGCCACCGAGGTACCCGGCCTCTTGCGCGCGCTCGCGCGCGGCCGGAGCTATGTCTGTTACAGCCGGCCGGGCTCGCGCGACAGGATGGGTGAGGATTTCGACGCCGTGGGTCACCTGTCTCGGTCGGTCTTCGACCAGGCAGGCGTCCCGCAAGCGGCGGATGTCTACCTGTGTGGGCCGACTCGCTTCATGGCGGAGATGAAGGAGGCGCTGGCGGCCGTGGGCGTCGCGCCGCGGCGGACCTATGTCGAGATCTTCAACGGCAGCGAGTCGTCGACGCCGGGTGTCGTCGGCGCGGCCACCCGCGCTCCACACCTGCCCCTGGACGATGCTGCGACCGGTCCGCTGGTGTCGTTCGCGCGCAGTGGTATCGCCGCCCACTGGAAGGCGTCGGCCTACGGGAGCATCCTGGAGCTGGCCGAGGCCTGCGACGTCCCGGTCCGTTGGTCCTGCCGGACCGGGGTGTGTCACAACTGCGAGAGCGGCCTGGTGTCGGGGGAGGTCGTCTACGGACCGGAGCCGCTCGACCAGCCGGCCGGCGGCAACGTGCTGGTGTGCTGCTCCCAACCGGTTGGTGACGTCGTCATCGACTTGTGAGCCCGGACCTTCACTTCTCCAGCGCCGCGATCCGCGCCCGCGCCCGCTCCACCACCGGCCTGAGCTCGGGATCCGCGTCCCGCCACAGCTCGACGAACCTGCGATAGGCCGCCAGCGCGGGCGCCCGGTCGCCCGCTCGCTCGTACAGCGCGGCGGCCTCGAGCTGGGCGGGTGCCAGGTAGACGAGATCGAACGCGTTCGCCATCCAGAGCGAGCCATACCAGCGCAGCGCGTCCGCGTCCCGCCCGAGCCCGGCCAGAGCCCCGGCGCGGAGGTACCGCTCGTACGACTGGGAGAAGAACGGCGAGCTGTAGGCCCGCTGCCAGCTGCGCGCGTAGCGGCCGCCCAGCCTGCCGCTGTCGAACTCCCGCAGTGCCTCGGCCGACCGTCCCTCCGCCAGGTCGGACTGGGCGAGCACCGCGTCGGCGAAGCTGCGGCCGATGGCGCCGGCCGCCGTCGTGGAGTCGAACCGGCGGAGCTCCAACGCCGCGCGGGCCACGCCCCGCGCGTCGTGGAGGCGCGCGCTCAGCGCGCCGAGGAGATACAGGCGGACCTGCGAGTGCAGGCTGTCGTGTGGCACGATCCAGGCGTTGCCCGACGCGCTCGGCGGGACGCGGGCGGCGTTCCACCGCTCCACCCGTGCGCGCACCAGGCCGATCGTGCTGTCCGGCGTCCGCAGGAAGGGCAGCAGCGTCAACAGCGCGCGATCCTCGAGCGCTGCGGCCGGGTCGAGCGAGTCGGCGGCGGCGAGCTCCCGGCGCGCCCCTCCCGCGTGCCCGCTTGCCAGCTCCAGGTGCGCGGCCAGCAGATGGCCGAAGGCGCGGACCTCGGGGATGCGGTCGGCGTCGATGAGGAGACGCCGCGCCAGCCGGGCCGTGGTGGGCGGATTGCGCAACGTCGCCGACATGTTGACCGCCAGCAGCCGCTGGAGGTCGTCCATCTTCCCGCTCGCCGCGAGCTCCCGGTCCAGCGCGGCGCTGTCGCCCAGCGCGAACGCGCGCAACAGGCGGAAGACCGGCGCGTAGTAGCCGGCGGAATCCGCGGCGATGATCCGGGTGGCCGCGCTGTCGAGCAGGCCGATACGACCCTCGAGCCCCGCGGCCCAGGGGAGGTGCGCCTGGGCCTCGGAATGGTTGGGGTCCAGATACAGCACCCGCTCGAACGCCTGGCTCACCGAGTCCATCCGGAGGCCGTAGAGCGGTCCGTAGTGCAACGCCGCGTCGGCCCGGCCGAACCATCCCTCGACGTCGTCGGGATAGTCGTACACCAGCGCGGAGTAGAGTCGCACCGCCTGCTCCGGGTTTCCTCCGGTCAGCGCGCCGAGCGCCTCGGCAAGACGGCGGTCCCGCTCGGAGAGCCGCTCCCGCAATGCGAGCGCCCGAGAGAGAGGCTGCTCGCCCCGCTCCGAAGTCTCGGTGAACCCGTAGGCGTAGCCCTGCCGGAACCACGCGAGAGCGAAGAGGCTGTCCGCCTGCACCGCGCGGCCGAACGCGTGTACCGCCTGGGAATACTGCCCGCGGCGCATCAGCGTCTCGCCGGCGAGATACTCCTTGAGCGCGACGGCTGAGCTGGTGCTCATGGACTCGAGCCGGCGGGGCGACTGCTGCACGCCCAGCGACCCGAGAAGCTGCACGGCGAGCTCGTTCACCAGCCGGAACACATCCGCGCCGGAGCCCTCGACGGCCGCGCGGGGGCTGCCGGCCGAGTCGGCGTCGGTATCGTGCACCGAGGCCGAGACGGTGAACCTGCCCGGGGCGCCTTCGACGACGTCGCCCACGACGTAGCGGCGGGCCCCGAGGCGCCGGGCGATGACCCGCGCGTCGTCAGGGTCCAGCGACGCCTGGTCGCGCGCGGCGGTGAGCACCGCCGCCACGTCCACCGTGCGCAAGCCGCCCGCCCCGTCGAGCACCGTGCCCAGGAGGTTCACCATGGCGCCGCTCAAGCGCGTCGCGTCCTCGCCGCCGTGCGGAGCGAACGGCAGGACGGCGACCCGCATGGGACCGGCTGCGGGCGTGGCCTCGGGCGTGCGCAGCGCCAGCCAGCCGATGCCCAGCGCCGCCAGCACCGCCACGGCGGCCGCTGCGAGCCACGCCGTCCGCAGCCGTATCCGCCGCGGCGCTCCCGCCGCGGCCGTCCCGGCCGCGGTCCCGGCCGCGGTCCCGGCCGCGGTCTCGGCCGCGCCGGCGGGTGGCTCCGCCGCGAGCGCCGCCTGGAACTGCGCCGCCGTGGCGAACCGGTCGGCCGGCACCTTGGCGAGCGACTTTCGCACCGCGCGCTCGACGTGCGGCGGAAGCTCCTCCCGCAGCGTGCGCAGCGTCGGGATCGGCGCCGACAGGCGCTTGGCGATGAGGGCCTGCGCTGTTCGCCCGGTGTACGGCGTCTCGCCGGCCAGCATCTCGTAGAGCACGCAGCCGAGGCTGTAGATGTCGCTTCGGCCGTCGATGTCGGCCTCGCCGGTGGACTGCTCCGGGCTCATGTAGGCGGGCGTGCCGATGCTCATCCCGGTCTCGGTGAGCCGGTCGCCGCCCGCGGCGCCGACCGCGCGCGCGATGCCGAAGTCGGCCACGATCGCCTGCTGCTCGGCGAGCAGGATGTTCTCCGGCTTGATGTCGCGGTGGACGATGCCCTGCCGGTGGGCGTAGTCGAGGGCGCCGGCGACGTCGCGGGCGAGGGCGAGCGTGTCCTCCAGCGGAAGCTGCTTCTCCCGATCGAGCCGGGCGCGGAGCGATTCGCCGGCGACGTAGGGCATGACGTAGTAGAGGAGGGGATCCTCGCCCGGGGCCGCCACCTCGCCCGAGTCGTACAGCGGCAGGATGTGGGGGTGCTGCAGGGTCGAGACTACCGCGATCTCGCGCTGGAAGCGCTGGACGCCGAGCAAGGGGCCGATCTCGGGGCGCAGGACCTTGAAGGCGACCGGCCGCTTGAGCTTGAGGTCCTGGGCCAGATAGACGCTGCCCATGCCGCCCTGGCCCAGCTTGCGCTCGAAGACGTACCGCCCCACGAAGGCCGCGGCGAGGCGCGCCAGCACCCGCGCGTCGCGCGTGCTCACCGCGACCGATGCCCCGCACGAATGGCAGAAGGTGGCCTCGGGCGCCACCAGGACCCCGCAGGCGCCGCAGCGCCGGGGAGCCGGCCTCTCGGCGGCGGACCTCTCGGTCACGTCGGACATGACCCGCCGTTCACGCCAGCTCGGCCACGCGCAGCGATACGGCGGGATCGCCCAGGATGATGTAGTTCTGGGCGTCCTCGCACTCCGTCAGGATCTCCGCGTAGGCCTCGGCGTCGATGTGCTCGCCGGCCTCCATCTTCTGCTGCACGCACATGGCATAGACGCAGAGGGTGGCATACCGGTCGCGAAACTCGCGGATGGCCCGGCCCACGCTCTGTCCGCGGAACAGACGCTGGATGGTCTCGCGGAACGGACCGATCTGGTTGCCCGCGCTCGAGGTCTGAAACGAGTACGACCAGGCGCGGTCCACGTGCCCGATCACCGCCAGCGCTCCACCCGCCTTGTGCGAGAGCAGCCGCTGCGGGAGCCGCGCCACGAACGGCGCGTCGGCCAGCTGGCGCGGCGGCGCGCCCGGCAGGTTGGCGAACTGGTCGTACAGCGGCGTGCCGGCGCCGAAACAGGCGAAGTGAAACGCGATCGTGCCGTGCAG
>Ga0310810_10005409_pt1 | contig 14271 bp, 15 predicted proteins | sample NCmetagenome_FD_207641 | JGI IMG/M metagenome (GOLD analysis project Ga0310810, IMG submission 207641) | Soil microbial communities from experimental microcosm in Duke University, North Carolina, United States - NC | ecosystem: Engineered > Artificial ecosystem > Soil microcosm > Unclassified ... | reverse complement strand
GGGATGAGAATCAGCTTGGCAATGGCAGCGGGGGCGCTGCTCGTCACCGTTTCGACCCAGGCGGCAGCTTCGGCAAACAGCCTAACCGCCGAGGTTCGTCCAGCCGCTCTGCGGTTGAAAGTCCCACAGCCCGGGGAACGACAAGCCACGGCCCTCCACGCATCATTCACCGGCAGCTTCTTCGACGCGGCCGGCAAGCGCTACGACGCAGTCGGCATGGGCGATTTCTTTCCGAGCATCGGCATGCTGAAATATTCGGTGACGCTGAGCGGCTACCCAACTTCGCCGCCGCCAATGACCATCATCGACTTCGGCACGATGTCGGGCCAGGGAATCATGGAAGACGGCCGCTTCCAGATCTTCGGCGTGCCGAGTGCGAAGGGCTATGTGCTCGACGTAGCGGGCGTCATGACGAGCGGCGGCATTCAGGGCGATTTTCGACTCACGGGCAGCGGTGGGAGCGGCCAAGGCGACTTTGTCGGCCGCTAACCCGCCGTCCGGCGCTTACGCCGCTTCGAACTGATCCTCGTCGACCATCACCGGGCCCGAATCCTGGCCCTTGGCAGTGACGTCGCGGTCGACGAACTCGATGACCGCGATCGGCGCGGCGTCGGATGCCCGGATGCCGGCCTTGATGACCCGCGTGTAGCCGCCGTTGCGCTTCGCGTAGCGCGGGGCGATCACGTCGAACAGCTTGGTCAGCTGGGCGTCGTCCATCAGCCGCGACTGGGCGAGACGGCGGTTTGAAAGCCCGCCATGCTTGGCCAGGGTCACCAGCTTTTCAACGTAGGGGCGAAGCTCCTTCGCCTTGGCCGTCGTCGTGGTGATCTGCTCGTGCTTGATGAGCGCGGCCGCCATGTTGCGGAACAGTGCCGCGCGGTGGCTCGAGGTGCGTTGAAGCTTACGTCCGCCAACACGATGGCGCATATCCATTCTCCGTTCGTCAGGGGTCCGTGTAAGGTAACCCCGGCCGCGCAGCTCTTAAGGGCGGCTGCGCATTGGCCCAAAATAGCAACGGCGAGCTTGAGCAGCCCGCCGGACGCGCTGCCCTCAACATGATAAGGGCGGCGAAGTCAAGTTTTGGGGGATAAATTATGCGACTTCTCGCGCTTGTTTTGCTGGTGACGGCCGGAGCCGTCGCGACCGCTGCTCCGATACCCACCCGAGTCTCGATCGGAAGCTTTCCGATCGCCCCGGCGAAGACGGTAAGCCGCGTCGAGACGACCCGCGTCGACTTTCTGCCCGGACAGGAAATGCCCGAGCACATGCATCCGGTGCCTGTAATCTGTTTTATCGCCAAGGGCAGCTTCCTGGTCAGCATCGGCAGCGAGCCCGTGCGGACGGTGACGGTCGGCGACACCACGATCGAGCGCGCGGGCGAAATCGTTCATTATTTCCGCAATGTGTCGGCGACCGATCCCGCGCAGATCTACTGCGCCATTCTTGCCGGGGCGGACGACAGAGAGCTCAGCGTGATGCTGAACAAATAGGTCAGCCGGCGCGACGGCCCATCGTGCTCTTGGCGAGCCGAACAACCAGCGCCGACAGATGGCGGTGGGTCGAGCCGTGATAGACCGAACCCGCATCCAGCTCCTTGCACAGCCGCCGATGGGCTTCGCCTAGATTATGGTACGGCACACCTGGAAGCAGATGGTGCAGCGCGTGGTACCGGAGGCCAACCGGCGCCCAGAACATCGGCAGGGTTGCCGGCGGCGGCACGTTGACGCTGTCGAGGAACTGGGCGGTGACGCTCATCGGATCGCCATCATTCTCCCACAGATGCGCGACCAGGGTGCGCACCTGGTTGAGGAACATCACGCCCGATGAAATGCCGAGAAAGAGCAGGAATGCGCGCATCGGGATCACGCCCGTCGCGACCATCGCGATCAGAGCGATCGCCCAGACCGAACAGGCCGCCTCCTGCCACGCCCAATCGCGGGCGAACTCGCCTTCGGGCTTGGGGCGGACGAATTTCGGATTGATCTGTAGCCCCGAATAGCGGCCCACCACGATCTCGCGCAGCTTCGGGAACAGCATCGACAAAGGCGCGAGGATCGCGAACCGGATCAGCATGCCGATCGGAGCCAGCGCGGCGGCGATCAAGAACACCGGCAAGGTCCACGGGTGCATCAGCGCCAGCGGCAGATATTCGGGGTCATCGACCGTCCCGTAATAGCGCTTGGCGTGATGCTGGTTGTGGACGCCTTCGTACATGAAGCTCGGCACTAGCAGGGGCACTCCGACGACCAGGTTCCAGGCGAAGCGGAAGCCCTTCACCGCGCCCTTCTTGATGTGGGTGAGCTCGTGGATGAAAGAGCCAGCGCGGTAGAGCGCAAGCACCGCGATCAAACCCATCCCGATCGCCAGCCATTTCGGCGCGACAGTCATCGCCGCGAACATCGCTGCGTAGCCGATCAGCGCCGAGCCGAGCATGTCCGCCCAGAAAATCGCTGAACTGGGTGCATTGAGGTCGCGCGTCAGGTTGGCCGCGGCCTTCAGCATCGCCGCGTCATCCTTGGCGCGCGTGGGCGCGCGCTGCTTGGGGACAGCGTCGGTCGAGCGCTCGAGGGTCGCGGTGTTCGTCATAGGCTTTGCGGAAGCTTGTCTCTGGACTGAAATAGTGGCCGGAGTTGGGCGCCACAAGCTTCACTGGCGCTGAACGGCGCGAGCGGCTAGCTCCGCGGCCATGAGCAAAGCCCCTCTCACCATCCGCCCCGTTCAGACCAAGAAGGACAGGAAAGCCTTCGTCGACTTCGCCTGGGAGGTCTACAAGGACGATCCGCACTGGGTCCCGCCACTTAAGGACGAGGTCCACGGCCTCATCACGCCCAGCAAGAACCCGTGGTTCGAGCATGCGAGGGCCCAGCTCTGGCTTGCAGAGCGCGGCGGCAAGGTCGTCGGGCGGATCAGCGCCCAGGTCGACGACCTCGTGCAGGAGCATATGGCGGCCGGCACCGGCCAGTGGGGCTTCCTCGACGCGCTCGATGAAGAGGCCGCCGGGGCTCTGATCAAGACCGCCGAAGACTGGCTGCGCGCGCAAGGCATGAAGACCGCGCTCGGGCCGATCAGCCTGTCGATCTGGGACGAGCCGGGGTTGGAGATCGAAGGTTTCGACGAGGACCCAACGGTGATGATGGGGCACCACCGGCCCGAATATCAGGGGTGGATCGAGGCCGCCGGCTACAAGAAGGCCAAGGATCTGCTGACCTATGAGGTCAACATCAAGCATTGGGACGACCCCAAGATCAATCGCCTGATCGCGATGGGCGAACGCAATCCGCACATCCGGATCCGCATGGTCGACAAGTCGAAGTTCGACGAGGAAGCCAAGGTCATCCTCAATATCTTGAACGATGCCTGGTCGAACAACTGGGGCTACGTTCCACTGACGGCCGCGGAAATCGCTTACGCCGGCAAGAAGCTCAAGCCGATCATCTACAACGAGCTGGTGCGGATCGCGGAGATCGACGGTGAACCGGTCGCCTTCATGATCACGCTTCCCGACATCAACGAGATGACCAAGGACCTGAACGGCGAGCTGTTCCCGTTCGGCTTCGTGAAACTGCTATGGCGCCTGCGCAATCCCCGCACCAAGCGCTCGCGCGTTCCGCTCATGGGAGTCGCGAAAAGGCTTCACCACACGCGAATGGCGAGCATGCTCGCATTCATGCTGATCGAGTACACGCGGCGCGACTGCGTCGGGAAATTCGGAATCAACATCGGTGAGTTCGGCTGGATCCTCGAGGACAACAAGGGGATGCTGTCGATTGCCGAGCTGCCAAGCGCAAAGATCAACCACCGCTACCGGATTTACGAGCGAACGCTTTAGGCGAGCTCGATCCAGGTCGGCGCGTGGTCTGACGCTTTCTCCTCGCCGCGCGCCCACTTATCGACTCCGGCTCCGCACAATCTGTCCGCCGCCTCGGGCGAGCAGAGCAGGTGATCGAGGCGGAAGCCGAGATCGCGCTGCCAGCATCCCGCGGTGTAGTCCCAGAACGTGTAGAGCTTCTCTTCATTGGGATGCAGAGCCCTCAGGGCATCGGTCCACCCCTGGTTGACGATCCGCCGCCACGCCGCCCTCGTTTCCGGCTGCATCACCGCATCGTTCTGGGTCGCGCGGGCGGAAAAGACGTCGCGGTCCTCGGGAACGACATTCCAGTCGCCGGCCAGCACCGCCGGGCGCTCGCCCTTCAATAGCTCGGCGGCATGGGCGCCAAGGCGCTCCATCCACTTGAGCTTGTAGTCGAACTTCTCGGTGCCGACTGGGTTGCCGTTGGGCAGGTATAGCGAGCCGACGATCAGCCCCTGAACCTCGGCCTCGATATAGCGGCTATGGGTGTCATCGGGATCGCCCGGAAGCCCCACCCGCCGCAGCTCTGGCGCATCGCCACGGCTCAGGATCGCGACCCCGTTGAAGCCTTTCTGGCCATGCCACACGGCGCGATACCCGGTTGCTTCGATGTCGGCGATCGGAAGCGCCTCGTCGGCGCATTTCAATTCCTGCAGGCACACCACGTCGGGCTGCTCTTTGCCGAGCCATTCGAGGAGGCGCGGCATGCGCGCGCGAATGCCGTTCAGATTGTAGGTCGTGAGCTTCATCTCGATGCGTGGACTAAGCCCGCGCCAGCCAAACGCAACCTGCGGCTCGCGCTTGCGCGGGGCTTGGTCTAACGATCACCGCAATGCAGCGGCGGGAGAGGGCAAGGCTGTGCGCATTTTCGATTATGTGATGATGCTGACGGCCATCGTGATTGGCCTCGCCCTCACGCACCTGATGCAAGGCGTCGGCAAGATTCTCGAGAATCCGCGGGGCACGCGCGTCTGGTGGGTGCACCTGCTGTGGGTCGCCCACATGATGCTGATGAGCGTGTTCTGGTGGTGGTTTGAATTCAACCTGCGGGTGGTCGTCCGGTGGACGTTCCAGCTCTACGCCTTCGTGCTCAGCTACGCGTTCCTGATTTACCTGGTGTGCACGCTGCTGTTCCCGAGCAATCTTGGCGAACATACGGACTTCAAGAGCTATTTCCTGTCGCGCCGGCGCTGGTTCTTCGGATTGTTGATCGCCATTCTTCTCGTCGACCTTCTCGATACGCTGAACAAGGGCACCGCCCATTTCGCCTCGCTCGGGATCGAATATCCGGTGAGCCAGGCTGCGTTCGTAATATTGTGCGCGGTTGGAATGGTCAGCGCGCGCGAGCGCGTCCAGGCCGTGATAGTGATCCTTGAGCTCGGTTATCTCGTTCTTCGCGTCGGCCGGTTCTTCGACGTGCCCGTATAGCGGTCTGTCAGACGCTGAAGCTGGAACCGCAGCCGCAGCCCGATTGCGCGTTGGGGTTGGTCACCCGAAACGCGGCACCGCCCAGGTCCTCGACGAAATCGACGGCCGAGCCCTTCAGCAGCTCCAGGCTGATGGGATCGACGACCAGTTTCACGCCATCGGTCTCGACGACGATGTCATCGCTCTCTTGCGTCTCCGCGAGATCGAATTTGTAGGTGAAGCCGGCGCAGCCGCCGCCATCCACCGCGAGCCGCAGGATTGCGGGCTTCGACTGCCGCTCGGCGATCCATGCGACGCGCTTGGCCGCATTCTCGGTAAGGATGATGTCGGGCTCGCTCACGACAGCGAGATAGGTACTGCGCCCCTTGGGGACAATCCTAGTGCTGGCCGCCGGTCGGTCCGCCGATCGCCAGCGATTCCATCGGCACCGCATTGGCGCGGCGCTGCATCGCAAGCACGTAATCGGTCGACTTCATGAAGGGGATCGGGTTGACGGCGCGGCCATCGATCCGGACTTCATAGTGTAGGTGGGTGCCGGTCGAACGGCCGGTCGATCCCATGCGGCCGATCTGCTGCCCACGAGTAACATGGTCGCCCGCGTTGACGAGGATCGCCGACATATGGCCGTAGCGGGTGGTGATTCCGCGGCCGTGATCGACTTCGACGAGATTGCCGTAACCGCCCGAATTCCAGCCGGCGCGAAGGACGACGCCGTCAGCGGTTGCGTAAATCGGTGTGCCAACGGCACCGGCCAGGTCGATTCCGGGGTGCATTGCCGCGCCCGCGTGGAACGGGTCGGAGCGAACGCCGAAGCCGCTGGTGAATTCGACGTTGGTCTTGACGGGCTTGTCAGACGGGATGGCAATCACTCCGTCCTGCAATTGGTCGAGCTTCTTCCAGCTCGTGAACAGCGCCTTGAAGGTCGGGTTGCCGGCGCTCTCGAACGGGCCGCCGACGCCGTCGTTGCTGCCGACGCGCGCGGGCGTGATTCCGAGCCGCTTCAGCTCGGCGGCGGTGACCTGGTAGCGAACGTCGAGCGCCTGCGCGACCAGCGCGGCTTGCTCGATCTGCTGCTGCTCGACGCGGGCGAGCGGGCCGTCCTCGGCGAGGCGGCCGCTGGCTGCTGCTGCGGCAACCACCGCTGGATCGATCTTGCGGCCGCTCAAAGCGGCTTCGATGACGGCCTGGCGCTGCTCGATCTGGCGCGCACGGGCTTCGGTTGCGGCGGAGAGGCTGGCGAGGTCATTGGCGCGGTGCGGGGCGACGAGGCGCGCGGTCGCATAGCTGGCCCAGGCAACAAGGCCGAGAAGGATCACGAAGAGGAAGGCCTGGAAAGGCGCGGAAATGCGGAATCGACGGAGCTTCGATCCGTCGTGAATGAAAAAATCGCGGTCGCGGAATAATCCCGTGGTCGCCGCTAGAACCTGCGTCATTGTCGTCCCCGCTCCAAAGCCCCAACGTCACGCCTCCAAGGCGTGCCGCGCTCGTTTCCTCAAACCCAGGAGCTCCCCAGCCCCCCTGCCAATGCCTGCGAGTTGCCCTTCGCGTGCTGACGATTTGGGACCCTGATGCCGGATGGTTAACAAATTCAATCGCCGGTTCCGCTTTGCGGGATGAACCGCCAGCGAAGTGCGATGAGTCGTTCAACTTGGCTCTCCCGAGGGGCGATTCCAGTCTTTTCAACCTGTTGTGCGACGCAACATCGCGAATCTTTCACGGGGTGGATTGCGCGCGGCGCGGCAATCTTTACACGCGGCTTCGGGCCACGCCGTCCCAACGCGGCGCGAGCTCTCTGCGAGGAGAGTGATATTGTTGAACCGTCCAGGCGCCAAACCGGCGCGCCCCTTCTTTTCTTCGGGCCCCTGCGCCAAGCCACCCGGCTGGTCGCCCGAGCAGCTAGACAGGAGCGCGCTCGGCCGGTCGCACCGCGGCACGATCGGCAAGGCGAAGCTCGCCGACGCGATTGGGCGCACTCATGCGCTGCTCGGCCTTCCCAGCGATTATCGGCTCGGAATCGTCCCGGCTTCCGACACAGGTGCGATGGAAATGGCGCTGTGGTCGCTGCTCGGGCCGCGGCCGGTGACGATGCTGGCGTGGGAAAGCTTCGGCGCGGGTTGGGTCACCGACGTCGCCAAGCAGCTGACGCTCGACGCCGACATCCGCACCGCGGATTATGGCAAGATCCCCAATCTTTCCGGGATCGACCCGGCCAGCGATGTGGTCTTCACCTGGAACGGCACGACGAGCGGAGTGCGCGTTCCCAATGCCGACTGGATCGCGGAGGGCCGCACGGGCCTCAGCATCTGCGACGCGACGTCGGGCGCCTTCGCGCAGGACATCGACTGGCGAAAAATCGATGTCGGCACCTTCAGCTGGCAAAAGGCGCTCGGCGGTGAGGCCGCCCATGGTATGCTGGTGCTCAGCCCGCGTGCCGTGGAGCGACTGACAAGCGAGCCTGCGCCGCGCCCGCTGCCCAAGATCTTCCGGCTCACCAAGAGCGGCAAGCTGATCGACGGAATCTTCAAGGGCGAGACGATCAACACGCCGTCGATGCTGTGCGTCGAAGACTGGCTGTTCGCGATTGCCTGGGCCGAAAAGATTGGCGGGCTCAAGGCTTTGATCGGCCGCGCCGACGCCAATGCCGCGGCCCTCGACCGCTGGGTGCAATCAGCGGCCTGGATCGAGCACCTCGCCGGCGATCCCTCCATTCGTTCTAACACTTCGGTATGCCTGCAGTTCGCGGACCGCGCCGATGAGGAGGGCAATCGCGCCCGCCAGAAAGCCATCGGCCAACTGCTCGAGCGCGAAGAAGCGGCTTACGACATCACCGCCTATCGCGACGCTCCGCCTGGCCTGCGCATCTGGTGCGGAGCGACCGTCGATACCGCCGATATCGATGCGCTCGGACCGTGGCTCGAGTGGGCGTGGGAGCAGACGAAATGAGCGAGCAAGTCCGAGTCCTCATCGCCGACAAGATGGACCCCAAGGCCGCCGCGATCTTCCGCGACCGTGGAATCCATGTCGACGAAAAGCCCGGCCTGTCGCCGGAAGAGCTAGCCCAAATCATCGGCGGCTACGACGGGCTCGCAGTGCGCAGCTCGACCAAGGTCAATGCCGCGGCGATGGATGCCGCCTTGCCGCGCCTCAAGGTCATCGGCCGTGCAGGCATCGGCGTGGATACGATCGATGTCCCGGCCGCTTCGGCCCGCGGAATCGTCGTGATGAACACGCCCTTCGGCAATTCGATCACGACTGCCGAGCACGCGATCGCGATGCTGTTCGCGCTCGCCCGCGAAATCCCGCAGGCCGATCAGTCGACCCAGGCTGGCAAGTGGGAGAAGAACCGCTTCATGGGCGTCGAATTGTCGGGCAAGACGCTCGGCCTGGTTGGCTGCGGCAACATCGGCTCGATCGTCGCCGACCGCGCCCATGGCCTGAAGATGAAGGTCGTTGCCTACGACCCGTTCCTGAGCCCGGAGCGCGCAGTCGAGCTTGGAGTCGACAAGGTCGAACTCGACGAATTGCTCGCCCGCGCCGACTTCATCACTTTGCACACGCCGCTGACCGATCAGACCCGCGGAATCCTATCGCGCGAGGCGCTGGCGAAGACCAAGCGCGGCGTCCGGATCGTCAATTGCGCGCGCGGCGGATTGATCGACGAAGCCGCGCTGAAGGATGCGCTCGATAGTGGACAGGTCGCGGGTGCCGCGCTCGACGTCTTTTCGCAGGAGCCCGCCAAGGAGAATCCCTTGTTCGGGACTCCGGGACTGATCTGCACTCCGCACCTCGGCGCCTCGACCAACGAGGCGCAGGTCAATGTCGCGATCCAGGTCGCCGAGCAGATGAGCGATTTCCTTCTGCTCGGAGGGATCACCAACGCGGTCAACGTGCCCTCGCTCTCGGCCGAGGAAGCGCCGCGGCTGAAGCCGTACATGGGCCTCGCCGAAAAGCTCGGACGGTTGCTCGGCCAGATCACAGGAACCGAGATCCGGACCATCGATATCGAGGTGGAGGGCGCGGCGGCCGAGCTAAACATCAAGCCGATCACCGGCGCGGTCCTGGCCGGACTGATGGGTACCTGGTCGGACACGGTGAACATGGTCAACGCACCTTACCTGGCGCGTGAGCGGGGCATCGCGGTGCGTGAGATCCGCAATGAGGGCGAGGGCGATTATCATACGCTGGTCGCCGTCACCGTTGGCACCGAGCATGGGTCCAGGCGCGTCGCCGGCACCCTGTTCGGCAACCGCGCGCCGCGCCTCGTCGAGATTTTCGACATCCGGGTCGAGGCCGAGCTTGCGGGGCAGATGATCTATATCGTCAACACCGATGCTCCGGGCTTCATCGGAGCGCTTGGTACCCGTCTCGGCGAGAACCGGATCAACATCGCGACCTTCAACCTCGGCCGCCATGACGAGGGCGGCGAAGCGGTCGCACTGGTCGCGGTCGACGACCCGATCACGCCCGAAGTCGCAGGCCAGCTGCGCTCACTTCCCGGCGTTCTCGACGTCGTTCCCTTAAGCTTCTGACCAAAGAAAAAGGGCGCCCCGCAAGGAGCGCCCCTGGCCAGTCCACCTGCGTGCGAGCGGACCGGTTCTTATGCCTTCGCAGGCGTTATTGGCTGTTGCGAACCGCGTCGGCCTGGTTGTCGCCAGCGTTGCGCACCGCGTCGGCGGTGTTGTCGGCGTTCGCCTGCATCGCATCCGCGGTATTGTCGGCGTTGGCTTCGATCGTGTCGGCCGTGTTGTCGGCGTTCGCCTCGATATTGTCGGCCGCCTGCTCGGTCGGGCTCTTGTTGCAAGCCGCGAGAGAGCCGAGGCCCAGAGCGATCGCAAGAACTGTGGTGGTTTTCATTACGCTTTCCCCTGTGGTTGAAGTTCAGTACGCGCTGGGGGCACGTCCGGCATTGCAATACGCATCAGCGCCGATTTCTGTTCCGCGCGCTCAACAACCCCAAGCGGCTGGACGCGCCGCGCCTCACCCCGTAGGAGCCTGCGGGCCGCGCAAAAACAAGGAATGAGACGTGGGTAACGTCACCGTCATCGGCGCCCAGTGGGGCGACGAAGGCAAGGGCAAGATCGTGGACTGGCTGGCGAGCCGCGCCGACATGGTGGTGCGGTTCCAGGGCGGCCATAACGCCGGCCACACCCTGGTCGTCGGCGACCAGACCTATAAGCTTTCGCTGCTTCCCAGCGGGATCGTGCGCGGCACTCCCTCGGTGATCGGCAACGGCGTGGTGCTCGACCCATGGGCGCTCAAGGCCGAGGTCGAGAAGATCGCGGGCCAGGGCGTCGAAGTGACCCCCGAAATCTTGATGATCGCCGAGACCTGCCCGCTGATCCTGCCGATCCACCGCGACCTCGACGGACTGCGTGAGGATGCGTCGGGCGCGGGAAAGATCGGTACTACCCGGCGCGGCATCGGCCCCGCATACGAGGACAAGGTCGGGCGCCGCGCGATCCGCGTTTGCGACCTCGCCCGGCTCGACGATCTGGGACCCGCGCTCGACCGCCTCTGCGCACATCACGACGCGCTCCGAGCCGGCTTCGGCGAGCCGCCCGTCGACCGCGAGCGCCTGAAGGCGGACCTCGCGGAGATCGCCGAGTTCGTGCTGCCCTTCGCCCGACCCGTCTGGCGCGACCTCGATGTCGCCCTGCGCAAGGGCAAGAAGGTGCTGTTCGAAGGCGCGCAGGGCGTCCTGCTCGACGTCGACCATGGCACCTATCCGTTCGTGACCTCGTCCAACACGGTCGCCGGAACGACCGGCTCGGGGAGCGGCATCGGCCCTTCGGCCGCCGGCTTCGTGCTCGGAATCGTCAAGGCCTACACGACCCGCGTCGGCTCCGGCCCCTTCCCTACCGAGCAGGACAATGAGATCGGCCAGAAGCTCGGTGAGCGCGGCCACGAATTCGGGACGGTGACCGGCCGCCGCCGGCGCTGCGGCTGGTTCGATGCAGTGCTGGTGCGCCAGGCGGTTGCGGTCAGCGGAGTCACGGGAATTGCGCTGACCAAGCTCGACGTCCTCGACGGGTTCGAAACCGTGAAGATCTGCACCGGTTACACGATCGACGGGAAAAAGTTCGACTATCTCCCGCCCCATTTCGCCGATCAGATGCGGGCCGAGCCGATCTACGAGGAGATCGAAGGCTGGCCGGGATCGACCCGGGGTGCGCGAAGCTGGGCCGACCTGCCCGCGCGGGCGGTCAAATATGTGCGCCGGATCGAAGAATTGATCCGCTGCCCGGTGGCGCTGGTCTCGACCAGCCCCGAACGCGACGACACCATCCTCGTCCGCGACCCTTTCAGAGGTTAGTTCCGAACCGCGAAGCGGCCGGTTGGCTCGGGTACAACTTCCTCGACCGACACCTCTTCGACCCGTGCGTTGGCGGGGCCTCGCTGCATCCGCTCGATCATTCGCCGGACGTTATTCTCTTCACCGGTGAGGCGAGCCTCCACCGAGCCGTCCGGGCAATTGCGGATCCAGCCGCTGATCCCGAGCTCGCGCGCCTGGCCCTGCGCCCACACGCGAAAGAAGACGCCCTGGACGAGACCCGTCACTTGAACCTGGCGGCCGATCAGGTCTTCCATCCTCACGTCCCCTCCCCAGGTCCGTAGCGAGCTTACACCGTCGCGATGTCGGGCGCGTCCTCGGCCTTCATTCCGACGACATTGTAGCCGGCATCGACATGGTGGATTTCGCCGGTCACGCCCGATGCCAGGTCCGACAGCAAATAGAGGCCCGCGCCGCCGACATCCTCGATCGTCACGTTGCGCCGAAGCGGCGAATTATATTCGTTCCACTTCATGATGTAGCGGAAGTCGCCGATGCCGCTCGCTGCAAGCGTCTTGATCGGCCCGGCCGAGATGGCATTCACGCGAATTCCCTCTCGGCCAAGGTCGGACGCGAGATATTTGACGCTGGTTTCGAGCGCGGACTTGGCGACGCCCATCACGTTATAATGCGGGATGACCTTCTCGGCCCCGTAGTAGGTCAGGGTCAGCAGCGATCCGCCGTTGGTCATCAAAGTGCGGGCGCGCTGGGTGACGGCGAGGAAGCTGAACACCGAGATGTTCATCGTCATGAGGAAATTGTCCATCGACGTATCGACGAATTTCCCCCTCAGCTCATTCTTGTCGGAATAGCCGATCGCGTGGACGACGAAATCGATCGTCTTCCACCGCTCCTTCAGGGCATCGAAGGTCCTGTCGAGCGCCTTCATGTCGGAAACGTCGCAATCGACCAGCAGGTCGGAGCCCAATTCCATCGCCAGCGGGCGAACGCGCTTTTCCAAAGCCTCACCCTGGTAGGAGAAGGCGAGCTCCGCGCCTTCCGCGGCGACGGCGCGGGCAATGCCCCAAGCCAGCGATCGGTCGTTGGCAAGGCCCATGATCAAGCCACGCTTGCCCTTCATCAACGCGCTCAAAGCTGAGGTCCCCCTGATTCCAGTTCCACTACGACATCCTCTCCCGGCTGCGGCTCTTCGACCTCGAGCTCATCGGTATAGGGCCCGGTATAAACCTCGCCCTTTAGCGCGGTGGCGCCGCTTTCCGCCAGCGCCGCGTTTAGCTCGGCGCCGATCACCACGCCGAGGCCGACGACGAAAAAGAAGATGAGCGCAATCATCACTCCGGCGAGGCTGCCGTAGGTTCGGCTGTAGCCCCCCAAAAGCCCGAGGACATCGGGCAAGAGCTCGACGGTGGCCAGCCACCAGGCGGTGATCAGCAACGCGCCGGGCCATTTCCTGCAGCCAAGCTTACGGTAACGCGACGGCGTCAGCGCAAGAAACAGCACGTAAAAGGTGAAGAACAAGGTGAGGGCCGGGACCAGCCGATAGATGCCGAGCGTCGTCCCGATCCCGTGGGCGAAGGGGAACCATGTTTCGAGCAGATGGCGCGCGACGGTCAGCGCCGTGCTCGCGGCGAAGGAGATCATCAGCAGCACGACCGCGCCGAGGATCAGCAGAATCGAGCCCAATCGGTATTCCCAGAAGGGCGCACAAAATTTCACGCCATAGGCGCGGCGTAGGATGTCGCGGATGGTTTCGACGTAGCTCGCCGCGGTCCACAGGCCGACGATCCCGCCGAGCCACAGAAGGGTCCCGGTGCGCACCGTCAGCACTTCCTGGACCGGCTCACGCAACGTGTTGGCGACGTCGGGCGGTAGGCGTCTGAGCACATTGGTGACGGTCAGCATGGCGTCCTGGCTCTGGCCGAACAGATGCGCGACGGCGGCCGCCAGGATGAAGAATGGGAACAGCGCGAGGATCGAAAGATAGGCAAGATTCCCCGCGTGGATGAATCCGTCGTTGTAGACGCCGATGGAGACGCGCTTCACGACTTCCCAAGCGGTCTGTTTGGGCTTGAGCTTCTCCTCGACCTCCGTGCCGAAGGCCGCGCGCATGCTGGCGAGGCGCTTGCGCCTTGATTCGGGCGATTGGGGGGAAACGTCGCGCATTGGCCCGCGCTAAACCCCGAGGCCCTCGCGGGGGTTGCCGCCGCCGCTCCAATTCTCGGCGAATTTCTGAAGCTCGGGGTCGCTGGCCGGAAGATCGATCTCCGCCGCGACCAGCTGATCGCCGCGCTTGCCGTCCTTGGCGGTGAAGCCGCGGCCTTTGAGGCGCAGCACTTTGCCCGAGGTCGTGCCCTTGGGAATGGTCAGCATCACCGGGCCCTCGGGCGTCGGCACCTTAACCTTGGCGCCAAGCACGGCCTCCTTCAGCGTGATCGGCAGCGTCAGCCGAATATGGCTTCCGTCGCGAGTGAAGAATTTGTGAGGCGCGATCTGGATCGTGACGATCGCGTCGCCCCGGCCCGCAGGCCCCTCCTGCCCCTTGCCGGAAAGGCGAATCTTGGTTCCGTCCTCGAGGCCCTTGGGAAGTTTCAGATCGATCGTCTTGCCGTCGCCCAGCGTGATCCGCTGCGGCTTCAAGGCGACCGCGTCGACGAACGGCACCTTCAACCGGTAAGCGACGTCGGCCCCTTTCTGTGGTGCC
>Ga0310810_10005408_pt1 | contig 14272 bp, 9 predicted proteins | sample NCmetagenome_FD_207641 | JGI IMG/M metagenome (GOLD analysis project Ga0310810, IMG submission 207641) | Soil microbial communities from experimental microcosm in Duke University, North Carolina, United States - NC | ecosystem: Engineered > Artificial ecosystem > Soil microcosm > Unclassified ... | reverse complement strand
TTTGGCGGCGTCAGCGGATCCAGCTTCTGCACATTGTTCAAGACGTTGAACAATTCGATGCGGAATTGAACCTCGCGGGTGCCGCCGGTGTGGAACGATCGGGTGATCCCCATGTCCACGTTGAAGGCGCCGGGCCCGATGAAGGCGTTGATCGGCACGTTGCCATACGTCCCCGGCGCCGGCGCCTGAAACGCGGCTGGATTCAGCCACTGATTGCCCTGCTTCTTGTAGACGTCCGACGAAATCTGGTTCGGACGCTGATTCGTCTGGCCCGTGAGCGCGCTGTCGGCGCCCGTGACCACGTTGAAGTGGTCGCCTGACTGTGCACGCATGATGCCTGACACCTGCCAGTTGTTGGTGACGGCCCCGAGCCCGCCCTTCGCGAACGCAGGGATCTGGTATACGACGGTGCCGTTGACGACATGCTTCCGATCGCCGGCACCACAGCTGCCGCGGTCGTAGGCGACGTCGCCCGGCTTTGAAAGCGCGTAGCCAGCCATACCGGGCTCGTAGTTGATCAGATCGGTGACGCACCTGGAGAGCGTCCAATTGCCGGTCAGCGACAAGCCATTTGCCGCGCGGCGATTCAGCGACAGCAGCAGCGCGTCGTAGACGGAGGTGCCCACCGTGCTGATCGAGATGATGTTGCCGTAGTACTGCCCCTGCTGCGGATTCTGCAGATACAGCGTGCGCCGCTGGTTGACGTTGGCCGTCGTTGCGCCCGGCTGGAAGACCGCCGGATTGATGTTGTCGCCAACCGGCAGACGATGTCCGCGCGAGTTCACGTAATTGGCGGAGGCCGCCCATGACGATCCGAGTTGCCGCTGGAAGCTGATGTTCCACTGGTCCGCGTACCACTTCTTCATGTCGAGCGGGAACGTCACCCAGTTCGCAAACGGCGGGAAGGTCATGTCCTGGTTGCGCACGATCGGAAACGGGTTGCCGCCTGCGACGGTCGCGAACGGGTCGTCCAGCGACGGTCCCGCGATCGAGATCGTGCTGCCCAACGGCGGCGCGGTCGCAAAGCCGAACAACATCCACAGGTGCGGCAAGTCGTAGAAGCGTCCCCACGCCGAACGGACCGTCATCTTGCCGTCACCGTTCACGTCGAGCGCGGCCGAGAGCCGCGGAGCAAACTCCCACAGGTCTCTGTGGCCCACGGCCTTGCCAGGGTAGCCCGGATCGCCGGAGAAGATGACGCCCGTCGGCGCGTTGCGGTACACGGTGCTGCGGAGGCCGCTCTGCCACTGCGCCAGATCGAAGTGGCTGAATTGGCCGTTCTCCTCGACGAACGGCAGGTACGGTTCCCATCGAAGCCCGGCGTTGACCGTCAGCCTCGGCGTGAGTGTCCACGCGTCCTGGGCGTAGAGCCCGACGTACGAACTGCGGTCTTTGATGAAAATCCGGTTGCCTTGCGCGAACGTCTGCGCGCGTCCAATCATGAAGTCGCCGAGCGCCAGTCCCGTTGTCGCGCCGCTGAATGTGAACGGACCGGTCGTGTTGATGTAGGTGCTGCCGTCCACCGACTGCCGGATGAAGCTGCCGCCGAACCCAAGCTGGTGCGCACCATGGATGGTGCTCAAGTCCTCTGACAGCTGCACGCTCCTGGTCGGCGTGCTCGACGAGCTCGCGCCGGTGTTGCCGAGCGTGAAGGCGCCCGTCACCGTCACCCGCAGGAAGCCCGGCATCATGTTCGCCATCTTGATGCCGACGTCAGGTCCGTCGAACTGGTGGATCCATGGCTTCTCGATGTCGATGTCGTTGTAGCCGAACCTGAACGAGCTGACGGAGTTGGCGCTCAGCAGGTAGGTATCACCGACGACGACGGAGTGGACGTTGTCGTTGATCGGCGAAGAGAAATAGGCAAGCACGTTGTTCGGATCGTTGTCAGGCTGCGCCTTGTAGCGCGCCAGCTGGTATCGCGTGAACACCGTGTGCTTGCTGCTCATCGTGTAGTCGACGCGCCCGATGGCGAGGTTCTCGAAGTTGTGCGTCTTGCGCGAGAACTCGACGCGGCCGCACGGATCGTTCGTCTGCGGAAGCCGGCCGGCGATGTTGACCGCGGCCGGCGAAAAGAGCGCTGGAGAAATCCGGTTGTTGACATCGAAGGGCGCACGGAGTGGGATGCTGCGTCCGCCGTTGCAGGCCGGCGACGTAATCGCCGAGAAATCGCCCGCCAGCATCTGCGCGGTCGGCACGAAGGCGAAGAATGTGCTTGGCGTGACGTCGATGCGGGTTCCCTGATAGCCGCCGAAGTAGAACAGCTTGTTGGCGATGAGCGGACCACCGACGGTGCCGCCGAACTGGTCGCGATGCAGTCCATCGTCGCGGCGCTTGCCGTCCGGGCCAATCGCTGCGAACGCGTTCTTCGCGTTCAGCCGGTGATCGCGCAGGAATTCGAACGCATCGCCGTGCACCGTGTTGGTGCCCGATTTTGTGATGGCATTCACGGCGGCGGCGGAGTGGAACCCGTACTGCGCCGGCAGCGCGTTGGTTTCGACCTTGAACTCCTGCATCGCGTCGGGGAACGGCAGCGGAAGATTGACGCTGCCATACGGGTCGTTGTGATTGGCGCCGTCGAGGCTGTAGTTCATCCCGTTGGCGAGGCCGCCGGCCACCGATATGAGCGCGGACGGATAGTTGCGGGGCGTCGATAACGCGTTCGAGCCAAGCCCGGCCGCGGGCGTCGCCATGCCGGCGGTCAGTACGAGCTGGGTGAGCTGGCGTCCATTCAGCGGCAGCTCCAGAACCTGCTCGTTGGTGACCACCTGGCCGATGCCAGGGTTGCGCGTTTCCACGAGCGGCGCGGTCCCTTCGACCGTAATCGTCTCAGCGAGCTGGCCGACCTGCAGTGTCACATTCAACGTGGGGTTTGAATTGACCTGAAGCACGATCCCCGTCTGTGCGTAGGTGCGGAAACCCTGCAATGAGGCTTCGAGCCGGTACGGACCAACAGGCAGGTTTGTGATGACGTAAGCGCCGGTCTCGTTTGTGACCGTGTCACGCACCAGGCCAGTCTCCGTCTGCGTCATCGTGACGGTGGCACCGGGCAGCGCGAGCCCTCCGCTGTCTTTCACCGTGCCGTTGATTTGGGCTGTTGATACCGCCTGCGCCGAAGCCGTGGCGCTGGCCATCGCGAGAACGAGAACCGATCCAAGAAGTGTGCGCATAAGGTTCGCGCTGTCTATCACTTCGCGTTTGACGCTGTCAAGGTTTCGTTGACTCTGTTCTTTGCCCGCAGGTAGAATCGCGCGGCCTCGATCCAGTGGACGTGGGCGGTCGGCAGTTGGCGGTGAGGGCGACATTGGACGTTCTCGAACCCCTTCGCCACTGCAGACTGCCAACGACCGACATACTCCAGGAGTCGAAGATGGTACGCCGCGCACCCCTGCTCGCCACGCTCATCATGTTGTGGTGCCACTCGGCCTTCGCGCAGGTGGACTTTCAGGGCGTCTGGCGTCCGCTGCCGCGTAATCAGGATGGCAGCGGGATGACAGGCGATGTGGCGGGCGTTCCCGTCAGCGATGCCGCACGGTGGCGGTTGCAGAGTTGGTCGCCCGAGGACTTCGACGTCACCGAGTGGGCCTGTCGGCCGCACGCCTGGGATTACTCGCTCGAAGGGCCACTTTCCGCATTACGAATCTGGGCCGACATCGATCAGGCCACACAGAAGGTCCTTGCGTATCACGGACATCTGAACCAGCAGGAGCAGGAGACGACCATCTTTATGGATGGTCGCCCGCGCCCGCCGGCCAATGCCCTTCATACGTGGAGCGGCTTTTCGACCGGCGAGTGGGATGGCGACGTGCTCGTCGTGACGACGACGCACCTCAAGGAAGCCTACATGCGCCGCTCCGGATTGATGCATAGTGACCAGGCGACGATTCGCACGCGCTACCGCCGCATGGGCGACTACCTGCAGACAACATCCATCGTCTACGACCCCGTGATGATGACCGAGCCTTACGTCCGCAGCACGATGATGTGGGTGCTCGATCCCGCGTTGCAGATGTCGCCGTATCCGTGCGAAGAAGCCACGGAGACCGCGTTGGCCAGGGGGCACGTGCCGCATTTCCTGCCCGGAAAAAGTCCGCTCCCGGGCCTCGACAAGAATCTGACAGATCGGTTCGGCACGCCCTATGAGCCGCGCCTGGGCGGCGCCCAGACGATGTACCCCGAGTACATCGTGAAGATGAAGGCGATGCCGAAGCCCCCAAAGGTGGCTACAGGTGTCGGAGAGGGTGGAAACTAGTGGGCAGTCGGCAGTGGGCAGTCGGCCGGAGACTGCAGGGTTCAGGCGCCAGGTTCGTGGTCGTGTTCGCCGCCGCGTTTGCGATGGCGAGCGTTGGCGACAGTGTCTACACCCAGGGACGTGGCGGCGGAGCTGGGCGAGGCGGTCAGGCACCCGCGCGTACGCAAACCCAGTGGCCCCCGAAACTCGAGGCGCCAGCGCCTGGAGCGGTCGAGATTCTGCCAGTGCAGGGCAACGTCTACATGATCGCCGGCGCCGGCGGGAACATCACCGTGCAGGTGGCGCAGCAGGGCGTGTTGATGGTCGACACGGGCACGGCTGCGATGAGCGACAAGGTGATTGCCGCTGTGCAGTCGCTCGCCAAAGGGCGTCCGCTTCGCTACATCATCAACACCAACCATCGCGAGGACTACACCGGCGGCAACGAGAAGCTTGCGCCGATTGGTGAGATCGTCCCGTTCCGCGAGCCTGACTACACCGCTGGACCGCAGGGCGCCATCGACACGCACCGTGCGTCGGTCGTGTCGACCCTGGCGGTGCTGAACCGGATGTCGGCTCCGACGGGCGCGACGGCGGCTCGTGCGGAAGGGTCGTGGCCGGACAACACGTTCACCACACCCTGGAAACGGCTGTTTTTCAACGACGAACCGGTCATCATCACCAAAGTGGCCGGCACGACCGACGGCAACAGCGTCGTGCTCTTTCGCAAGTCCGACGTGGTCAGCTCGGGCGATCTGTTCGATTTGACCGGTTATCCGATGATCGACGTGACCGCCGGCGGCGGCATCAATGCGGAAGTGGATGCATTGAACAAGCTCATCGAGTTTGCCGTCCCAAGCAATAACGCGGAAGGTGGAACCAGGGTCATCCCGGCGCATGGGCGCATCAGCGACCATGCGGACGTCGTCTACTACCGCGACATGATTACCATCATCCGGGACCGGATTCAGGACATGATTAAGAGCGGGATGACGCTGGCACAGGTCAAGACGGCCAGGCCGACCCGCGATTACGACGCCAGGTACGGCAAGACGTCCGGCCCGTGGACGACCGATATGTTTGTCGAGGCTGCGTACAACAGTTTGAAGAAGTAGTCGGCAGTCGCCGGTGCGCAGTCGGCAGTAGGAACTTCGAACTTACTGCCCACTGCCCACTACCCACTGCCCACTGAGAAGGAGACGCTTCAATGAAACGCACGGTTGTGATGCTGATCGCCGGTCTGGCGTTGCTGTCCGGCGGTCGTCAGGTCTTCGCGCATCACTCGTTTTCCGCGGAATACGACTCGTCGCAGAAGGTCGAAATCCAGGGCGTGGTGACCGAGTTCGTGTGGCGCAATCCGCATTCATTCATGAAGATCGACGTCGCAGACAAGGATGGCGCGACCAAGAGCTGGACCCTCGAGTGGGGTTCGGTCAGCCAGCTGTCGCAGTATTCGATTACGCGGACGTCGTTGAAGCCGGGCGACAAGATCGTGGTCACCGGTCAGCCGGCACGGGACGCGGCGGCGCCGCGAATCCTCATCGAAACCTTGAAACGGCCGGCGGACGGCTGGGAGTGGAAGGGCCGGGTCCAGTAGCGTGTTTCCTCGGGGTTCGGGGTTCGGGGTTCGCGGTTCGGCGCAGCGCGTGGGGCGCGAACCTGTCAGGCTCGTGCGGCGCGGACCCTTCGGGTCCGCGGTGGTTGTCTCCCTCCTGATCTCTGCGGCGATCGTCGCTGCGCCTGCGGCGCAGGGTCGCGGCGGCGCCGCACGGGCGGGCGGTCCTCCGGCGAGCGCGCGCACGAGCGCGCCAAAGGACTTCACTGGCTATTGGGTCGCGGTTGTCACCGAGCATTGGCACCTGCGCATGCTGATGCCGCCGAAGAACGATTTCTCGATGCTGCCCGTCAACGCGGAAGCGCGCCGGCTCGCCGGCACGTGGACGCCCGCGCAGGATACCGGTGGGAACGAATGCCGGTCCTACGGCGCCGCTTCGATCATGCGCATTCCCGGCCGCCTGCACATCCACTGGGCCGACGACAACACGCTGCAGATCGACAGCGACTCGGGCACACAGACACGGATGCTGCACTTCGGCGGATCGGCGCCGGCCGACTTTCAGCCAACGTGGCAGGGTTATTCGGCTGCGTTCTGGGCTGGTGTCAACATGGGACGCGCCGGCCGTACGCCCGGCCCGAACGGCGATCTCGGCGTCGTCACGACGAAGATGAAGGCAGGATACCTTCGCAAGAACGGCGTTCCCTACAGCGAGAACGCGAACCTGCAGGAATACTTCGACACCTTCACCGAACCCGAGGGGACGACATGGCTGGTCGTCACCTCCATCATCACGGATCCGATGTACCTCACCGGTCCGTACGCGACGACGAACCACTTCAAGAAGATTCCCGACATGCAGGGCTGGGATCCGACACCCTGCCGCGCCGATCAACCCCGTTAGATCCGAACGACTCGAACGATCTAACTGGCGGCGCGAACCCTATGCGTTCGCGCTACGTGTGAAATCCGCCACCGGCGCGAGAGGGTGTCAGCGGACGAATCGAATCTCGCCGCGCAGGGTTGCGGCATTGTTGAAGCACCGCTGTTCGAAGGTTGCGTTCAGCCTGGACACATCCCCATTCGACGCAACGCTGAAGTCGCGCACGTCGAACCAACTTCCAACAACCATGCATCCGCGACCCTGGCCACTGATCTCCATGCCAGCATGCGTTTCATCAGCGACCCAGACGATGTTGTCGTAACGGCGTGTCGACAGCTGGGAGCCGAGTGGCGCTTCGAAGCGTGCGTACCACGAAGGCGTCACCATGAAAACCGTCACTCGCGTCGTATTGCCTGTTACGACAAATCGGGTTTCGGGCGAGGTGACGCGGACGAACGATCCAGCACCGATGAACTCGCCAGGCTCGCTGATGAATGTAAAAAACGTCTGTGCTCGCGGCTTCGTCCACACCTGCACCGTCGCGCTCGTCGACGAATCAGTCATTGAAGCTGTAATCGGAACCCTCCGGTCTTCAGAGAGCGTTTGTGAAGTGCTGACCGAGAAGGTCGCTCGATCTTTGTCCTGCGCGACCGTGACAGACTGAGGGCTAACGAGGGCGGCTGGATCGCTGCTCGTCAAAGTCACCACGACGCCCGATGTAGGAGCCGGGCGGGAGAGCTGCACTGTTGCGGCTGTGGTCTCTCCCGCGAACAACGAGGCGCGATCGAGCGTGACCGAGACGAGCGTAAGGGGTAATGGCGGGGGCGCCGGGTTAGGCGACGGCACTGGCGCTGGAATGGGAACTGGTGTCGGTGCGGGCGTTGGGCTCGGTGCGACGGCGGCAGGATCCGTAGATGTCACGGTGCGTTCATTGCAGCTGACGGTCGCTACGAGGAGAGCGGCCACGGCGATGCTCGCAGCCGTGTTAACGCGCACCGGCGGTATACCTAATCTCGCCACGAAGGGCCGCGGCGCCATTGGAGCAATGCTGCTCGAATGTGGCGTCGAAGCGCGACACCACTGCCGGTGTGAACGGACTGCTCTGCGTGACGATGAACTCGCGTAGTTCAAATTGACCGCTGATGGTGCTGGTGGCGCAGCTGCTGCTACGTCCGGAAAGACTCATCGACGCGTGAGTCCCATCGCGCAACCCGATAACGTCGTAGCGCCCGACCTGCAGTCGGCCATTGAGCGGCGGGCCGAAACTGATCGACCAAAATTCGCCAAGCCCACCGACGACTATCGATACACCCCCGACATCGGTCCCGCTTACGGAGAACGTCGCGCTTGGGGGAACCAGCCGGCCAAAGCTGCCCCTGCCAATCGGGTCGCCAGGATCGCTGAAAAAGGAGAAGAACGTCGGCAGCACCGCCCACACTTGAAGGGCCGCACTTGCGGAAGATCCCAAGCCGGATCCGGTGACCGATACCTGACGATCGGTGGAGACGGTCTGCGTCGCGATCGGAAAAACCGCTCGATCCGTTCCTTCGGGAATTGTCACCGTCGACGGCACTGTGACCGTCGCTGGGTCGGCGCTCGATAACCTCACGACCACGCCGCCGTCGGGCGCCTGACGGGAAAGAATCGCGGTCCCCGAGCCGGGTGCGCCGCCAAAAAGGCCGGGAGGAGCGAAGCTGATCCCGAACAGCCCGACGGCCGCGGGAAGGGTAGGGGAACTTGGCGTGACCAAGGCTGGGTCCAGAGGAAGTGGACTCCGGCGATTGCAGCCCACAAGGACCGCGATCACCGTCGCGATGGTGACGGCGATGAACAGGTACGGTTGGGAGAACAGGGAGGTTGACCGCATCGTCAATTGACGTGCCGCACAAGGCGAACGCTGACACCAACACCTGCGACCACATCTAAACGATTGGGCCAAGACTCAGGCAATGTTCCAAATACGTGGAAGGTCTGGACTGGAGCTACCAGCGTGAGTTTCTCGGTGAGTGGGACTCGCGCCTCGGCTCCAAATGACAGGCCGAACCGATAGGCCCGCTCGTGAATCCGGTGTTGACCGCCCACCGGCACCAGGCGGCCGCGCACAATGTCGATTCCTTCCGCGTCGCCGTACGTGACAGAAGGCCCGAGAGAGAGCGCGAATACGTTGGTGGGAACGATTCGCAACAGCAACGCGCCTCGTGTCTGGCGCAACGCCAGTTCCTCTTCGTGCAGCGGCTGGCGTCGGGTGCTCCATGTTTGCGCGGGCAGGACAACCGTTGCGCCAACGGCGAGCCTTCTTCCCAGCCACAGGCTGAGGTCCGCCGTACCCGCTGGAACGACGCCGCCCGCGGTGCACGATTGATATGAGCTGCAGAACGATGAATGAACGCGGCTGTAATTGCCCGTTCCCGCGCCGGACACTGTGACCCGTCGCAGCTGCACGGTCCGATAGATATCGGCAATCTGCTGCTGACGTCCGCGGTAGTGCGGGGTTCCGACGTAGTTTTCACCCAGCGCGCTCGCCTGAATCTCCTCAACCGATTGGCCGTCTTCGTACCGATCTGCAACCTCGGTCCGAATTTCATCCAGGTACCCGGTTAACGCGTTCACGTCGGAGTGTCTCATCGTCGTGCCGTCGCCGAACATCAGCGTGTCGAAGTCCAGCGGCGCCACAGCGTGCAGCCAGTCGTATACCTGACGCGGTTTCGCTGTGCCGAACGAGAACGGAAGCGTTTGTAGAGGTGGCGGATCCACGGCGAACAGAACTCGCTCGTTGGGGAAGAAAAGCACCGTCATATCCGGCGAATGCCACTCGCCGGGGTGCACCAACTCGAGTTGCTTGCCGCCCAAAGCGATCGTGAGCCGCCGGTGGTACGTCGTCCTTGCCGACACGACGAAGCGCCACAGTTCGTCGAGCGTCACGATACCGTCGCCGTTTCGATCGCGCGAAAGAACTAACGCACCATCCGGACCCTGCAATTCAGCGGAGTCAAATCGGCGGTTGTCATTGCGGTCCTGGACGCCGACAAACGACGGCCACTCGGAGCGGGCGTTCGACAATGCGCGGTTATATGCCTCATGGCCGACTCGTTCCGCGTTCGTGAACACGCCGCCACCGTCGGCACGATCGAAATGATGATGCGTCAGCAGCACGTAGCGCACTGCGAGGTTGGGGAATCGTTCCGCGAATCGATCGTTGAGCCACTGGGCAAATGCAACATTCAGCGGATCGCCCATGATGATCCCGGCCGGCGTCACCAGAAAGATGGTGTGTTGCTGACCCTCGCGCGCGTCGTAGAGGTCGCCGCTGATTTGTCTAATTTCGCGATCAGGTGCGGCGGCGGCGATCGGCTGCGCTCCAACCGTCGCAGCGAAGACGCCCAGCGTGGCAATCGAGATGACCAGGATCACCTGGGCGCGCATCATGGCTGGATTGACAGACCGTACGTTGCGGTAAGCCCGTTGAAGGATGCAGTGATCACCGCCGTTCCGGCGCCAATCGCTCGCAGGGTTGCCAACTGGCCTTCAGGGAGCACCGTCATGACGCGTGGATCGGAAGAACTCCAGGTCGCCTGAGTTGTGACACTCTGCGATTGCGTCGCGTTGATGCGGATAGCCGCGGAAAGATAAGCAGTTTGTCCAACGACGCGCGGAGGTGTTGGAGGACCAAATCCTGAATTAACGAGATTGATGACCAGGATCGGAAACTGCCTGTCGGCCTCCATCACCGTGAGTGGCAGAGCGTTCGAAATCCCTCGGTACGTCGCTGAAACATCTGCCAACCCTGGCGCGATCGCCGTGAAGCCGGACGGAGTCGCAGTCAAACGAATGACGTTCGTATTCGATGACATCCATGTCGCCGTGGTGGTCACATCCTGAATGCCGCCATCCGAATTGACAACGTATGCATTGAATCCAAACGATTGTCCGACCAGAGCCGGACCCATCGGATTCTGATAGTGAATTTGAAGCGTGGTCGGAACTGGATTCGAAGGTTGGAACGGGTACGACGCGTTACAGCCGCAGACCAACGGGAGTGCGAGCAGCCGGACGATGGTAGTGAGCCGCTCGCGACTCATGGATGAGTCGGAATGCTACCAAAGCGCTCCGTGCAGAGGTGTGCAGGCGGCAAACAATCCAACCAATGAAAAACGCGCTCTCGAACGCCCAACGATGTCAACGCGGAGAAAGGTCGAACTCATCGCGCGGAAACAGATCTGTGTTGACCTCGCCAAGCTGCGCCCGCGGGTATGCCGGGGTGTAGACGACGGGCGCGTCCAGGTACTTGTTGAGCAATTGCGTGATGTCGATTCCCGCTCGCGCGAAGTACTGATGCGCCTCCGGTGCGGCGAGGCGAGCGTCGATCGCGGCGCGATCGAGCGGGATCGGCTGATTGCTGCCGATCAGAATCCCCGGCATCGCGACGACATACGGGAACGCGCGGATGAACGTGTTGTAGACCCGTTGCGTCGGCGCCCAGGTCGCCGCGAGTCCGTTCGGCGCCAGGTGTGCACGAACGAGCTGGAAGTAGGTGTCCGAGTAGAGCGCGCCTGAATACGCGCTGCCGGGCCGCAGCGCATCCGCTTCGATGATGTCGTATGCGGCGCCGCGGCGAAGGTGGATGCGGCCGTCTCCGAAGACCTGCTCGATTCGACCGTTGTCGATCAGGTCCTGCAAACCTCCATATGGAAAGCGTCGCCGTAAATCGACGAGCGTCGTCAGCTCACCACGAATGATTTCCACGCAGGTCACGCGCGAAATTTCTTGTCGACCGGCCACCGCGTGAACCGTGTCGCCAGAACCGAGTCCGATGACGGCGGCCGTTCGCGGTGCGGCGTGAATGAACGCGGGCAGCGCTCCAAGCGCAGTATGCACGTCGCCGTACGGCATCGAGCCCTGACCGATGCCGTTGGCGTACAGAATCGCGTTCCTCTGGTCCGAGTTGACGACCGACAATCCGGAACCATCCTCCGCGTACACCATCGCTTCGACAACGGTTCCATGCAGGTGCGCCCACAACGTTCCGGACGAGGGCATCACGAGGAGTAGTGGAACAAAGACCAACGAGGAACCGATCACTGCAACGGGCACCGTCCCGAGCTTGCGGAACCCCGAGTGAGGCAGGGCGATGGCAATGGCCAGCACGGCGAAGAGACTGCTGACACCGAGAAACACCCGCATCGTGCCGGCGGTCCCGACGCGATCGAGCAGCAGAAATCCTGTCAACGCGCTGCCCGCCATGCTCCCGATTACGTTGGCGAGCAGCAGTACCCCGACTCGCCGTCCGATTTGCGGAAGGCTCGTCTGGACGACACGCTGCAGTACGGGAAACGACAAACCCATCAGCAGCGTTGGAGGAAGCACCAGCACGGCGGGAAGCGCCACGTAGAGGGCGAGGAAAGTTTTCAGCGCGATCGCCTTCTCGCCGGTCGGCACGATGCCGCTGGAGAACTGCACCAGCGCAGGTACCGCAGTCCTGATATCGAGCGGCTCGTACGAGCCAAGATAGGCCCACAGTGGCGGAACGTTGTCGGCAAATCGGACGAATGCCGTGAGAAGGAGCATGGCCAGCGCGCCGATCGCCGCCTGTATCGTCAAGAATGCGACCGCGGGACGGCGCAATCGCGTCGAGACCGCGCTGCCGACCAGCGCTCCCACGCCCAGACCGGTCAGGTAGACACCGAGCAATGTTCCGAACGTGAAAGCCGTCCCCTTCATCGTGACGGCGAGGACGCGGAACCACACGATCTCGAGAGCGAGCGCCAGGAGTCCCGAGCTCGCAAAGATGCAGGCCCAGACCCAGAATGCAAAAGTGATCTCGGTTGGTCCGTCTGAAGGCACATTCGCGCCAAGGCGGGGATTCCACCGCGGTTCGTTCTGCGCCTCGATCGCCGCACCAGGACGGAACCAGGCGATGGCGGGCAGCAGGATGAGCGCGCATAGCACGTTGAAGACGACGCCGACGTAGAGGCTCCCGTCGAGCCCAAGCCGTGGCAGCAGCACCCAGGTCGAAACCAGCGCACCCATCGCCGCGCCAAGCGTATTCACGCCGTACAGCACCCCGATCACCGACGCGGCGCGCTCGAGCCTCGACGCCAGCGCGCGCGAGAGCAACGGCAGCGACGCGCCCATGAAGAATGTCGGAACCAGAAGGCTCGCGAAGAGCAGCAGCGCCAATGCCGGTGCGGGAATCTGCGCGGCACCGAGACGCGTGTAGAGAACGTCGTAGTAGATCGCGCGGCTGAAGAAGCCGAACACTCCGATCGCGAACTCGGCGCCCGCGAAGCAGAGGAGCGAGGTCCGCGGCGACACGCGATCGGCCACATGTCCGCCCACCAGATGGCCAACGCCCATGCCCCCCATGAAGGAGGCGACGATGATGGTGACCGAGTAGAGATCGGCGCCCGAGAAGAGGACGAGCAGCCGCTGCCAGATCACCTGGTAGAGCAGCGCTGCAAAGCCCGAAGCGAAAAAGGCGGCGGCCGAAAGTGGAAGCATCAACGAAAAATCCCAACTCCCGATTGCCTGGGAGTTGGGATTTGGGTTTTGGGATTTGGGCTGTGGGATGTGCTTACGCCAGCGCCGCGTTCGACTTGACGATGCGTCCGACGATTTCCTTGAACTCGTCGGCGGTGAGCAGATCCTTCTTCTCGAACGACTTCGCCTTCACCGCCAGCAGCAGCGCCATGCGTTCCTCGTCCGTGATCTTGATGCCGCTCTTTTCGGCCCACTCCTCGATCGACGGAGGTCCGCTGTTCTTGCCGAGCACGATGTTGACCGGCTTCTGCCCGACCAGCTCCGGCGCGAACGGCACGTATTCGAGTGGATGCTCCTTGCGGCACAGCCGCACCCAGCCGGCGATGATGCCCGATTCGACCTCGTACAGCTTGTCGCCGACGATGGGGCGGTTTGGCGGCTGCTGCACCTTCGCCAGATCCATGACGAACTTCGAGGTCTCGACGAATTTCTCCGTCTTGATCCCGAGGTTGACGTCGTGGAGGCAGAGCAGCGACATGACCACGTCTTCCATCGGCACGTTGCCCGCGCGCTCGCCGAGACCGGTGATGGTCGTGTGGGCGACCGACGCGCCAGCCTCGAGCGCCGCCACGGTGTTGGCAACGCCAAGGCCGAAGTCCTGATGGCAGTGGATTTCGACCGGTTTCTTCAGCCGCTCGCTGACCCTGGGGATGACGACCGAAATCGCCTCGGGGGTGACCACGCCGAGCGTGTCCGCGATGGTCAGGGCGTCCATGTGTCCTTCCGTCGCGACCTGGGAGACGATGTCGAGGAACCTGTTCAGCTCGGTGCGCGTCGCGTCAATCGTGAAGAACACGGTGTACAGGCCGGCTTCCTTCGCCGCGAGCGTCGTGTCGATCGACGACTTCATCGCGCGGTCGAACGACCAGCCGTAGGCGTTGGCAATCATGTGGTCGCTGGCGGGAATCTCGACTACGACGCCCTTGACGCCGCATGCCTTCACGACCTTGATCTCTTCGGGAATGCAGCGGGCAAACGCAAAGACCTCAGCCTTGAGACCCAGCGCGGCGATGTCGGAGATCGCGGCCTTGTCCTGCTCGGAAACGGCCGGCATGCCGGCCTCAAT
>Ga0310810_10005405_pt1 | contig 14278 bp, 12 predicted proteins | sample NCmetagenome_FD_207641 | JGI IMG/M metagenome (GOLD analysis project Ga0310810, IMG submission 207641) | Soil microbial communities from experimental microcosm in Duke University, North Carolina, United States - NC | ecosystem: Engineered > Artificial ecosystem > Soil microcosm > Unclassified ... | reverse complement strand
CGAGGATTCTTAAGCTTCTGTTTTTTCACCCGTTTCGGCTCAGTCATTAGAACTTTGTTCAAGCTGAGACTAAGCCGTTAACCAATTGTTTACTGAATCAGCCCAGGATGCACGCGTCTTCCCTTGAAGACACCCCACCATTACCCAATGACTTAAGGGCCGGATCACTCCGGCCCTTTCTTTCTCTTCCGCCGCCCCCACCAGATTTCGACGCGTCGCCGCAGACGACGCACGACGGGAATGTCGATGGAAAGAACGAGCAGCCCCAGCGGCAACATCCAGAGGCCGAGCACGGGCAGGAACCAGAGGAATCCGCCGAGGCAGAGCAGGATACCGAGACCGATGCGCAGCGGCCGCGACTCCGGTACGGGAATGGAAAAGCTGCCGAAACTGAGCCTGCGCTTTCCAGCAGGCGGTACGCTATGAGGCTCGGTCAATTTGTGGGTCCGGGGACGCCAGTTTGATATAGCCATTGGGTTCGGGCTGCGCTAGACACGCCGCTCGGCTATTCCGCGGTAGCTCAGCGGTAGAGCAGCCGGCTGTTAACCGGCTGGTCGTAGGTTCGAATCCTACCCGCGGAGCCATTCTCCAAAATCGGCTCGTGTCTACGGCTTTGCTGATTGGCTTTCCTGAATCCGTTTCGAGACAGTGGCTGCAAAGGCATAACGTGCGGCCTCGTCCGAAAACGCCGATGGCGGGATGATCAAACCCATCCCGTTGTCGATCGGCAGGATGAGCGTGTTCCGGGTCATCTCGACGCCCTGAAATGCGGGCCAAAGATACTTGGTGCGCATGAGTTTTCGCTCGATCACGAGGCCATTGTCTTCGATGATGAGCGTGGTCGGGCCGAGCATCGGGCTGGAATCCGAGACTTGCATCCGGAGCATCCTGCGCCGCGTCGCGATGGCGGGCGCGAGCGAAACGATTGCAAGCAGAAGACAAACGATCAGTTCGAGATACACCGACAGCGGGTACGGCACCGAGGGCAGCAGGCGCGCTGCGGCAAAAGGCTCGGAGCTGATGACGATGGCGGCGGTGAGCACGAGCGCGCACACCCCTACTCCGGCCAGGGCCCATGCGTAGGCGCCCTTGTTTCGCGCCGCTATTCGGCGGGCCATATAGCCTTGGAGGAAGCGAAAATCGGTGAATTTCGCGTCGAAATGGAGCGTTTGGTCGGTCATTGGAGCGTAATTCCGAGGCTAGGATGAACGAAAGGGGCCTCATCCTGACCCAAATCGGAGGATGTAGCCCTCTAAAACGACCTAAGTCACCGCTAAGAGCGGCTTCCCGGGCATACTTCGAGAATTGCGTCTAGCCATCCGGACGCCAGCGCGCACGTCTAGCCAATCCCGCTGCAATCCTGACGGGTTCGGCGCTATAGTCGGCGCTTCCTTCCTGCGGTTCTCGCGTCCCTGTTACCTCACACCGGGAGTGAACGATGTCGCGAAAGTATCTCATCTCCGCTTCTGCAATCGCCATGGCGGCCTTCGTTTGGGCGACGCCCCAGGTTCTGGGGCAGCTGTTTGTCGGCACGCCCGCGCCGCAGCAATTCGCGGGGGCGGCTCAGCCTTCCACCGCAAATGGCGAATGGCCGTCGAATGCCGGCGACAATCGCGGCACGCGCTACTCGCCATTGGCGCAGATCGATGCCTCGAATTTCAACAAGCTTGAAGTCGCTTGGCGGTTCAAGACCGACGCGTTCGGTCCGTATCCGGAATGGAAGCTCGAAGGCACGCCGATCATGGTCAAGGGCGTGCTCTACACGACGGCCGGCACGCGCCGCTCCGTCATCGCACTCGACGCCAAGACCGGCGAGCTGATCTGGTCGCATTCCTTGCGTGAAGGAAAGCGCGCCGCGGTCGCGCCGCGGCAATTGTCCGGACGGGGCGTATCCTATTGGACGGACGGACGAGGCGACGAACGCATCATCTACATCACGACCGGCTATCGGCTGGTGGAACTCAACCCCAAGAACGGCCAGCTGATCGATTCCTTCGGCGACCACGGCATCGTCGATTTGAAGGTCGGCGTATACAAAGGCAATCACCAACAGATCGACCTGGAAACGGGCGAAGTCGGGGTGCACTCCACTGCGCTGGTGGTCGGGAACATTGCCGTCGTGGGCGCCTCCTTCAGGGAAGGAGCAACCGTCGAGACCCACAACAACAGCAAGGGCGTCGTTCGCGCCTATGACGTGCGCACCGGCAAGCAGGTGTGGCGCTTCAACACGATTCCGGAGCCCGGTGAATTCGGCCACGAGACCTGGGAGGGGAATACTTGGGCCGAGAACGGCAACACCGGCGTGTGGAATCAGATGTCAGCCGATCTCGAACTCGGCCTCGTCTATCTGCCGGTGGAAACGCCGACCTCCGACTATTACGGCGGCTCGCGCCCGGGCAATAATCTTTATGCGGAGAGTCTGGTCGCGGTGGATATCAACACCGGGCAGCGCAAATGGCATTTCCAGTTCACGCATCACCCGGTCTGGAACTTCGACATGTCGGCCATGCCGATTCTGGCCGACGTCAACGTCAATGGGCGCGCGCGCAAAGTCGTGGCGCAGCCCACCAAGCAGGGCTGGCTCTATGTCTTCGATCGCGCCACGGGCGAGCCGATCTGGCCGATCGTAGAGAAGCCCGTTCCCCAGACGGATGTGGCGGGGGACAAATCCTCACCGACGCAGCCCTTCCCGCCGGATGCGCTCAGATACAATCGGAGCGTTGAAACGCTGCGCGACGATCTGATCGACTTCACGCCGCAACTCAAGACGCAGGCGGCACAGCTGCTGGGCCGGTACAGATTCGAACCTTCGCCGTTCACGCCGGGAAGCGTCGCAACTCCGAATGGAAGACTCGGCTCGATCGTGCTCGGGACGGCGACCAATTGGCCGGGCGGCGGTTACGATCCCGAGCTGCACATCGCCTTCATGCCGGCCGGCAACGTCCCCGGCGTGCGCGCGCTGCGCAAGGGGCCGACCAATTTCACCGACATCGAATATACCGCGGGCGTCGAGGACACGAACTTCAACATCGTCTACGGGCCGGGCGATTGCTGCGCCGCCGACAATCCGGTGACTGCGCAAAGAGCAAAGGAAGCACGGGAAAACGCGCCGCTTGCCGGTGGCGGCGGAGAAGGGGGCGGTGGTCTCAACGTGCAAGGCTTGCCTATCGTGAAGCCACCCTACGGCCTGCTCGCGGCGGTCGATTTGGACAAGGGCGCGCTCAAGTGGCAGACGCCGCATGGCGACACACCGGATAACGTCCGCAACAATCCCGCGCTTCGGGGCATCAGCATCCCTAAGACGGGCCAAGCCGGCACCTCCGGCGTGGGGCTTCTGGTCACCAAGACACTCGTCATCATGGGCGATCCGCAATCGACCACGGCGAGCGGCAAGAAAGGCGCATTCCTGCGCGCCTACAACAAAGTGACGGGCCAGGAAGTCGGGGCAGTCTACCTGCCCGCGCAGCAAAGCGGCACGCCGATGACCTACAGCGTGGGCGGCAAGCAATACATCGTCGTCGCGGTCAGCGATCCGCGTTATTCCGGCGAATATCTGGCGTTCAGTCTGCCCAATTAAGGAGTCCTACGAAGCGACGCATCCGAACAGAAACACATTGGGAGGTGCACATGCGCGTAACGCTTTTGGCAAGCATGGCGTGCGCAGCGCTGGTGACGTTGACCGCCCCTGCGAATGCCGCCTGGAAGAGCTATATCAGCAAGAGCATGGGCTTCTCGTTCGAGGCTCCCGGCGACCTCAAGACCGAGAAGGCCAAGATCAAAGGCCCGCTTGCCGGCGACAAGGACGCCATCGTCTATCGCTCGGTCGACGACAACATCGAATACAAAGTGACCGTGGTCGATTTCACGCCGCGCGCCGGTGAAGGCGCCGTTCTGCTCGGCGAGGCGACTTATATGTTTCAGGACAAGAAGAAACTGTTGATGGACACGTTTGGCCGCGTCGACGGCATGTACGGGCGCAAGCTCAGCGTCGAGCAGCCCAACAATGGCGGCCGCACGCTGGGGGCGTTCTATTTCATCAATGGACGGCTGATCTCGCTGCAGGTGACCGTGCTGCCGGCCAACGGCGATTACGGCACGCCCGACATGGGCCGCTTCGTCGACTCGCTCGCCTTCCGTCCCGACCGCGCCGAGAAAGGCGCGACCGAACTGGGACTGCCAAGATAGCGTTCGACGAAGGCGTAACTCCGTCGGGGGCGCCCATCTGAGCCCGGGAAATCGCGCGTAGTCGCGAGCCATCGTAATCCATTCGCTTGCGAGCGCGGCATACCACGCGTCGGTCCGACGTCGGCCCCGGGGTGTCGGTCTTGCTTCGAGCCCGAAACTTTGTTGCATAGGCTTCTGGTAGCGATGGCTGCGTCTGCGCTCTCGGGGGGCGGCACACGTGCGGCGAAGTCTGATTGTCGACGCTTCGAAAGCCGTTGCGCTTGCCGGCTTCTCTTGGGCTTTCTGCGGGAGCGCCTTCTCGGCAGACCTCGCAGCGAAGGCAGCGCTCCCTGAGATCGCGGCGGCGATCGCGGCGGCGGAGCCTGGCAAAGACGAGATAGCCAGCGCGCGTCCCATGGCGCGCGCTGCACGCATAAGCACGACTGAAGCGCCCACGATAGACGCCGATCTTTCCGACCCGGGCTGGGCGAAGGCGACTGTCATCACCGATTTCAAACAGCGCGAGCCCAATCCGGGCGCCCCGCCGACGGAGCGCACCGTTCTGCGCATCATGTATGACGACAGCAATTTCTATTTGAGCGTTTACGCCTATGACAGCGAACCTGATCAACTGATCGTGCGGTCGATGTCGCGCGACGGCGAGGTCAACCAGGGCGATCATATAGAAATCACCCTCGATCCCGGGCTCACTCTGCGGAATGCTTACGCCTTCAGAATTGGCCCTGCCGGTGGGCGATGGGACGGGCTGCGCCTCAACAATTTGCAAGAACTGCCGGAATGGAACGCGATCTGGGAAGCGCGCGCCCGCCGCGTGCCGGATGGGTGGGTGACGGAAATCGCGATTCCCTTCAGCAGCATCTCCTACGTTCCCGGCCAGACCAGTTGGGGGTTCGATTTCACCCGGAACATCCGGCGCAAGACCGAGATCGTGCGGTGGTCATCGGTCAACCCTGCCCTTCCTATCACCGACGTCTCCGAAGCAGGAACGTTGACGGGGATCGAGGGCGTGAACCAGGGACTCGGGCTCGACGTCGTACCTTATGTCGTTTTCCGCGCAAAACATGATTGGAGCGTTACCGGTGATGGCGCCGGAGTGAGCGCAACGGCGGGCGGAAACGCCTTCTATAAAATCACGCCCGGCCTGACCGGCACCGTCACCGTCAATCCCGATTTCTCGGACGCGCCTCTGGACGTGCGGGAGGTGAACACCACGCGATTCTCGCTCTTCTTTCCGGAGACGCGAGCCTTTTTCCTCCAGGATGCAGGCGCATTCGAATTCGGCGGCCGCTCTTTCAGGCGCAGCAATTTCGACCGGCAGAACAACAATGCGCTGCCGTTTTTCACGCGGAATATCGGTCTCGTCGGCGGACGGCCGGTCAGCCTTGTCGGCGGCGGCAAGCTCTCCGGCGAGTACGGAGGCGTCGGGATCGGGGCTTTGAGCGTGCTCACCGACGCCACCCCCACCTCGCCCGGACAAGTGCTGTCGGTGGCGCGCGTGACCGTGCCGGCGTTCAGCCAGTCGCGTGGCGGTCTTATTTTCACCAACGGGGATCCGACCGGAAAGTCGAGGAATTCCGTTGCCGGCTTCGACTTCCAATATCGCGACGATACGACGTTCGGCGGCAACACTTTCCAGGCCGACGCCTATTACGAACGGAGCTTCTCGAACACAGACGGCCAGGACGATTCCTATGCCCTCGGCTTCAACTATCCGAACGAGCCGTTCAGCACGGAATTCTACTTCAAGACGGTCGGCCAAAACTTCACGCCCGCGCTCGGCTTCGTCAACCGGCCCGGTATCCGGGTGTACGACGGAACGCTCAGGTACCTGTGGCGCTATCGCGGTCCGGGCACTTTCCTGCGCACGGTTGCGGTGGACACCCAACACACGGTGACGACCAACTTAAGCGGACGGATCGATACGAGGGACGAGGCGCTGCAGGTGCAGTTTACGACAACGAGCGATCATTCCTTCTATGCAACGGTACGCAACAATTTCGACCGCCTGGTGAAACCGTTCGTCTTGCCGCACAACGTGATCATTCCCGCGGGCGCGTATACGTGGAACAACTTCAACACCCATACGCAAATATCGCGCAGCCTTCCCTGGTCCGTTCATGTCGACGTGATCTGCTGCGATTACTACAACGGAGACATGCTGCGCGTTTCGCCCGATCTGCGCTTCAGGCCGAGCGAATATCTCGAAATGAACCTCAGCTATGACGGGCAGTTCATCCACCTGCCCGGCGGAAGTGTGAACATCAACGTCTTCACCGTGGACGGGCTGATAAATTTCACTCCCGATATGCAGTTTGCCATTCAGGCTCAGTTCGACAACATCAGCGAGAGTTTCGGCTTCCTCGGTCGCTTTCGCTGGGAATTTAGACCGGGCAGTGAGATCCTTATTGCGTTGGGGCAATCGGCTCTCATTCCCGGGACCGATTTCCAGTTCCAAACCACGGCCTTGTCGGTTCGGATTGGACACACCTTACGTTTCTGACCATGTGCAGCGTCTTTGGCCGCTAACTTGCCCTTACGATCCGGTTATGGGTGACCAGAGGGCCGTCGTCCGAAATGGCGTGCAGGAGATAGGCCGGATCGAGTTCACGTTCTAAATCCCGACCTTTCCGCAAATCCACAGCGATGCTTGGCATTGTCGTCGCGATGGTCCCAGCCCAAGGTTCGTGGCGCAGACAATGGACGTGGCCGCAGAGGAGCCGAATGATCTGAGGATGCCGACGAAGCAATTCGGCAAGGTTCGTGCGGTCCTGCGGATCGCGATAACCGTCTTCGTAATCCGGGAGGATGTCGAACGGCGGATGATGTATGAACAGAACGGTAGGTTTACCCGGTTGTTGTGCCAGTGTGTCCTCGATCCAGGCGAGGCGCTCGGCGCACAACACGCCTTTGCGTTCGCCCGGCAAGACCGAATCGAGCGCCACGAGGCGGACCGGATAATTTTCGACCGTGTAATGCACGAAGCCGGCGGTGATCGGCATATGCCCAATGCCGTCCAACGCATCGCGTAGCGCGGGCTTATGGTCCCGATTGCCCGGCGTGAAGAAGAGTGGCGGCACGAGCCCGGACAGGATCTCGCGCAAATGCGCATATTCGTCCGCCGAAGCGTGATGAACGCTGTCGCCGGTGTGGATGACCGCGTCGACGCACTGGCGATTGATATCGGCGATGCAGCGCCGCAAATTGTCCGCGCGCGATGCGGCCGCCGGATCGGTGGAATCCTTAGCCAGAATATGCGTGTCGCTGATCTGAGCGAGGATCACGCCGCACCTCGCGGGTCAACGGAGACTGTCATAGTAGACCTGCAATATCTCGACGACTTCCCTGCGGCTGAATTCTTCCGGGATGGGCTCGCGGCGCGCGAACATCTCGCGTAGCCTCGTTCCCGACACCGTAAGACGATCCTCCGCGCCATGCGGGCAGGTCTTGGCCGTTGCCATGTTCTTGCATCGGTAGCAATAGAAAGTGACGTCGATCTTCAGCGGCTGGATGTCGATGCTGCGTTTCGGAATCTGATCGAAGATGTGCTGCGAGTCGAACGGCCCGTAGTAATCGCCAATGCCTGCATGATCGCGCCCGACGACAAGATGGGTGCAGCCGAAGTTCTGCCGGAACACGGCGTGTAACAAGGCTTCGCGCGGACCGGCGTAGCGCATCTCGATGGGGTAGCCCGCCTGGATCACCGTGCCCGGTGCGAAGTAGTTCTTAACGAGCGCAGCAATGGCCCTCGTCCTCACCTCGGCCGGGATGTCGCCCGGCTTCAACGCGCCGATCTCGATGGCGGTCTTGGCGAGATATTCGTGACTCCGGTGCATCGGGTTGCGCGTTTGGAACGCGGCGACCTTGGACCAGCCGTTCGCTTCGAACATCGCGCGTGTCTCGGCGGGGCGGTGATAGAGGCCGGGATAGGCGTCGGGGTAGTGATGCTCGGAGACGGCCATCACGGGGCCGGCGAGATTGACCTGCGCTTGCGCCATCACCTTGCGGACGCCGGGATGGGCGGTGTCGGCGGTTCGAAATACCTCCCTGCATTCGAGCTCGCGATCAATGGCGTACTTCTCGGTCACGGTCTGGACGGCGAGGATTGCGCCGCTCACGCCTTCGGCGAGCGCGACCTCATCGCCGATGGCAATGCTGTTCGCGATGTCGTCGCCGCAGGAAACTGTTATCGGGATCGGCCAGAACAAGCCGCTGCTCGTCGTCATGTCGGTGCAGCAGTGGTGCCAGTCTTCGCGTCCCATGAAGCCGTCGAGGGGGGTGTAGGCGCCCATGGCCAGCATCAAGAGATCGGAAACTTCGCGGCTGGTGAGCGGCACGCGCACGAGTTTCTCTGCGCGCGCGATCTCGTCCGCCCGCTCGGTGACGGGCAGCAGAAGCGGCTTCAAAGGGCCGCCACCGTGCGGCGGTACCAAGGTCGGCATAGGGGCGCGCTGTCCGGCGACTATTTCCCTGGGGATGACGCAAAAATAAGGACAATTCAACAGAGATTTTGTGTTGATTGGGGCAAGGGGTTTGGTCAATAACCCTTTATAGCTCCGGGGACTTCCATGCTTGCCGCCAATCCGTTCGCCGCGCTTTCGGCGTTCCTATCGCCTTTGATCCCGCAGGCTTACGTCGTGGCCATGGTTCTGTTGGTCGCGGCGGGCACTGTTTACGACATGCTGCACAAGGGTAGCGCCCGGTATTTCTTCGACAGTTGGGACGCAATGAAGCGGCGGGGCGTGCGCCGGGTGGGCGGCGGCGAAATGTTGGGCCTCGCGCTCGCGACCGCGGCGGAAGCGTTGGCTTCGGGCGAGTTCTGCAGCACACGGCGGCGGATCGCTCATCTCCTGACAATGTATGGTTTCGCGGCTTACGCGGTGACAACCGCGGTGCTCGTCTTCTGCTATCCGACGCCCGCAACACCGGCTCCCGCGATTTGGCCGGAGGTTTGGTCCGTGGGCGCGCTGATGATCTGCGTGGGCGGGTATTGGTTCTGGTTCTTCATCCGGGTGGATGTTGCGGCGGAGGGGAACTCTCCGTGGCGAGTTGTGCGGGCGGATCTGTTCATCCTGTCGCTCCTGGCGAGCGCGACGCTGGCGCTCTTCTGGGCTTATGCGCAGGTGAGCGGAAGCGCATGGGCGTTGCCTCTGCTCGGGCTGTACCTGATCGCGACAACGGTGCTGTTCGGCTCCGTGCCGTGGTCGAAATTCTCACACATGTTTTTCAAGCCGGCGGCCGCATTCGAGAAGCGCGTCGCCGACGCGAACGGCTCGCGCAACAACCTGCCGGCGCCTGCAGACCTGCCGGCCACATTCGGAAGCGTGCGCCGCCAGCCACGTCACTATTGAGAGACAAAGAGATGCCCACCTTTGTGTACATGACCCGATGCGACGGCTGCGGCCACTGCGTGGACATCTGTCCGTCCGACATCATGCACATCGATGAGACCTATCGCCGCGCGCTCAACATCGAGCCGAATATGTGCTGGGAATGCTATTCCTGCGTGAAAGCATGTCCGCAGAATGCCATCGACGTCCGCGGTTATGCCGATTTCGCGCCGCTCGGACACAGTGTGCGCGTGCTGCGCGAAGAGGAGAAAGGCACGGTCTCCTGGAAGGTGAAGTTTCGCGACGGGCGGGAGAAGAATTTCGTCTCTCCGATCCGCACCACGCCGTGGGGCTCGATCAAGCCGCCGGGCGAATACGAACGGCCGAGCAAGGAAGCCTTCTCCTCACAAGAACTCGCGCATGAGCCTGATGCATTGAAGATCGACCGGCTGCCGACCCTGAGCGAAAGCAAGCTCAAGCGCTGGGTGTCCTGATGGCGCTCTCCACGCGCAAGAAAACAGTTTTCGTTGATTCCGATATCCTCGTCGTGGGCGGTGGCATGGCCGGTTGCGGCGCCACCTATGAAGCGCGCTATTGGGGGCGCGATCTGTCGATCGTGTGCGTCGAGAAAGCGAACATCGAACGCAGCGGCGCGGTCGCACAGGGTCTCTACGCGATCAATTGCTACATGGGCATGCATTGGGGCGAGAACCAGCCCGAAGATCATGTCCGCTATGCGCGCAACGACCTGATGGGGCTGGTGCGCGAGGATCTGGGCTACGACATCGCGCGCCACGTCGACTCCACGGTGCACAAGTTCGAAGAATGGGGTCTGCCGATCATGCGCAACCCGGAGACCGGGCGCTATCAGCGCGAAGGCAAATGGCAGATCATGATCCACGGCGAGAGCTACAAGCCCATCGTCGCGGAAGCCGCCCGCAAGGCCGCCACCCAAATCTACAACCGCATCATGGTGACGCATCTGTTGATGGATGCGGGCAACGCCAATCGCATCGCGGGCTGCGTGGGGTTCAACGTGCGCACCGGCGACTTCTACGTCTTCCGCGCCAAGGCCGTCATCGTGTGCGCGGGCGGCGCGTCGCACATTTTCAAGCCGCGCGCCGTTGGCGAGGGGATGGGCCGTACCTGGTACGCGCCATGGAGCAGCGCGTCGGCCTATGCGCTCCCGATTGTTGTCGGTGCGAAGATGACGCAAATGGAAAACCGCATCGTCCTGACACGCTTCAAGGACGGCTACGGACCGGTCGGCGCATACTTCCTGCACCTCAAGACGTACACGCAAAACGCCTATGGCGAGGATTACGAAGCCAAATGGTACGAGCACACCAAACAGATGGTGGGCGACTACGTAGACCGTCACCCCGTGCCGACGTGCTTGCGCAACCACGCGCTGCTGGAAGAAGTGAAGGCCGGACGCGGACCGATCCGCATGGTGACGACGCATGCCTTCCAGGACCCGCACAAGGAACAGGTGGGCTGGGAAAACTTTCTCGGCATGACCATCGGACAGGCTGTCGTGTGGGCGTCGCAGAACATCGATCCCAAGCACACCAATCCGGAGCTGACGACGTCGGAGCCTTACGTGATGGGCTCGCACGCGACCTGCTCGGGCGCCTGGGCGAGCGGACCTTCGGATTACGCGCCGGCCGAATATCAATGGGGATACAACCGCATGATGACGGTCGACGGCCTGTTCGGCGCCGGCGACACGATCGGTGGCACGGCCCACAAATTCTCCTCCGGCTCCTTCACCGAAGGCCGCATCGCGGGCAAGGCGGCCGTCAATTACGTGAACGACATGAGGAGCGGCCAGCCGCAAGTCAGCGACAAGGAATGCGCCGCACTGAAGAAGACGGTCTACCAGCCCATGGAGAACTATCGCATCGGGCGCAACGAGATCGTCGGAGGCACCGTTTCGCCGAGCTACATCCTGCCCATCCACGGGCTGCAACGGCTCGAGAAGATCATGGACGAATATGTCGGCGGCATCGGCGCGAATTACACAACCAACGAGCCGCTGCTGACGCGCGGTTTGGAGTTGCTCCAAATGCTGAAAGAGGACATGGAGCATGTCGGCGCGGAAGACCTGCACCAGCTTCAGCGCACTTGGGAACTGCATCATCGCGTGATCGCGTCGGAGTCGGTGACGCGGCACACATTGTTCCGCACGGAGACGCGCTGGCCCGGTTATTACTACCGCGCGGACCATCCCAAGCTGGACGACGCGGATTGGCACTGCTTCACATTATCCCGCTATGACCGGCACACGAACGCGTGGGAACTGGAAAAAGCGCCGGTGTACCACATCGTGGAATAGGCGGAGACGGATTTCCCCATGAGACTCGCGCTGGAAAAGGCTATCGGGATCGTCGTCGGAGTGATGGCGTTCGAGTTTGCAAGCCGGGCCGTATTGCATTTGTCAGTGGCAGCAGCTCTTTTTGATCGCGTGATCCGCTGAAATGCGCTCACTGGTCCGCTTGTGGGGATAATGCGACGGGGTTGGCAGGGCGCCTCGCGTCCTAGCCCGCGATGGAGAGCACGCAAGAAGGCCCGAGCGCAGCCGGACCTTCTTCGTCAGGAAAAGCGGCAGCCCATTATTGCTTGCGCCACTGCGTCCCGTTCGACCAGTCGATCGTGCGCGCATCGGCGGAGATCGTGCCCAGCATGTTCCACGGCGGCCCGGCGCTCAGCGAGATGTTGCTCGTCAATGTGGCGGTGCCGCCCTCGCCCTTCTCGTTCTTGATGTCGAGATTGTTGCCGGTCTGCGTCACGGTGAGCGTGGCGCCCGTCCACTGGCAGGCCTTGGCATCGGGCCCGCAGCGATAAGTCCCGGCAAGGTTGGGTGCCTGCGCCGCCTGGGCAGAGCCCAACACCAGTGCAGCGGCAAGAGGGATGAGAACAAGCCCAGATGACTTCAACATGTACGACCTCCTCGGTTGCGCTCCCCAGCGCAAATCGTTGAATTGCCGCACGATGGTAGCGTCACCGCGGCAATCGGCCGTTCAAACCGCGGTGATCGGACTCCATCGGAATCCGGCACGACGAGGGGATTTAGGTTTGGTCCAAACCTCGTCAAGAGCGGTGCCGAAGCCCGTGGCGTGCCCCCGCTGTAGCGGGTTCGCTGACCACGGTGTAAAACAGCCGCACATCGCCAAGGGAGGGAAAGCGTGTCGAAGGCTCGGGAACGGTGCAGTTTGGGCGGAGCCCTTGTGGCTCTGATTGCGTGCGCGGGTGCGGCGCTTGGCGCGATGCCGATGGCCCCGGTGAACAACCTCCCCAACCCGTATGAGGCCAACGACCATTGGTTCAAGCTGCCCGACGGCCGCCAATGGGGTTCGACCGCAGGCGTCGCCATTGCGCCGGACGGAAAGAGCGTTTGGGCGGTCGACCGATGCGGCGGCAATGGCTGCGTCGGCTCGAAGCTGAACCCGATCATGAAATTCGACGCCAACGGCAATCTCGTCGCGCAATGGGGGGCAGGACAGTTCGCGTTCCCCCACGGTATCTTCGTCGACAAGGACGAGAATGTGTGGGTGACGGACTCCGTGCTGGCAGGCGAGCGCGGCCGCGGTGCACTGGCCATGGGTCTCGGGCAGACCGTGAAGAAGTTCGACAGAAGCGGAAAGCTGCTGATGACGCTGGGTACGTCCGGAGTCTCGGGCAAGGATGCCACCCATTTCAATGCACCCTCCGATGTTGCGGTCGCAGCGAACGGGGACATCTTCGTCGCCGACGGGCACGCCAGCGGCACCAACGAACGCATCGTAAGGTTCGACAGAAGCGGAAAATACATCAAGGAATGGGGGCATCCGGGAAGCGGCCCGGGCGCCTTCTCCACGACTCATGGCATCGAGATCGATTCCCGCGGCCGCATTTTCGTAGCCAATCGGGACAACAACCGGATCGATATTTTCGATGCGGATGGAAAGCTGCTCGATTCCTGGGAACAGTTCTCGCGCCCCGCCGGCATCGGGTTCAACCAAGCGGGCCAGATGGTGGTGTGCGATTCCGAATCCGGCTCGGTTTCGGAAACCCATCAGGATTGGACGCGCGGCATTCGCGTGGGCACAGTGGCCGACGGAAAGGTGCAGTATCTGATCCCCGATCCGGCCAAGGATGCCACGGGCACCAGCGCTGCAGAAGGCTGCGCCATCGACAAGGACGGTGTCATCTACGGCGCAGAAGTCGGGCCCAAGCGCATGATGCGCTACGTGATGAAGAAATAGATCTCAGGCGGGAGGCACACCATGACGTTGAAAGCTTCGATGGCGCTGTCCGGCGCGGCACTCGCGCTGACGGTGGTTGCAGGCGTTGCGTATGGACAAGGAGGCGCGCCGACCAACAATCTGCCCGATCCCTATATGCGTGTCGCCAATTGGGCGAAGATGCCCATGGGCCGCTTCTGGGGTGCGTCGGCGGGCGTGGACATCGACCCGGACGGCAAGAGCCTGTGGGCGATTGACCGTTGCGGTCAGAACTCCTGCGCCGGCTCGAAAGTCGATCCAATCCTCAAATTTGACGCGAACGGAAAGCTGGTCAAAAGCTTCGGCGCCGGCTTGTTCCTTTTCCCGCACGGAATCGGCGTCGACCGCGAAGGCAATGTCTGGGTCACCGACGGCCAGGGCAAGGACGGCATGGGCCATCAGGTGATCAAGTTCTCACCCGACGGCAAGGAACTGATGCGCCTGGGCAAGGCCGGCGTCGCGGGCGCGGGTCACGACACCTTCAACATGCCCTCCGACGTT
>Ga0310810_10005403_pt1 | contig 14280 bp, 27 predicted proteins | sample NCmetagenome_FD_207641 | JGI IMG/M metagenome (GOLD analysis project Ga0310810, IMG submission 207641) | Soil microbial communities from experimental microcosm in Duke University, North Carolina, United States - NC | ecosystem: Engineered > Artificial ecosystem > Soil microcosm > Unclassified ... | reverse complement strand
GAAACTCCGTCACTAGGACGCACACGAGAACGTAGGGCCAAAGGATGACAGCCGCAATGACGCCTAGCGCCGCGCCGAAATCCTCGTCGTAAACGTGATCGAGAACGGCGGTCAGGACGAAGCCCACGATGAGCCACACGAAGGCCCATGCCAGGACGACTACCATGCGGCTCCGGCCATGTCTTCGACCATACCCCGCCAGAACTTGCGAGCCGATTCGGACTCGACGGTCTCGCTCATGTGCCGGTAGTTGTCGAAGGCGTTACGGTCCGAATCGCTCAGACGCGCTCTCACGGCCTCGAACTCGTCCGCTGGGGCCTCACCTTCGGACGGCTCTGCGGGCTCGGGAGCGGGGCTCTCAGCGATTGTCTCGGGGCTCTCAGCCGTTGCGGCTGCCGCCTCCGCCTCTGCGATGAGGTCAGAGTCGTAATCGGCGGGGTTGTGCTCCGCCTCTGAGGTATCCAACGTGAATCGGTCTCCTATCTTTGAACGAATGAATCGGACTGTCGCGTCTCGCGCGGCCTTGATCTGCTCGGGTGTGGCATCCGCTACCGGAAGAGTCCGGGCAAAGCGAGGGTCATAGGTCCAATTCGCCTTAGCCCTCGTCCCTGAATCGCTCAGGAACATTCCGCCAGGGCCGACGATGGGAATGACTCCCGCGCGGTCGTGCTCGCTCGAACAGGCGAAGTCCCATGCGCCCGCCGCGTTGTCGAAGGATCGAACGAAGCCGCTACCGTTAGTAATGAGGAAGGAATAGCGGCCCGCCTCTTTGTCGACGTGGACCTCAAGCAAGGTGGACAACCTTCCTCGCCTGCCGGGAGCATTCCGGACAGAGCGCGATTCCTGCTACGTCGTGCGGTCCCCGCTTGGGGCGGGTTGGGATTTGCCACCCTCTCCGCCTAGCGAGTTGCGCACTCCCGGAAGTAGTCGCCATGACGCATCCCGCCTTCTGGCAAAAGAAAGCCATTAGAACTCCGCCCCATGCCTCAACGGAACCGCGCCAATTCCCGCTTTGCTTCCTGCCGCGACCGGCGAACCTCCGGCTTGCGTCCCCGCTTCGTGGGATGGTGAATGCGCGGATTGTCGGTCTTCGTGCGGCGAGTCGTGCGAGCCATGATGCTTACTCCCTAAAGAGTTTTTCGGTCAGGGGGGTGGGGCTCAGAGAGCCCGCACCTTCTCGATGTTCTCGACCGCCAGGGTTGCCGGACGACCGCGCTTGCCGGTCTTCACTCGGACCTGAGCGCCGTCGCCGTTGTCGATCAGCGTGACGGCCTTGCGCATCTGACGCTCGCCCTTGACCTTGACGTTCACCGGAACGTCAAGCGGGAGGGCCGTGCCGTCGAGAGCCGTGAGAGTTGCAGTACCCATCTTGTGTTACCCCTTTTCGTGAGTGTGTGTTTGTGTTTCGTGCTGGTGCATCTTGCGGTGGGCTTGCTTCAGAGCCTCGAAAGAAAGCCCGATATTCACACATGAACGGCCATGCTCGGCCATGATGTGCAACCGGACTCCCTCGCGGGTTTCCGGAAGTTCGATGTACCGCTTACGCGGTAGCGTCGGGACCGTCATAATTTCCTTCCTAATGACAGGTTCAGCCTTGAATTTACACGATGGTCAACGCAATGTCAAATGCTAGTTTGCGGGCGTGTCGCCCCGCCTTCACTTCACCTTGACGCCCTGAGCCTCAAGGGTGCGGGTAAGCCATTCGGAGGCGGCTTCTACGCTCTGCCACTCCCGCGACGTGGACTTAGCCTCCGGGACCAGGATCGTCCCCTCAGGGACAACCATCGGCGCGGGGTTCCCGTAGGACTGGCCCACACGGAAGGTCTCCCGAAACTTCGCGTCTCCCCTCTCTTCGGCGGAGAAGAAAAAGCGCCTCTGCATTGCGGGGTGAGCGACCGCGAAGGCAACCGAATTGAGGTTCAATTTCTGCTCAGCCCGCTTGACCGTGACGCGGAAGTGATAGACGGAGTTGCGCTGTCCGCTGGTCGAGTCCCCCACCATGATTTCTACGCGGTGGCCCGTCTGCTCCAACGCCTGCGAGAGCGCGAGGACAGCCGCACCGCGCTTCATAATCACGTCAGTTGAGACGTAGCCGCCAACGGCGGAGTTGATAGCGATACGGACGACCTTCCCCTTGCCGCGCCGAACGCGGGAGTCAGGGACAAGGCTCATGTACGGCTGAGGGTGACCGGCGATGAACTTCCCCATTGAGAGGACTCCGGGACCGGCCTCACGCGCGACGACCTTTGTCCGGGTGCGCTGCGAGGCGAGGGCAATACGGGCCTTCATTTCTTCGACCTGCGCCACGCCTTCGGGCCAATTGAAAGCGATAGCGGTTGCTTCCTCGAAGGTGTCGGTTCCGGTCGAGCCGCTACCCGAGCGAAGGGAAGCCCGCGTGTCGTCGGGCATTTCGGAGGGACCGGACACGTAGTCAACGAACTCCGCCATGCTGGCCCATTCCTTGACGACCTTCACTTGACTACCCTCTCGGTTGCTCTGACCTGACAACGTAGACGTTACCAATCATAGGTTCGGGGGTCAATAGCAACCCCCGAACTTTTTAGAGGAAGGCCCGAACGGTGCACTTCGCGTCCGCGCTAACGCCCTTCCAGATCACCAGGGACTCAACGGTTGTGCGAGCCATGCCCGCCCGGAGAAGGCTTGCCCCGTTGATCGAAGCGCGGGGGGTAATCATCATGTCGACCTGAGCCGCCTGAGCGGCCTTGCGCACCCGCTGAACGTAGGTGACCCACGCCTCCGCACCTTCGCCCGCTGCGAGCATTTCAAGGCTCTCGTCGTAGCCCCACTCGATAGCGGCGAAGCGGTCGAGCGTGGCCGCGTCCAACTGCTCCCGGCCCACGTACTCATCTGAGGCACCGTCCCCGAAGGTGTTAGCACCCGCAATGAGAATGAAGTCTTCGTGGCGCGGAACGTCAGCGCCGTCCGGGAAGGTGACCGTTTCGCCAACGGAAACCGAAGCGATGAGGTTCACGGAGACGAGGACAGCGGGGTTGCTCGCGTCGATTTCGTCAAGCAGGACGACTCCCCCGTTCTCGAAGGCGTCACGGATGACACCCGGAACGTAATTGCCCGTCGCCCCCATGAATCCCATAATGTCCCACTTGCTCATCTGCGGGGAGCAAGACTCCGTGACGAACTTGAGGCCCAATTCCTGAGCGACCTGACGCCCTGCCGTCGACTTGCCCGACCCTGCCGGACCGACAAGCATTGCGGGGACGCGGGCGGCTGCCACCTGAAGCAACGTCCCGAAAGCCATGTGGAATCGGCCCTCCGGGCGGGGCTGGGGCTTCGTCTGAACGGTTGCCGTACGACCCATCGGGAGCCGCGTGCAAGCGGGGCAGAAGCGCGGCTTACGACCACGGGTGACCTCGCGCTCCCAAGCGTTCTGGCAGTTGTCGCAAGTCAAGGTCTCGAACGTGGCGGTCATCGTGGCCCCTTCGGGTTTAGCGGCGGATCGTGCTGACAAGGAAGACATTACCAATGACAGCATCGCGTGTCAAATACTAGGTTCAAAAAAGATCGAGAAATTTTCTGAGAGGGGGGTTCTCCTGAAAAATGGCAGGGGCGGTACAACCCCTAGCCGGTCCCCGGATTGGTTCAACATAGCGAACCTAAACGATATGACGAATAAAAGCAACCCCCCGCCCGAAAGCGAGGGGTTGCCCTGGTTGCTACTGCCGCGCCTGCGCCCGTGAGAGCCGGTCTATCTTCGCCTGAAGGCTGAGAAGCCGCTCCATTTCGCGGACGGTCAGCGCGCCGCGCTCTGCGAGAGACGTAACCTCCGCCATAGGCAGATTATCGAGCCGGTGCCGGATCGGGTCACGAGTCAGGAAGGTCAGCACTTCCCAAGCCGCACCCGGAATTGCGAGAATCTTTCTCATCCGATCAACTCCCCTGGCATCATGTCGCTTCGCTCTCCCGTGTCCCGGATGACACGACCCGTCAGGGATACCGACGCATAGCCGAGATTCGCGGCTAGCGTCTGCTCGATATTCGCCCCCTTACTTGTCCACCATCCGTCGAGTGTGGCAATCGCATTGCACCGCATGAGCCCGGAAATCCCGAGCCTCATGTAATCGGCCCACGTCATCCGCCCGCATCGCTCTAGCGCGAGGTCTACGCACTCCGCCAGGGTGCGCCCCCCATCGCATCGAGCGGGGTTGAATGTCGTATGACCAACCGCCCGCAATGCATCTTCCGCGTCGAAGAACGGCGGCAAGTTGCCCGCAAGATCACCGCTGATCGGCCCCGCGATATACACGCGGTATCCGGTCTCAACCCCCGTGAGGGAATTGCGGAAGCAATCTTCTAGGGTCACTCGCTCTCGGTCTCCGGTGCCTGACGCGCCTCGCGGTAGAGACGGCAGCCTGGCCCCTGGCACTTCTCGCGCTCGCGGCACTTGGCTTCCTTGTGCGCCTTCATGGTGCTCCGCCCATTGGGGCAAGGTCCCGCCATGCTTCCTCCTACGTTTGGGTTCCTAATAACAGGTTGGTATGACCGTAGCCGATGCTCGACCCTCTGTCAAATACTAGTTTCAGGTCACTTGATTGGGCACGCGCCGGAGGCGCATTCCTCGTCGTAACTGGCATCGACGGAGACGGTCACGCCTGCGCGCTTCTCGTCCTCGTACTGCCGCTCTGACATGCGCTCATAGGGTGCCTGCGGCCTGGTGCCGTCGACCATGAGCGTTGTCCCCTTGAGGCGCGGAAGGTAGCCCCTGAGCGTGTCTAGGACTTCCTGAACGCGCTCACGGCTCGGCTCGGGAATGAACGCATAGCCGTCCTTCATCGCTGCGGCCTGGTGAGACTCAGCCGGAACATTCACGGTGAATGAAACCGCGTTGTCCGCCCAATTCTCTTGATAGAACGCCTGAAGGGAGAGCATGTCATCGAGCGAGATTTCGTCGGCAGACTCGACCAACTCGACCGGTAAGCCGCGCTCTCGAATCTCTGCAACCAACTGGTCCTCTGTCACGAAGGTCACTACGTCTGTCTCTGCCGCGTACTCGTCGGGCTCGACATGATGACCACGGGCCTTCAGGGCGGCCACCTGAGCGGCCTGAGACGGGTCGCTACGGCTGTACCGCACACGCCGGAGGAAATGCCTCGCGTAAACGGGGTGGATTCCCTCTGTGCGCCCCGGCATCTTCGCAATGGTGCCCGTAGGGGCAACCGTCCGCGTCTTCACCGGGACAGGAATCCTCAGCGTGTGAGCGTACTCCCGAGCGGCCTTGTCCACGACTAGCGCCAGGTGCCGGAGGTCATCCCGAATCTCTCGGTTTGACGGGGCCTTAGTGAACGGGATTCCCTGCTTCACTACGTAGCCCTGAACTCCGAAATGACCAACGCCGATTCGACGGTTACGCGCAAGCGTGGCCGCTTGCTTCGAGTCGACTACATCGCCATAGGTAGCACGAATCAGGAAGCGCGTCACGAGACGGTGAGCCCGCTCAAGGCGCGGCATGTCGACCATCCCGTCTTCGTCAACGAAGGCGTCCATATTCACATGTCCTAGGTTGCAATTCTCCCACGGCTCTAGGGCAATCTCGCCACACGGATTAGTTGCGACCACCCGGTTAGGCTCGCCCTCATTCGAGAGACTGGAATTCCAGATACCCGGCTCACCATTGCTCAGCATCCCGACGACAATTGCCCGGTAAACTCTGCTGGCCCAAACTGCGGCAGGGTAGCCACGCGGTGCCGTATTGGTCACGTAGTCACCCGGCTTAGGATCAGTGACTAGCCGAATAAACTCGTCGTCAATCTCGACTGAGATATTGGTCGACCAATGGGAGTTATGGTCCGCCTTGCAAACGATGAAATCGAAGACGTAGGGGTCATCCCATCGGACAATCGACATGCGCGCGGACCGGCGATTACCTCCGGCCACAATGGCTTGCGCTATCGCATGGTCAATGTTCATCGCTTCGAGCGGGGTGAGGCTGTGTGCCGTGTAGTCGACCTCGCTCACGTCCCACGAATTGCGCCGCCCGACCTTACCGGCCACGTCCCGCACTCGGAGACATGCGCTAGTCAGCGTGCGCCCAACGCTCCGGAGAGCGAGCGCGAGAGGCATCGGGCCGGAAGCCGTACCGCCCATCGTCTTCAGGCGGGCACTCTTCCAACGGACGCGGCTCACGTCGAATACGCGGTCCTTATGCTTCAGGTCCGGGCGATAGGCCGATTCGATCAACTCGGTAACGGCTGCCGCCCAACCCTCGCGGGTGTCTTCGACCTCGAAGGTTCCGGGCCAATTGGAGTCATACCGCTCGGAGAGGGCCTTAGCCCTCTTCATTTCGGCGTAGTCAGGGTGGCTCGGGTCACAGACAATGTGAACGTCCACGACACTTGCCGGGGCTCCCTGAGGGGCAAGGTAGCGAGTGCTGTAATTCGCGCCCACTCCCCCACCTTCGGCAAGTCGCATGAGAACGAACTCGACATGCTCGGTAATGCTCGACCACCCGGCAACGTGGCAATTGAACAGGTATTGACGGCCCTTGACGCCCGACGCCCAAAGGTGTCGACCGGCTGGCAGAACCTCGAAGGCGAGCATTGCGTCAAAGAGCGCGTCCGCCTCCGCGTGTACCTCGTCCGGCCATGTGTCCTCCGGTCCGTGGACAAGCCCCACATTGCCCCGCACGACACGGCCAACGGTCTCCGGCCACGTCTCGCGGGAGCCGTCCGACTTTACCCGTGAATAGGTGCGGTCGTAGACGGCTTCCCCGGTAGGTCCCCAATTGATTACGTCTGTCAAACCTTGTCCTTTCGCTGGTCAAGAATCTCGATGCGAGCCACGGCCTGAGCGGCGAGGTTGACCATTGCCTCTCGCTCATCTGCGACCGTGACGAACTGTGTCCCACCGTTGCCCGCGAACTGCGCAAGGCTGCGCATGACGGGCGGAAATTCCCCGATGTGCTCACGCTTGCCTAGGTAGTCGCTAACCTCTGCGAGAATGTCCACCGTCTGCGGTGAGGGGAAACTCAACGGACACCCCTGCGGAAGTTCCGGGAGCGGTTCACGGCGCGCTGTCGACGCGCCACCTTGTTTCGAGCACGTCGCTTCGCCACGTCAACGGGGTCAGCCGTCCCCGAATAGATCGGCTTGCCGGTCATATGCAGAGCGGCGAGCATCGGGAGAGTCGTGCTACGCGGAAGCGCGGCGGTAAGGGCCTTCATCTGATTATCCGCCTGACGGGCGGACTCCTGAAGACTCTTGCGCATGTCGCGGGCGGCTGCGCCCATCTTCGCCACGTCAACCAGGCTGCGATTACTGTTATCCATAGGGGTTCCTCTCAGTAGGTTTCGTGGGTAAGGGCTCGCGCCGTCGCATTGCTCACGACTTCGCGGCTGCCGGGGCCTTCATGGTCCGAATGATCGAACCGCTTACTGATCGTCCGATTCAGGAAAACGACGATTCGATCAATGGCCCGCTGAAGTTTCTTGCGGTCAGTCGACCCGAGCGTTTCGCCCGCATTGAATACGCGAATCAAAATCTGCTGATCCGTCTCCGTGAGGGACTTGAAAGCCCGGTCGATATCGAATAGGGCAACGGTTACGCCGTCCCCCAATAGCGTCTGATTGGTCCCCTCAGGGCGCTTGACGGGGGCTAGCCATGCGTCCGCGTCGAAGTAGTCGACCATTAGGCGGCGTACCTCGTGCGGCTGGTAAATCCACTCCGCCGTAAAGTGCTGATAAAACTGACGCTCTCGTGAGCAATAGGAGACGCCAAACCGCTCAGCGAAGAACGAGACGAGTCCGCCGCGCTCCGCTTCCGGCTGTGCCTTGACGGACTCCCAACGCTCAGTGAGTCCCCGCCAAATCTCCTGCTCGATATCGTCGCGCTCGATACCGGGCCACTCGAAAGACAGTCGACGCGCAACGCGCTCGACAATCGGCTTACAAAAATCGTGATTCAAAGTTGCCTTTCCTAATGCTAGGTTCGGGTCAGGCGATAGGGCGTGCATCGACGCCCATAAGGCGATGCTTGCCGCGTGACCACGACTTGCACTTGACACACTGATACCGCTGGAAAACGCCTACGGCTGTGTATGCCCGCCCCTGACGGGTGAGCCTGCCACCGCAACGCCCGCACACGTTCTCAAAGCCCGTCTTCGTCTCAACGAACATCGCATAATGAGGGTGAGAGCCGATCCACGGAAGGAACTTCTCATATAGCGCGTCGGTAATCACAACGTCGCCCCGGTTGTATTTCCGCATGAGTCGCCAGGCTGCCGGGTCGCCCGCCATGCAGAGCCGCCAAAGGTCGAAGCCGATATGCTTGACCTTCGCGCCAATACCCAACTGCTGCGCGACGTGATCCAACTTATTCGACGTGAACCGGAACCGCTTTCGAGCGGTCGTTAGTAGGTCGATATTCTTGTGGGGGCTAGGCGGGGTGAGTCCGAGAAGGATGAACTCTCTATTCAGGTGCGGGATATCGAACGTCGTCCCGTTGTAATGAACGATCATGTCGGCCTCGTCCATAAGTTCCCACGCGCGCCGGACCATCGCCTCATGCCCGCCGAACTCGTTAGTCGAGAAGTCGAAGTCCGAATGGAATTCGATTCGCTTCTCTCCGTGCCACTTGGCGGCAAAGGAAATGACCTGACCGGTTTCTCGCAACTGCGAGAGTGAGACGTTTTCCTTGAACAGTCGCCAGACATAGGCGAGGTTCGGACTGGTCTCAATGTCGATAACGAGAATGCGCGGTGAACCGCTCAACAGTGTTCCTCCTAATTTTTGAACGAATGGCAGCGATACGGCGTTGATAGTGGGGCCATGCCTCACGCATATCGTGAGCCGATTCGTAAGAGTAAAGCGGGATTTTGACCAACAGGTAAACAATCATGGTCGTCATTAGTCTTCGAGCATCCTCAAGCAAGAGACGTAACCCTCGATATCATCGAGCGTGTCGGCCTTACCGTTATCGGTGATTGAGCGGGACACCTTCAGGAGAACCATCATCTTTCCCACGTCAGCCCCGGTCAGGTGAGGAACCGAGATAGGGAGCGCCGGACCGCCGTTCTCCGTCCGGTGAATAGCCACACCCTTTAGGTACTCGGTCCAAAGGGCTCCGATGCGGTCGAAGGACACCTTCGGGTGTCCATAGGACTTGCCTCGCTCGGCTGCCAGGGCATCCCCCCGAGAAGGTGTCTCAGAATCGCTGAGAGCCCCGCTCCCGGCTTCCGGGGTGTTCCTAGGGGTGCTCGGGTGCTCAAGGTCCCTGAGTCCCTTAGAACGGCGCTCAGCCTGTTCGGCGTAGGTGTAGCACTCGTGCCCCGGCTGGCCCGGATAGGTCAAGCCCCGGTCACACGATGGGCACCCGTCCTTATCGGTCATCCTCAATCCCCGCCTTTCGGCGTAGGGCGTCAGAGCCCTCAGCCATGTAGAAACTGTTTACGTCGTGACCATCCGGCATGAGCACTACCCGAGAGTTAGGGATAAGGCGCGCTAAGTCGTTAGCGAATCCCTCACCCTGACCGGAGTCGTCAGCGTCCCCGAGAATGAGAACGCGGTCATACCCCGCGAATACCTTTGCAAAGAATGGCTGCCAGTTATCCACTCCCGGAATCCCTACGGCTGGAATGCCGCATTGCTCCGCCGTGATTGCGTCCAATTCCCCTTCGCAGACACAGATATAGTCTCGGTCATCGAAAAGGGCTTGGGGGTTGAATATGCGCTCTGAGGTCGAGCCGGACTGATATAGGTACTTCGGCCCATCGCTGTCGTCTATCCGCCGAAACTTGATTTCGACTACCCCGGCAGGGGTTAGGTAGGGAATTGCTAGCCGATTCCTCAGGTACTCATGTCCCACCAAAGGTTCGCTTACGTACCCGAGACGAAAACGCATTGCGCTGTCCCCGCTTAGGCCCCGACTCGCCAAATACTCGACGGCTGGGCTTCCCGGTAGACTTTTGTAATACGTCTCCGTAGCGTTCTCCAAAAATGTCTTCCGCGCATTGCTTGGCACTAGGGAAATCGTCTAATCCCTCCTTCCATGCGATAATGTCGAATCCATCCGACGCATTTGAGCCGCCGTTATCTAGCGGGCTGTCAATGTCACAGCCGCCGAAGCAACGGAATAGCCCCTCATCTGTGTTCACGCTCGCGCTAGCGTTCCTGTCCTGGTGGAAAGGGCAACGCATCTTCGCCCACCCGTGCCGTGTCGGTACGAACGTCGCGCCGTAGTGCTCTAGTACGTCGGCAATCGGGGGCTTATTCAATCGCCGGTCCGGGCCATGTCGTCAGAGAAAGCCGCCAGGCTCTCGCGGGCTAGTACGGCGTACGCGCTCTCATTGATTCCGCCCGTCCTGAGTCGCTGGTCGAGAGCGGTGAGGTATTCCAGAGTCTCGCGCGCCCTCTCGTGCTCATAGGCGATGCGCGCCCATACCCGCGTGCGGGTGACCGCATAGCCGTCCCACACGGCCCCACTCTCGCCCTTGCTTCGGCGATTCTTGACCAGGGCTACGAAGTTCCGGACACCCTTGTTAGCGGCCTCGGACTCCGCTTCCCGTAGGAACTGCGGGAGGTTGATCGTCTGCGCATTCTTGCACTCGACCGCCCACCCCTCAGGCAACGCAAGGTCTCCGATATCGCCGGTCCCCTCAAGGGCCGCGCGCTTCATCTTGGGCCACCATCGCTTCAGGTACTCGACGCAAGCCGACTCCCAAGCGGTGCCCTTTATCTTCGCCTTATTCACCGTAGGTTCATGTCCTCCAATCGGGCATAGTCCGGGCGATAGTCGAGATAGACGATCAAGCCTCCCCCGGCATCTGATTTCCCGTCTCGATTCTTTACAATGCTCACGCCCATTTGAGAGGGCGTGCCACCGATTACGCTTGAGCGGTGAAGCGTTAGCACCGCTTCCGGCAACTTGCTCACCTTCTCGATGAGCGATGACAGCGGAGCCGGGTCGTTACCGTCGTCGTATTGTCCGACCAAATGGTGAAGCATGACGATACAAGCGTTCGTTTGCTTCGCCATTGTCTTCAGATAACCGATGACACCCTGAAGCGCCATTTCCTCAGCGTCCACGTTTACGAGGTTGTCCACAATTACTAGGTGCGGATATTCCCCGTAGGTCAGGGCGAAGGCGTTGACGCAATCCTCTAGGTCGTCAACTCCGGGCTGTGAAGTAAAGTCGAATCGCACATGCCGCACTCGGTTTAGGCGTTCGTCATAGAACGCACCATTCCCGCGTTCGTAGTCAGACTCGATATCCTTCGAGCGATGCCCTGTCACGATTGCCGCACCGCGCTTATACATGGTGAATGCGTCGGAATCGGCAGAGAAATACAGGGCTGGCACGCCTGCCCGCATGGCTAGATTCTGAGTGAGAACCGATTTGCCCACACCTGGACCCGCTGCAATGAGGGTCAGTTGCCCTCGCCGGAAATGAAAGTCGTAACCGGCTAGTGACTTGAATACGGTAGGGATCGGCTCTCCGGCTGATCCCATAGCCCGCTTTGCTCTAGCAAGTGTGAAAATCGGGTGTCTCCTATCGGTCCCCTAGAAGCCAAGCAAGGTCGCCGCGCTCCGCTCGGAGAGAGTCCTCGTCATTGCTTTCCATAATGTCGAGCATTGCGTCAATCTCCGCTAGGCGCTCTAGCGTCTGAGCCTTACTGATAACGACGATGTTGGAATCAGAATCCAAGAGGCTGAATTTCATTGTTCGGATCGACGTTGCGGCAGCACTTCTCGCCGCACTCGCGCTTGAGTAGCCACGTCATTTCGCACCGGTATTCCTCCGGGGGCACGGTCCGCGCCATGTCAGATCACCCCGTAGTGATTGAGGAACCAGAACACGACCCCGGCCACGATGACCCACGGGAGAGCCGCCAGGAAGACGCCCACGACCAGGGCGATTAGCCACGCGATAAGCGCCGCGATTCCGCCGAGAACGTAGCCGAGAACCTTGAGAATCAGGTTCACGCTCGAACCGCCATGAGAAGCGCGTTCACGACGAGAGCGGCCTCAGCCGCGCTGATCGTCACGCCCTGAGGCTCGGAGTCGTGATCCTCGCGGGTCTCGATGAAAACCGCGCCGTTACCGTCCTCGTCCGGTCCGACCTCAACGTAAGAACCGTCGACGCCGCAAATCTTCATGCTGTCGCCAATCTGCATATGCTTTCCTCCTAAAGAATGGTTGGCCGGATTTTTGCCACGCTCTATCTCGTGAACGTTTGTCCCGGCCCTCAACGCTTCTAAGTCCGCGTCGGGTGCATTAGGTAGATTCCTAATGACAGGTTGCGATTAGGCGTGAGCCTTATCGCTGGTCGATGAACTCCAACTCGTGCTGAGTCGGGTCACCCTGACCGGCAGGACACGCCCAAGCCTTCCAAGTTCCGGGCTTGCCGGACTTGTACGGCTTCTCGATGAACTTTTTTACCCCGTGGCTACAGGTAGGAGCCTGTCCCTGGTCAGGCGGTGCGCTCGGCTGACCGTAGCCTGAAGGCTGCTGCTGTCCCCCATAACCGCCACCCTGGGGCTGACCCTGCCCGCCGTAGGGCTGCTGGGCCTGCGGGGCACCGTACGGGCTCTGAAACTGCCCCTGAGGCGCGCTGTGCTGCTGCTGGGGCGGATACCCCTGCGAAGGCTGCTGAGCCGCTGGCGGGGCGCTCGGAGGATTCTGAGCATGGGTCACGACCTGACCGCCCATTTCCCGGACCACGAGGTAAGCCGCCTTCAGATTGGCGGACGCCTCTGCAATCTCCTGCACAACGCTCGGGTTGCCAAAGAGCCGCATTAGCGAGGCGAACTCTTCGGGCGAGTTGGCGCGAATATTCACCATATCGCCCTTCTCGAACTGCTCACCACTCGGAATGTTGATCGAGTGCTGAATCTTGAAATCATCGCTCAAGCGTGGATTCCTCCATTTCGTTATAGTTGAGAATCTTCAGATTGGGCATGAGGTAAGCCCCTGCCGATTCGGGACTACCCATAAGCGGGCAGTATTTACGAACCGTACAAACGCGGCAATGGTCTCCGCCATTGGGAAGGTAAATGCCTTCCTTCTCGGAGCGGTCGAACATTTCGAGCCATGCGCCGATGTAAGCCTCTGAGTAATCGAGCAACCGCGTTAGCGGGGTGGGGGCATTGTTTTTACACATGAAGAAATCGCCCCACTCGATTACATCTTGAAACAGTCGCCACCATGCGAGCCCGTAGACGCTCAACTGAAGTGCATCGTTCGGGAGTTTGTTACCCGTCTTCAGGTCACGAAGAGTCAGAGCCCCGGTCTCCGGCCACTTGAGCACAAGGTCAATTGCACCCTTGAGCGTGACGCCGTTCACCGTGATAACGAAAGGGACCTCAACCGCTGGTCGCCCGTCCGGCAATTCAGCCGGTCGAAACACGGCTTCATTCGCTAGGGAATAGTCGATGTATCCGCGCATATGCTCGGCAACTCGGTCACGCCTTCGCGTGATATCTACGTCGACCTTCGTCCGGCCACCGGTTAGCCAACCTGAGTCCTCAGGCTGCTTCTCGCGTTGCTTCGCAATGCGTTCGTCATACTCGTTTACCGCTAGGTCAACGGCTTCGTCTGCGGTCATCTGTCGACCACTCAACTCCCAAGCCTCCGCGCCCGTGTGGAATGCGTTTCCCTGCGGTGCCCATGCCGTCATCTGCTCCGGCACCTTCTCGACCTTCTGTAACCGGTACTGCTCCGAGCAACGCGCATACGTCTGCATTTGCGAAAAGGAACGGTGAGGATGCGGGAAGGTAGGAACTTCTAGCCTCAATGCTTCACCCCTTTTCAAATAATAGTTTCGGCCCAAAGAAAAAGCCGCTAGGGTCTAGGCGGCTTTATCGCTTACACGTCTGCCGTTACGAAGCGGTGAGTCACTTCCCCGCCGACGCCTAGCGTGTTCGTCTCGATGGTCTCTAGGTAGACGTGCGCTGCTGGCATGAGTGCGAAACACGCCTTACGCTCACACGCAATGGACAGGTGGGAAAACGAGAACTCGAAGACAGTCCCCCATGTGTACCGAAATCGGAACACGGAAAACGTGAACTCGAATTCGGCTAGGCAATCCGGGTCGTCAATTAGATCGTCCCCTAGTGTCAGACGCTCCGCCGCTGTATCGCGCAAAGCCTCAACCGCGTTGGTCATAGGCTGACCGGCCCTCCCCAAGTCGTCCGCCAGTGTAACTGACTGTCAAGGTACGTGATCGTAGGTTGCAGAGCAAGTTAGAACGGTAACTTTAGTGTCTCGTTTGTCCGCTCTCTGAGCCTACCTCAAGGTCTACGCCTGTGTCAAAT
>Ga0310810_10005402_pt1 | contig 14281 bp, 12 predicted proteins | sample NCmetagenome_FD_207641 | JGI IMG/M metagenome (GOLD analysis project Ga0310810, IMG submission 207641) | Soil microbial communities from experimental microcosm in Duke University, North Carolina, United States - NC | ecosystem: Engineered > Artificial ecosystem > Soil microcosm > Unclassified ... | reverse complement strand
GAGTTCCTCGAAGGCACCATCGAATCGATTCCGTTGCCGGACGAGTCGGTGGATCTCATCATCTCCAACTGCGTGATCAACCTGTCGACTGACAAGGGCGCGGTCCTGCGCGAGGCGTTTCGCGTGCTGAAGCCTGGCGGACGATTTGCCGTGTCCGACGTCGTGATTCGCGGTGAGCTGCCGGACGAGGTCCGGCGGAGCATGGAGCTCTGGGTCGGCTGTATCGCGGGAGCGCTGCACGATCGGGAGTACGAGACCATGCTGCACGAGGCGGGCTTCGTTGATGTCGACGTGGAGCCGTGGCGTGTCTACAGCGTGAACGATGCCCGCGCGTTTCTGGCCGAGAGCGGGTTCGACGCGGACGCTCTTGCGGCGCGGGTGCAGGGTCGCGTGGCCAGCGCCTTCATCCGCGCGCGGAAGCCGGCGGTGACCCGGTGCTGCGGAGCCGACTGCTGTGCGTAACGTGCTCTTCCTCTGCACGGGCAACTCCGCCCGCAGCATCATGGCGGAGGCGCTGCTGAACTTTCGCGGGCAAGGCCGCTTCCGCGCGTTCAGCGCCGGGAGTCACCCCAGGGGCGAAGTGCATCCGCTCGCCATCGAGACGCTGGATCGACATGGCATTCCAATCGGCCAGGTTCGCAGCAAGAGCTGGGAAGAGTTCGCCAAATCGGACGCGCCGCCGCTCGACTTTGTCTTCACAGTCTGCGACCGCGCAGCCGCGGAGGTATGCCCGATCTGGCCGGGCCATCCGATGACCGCTCATTGGGGTCTCCGCGATCCTGCCGCCGTGGCCGGCACGATCGACGATCAGCGGCGCGCCTTCAATCGTACCTTTCGCGAGCTCGACGCACGCCTGCAGCTGCTCGCCAGCCTGCGGATCGATCAGCTGGATCGGTTGGCGCTCAAGCGCGAGCTGGATGCAATCGGCGAGATGGAAGACGGGGTTGATTCGAAGAGTCAGCCATAGAGTATCGGTGCCGGCGGAGGTCAGTCCGGCACGGCACTGTCTTTCGAACCCTTCGGCGGATGGAGGCATCGTCACTGGCACGAGGCTTGAACCATCCAACCTCGGAGGCGTACCGATGAGTCGCGTACTCGCTGTCGGCATGGCGGTCGTGCTGGCGCTGTTTGCTATCGTGCTACTCGGTCTTGTGACGTCGGAGCAGCCTCTTCCGGGTGCTGACCTCTCATGGTTCGTTCCGTTTGCACAGGTGGCCGGCGTGGTCGGCGGAGCAATTTGCGTGGCGTCAGCCCTGCTGTTGCTCGGCCTTGCGTTCGGCCATTGGCGGCATCCTGTACCCGATCCGGAGGGTCACGAGCGGACCTGAGGTTACTGCGGAGATGGCCGAGCTAAAGCTCGGCCTGCGTATTACTTCCCGGGCCGCTTGAACACGAGCGGAAAACTCGCGGGCCCCTGCGACCACGTGCCTTCGATCTGCCCGGTCTTCAGTTCTCCTTCGTATCGCCCACTGATCGGTCCGATCACCAGCGTGAGCCTGGCACCGGACTGCGTGATCTGGGTGATCGGGATCTCGCCGCCACCCTGGTCAACACTGACCATCGTGCCCCGGGCCGCTTCGCCCTCGTTGGCCAGCTTCACGATCAGCCGGAGCTGGTTCGCGCCAACCGACAGGGTGCCTTCCCACGTCCCCTCGAAATCGCCAGTGATCTTCGTGCTCTTTGGCGGCGCCTCGATCTTCGGTTCGCCCTTCCACGTGAGCGTGAAGGGCATGCTCATCCCGCCCTGCGTCATCTGTCCCGATATCGTGCGCGGGTCGCCCGCGACTTTGCCCTTGAACGTCGGATCGCCGGGCACACCCTTCATCGCGAAGCCGACCTCGGCGTCCTTCACCGTGATGTCCGAGAGCGGGAACGCCGACACGTTCTGCGCAGGTATCGTGATCGCGCCATTCCACGCTCCGCCGGCGGTGGTCGAGAGCTCGACCGAGATGGCAAGCGGCTGCCCGGGCACGTCGATGTTGCCTTCCCAGTGTCCCGAGGCACTCGTTGAGGACTGCGCGAGCGCCACGCCCGCACAAAGACGCATCGAGATCGCGACGGTGGCGACAGCGCATGATGGCCGCATGGTGATTCTTTCCTTTCAGAAGTCGCGGGCTTCGATCAGCCGGACGGACAGCCACGCGAGGGCCGCGCCAATTGTCGCGCTCATGGCCAGGCCCGTCCACGGGATGTGGTGATTGAAGAAATAGTCGGCGCCGTTCATCAGCCGGAAGACGCTGTAGGGCGTGAACCCCGTCGCGACGAACGTGAACAGCCCGACAAGCAGGACCAGCGCCGCGAGCGCGACGTACGCCGCCGTGTCCGTCAACGTCGTGCGGAGGAACATCGTGAGGCCGACCAGCCCCGAGCCGGCGACATAGAGAATCGCCGCGTGCGCCAGGGCATCGCTCAGCGGATAGTACTGACCCCGCAGCGGCGCCATCGCGCACAGCAGCAGCGTCGGCACCACGGTGGCCACGGCGAGCTCCGCCATCACGAGGGCAAGCCGGGTGAGCATCGCGCGGGTGCGCGAGACCGGAAGCGACAACAGGTACTGCCGCCCGGCAGGCTGCTCGAACCCCGTGCCGGCCAGCGCGATCGCGATGGCCGGCCAGAAGAGCAGCATCGTGTTGCTGAACCAGCGGAGCCAGACGTAGCTGCGGAAGTCAGCGTTTCGGAGCAGTGGCATCTCCGGCGGCAACACGCCGAGTGCGCCGTTCGGGAACGTGATCTTCGGGTCCATCGGGTACGACACGTAGAACGCCACCACCTGCGCGACGAGCAGGAAGACGCCCAGCAGGAACCAGCGTTGCGTGTCCAACCACCACTTGAGCCAGAGCATGGTGCACCTCACTCTCCGGACTGCGCGGCCACGTCCAGAAAGATGTCCTTCAATGTGACGGGAACAACCTCAACGTCGCGTGCCTGCCGCGTGCGTGCGAGCGAGACGATCTCCTCGGTACCGCGGCTGACGAGCAGCGACAGAACGCGACCACTGACGCGCGCGTGGCGGACGCCGTTCATGCGCTCGAGGTCCGACGGCGGCGTGCCGTCGAATGTCGCGAGCACACGCCGGTACCCGGCCTTCAGCTCGTCGAGTGATTCCTCGAACACCAGGCGGCCGCGCTCGATGATGCCGACGCGATCGGCGATCTGCTCCACCTCGGTGAGCCGGTGCGACGACATGAAAATGGTGAGCGACGGGTTCTCGGCAACCGCGCGCACGAGCGCCTGCAGCAGCCGCTCGTTGAGCGCCGGGTCCAGACCCTCGGTCGGCTCGTCGAGCAGCATCAGATCCGCGCCCCGCGCAAGCGCCAGCACCATCGCGAGCGCGGTGCGCATGCCCTTCGAGAAGCGCCCGATGCTCTGGCGCCGCGGGATCTCGAAGCGGTCGAGATACTCGCGCTCGAGCTCGCTGCGCCAGTTCTGGAAGAACGGCCGCGAGATCCTGATCACCTGATCGGCGGTCATCGACGGCCAGGCCGACCGGTCGTCGCCGACGTACGCGATGCGGCGGCGCAGCGCGATCGCCTCGGCGCCGTTGCCGATCGGGTGCCCAAGCACTCGGCCCTCACCCGAGGTGGCCGACGCCATGCCCATCAGCATGCGGATCGTCGTGGTCTTGCCGGCGCCGTTGCGGCCGAGGAAGCCGTAGATCGATCCGGCCGGCACCCTCAGGTCGAGACCGTCGAGCGCACGCACGCCGCCGTATTGCTTGGTCAGGCCGCGGGTCTCGATCACGATGTCAGGGACGCTCATGACTTCCTCGTGCGGGCCTTGCCGCTCTGCCGAAGGAGCTCTGCGTCAAACAGGCGCCGGATCTCGTCGAGGCTCAGGCCCGACTCCCGCAGGCGATCGATGGCAGCCTGCAGCACGGGCTGGCCCGCCTTGACGGTCTCGACGTGCCCCGTCCGCCCGTTCTCGGCCACGAACGCACCGGCGCCCTGCCTGAGCTCGATCACGCCCTCGTGCTCCAGGTCCCGGTATGCCTTCGCCACCGTGTTCGGGTTGATGACCAGGTCTTCGGCCACCCGTCGGATGGCCGGCAGCTGCTCACCGGGGCGGAGAGCGCCGACGTCGATGGCGTGCTTCACCTGCTCGATGAGTTGCAGGTAAACCGGCACCCCGGACGCTGGATTGGAGCGGAACACCATAACTGTATTACTGAACTAATACAGTAACACTGTTGCGGATTGGCCGTCAAGCGTCTAGCCTCGACCCGCCCATGCTGCTGCGTTCCCTGACTCGCCGCGCCCTCGCCGTCGCTCCGATTCTGCTGTCGTCCGCCATCGGCCTCACCGGCCAGACACCGCCGGCAAAACAACCGGCGGCCGTGACCGGACTTCGCGTCGAGCGCCTCGAAACCGACGCCGCCACGACGCCGCTCGGCATCGACGACGCGACGCCGAGGCTCCGCTGGATTCTCGCGAGCGATCGCAGGAACGTGATGCAAACAGCCGCGCGCGTGCTCATCGCGTCGAAATCCGAGCTCGCGCGGGAGGGCAAGGCCGACGTATGGGACTCGGGCAGCGTTACGTCCGCGGATCCGTGGGTCGTCTACGGTGGCCCCGCCTTGAAGTCCGCAACGCGGTACTTCTGGAGCGTGCGCGTCTGGGCGGGGAGCGATCTGGCAAGCGACTGGGCCGAACCCACATGGTTCGAGACGGGACTGCTTGATCCGAGCGACTGGCACGGCCAGTGGATCGCCGGCCCTGAGCGGCGCGGCCCGCTCACCGATGCGGAAGGCGCCGCCGACGACGAGGAGATTCGTGCGGCCGGAGAGTTCTGCCGTCCGGTGAGCTGGCTGACGAGCGGCTGGTCGGCCGCGGCGAAGAAGAACAACCAGGGCGAGTGCCGGGAGCTCCGGCCGGCGCCGATGCTGCGCCATTCGTTCCGCGTCAAGAAACAGGTAGCCAGCGCACGGCTCTACGCATCCGGCCTCGCTTACGCGGCGCTCGTCGTCAATGGCCGCAAGATCTCCGAACGCGAGCTGGAGCCGGCATTCACCAACTACGCGAAGACGGTGCCCTACACCACAGACGACGTGACTGAAGCCGTGCGACAGGGTGAGAACGTCATCGCCGTCGAGCTCGGGTCGGGCCACTTCGACGACGCGGCGCGCACGTGGGACTGGGGCTGGGAGGAGGCGGAGTGGCGCGCGACGCCGCGGCTGCGACTCGATCTCCGCATCACGTACCTCGATGGCTCGGAGGAGATCATCGCGTCGGATGGATCGTGGAAGGTCAGCACCGATGGTCCGACGCGCTACGACAGCTACTACCTCGGCGAGACCTACGACGCCAGGCACTGGATGCCAGGCTGGGATCGGCCCGGCTTCAACGACTCGGCCTGGCCATCAGCGCGCGTCGTCACCGCGCCGGCGGGGGTGGTTCGAGCCGAGACGCACGAGCCGATTCGCATCGTCGGCGCTCGCGCGCCAGGCACCCGCTCGACGCCCGTCCCTGGCATCGTCGTGTACGACGTCGGGCAGAACCTGACCGGCTGGGTCGAGGTGGAAGTGGAGGCGCCGGCGGGGACGCCCATCGAGATCTTCTACTCGGAGAAGCTCGCCAGCGACGGGACGGCGACAACCGACGGCAACGCGCTCGTGTACGGGCAGCTGCAGACCGACTACTACGTGGCGCGCGGCGGTGTGACGGAGACCTGGCGCCCACGTTTCACCTACAAGGGCTTTCAGTACGTGCAGCTCAGCGCTCCGGGTCACCAGCCGCTGCCCGCGGGCGTGAAGGCATCAGTGATCCGGGTGGACGTCGTGCACACGAGCGTGGCCTCGACGTCGAAGTTCGAGGTCAGCCTGTCGACGCTCTGGCGCATCCACCGCAACACGTCGTGGGCAATCCAGAGCAACATGCACGGGATCATCACCGACACGCCGGTCTACGAGAAGAACGGCTGGACCGGCGACGCGCAGTTGACCTCTGGCGCGGCATCGCTGCTGGTCGACACCGAACGGCTCTATCGCAAGATGTTCCAGGACATGGCCGACGCGCAGACGGCGCAGGGCGAAGTGCCGCTGCTCAGCCCCAGCAACCGCAATTACGGCTACGTCGGCAAGCCCGCCTTCAAGCCGACGGACTGCTGCGGCGCAACGCCGGCGTGGGACGCGTTCTGGTTCGTGCTGCCGTGGGAGAGCTACCGGCGCTACGGCGATCTTCGCGCGCTCGAGCGGACGTTCCCGCTCATGCAGAAGTATCTCGACGTGTGGGTGCCGCAGTGGACGGGCCGAGACGGCGACAAGTACGCCTACACGCTGACGTCGGGCCTCGGTGACTGGCTGCCGCCGAAGGACGTGCCGACGATCAACGCGCTCGTGTCGTCTGCGTTCTACGCGCGGATGGCGCGCATCGCCGCCGATGTCGCGCGCGCGCTTGGCGATCAGGCGTCCGCCACGAAGTACGGCACGCTGTTCGGGAAGATCAGGACGGACTTCAACGCGAGGTTTCTCGGCCCGAATGGCGTCTACAGGGAAAAGGATGCCGAGCCGTTTTCACAGACCGCCCAGATTCTGCCGCTCGCCTTCGACCTCGTGCCCGACGCGCAGCGCACCGCCGTTGCCCAGCGGCTCGCTGACGACATCATCACGAAGCGCGCGGGCCACGCGTGGGTCGGCGTGATCGGCGCCAGCTACGTGCTGCCGGTGCTTACGGCGACCGGTCACAACGACGTCGCGTTCACGGTCGCGACGAAGACCGACGAGCCGAGCTGGGGCTACTGGACCGACACGCTCGGCTTCACGGCGCTCGGCGAGAGCTGGCCGGCCGATACGCGCTCGCGCAACCATCACTTTTTCGGCGCGATCGTGCAATGGTTCTACGAGGACCTGGCGGGGCTCCGTCCGCTCGATCCCGGCTACGCGCGCATCGACATCAACCCGCAGATGCCGCCGGGCCTCGACGCGGTGAAGGCCACGTACGACAGCGTCCGCGGGCAAATCGTCAGCGCGTGGCGCAGAACAGCCGACGCCGTCGAAGTGGACATACTCGTGCCGCCGAATGCGCGCGGGCGGATCCATCTGCCGCCGGCAGGCGAGATCCTCGAGACCGGAAGCGGCACGTCGCTGCCAGCCGCTCAGGCCCCAGGCGTCACGCAAGCGGGCACCGAGCCTGGGCGCGTCGTCTTCGACGTCGGGTCCGGACATTATCAGTTCACGCTGAAAGGACTCACGATGCCGTCCCGCGCGGGATCAGGAGGAGGGACGGGCATGCCAACCGCTTCCGCGCGGCTGCGCGACTTCGCGACGCGCTACACGGCCGCATGGTGCAGTCATGATCCGGCGAGCGTCGCCAGCTTCTTCGCGAAGAACGGGTCGCTGAAGGTGAACGATGGCCAGCCTGCCGTGGGCCGCGAGGCCATCGCCGACGTCGCGCGCGGCTTCGTCACGACGTTCCCCGACATGAAGGTCTTGATGGATGGAATCTCGGGGACCGACGAACGGGCGGTGTACCGCTGGACGCTGGTCGGCACCAACAGCGGCCCCGACGGGAACGGGAACAAAGTGCGCATCAGCGGCTACGAGGAGTGGCGCTTCGATGCCGACGGACTGGTCCTGGACTCACGCGGCCACTTCGACGCGGAAGACTACGAGCGCCAGCTCGAGGATCACTAACTGACGAACAGCTGTCGAGTGGAGACACCAATGGGAGTCGTGCTGTCGTAGGGCCGAACTTTAGTTCGGCCATCGCGGGCTACCGCACACGCGGCAAGTAGTTGCTGTGATGCTTGTAGCGAGTAGGCCGGCCGTCGGAGCCCATCTCGAACACGATCTCCTCGCCGAGCGATTCGTCCTTTCGGATTCGCCGGAAGGTGTGCTCGCCGGTCTTCTTCAATTTCACCAGCTCCTTCACCGGCTCCATCGTCGGCAGGTCGAGCATCGCGAGGCCGTCCTCCCACGGCAGCACGGCGACCTCGCCGCCCCATGGTGCTTCACTGTACGTGCCGGCGTATCGGCCGAGATCCGCTTCAGGAGTTTTGCCCTTCCCCGGCTCCTTGACGGCCGCGCGGACGGCGGGCCCGACGATGTCGTAGAGGCGCTGAGCCCAGCGGTCGGAGTCGACCCCGTTGGCGTTGGCCATGAAGACGATCGCGACTTTGTCCTCCGGCATCTCGAGCAGCGCCGTGCGATAGCCCGGACAGCTCCCGCCGTGGCCGACGAAGATTTTCGAGTCGTTGCGCCACACGACGAACCCGAGACCCCAGAGGGTCTGGAGGTCGGGCTCCACCCAGTGGGCGCGCTGCATCTCTCGCAGCGTCGTTGCCTTCAGGATTTCGGCGCCGCCATTGGATAGCAGACGGAACTGCCACGAGGCGAACTTGCCGAGATCGCCAACCGTGGAAGCGTAGCCGGCCGCGGGCGCGATGCCGTTCGCCTTAAAGAACGACACGGGCTGGCGGCGGGCCTGTCGATCGAGCGCGCTGTAGCCCGTAGCGAGCCTGGTGCCCCGCTGGTTCTCGGGCATCTCGGGTGTCGTGCTCGTCAGCCCGAGCGGGCCCAGGATGTTCGCGCGCACGTAGTCGGCGTACGACAAGCCGGATGTCTTCGCGACGACCTCGCCGGCCAGCGTGAGCCCGAGGTTGGAATACTGGAAGTGCGTCTCCGGCGTGTAGAGGGCGTCCTGCTGGCTGATACGCGCGACGATCTGATCGTGCGTCGGGAACGCGAAGTCCGGCGCCGACCAGTACGGGTAGTCCGACTCGCGCGGCAGGCCCGACGCGTGCGTGAGCAGCCCTTCGATCGTCACTGCGCCCTCGCCCTCGGTGCGCTTCAGCGCGAACCACGGGAGGTGCATCGACACGGGGTCGTCGAGCCGCAGCTTCCCGGCGTCCCGCTGCCGCATCACCGCCACGCTGGTAAACAGCTTCGAGATGGAGCAGATGCTGTAGATGGTGTCCGCGGAGGCGGGCCGCCCGCTCTTGAGGTCCGCTTGTCCGAACCCGCCGCTCCAGAGCACCTGTTGATCGACGACAATGGCCGCAGACACGCCGGGGATCTGGTCGTAGGCCCGTTGCGCCTCGAGCCACGTGCGCGCCAGCTCCAGTGCCGACGTGACCCGGGGGTCGCCAGCGATCGAGGGCGTGTCAGGCGCGGCTGCAGACAGCGGACAGACAAGCAGAACAGCGCACAGCAGCAGATGTTTGAGGCGCATCAGAGACCACCACTCCACGCGTCGTCGAAGACACTCGGGAAATGTTCGCGCTCGCGCAGCAGGTCCTCGAAGATGTTGTCGACGTCGATGTAGGCCTGGTGCACCAGCACCGCATCGAAGGCTGTCTGCGGCGAGGCAGCGTGTTTCACGGCAAGTTCGCGGAGCGTGTCGGCTAGACGCTCGACGTGCTGGCGAGGGCCTCCGTACGATCGCGCGACGGCCGGCACCAGGTCGCGGACCATGTCGTCGCAATGACGTTCGTCCGCAGCGATGAGATCGGGGTCGGCGGGGAGCTGCTCGGCCCAGGCCCCGGGATGTTGGGCACGCACACTCTTGTAGAACGGGTAGAACACCTCATGGAGAGCACGATACGCCACGAGAGCGGCCCGGTACTCGGCCCCGGACGCGTACGGCATGGGGAGCCTCCGTTTTGGGCTTCAGACTACCACTGGGTGCTTGCCTAGCGGGCAAAGACCCAGATCAGCCCCTGGCAGAAGATGGCACCCGCCACGGTCATCGACAACCCCCACGCCAGCATCTTCCTGAAGAGCGCTCTCGCGTCTTCTCCCGCAGGAATCGCCGCGATGGCGAGCGCGCCGATCGTCGAGAGCGGCGAGACGTCAACGACGGCGGCGCCGACGTTGATGCTCATCGCCACCTGCAGCGGATCGCCGCCACCCAGCTTCTGGACGATGCCGGGGACGGCTGGAAGAAACGCCGGATAGACGACGCCCGACGTGGAGCTGTAGGTCGAGATCAGCCCCGTCACGAACGCGATGGCGCCGTTCACGGTTGCAGGCGTCGTCATCGACGCCAGCAGCGTCGTAAACAGGTCCATGCCGCCCGTTTTCTCGAGCACGCCGATGAGCATGCTGACGCCGCAGACCATCACGACGACCGACCACGGCACGCTCCTCACGACCGGGCCATCAAGCGCGGCGCCGAGGAGCACGAGCAGGCCGGCCGCGGCGAACGCCGACAGGCCAGGATGCATCTTCAGGATGACGACGCCGAGAATCCACACGGTTGTCACGGCGACCGTGACCCGCTGCGCCGAGGTCAGCGGCATGACGGTGGTCACCAGGTCAACGCGGCCGCGTCGCAACAGGGCGAGCCCTCCGAAAAGCAACCACGCGCCGAGCCCTGCCAGCGCGTGCGCCGTGAAGTTGGCGGCCCACACCGACCACTCGTGACCGCCGAGCCCCACGCCGCGCATCAGCGTCTGCACGATGATCCCGACTGCGCTGATCGGCGACAGGTTTCCGGCGTTGGCGCCGTTGCCGACCATCAGCGCCATCAGAAACACCGGCGCGCCGGCAGCCGCGCCAATGGCCATCGCCGGCGGCGCGACGAGCGCGGTAGCGGAGATCGCGCCGGGCCCGATCGTCGCGACAGCGCAGGCGACGAGGAACAGCAGCGGCGGCAGCAGCGCCGCGCGTCCACGGCACAGACGCACCGCCCGGGCCGTCACCGCGTCCATCGTCCCGTTGATCTGCGCCACGCCGAAGAGCAGCGAGACGCCGAGCAGCGTGACGAACAGCGACGAGGGGAACGTCTGCATCAGCGCGTCGGCCTTCCAGCCAGCGCCGTAGAGCGCGACCGGCCAGGCCAGCGCGATGGCCAGCACGCCGACGTTCACGCGCGAGAACAGGCTGGCAACGATGACCGCGACGAGCGCCAGCAGCGAGACGACGGCCGGATTCACCGACGCTATGGTAACGGAGCGCAGCGATAGACGACGACCGTCCGGTCGCGCGTGATCATCCAGGCCGGGAACACGCTGCGCTGCTCGCAACGCCCGTCAAGCCATCGCTGGTCGTCTGGCCGTATCAGGCGGCGTTCCAGGACCCACCAGCTCTCCCATGACGGCGATTGCCGTAGCACAGGGGCTGTCGGGAGACGCACGAGCGGGTGGCCCATTGTTTCGCCGGGCGGCACGCCAAGGTAGTACGCGATGACGCCGGGCGCGTGGCTGAATACGTCCACGCCCTTCGTCGTCGCGACGACGCCGTGCTGGCGGAGGACAGAGGCCGCTTCATCCCACCGCGGCCGGTCGCCGTGAGCCGTAGTGAAGTACGAGACGACGATGGCGAGAGACGCCCCGATAACCGCTACGCCGGTGCCGGCGAGGGCCCACCGAGGCAGCCTTTCAGCCAGCGCCTTCCAGCCGTACCCGCCCATCGCCACCACGCCGATGAGCGCGATGAAGCCGTGATACCAGGCGACCCTCCAGAGCCCTGTCGTATGCAGCAGCAAGAGCTCCAGGACGGGAACGGTCGAGAGCAGCGCGAAACACACGAAGGCGGCCGGTGGCTGACGGGTGAAGGCCAGGCCGACGAGCATCAGGGCGACCGCGGGCACGCCGGCATACCCGATGAAGCGCATGAGCAGATGCACCCCGCGGCCGCCTGACTGGTCGCCGAAAAGCTGATGCAGCGTCAGCAGCGTCATGAGCGCGGCGATGGCGAGTGCCACGACCGTCAGCGCGGGCACAATCGCCGCCCACGACAGACGGCCTGCGAACCTCCTGCCCGCCAGAGTCCACACGAGTGCAAGGACGCCGACCGGGACGAGCAGTGCCGCCGTCGTGTTCGTGAGCAGCGCGAGAACCAGCCATCCCGCCGTAAGCGACCACCAGAGCGGCGAGCGCCGTTCGAGCGCTGTGAGGAAGGCGTGAATGCTGGCGATCTGAAACACCAGGAGCAGCGTGTAGTACCGGATGCTCTGCGACCAGAACAGGTGTCCAGGGCTGAGGACCAGGAGCACGAGCGCGGGCAGCGCGACATCATCTCCGGCAAAGCGGCGGATGCAACGCCACGCCAGCCACAGCGTGGTGATGCCGGCCACCGCCGAGAGCAGCCGCGCGGAGTAGACGGACACGCCGGCCGCCGAGAACAGGCGGCCGAGCACCCAGAAGTAGAGCGGAAAAGCGCGGGGAAATGGTTTGTCCGGGTTCAGAGCGAAGTAAATCGACGTCTCTTCGTCGAACCACAGGCTCCAGTCACCGAGCCGGGACAGCCGAAGGGCAGCGCCGGCGAGCAGGACGGCCCAGGGCAGCCAGGAACGCAACGGGGTCGGGATGAGTTTCAGCCCGACCCCTCAGTCCTTCAGTCCCTTCAGGTCCGGCGTCAGGCGCGGCTCGCTCTTCATCAGCTCGTCCCACGTGACGACGCGGCCTTCGTAGGCGGCGGTCCGCCCAAGGATGGTGACGAGGTTGCTGCGGACGCTTTCGGGTACGGTCGGGTTGGAGAAGTCGCCCTTCGCGATCGCGCCGTGGAAGGAGGCGATGTTGGCCACCGCGCCCCGCTCGTAGATGTCTTCCGTCTTGCCCCCGTTGTAGAAGTCCTTGCCGCGGACCAGGACCTGGCCTCCGTACTCGGTCTCGAGGACCCCCTCGGTGCCGAACATGCGGTTCCTGATGCCTTCCGGCCGCGTGCCAAAGCCGTCGAACTGCCGCGACGTGAACGCAATACCCACGTCGTCGGCGTACCTGTAGGTGACGCTGAACGTGTCCCAGCAGGTGCCGACCTTGCGGAACTTGCGGCCGCCGGTGCCGGAGGCGGAGATGGGCGGCTTCGCCATGATCCAGTTCATCACGTCGAGCGTGTGGATGTTCTGCTCGGTGATGATGTCGCCCGAGTACTCGCGCGACAGGCCCCATCCGCGCAGGACGCCTTCCGGGGTCCCCGATTTGACGGCGTCGACTTTCTCGAGGAACGGATCTTCGGCGTGGTAGGTCGCTTCGCCGAAGACGAACGAGCCCAGCGCGCCGCTGTGAACGCGACGCAGGGCTTCGATGAACGGCTCGGTGGCGCGCGTCTGGAAATCGATCAGGAAGCACCGCTGGCTGGCGGTTGCCTTTGCCGCGCTCTGCTCGATCGTCATGCAGCCGGGCACGTCGACGGCGGCCGGCTTGGCGAGGTAGACGTGCTTGCCCGCGGCCACCGCGTCGGCCGCCTGGATCGGATGGAAGAACGGCGGGCTCTCGATCGCGACCGCGTCGAGCTTCTGCTCGAGCAGCCGGCGGTAGGCGGACAGCCCGGTGAATCGGCTCGACGCAGGGACCCCGAGCTTGTTCCCCGCGGCCTCGACGCGATCGGGGAAGTAGTCGGCCAGCGCGACGATGTTGTATCCGCCGTGCTTCTTGAAGAGGTCGGCGATCCAGGTGCCGCGTCCGCCGCACCCTATGAGGCCCAGGTTGATCTTCGAGTTCGCCTGGCTCCCTCTGACCAGCTCCGGCTTGACGATGGAGAAGGCGAGGGCGGTGACACCGGCATCCGCCAGGAAGCGGCGCCGCGAGAGTCCGCCGCCGCGGAGTTCGTCAGGGTTGGTGGACGTTCCGGCCATGGGCTGTGGCTCCTGCGAGTGAGTGGCGTTCGTCGCGCGGTAACTCTAGCACCGCGCGGAGTGGGTAACCGGGGTCGGCCGGCCCTCAGGGCGCAGTCCAGACGGCCAGCAGAGCCGCTGGGCGGTGTCTTCGCCATCCCGAGGCGCGCCTTGACAGGATTGCGTTCGACACATCGGCACGACCAGAAAGGGGCCGTCATCCTTCACGGCGATGGCCTTGGAGCGCCCTTGGTGGGTGGCAAAACCGAAAACTTATCCCGACCCCGTTTCACGCATACAATCCAGCAAGCTCATCGATACTGGCCGTCTCAGAAGGAGGAACATTGCGGGCAACCGGTCGCAGTTTGCTGTGCGCTCTCGCGTTGACGTCCATGGCCATCGTCGCCGGCGGGGCGCAATCCCCCGAGCCCCCGTTCGATCAAGCCAAGGCCCTCGCCGAACTCAGGAAGTCGATCGAGGGCCAGGAGGACAAGCCGGCCGTCGATGTGTTCATGAACATCACACAGTACAAGGGCGTGACCGCCGAGCGCCTCCTCCGGATCATGGAGTTCGGCTTCACCAAGTCGCTCGGCGTGAACTGCACACACTGTCACCTGCCTGGCAAGTGGGACTCCGACGAGAAGGGCGCCAAGGAAACCGCGCGGGCAATGAGCCGGATGGTGATCGCGATCAACAGTGACTACCTGAGGAACATCCCGAGCCTGAACAGCGCGAACCCGTCGGTGAACTGCACGACGTGTCATCGCGGACAGAAGCGGCCGGCGCTTGAG
>Ga0310810_10005400_pt1 | contig 14282 bp, 10 predicted proteins | sample NCmetagenome_FD_207641 | JGI IMG/M metagenome (GOLD analysis project Ga0310810, IMG submission 207641) | Soil microbial communities from experimental microcosm in Duke University, North Carolina, United States - NC | ecosystem: Engineered > Artificial ecosystem > Soil microcosm > Unclassified ... | reverse complement strand
GGACGCGACAACGACTGCGCGGGCGGCGACGTCGCGTGCAGCTTGTCGGGCGACTACGATCTCGGCGACGCCGACGCCAAGATCTTCGGGACCGAGCGCAACGCGCGGATGGCCGAGCGGCTCGAGGTCGGCGACCTCGACGGCGACGGGAAGCCCGACGTGCTGGTGGGCACGGAGTTCGCCAACGCGGGGAAGGGCGGCGGCTACGTGCTCTTCGGACCGTTGTCGGGGATCCACGAGGCCGCCGAGGTCGGCTACGAGGCGGCGGGCACGGGAACGATCGCCTCGGCCGGCCGCTCGATCGGGATCGGCGACGCCAACGGGGACGGCTACGCCGACGTCGCGCTCGGTGCGCCGTACGGCAACGGTGGCGCGTTCGTGCAGTTCGGACCGATGACCGCGGACGTCGACCTCGCCGACGCGAGCGTGCGCTTGGTTTCGTCCGAAGCGACGCTCTTCGGGCACGGCGCGGATCTCGGCGACGTGAACGGCGACGGCATCGACGACGCGCTCGTCGGCGCGTACCTGTACACGGCCGGCGCCGATCAATCGGGCTCCGTGTTCGTCGCGTTCGGTCCGCTCACGGCGGGCGAGATCCCCTTGATGGCCGATCCCGACGTCGAGCTCTACGGATCGGAGCCGTCGCTCCAGGCGGGACGCATCGTGCACGCCGGCGAGGACATGGACGGGGATGGGTGTGGAGACGTGTTGATCTACGCCAACGGTCTCTCCGGCGGAGCGCCCGGCGCCGGCGCCACGATCGTCGCGCACGGGCCCTTCCCCGACGATCTCGACCTTGCCGACGCCGACGCATGGCTCATCGGTGAGTCGGCCTACTCGTTCGCCGGGCTCGGAATGGCGCAGGGCGACGTCGACGGCGACGGCCTGGCCGATGCCTTGGTCGGGGCGCCGTCCGCCGGCATCGCGGCCGGCGGCACGGATGGCGACGCGTTCGTCGTCTCGGGTCCCACGACGGGGGACGTCGATCTGGCCGATGCAGACGTCGTCGTGCACGGCACGCAAGCCGGGTACCTGGGGCTCGCGTTCGCGGTGGGCGACGTCGACGCGGACGGTGAGGCCGAGCTCCTCGTTGGTGCTCCGACCGACGGAGGCGACGCCGGCGCGACGTACGTCTTCTCCGATGCGATGCCCGGCATCTGGGACGACACCGACGCCGCGGCGCGCTTCGTCGGCGAGACCGCCTCCGATGAATCAGGGAGCGGGCTCGCGATCGCGGATCTCGACGGCAACGGGCGAGGCGATCTCTTGTTCGGAGCACCGGGCGATGGCACTGGAGCCAGCAACGGCGGTGCGCTCTACATCTGGATGTCCGACTGAATCGACGCGGCGCGCGGGGTCAGTTCTGGAACTTCTGGCGGTAGAAGATCTTCGCCTGCTTCGTGAGCCCCGCCGACACGTTCCGGTTGCGCGTCAGCATCGCGAGATCGCGCTTCACGAGCTGCTTCATGAAGTTCATCGCAATGGCGGGCGGGCACTTCGAGTTGTTCGTCAGCGCGAGGCGCACCCCGTACTTGCGCGTGAGCTCGGAGCTGTTCGCGATGAGTCGGATCACCTCGCGGTCGAGGTTGCGGTTCCCCGCGTACGAGACGACCTCGCTCTCGCTGCAGCGGCCCGACTTGATGACCGCGCCCGCGACCAGCTTGTTGCGGTCGCGCACGAGGATCTTCCGCGCCTCGCTGTTCCCCTTGTAGGCGAGCTTGATCTTCCTCCCGATCGGCAGGGTCGCGATGTACTGCTCGAGCGTGAGCCGGGCCTGGTCGTCGAGCGGCGTGTCCGACTCCATGAGCACGTCCCAGCTGAACTCCGACATCTCGTCGCGGAAGTCGAACTCGAAGTCGCCGGGCGGGGCCGCGTCGCGGAGAAAGCTCTCGAGCTGATCGCTGCCCTCGAGTCGCGACTGCGCCTCCGCGATCTCGCGTTCGAGCTCGGCCTCGAGGGCAGCCGCCGCTTCGTCGTCGAGCCCGTCCGTGACGAGCGGCCTTGCCGGCTCGGGCGCTTTCACCCTGTCGGCCTTCACGGGCCGTTGCAGCGGAACCGGCGGCAGCTCTCCCTGCAGTTGGAGGAACGCGCGCATGCGCTCGATCAGAACGTCGGGACACGTGGGATTGCCGTAGAGCTCGACGAACACCTGCGGCGTCATGAGGAGCCGCTCCTGGTTGTTGGCGAGCATCTCGGACAGGTTCACGTCGGCGCGCCGCGCGAGGATGAGGGCGGTGCGATCGTTGATCGTCTTCATCGTCGCGAGACGCGCGTAGAGCACCGGATCGGTCTTCCGGTCGGCGAGGAACTCGAGGACCTTCGGATGCGTCGACGGGCCGATGGCACCCACGATCGTCTTCGCAGGCATCTCGGTGAGCGTCTTCTGGGCGCTCGCCGCGACCTGCGGATCGGGATCGGTCGCGAGCACGTAGCAGATCCCGAGCTGCACTTCGGGCGGGACCGGGACGAGCCCCGCCGCGATCGCGGTCTTCACCTTCTTCGGCGCGTCGGGACCGAGGTTCTTCTTCATCCCCTCGGGGATGCCGAGCTTCGAGAACGGGATGTCGGTGGTTGCGCTCACATCGGCTCAGATGATGTCGTCTTCGGGCATCAGGAGCTTCCCACCCATCTTCTTGATCTTCTGGTACAGGTTCTGCGCACCCTGGTGCTCGGGATGCACGCGCGTCGCGCGGACGATGCGGCGCCACGAGTTCTCGAGATCGTTCATCTCGGAGAAGAACTGCGCCAGGTAGTACTGGCAGTCGAACTGGTACGGGTCGAACTGCTCCGCCATCATGAGCAGATCCTTCGCGTGCTCTTCGCGCTTGTACCGATCGAGCACCGGGTTGTGGTAGCGGCACCACCCCGCGAGCGCGAGCACGACGGGATCGTCCTGCTTGAGGAGCCGCGCCTGCGCGAGGAGCTTGTCCGCCTTGTCCCAGTCCTGCGCTTCGACGAGCTCGCGCGCGTGGTCGATGTAGTGGACGAGCCGCTCTTCGTCCGTCATCAACCGCCGGCGCTGCGCTTGTCGTGGGCCGACGGCGCAGAGCTCGACGTACGCGTGGTCGACGAGCTGCGCGAGCTCGGCGGCGAGCGCCTTCGCCTCGTTCGGCACGTCGTCGGACTTCACGACCTTCATGTAGCGGCGCTTCAGCGCTCGCCGCGCCTCTTCGATCTCCGTGCGATCCGGATCCGCCTCGAGCCGCAGGATCTCGTGCGCCGGCTTGCCCTCGACCCGCTCGCGCTCGCGACTGAGCTTCACGACGAGCAGGCGCATCTTCTCGCGCTGCGTGAGCGGCTTCGCTCCCTTGGCGGGTGCGTCGCTCGGTTCGCCCACCTGTGGCCACGAGCCACTCATGTCGCCGCTCGGCGGCCCGGCCGCACGCTTCGCGGGGCTGGCCTTCTCGACCGCCTTCACGAGCTCGTCTTCGGTGATCGGGTCGCGGAGCAAGCCGGCGACCTCGAACGCGCCCTTCACGCGCGCCTTGATCGCCTCTCCGTGCGCCGCATCGCGAACGAGGAACAGGACGCGGAGGTTCTTCCCGCCGTCCATGCGCTTCATCGTGCCGGCGACCTCGACCCCCGTGTCGCTCAGGCGCAGATCGCAGACGAAGAGCTCGAAGGGCTTCGTGATGAAGAGCCCCACGGCTTCGACCGGATCCGCGCATTCGATCGCCTCGTGGCCGAGACCCTGGAGTCCAGCACGAACGACATCGCTGGCCGACGTGTCCACGGACACGAGCACGCGCAAAGAGTCAGCCCTCCGTCGGCCCAATGATACCGGACCCTGCTCGGAGAGTCAGCCCAACGACCGTTGCCGTCGGGCAAACCTTCGTCGTTTCAATCGATGGGTTGAAACTGCAAATTGTGCGCTTGCGCAACCGCTTCGTAGGTCACGTGGCCCTGGCAGACGTTGAGCCCCTTCTTGAGCGCGGCATCCTCCCGGATTGCCCGCTCCCAGCCCTTGTCCGCGAGCGCGAGTCCGTAGCGGAGAGTCGCGTTGTTCAGCGCAAAGGTCGACGTCCGGGCGACGGCGCCCGGCATGTTGGCGACGGCGTAGTGCACGATCCCGTCGACCACGTACGTGGGCTCGGCGTGCGTGGTCGCATGGGTGGTCTCGGCGCATCCGCCCTGATCGACCGCGACGTCGACGATCGCCGCGCCCGGCTTCATGAGCCCGAGGTGCGCCCGCGTGATGATGTGCGGGGCGCGCGCGCCGGCGACGAGCACGGCGCCGACGACGAGGTCGGAGCGCGACAGCGCCCACTCGAGGTTGTGCGGCGTGCTGTAGAGCGTCTGGACCGCACCGTGGTACTCGTTGTCGAAGTCGCGCAGCCGGTCGATGCTGATGTCCATCACGATGACGTCGGCACCGAGACCGACCGCCATCCGCACCGCGGACGCGCCGACGATGCCGCCGCCGATCACGAGCACGCGCCCGGGGAGCACGCCCGGCACGCCGCCGAGCAGCACGCCGCGACCGCCGGAGACCTTCTCGAGGCAGCGGGCGCCCGCCTGGATCGACAAGCGTCCGGCGACTTCGGACATCGGCGCGAGCAACGGGAGCGCGCCGTTGTCCGTCTGGATCGTCTCGTAGGCGATCGCGATGTTCTTCGCCTTGATCAGCGCCTGCGTCTGGGGCAGGTCCGGCGCGAGGTGGAGATAGGTGTAGAGGATCTGGCCGGCGCGCATGAGCGGGTACTCGCTCTTCAGCGGCTCCTTCACCTTCCAGACCATGTCGCCCTTGCCCCAGATCTCCTCGGCCGTGGGAACGATGGTGGCCCCCGCGCGGATGTACTCGTCGTCGGAGATCCCGGACCCGAGACCGGCGCCCTGCTGCACCAGAACCTTGTGACCGCGGGTCGCCAGCTCCTTCACGCCAGAAGGGATGAGTCCGACTCGGTTTTCCTGGGGTTTGATCTCTGTCGGGACGCCAACGATCATGGGGGTTGCCTCCGTGGCGGCGCCACCTATCCTCTTCTCGGCGAGCGGCGTAGGTCCGCGTCCCGGTCGTGTTACCCTGCCCGGTGGACTGGGCCCCGACCCGGTCGAGGTGCAGTATCGAAGCCAATGATTCCCGACAGGTGACCCCGCGGGTCCCCCGTGGGACCGACCCCCGAGCCGAAATCGTCCGAGGGGAGTCCGTCGACACAGGAGACCCGCACCAACCCGTCCGAACGACGCTCACGTTCCCCGACACGAACGTGCTGCGCGAGCTCGCGGGTGAGCTGGGTCAGCACCTGAAGATCCTCGGCAAGAGCCTCGGGGTCCAGGCACAGCTGCGCGGTCACGAGATCATCGTCGGCGGCCAGGACGGCTCGGTCGAGCTCGCCGCGCGCGCGCTCGAGCAGCTCTACCGGATCGCGCAGACCGGCTACCACCTCCATCCGGCGGACGTCGATCAGGCGTGCCGTCTGATCCGGAGCGATCCGGACGCGCCGATCGTCGGGCTCTACAGCGACACGGTGCACGTGGGCGTGAAGGATCGACAGATCCATCCGCGTTCGATCCGCCAGAAGGACTACGTCGAAGCGATCCGCCAGAAGGACATGGTCTTCGGCGTCGGTCCGGCCGGCACCGGCAAGACCTACCTGGCGATGGCGATGGCGGTGAGCGCGCTCTTCCGATCCGAGGTGCGAAAGATCGTGCTGACGCGCCCGGCGGTCGAGGCCGGCGAGAAGCTCGGGTTCCTGCCGGGCGACCTCGTCGAGAAGGTGAACCCCTACCTCCGTCCGCTCTACGACGCGCTCTACGACCTCGTTCCGTTCGACAAGGCGGAGCGCATGGTGCACAAGAGCGTGATCGAGGTCGCTCCCCTCGCCTTCATGCGCGGGCGCACGCTGTCCGATGCGTTCGTGATCCTCGACGAAGCGCAGAACACCTCGCCCGCGCAGATGAAGATGTTCCTGACGCGACTCGGCATGAACTCCCGAGCGGTCATCACGGGCGATCCGACGCAGGTCGATCTCCCGCCCGGAATGAAGAGCGGGCTCGTGCATGCGCTCGAGGTGCTCCAGGACGTCGACGGAATCGGGGTCGTGCAGTTCACGGACGCCGACGTCGTGCGACACCCGCTCGTCAGCGAAATCGTCGTCGCGTACGAGCGCGCCGACGAGCGCCGCCGCGCTGCGGACGCAGCGGCGCACGATCGGAATCGGAGTCGCTCGTGAGCGACACGGGCACCGATCCTTCGATCAGCGGCACCGACGTCCCCGAGATCACCGAGGCGCCGCCGGAGCCTCCGCGGACACAGCGGCCTTCGGGTCCGTTCCGTCGACTGTTGGCGTCCGACTCGAGCCGCCGCGTGCTCTTGCTCCTGATCGCGGCCCTCTCGTCCGCAGTGCTCGTCATGAACACGGCGCCGCGCGCGATCCGGAGCCTCACGGTCGGCTCGGTCGCCCAGCACGACGTGCTCGCGACGCGCACCTTCTCGTACGTCGACTGGGCGGCGACGGAGGCGCGCCTTCGCGCCGCCGAAGACGCGGTTCCGCCGGTCTACCACCACGACCGCAGCCAATCGGTGCGGACCCAGCAGAACGTCGCGGACGCATTCTCCGCCGCACGCCGCGAGTACGGCGACGCGCTTCTCGGCGCCCGCGCGGAGGGGCAGAAGGCGCCGTCGCCGGACGCGCTCCAGGTGATCTCGCGCGAGTTCGCGCAGCGGATCGAGCTCGACCTCGATGCCGCGACACTCGACGAGCTCGCGGCGCTCGGTTGGTCGACGAGCACCGAGGAGGTCACGCGAACGCTCCTTGCGCTCTCGCACGACAAGTACGTCGCCGCCGATCGGTCCGTGCTGCCGACGCCCGAGCGACCCCTCACCGTGATCGAGGTCGACGGGGAGAACCGCCGCGAGTCGCAGGTCGACAACTACTCCCGCATCCTCGACCCGGATGACGCGCGTCAGGCGATCAGCCTCAGGGCGCTCGACCTCCCCCCCGCCACGAAGGACGAAGCGCGCGTCGCGGTCGCGATCGCGCGTGCGGCGGTGCGCCCGAACCTCACGTACGACCCGGTGCTGACGGAGTCGAAGAAGCGCGCCGCCCAGGACGCGGTCGAGCAGGTCGTGAACGAGGTGCAACAGGGAACGACACTCGTGCGCAAGGGCGACGTCGTCACGCAGCACCACGTCGACATGCTCTCGGGATTCCAGGAACCCGACAGCCAGCTCCGCGGCACGAGCCTCTTCTTCGCGATGGCCGCGTTCAACGGGCTCGTCATCTTCGCGCTCTACCAGTTCGCCACGGGCTTCATCCGCAAGTTCGCGCGACGCACGTTCGAGCTGCAGGCGCTCGTCGCGCTCGGCATCCTCGTGCTCGGGCTGACGCGCGCGATCCACGAGCTCAGCTTCCTCGTGGCGCCCGAGATCGGCGGCGGCATCGATCCGTCGGCGCTGTGGTACCTCGCGCCCATCGCGGGCGGCGCCATGCTCGCGCGCATCCTGATGAACAGCGAGACCGCGCTCATCTTCACCGCCATCGTCGCGGCGTTCGCGGGCGTGATGATGGGCGACCACGTCCTCTACTCGCTCTACTTCGTGGTCGCGGGCGTCACGGCCTCCGGAAGCATGGCGCACACGCGCGAGCGGGTGAACGTGCTTCGGGCCGGCCTCCAGACCGCGCTGATGTCTGCCGCGACGGCGATGCTGCTCGGTCTCGTCCAGGCGGGCCTCGCGGCGGGCGCCGAGGCACCGCGCACGCAGGCGCTCTGGGACATGGGCGCGGCGTTCACCGGCGGTCTCGTGTCGGCCATCCTCGTGCTCGGGTTCGTGCCGTTGTTCGAGGTGTTCGGGTTCGTCACCGACTACAAGCTGCTCGAGCTCGCGAACCTGAACCACCCGCTGCTCCGGAACCTGATGCTCCGGGCGCCGGGGACCTACCACCACTCGGTGATCGTCGGCTCGCTCTCCGAGGCGGCGGCCGAAGCGATCCGCTGCAACGCGCTCCTCGCGCGCGTCTGCTGCTACTTCCACGACATCGGGAAGGCGGTCCAGCCGCAGTACTACATCGAGAACCAGCGCGACGCCCCCAACCGCCACGACCGCCTCCTGCCGAAGCAGTCGGCGCGGGTGATCATCAGCCACGTGCTCGACGGCGCCGCGATCGCCGAGCAGTACAAGCTGCCCGGCCCGATCGTCGAGGCGATCCGCACGCATCACGGAACGGGCGTCATCCAGTACTTCTACGCGAAGGCGCTCACGTCCGCGGCCGAGACCGGCGAGCGCGTCGACGAGGCCGACTTCCGCTACCCGGGTCCGCGGCCGAGCACGCGCGAGCAGGGCATCATCATGCTCGCCGACAAGGTCGAGGCGGCGTGCCGCTCGATCAAGCATCCGACGGAGGAGAAGATCCGCGGGATGATCCAGCGGCTCGTGAGCGAGACGATCACCGACGGTCAGCTCGAGGAGTGTCCGCTGACGTTGAAGGAGCTGTACATCGTCATCGACACGTTCACGAACGTGATCCTCGGCATCTACCACCAGCGGATCGAGTACCCGGGGATTCCCAAGGGGGCCTTGCCGCGAGCGGTGCCATCCCTCCAAGACGTGCCGCGCTCCGCGATCATCACCGTCGACATCCCGAACCCGCTCGGGCTCCCCCCGGCGGCGGCGGACGGATCGCCGGCACCCGAGACGGCACCGGACGACGAACCGCCCCCTCCGAGACGGGTCGACGAAGCGTGATCGACGTCCGCCTTGAAGGCGTCGACGACCCCGTCGGTGTGGAGGCGATCGCAGCGCGAGCGCTCCAGGCGCTGGCGCTGGCCGACGCAGAGCTCAGCATCGTGCTGTGCGACGACGCGTTCATCCATCCGCTGAACCGCGACTACCGCGGGAAGGATCGTCCGACCGACGTTCTCTCGTTCCCGCAGCGCGAGGGCGAGGAGAGCGATCCCGACGACCCGGTGCTCGGCGACATCGTGCTCAGCGTCGAGCGCGCGCAGGCGCAGGCGGACGAGCGCGGGCACCCGCTCGAAACCGAGATGCGCGTGCTCCTGGTGCACGGGATCCTCCACCTGCTCGGCTACGACCACGAGGAGGACGCCGACGCGGAAGAGATGGAAGCCGAGGAGCGCAGGGTGCTCGCGATGCTCGGAGGTTAAGCGGCCCGCATGCCCAGCGATCCCCACGACCTCCGCAAAGACCTCCGCACGCGCGTCGACGCGCTTCGGGGGCATCTTTGACGTCGATCGGCTGAAGCGCGAGATCGCGGAGCTCGACCAGAAGGCCTCCGACCCCGAGTTCTGGAACGACTCGAAGCGCGCGCAGGCGACCACGCGCGAGAAGGCGGCGCTCGAGCGGAAGGTCGCGAGCTTCGACAAGCTCGTGCGCGACCTCGAGGACGCCGAGACGCTGCTGGACCTCGGCGACGAGGCCGGCGACAGCTCTGTCGTCGCGGAAGCTGCCCAGTCGCTCGAGCGCCTCGAGCACGCCGTGCGCGAGGTCGAGGTCCAGCGGATGCTCTCCGAGGAGGCCGACGAGGACGACGCCGTGCTCGAGATCAACTCGGGCCAGGGCGGGACGGACGCCGCGGACTGGGCAGAGATGCTCAAGCGCATGTACGTCCGCTGGGCCGAGCGCTCCGGGTACAAGGTCACGATCCTCGACGAGCAGCCCGCCGAGGAAGCCGGGATCAAGAGCGCCTCGATCGCGATCGAGGGCCCGTACGCGTACGGCTACCTGAAGTCCGAGATCGGCGTGCACCGGCTCGTGCGGATCAGCCCGTTCGACGGCAACGCGCGGCGCCACACCGCGTTCGCCTCCGTGCACGCCTACCCGGACATCGAGGACGACATCGAGATCGACATCAAGGAAGGCGATCTGCGCATCGACGTCTACCGTTCCTCCGGCGCCGGCGGTCAGTCCGTCAACACCACCGACTCCGCCGTGCGCATCACGCACATTCCGACCGGGACCGTCGTCGCGTGCCAGAACGAGCGCTCGCAGCACAAGAACAAGTCGATGGCCCTGAAGCTCCTCAAGGGAAAGCTCTACCAGCTCGAGCTCGAGAAGCGGCAGGCCGAGCAGGACCTGGTCAACGCGCAGAAGAAGTCGATCACCTGGGGGAGCCAGATCCGCTCGTACGTGCTCCATCCCTACCGCATGGTGAAGGATCTGCGGACCGCGGTGGAGCGGAGCGACACCGACAAAGTGCTCGACGGCGACCTCGAGGGCTTCATGGAAGCGTTCCTGGTCGCGCGCGCGAACGGGACCCTCGGAGAGGCAGCCGAGGCCTGACACGAACGGGGCCGACGCCTGAGCTTGTTCGTGGTCCCAGGCCTTGGATCTCTCAGGAAGGAAGGAAGTGAGGAAGAGAGGAAAAGGGGGCGTTCCTTCCTTCCTCTCTTCCTCTCTTCCTGAGAGATCCAAGGTCGGAACCCACCGGAGCACCCAGCAGTCACCGGTTAGGCGGCGCGCGGAGGTTCCATGTACGAGTTCGATCCGGAGCGCCTCGCGAAGCTCGCCGAGCTGCGCGCGGAGGGGGTGAACCCCTACCCGACCGGGCTCGTCGTGAAACACACCGCGGCCGAGGTGCAGGCACTCATCGGGGACCGCGACCAGCCGACCCTCCAGTCCGACGAGACGGAAGTCACCATCGCGGGCCGCGTGCTGTTCAAGAACGAGATGGGCAAGGCGGGGTTCGCGCGCATCCAGGACCGCACCGGGCGCATCCAGGTCTACGTGCAGAAGAGCGCGGTCGGCGACGCCGCGTTCGCCGCATGGAAGAAGATCGATCTCGGCGACCACGTCCACGTGACCGGGCGCCTGATGCGCACGAAGACCGGCGAGCCGACGGTCGCGGCGAAGACGTTCGTGCTCGCCGCGAAGTGCATCCAGTCGCTCCCCGACAAGCACAAGGGGATCTCCGACGTCGAGTTCCGGTACCGGAACCGCTACGTCGATCTGTTCATGGACACGGAGAGCCGCGACGTGTTCGTGAAGCGCTCGCACGTCGTGCGGGGCATCCGGCGCTTCTTCGACGAGCGCGACTTCCTCGAGGTCGAGACGCCGATGATGCAGGTCATCCCCGGCGGCGCGGCGGCGCGTCCGTTCGTCACGCATCACAACGCGCTCGACATCGATCTCTACATGCGCATCGCGCCGGAGCTCTACCTCAAGCGCCTCGTCGTCGGCGGGCTCGAGCGCGTGTACGAGATCAACCGCAACTTCCGGAACGAGGGCGTGAGCACGAAGCACAACCCCGAGTTCACGATGCTCGAGTTCTACTGGGCCTACGCGACGTGGAACGATCTCGCCACGCTGACCGAAGAGCTCATCGGCGGGCTTGCGATGGAGCTCCACGGCACGCACGAGATCCAGTTCGGCGAGAGCACACTCTCCTTCCGTCCGCCGTTCCAGCGCATCAAGATGGTGGACGCCGTCGCGGAGTACGGCGGCGTCGACCCCACCGACGTCGGCGCCTTGCGCTCGCGCTGGCTCGCGCACCGTCCGCAGGACGCGGAGCGCAAGGATCTGCCGAGCACACTCGGCCGCTGGTACGAGTGGTTCTTCGACGCGTTCGTCGAGGACCAGCTCGTCCAGCCGACGTTCCTCACGCACTTCCCGACGGAGATCTCCCCGCTCAGTCGGAAGAGCGACACGGAGGCCGGCGTCGCCGAGCGGTTCGAGCTGATCGTCGCCGGTCGCGAGATCGCGAACGGGTTCAGCGAGCTCAACGACCCGGTCGATCAATCGGAGCGCTTCCTCGCCCAGGCGAAGGCGCGCGAGTCGGGCGACCACGAGGCGATGTACTTCGATCGCGACTACATCCATGCGCTGACCTACGGGTTGCCCCCGACGGCTGGCGAGGGCATCGGCATCGACCGGCTCGTGATGCTCCTCACGAATCGCCAGTCGATCCGCGACGTGATCCTGTTCCCGACCCTCCGCCCGGAGCGCCAATCCGAGGAAAAACCCTGACAGGACGCCGTGCTTTGCAGAAACTTGACGGCAATTCCGACCGCCGATCGGCGCTCCATTCACCGCCTCTGCAGCGGATCCTCGAAGATCACGCGCGCGGTCGGTAGCCGCCGACAGACTGTTCACCGGGGCGAAACCGGCGGTGTGCCTATAAAAGGGCGGACCCGGAGGCGTCGTTGCGACCGATCGCTCTGCTCGTGGGCTTGCTCGTGCTCACTGGATTCGCGCGCACTTGGGAGCGTTCCGACGCCCCCGGGGCGGACGCCATCCAGTGGATCACGGGCCGGATCGCGGTCGCGGACCTCCCGTGCGTCGGGGCCTGCGTCGGCGAGCGACGCTTCGTCCCGCCGATCGGCCCCTACGCCGAGACCGTCTCGTACGACTACCGCGAGGTCACGCGCACGATTGCGCCGGCCCAGCTCGCGAAGGAGAGCGACCTCTCGATCTCCGTTCGGCTCCTGCTCGGCGAGGTCGGACCGAGCCGGCTGGTCGAGAGCGAGCACGGGCTGGACGAGGCGCTGGCGATCCTCGACAGCATCGCCAATCGCCGCGATCCGGCGGCGTTCAACCCGGACGGCCGCGCGCGCTTCGTCGGCTACCCGGGATGCGGCCGCGACGAGAGCTTCGCCGCCTGCGCGAACCCCAATCAGTACCTCGGGCTCAAGAGCAAACGCGCGCTCGCGCCGACGGCGCACATCGCGCCCGAGCTCCTCGAGGCTGCGGTCGACCGCGCCGTGCTCGCGTACTGGCTCGTCGACACGGGCGAGGCGCGCGGCGTGGCGAAGGGCGCGACGAGCTTCGTGCACCGCTGCGGCGGCGCCGCATACGGCCTCTCCACCGATCACTGCGACGGCGTCGGCGACGACGTGCCGGGCGCCGAGCCGAACAAGGGTCCGCTCGTCATGCGCGGACCGGGCAAGTTCCTGCGCCACGTCGGCCACTACAGCCTCGTGGACCGTTCGGTCATCGACTACGCAATCGATTGAGCGATTAGATCCCGCGCGATGATTCTCGCGCTCCTATCGAGTGCCTTCGCCGGTCCGTTGATCATCAACGGCGAGGACGCGAGCATCTCCGACTACCCGATGACGGGCGCCCTGATCATGCAGGCGACGTACACGTACCAGAAGCACAGCGTCCAGATCTCGTCCCTCGTCTGCTCTTCCACCCTCATCGCGCCCGACGTCGTCCTGCTCGCCGCCCACTGCGTCGACGACCTCGTCCTGACGGGCGGGTACGGAACGATCGAAGACAAGGTCCTGGCGTGGACGCGTCAGAGCGATCTGACCGACTGGGACGGCTACCACTACAAACCGACCTGGCCCATCGACGCCGTGACCGTACGCGCGACCGTCGCCCACGAGGACTTCGACATCCTGCACTTCGGGACCGGGCTCACCGAGAACCACGACATCGCGCTCCTCTTCCTCGACGAGGCGCTCACCGAGATCCCGGTTGCCTACCTCCCCTCCGAGAAAGAGGCGGTGCAGATCGAGGAAGGTCTGACGGTCGAGATCGTCGGCTGGGGGCAGCAGACGGCGACGCCCCCGTGGAAGCCACCCCCGGAAGGGACCTTTGCGCTGAAGCAGATGGGCGAGTCGTACATCGCGCGGCTCGCGCCGTACGAGATGCAGATCGGCCTCGAGAAGGACGACGTCCGGAAGTGCCACGGCGACTCGGGCGGGCCGACGTTCCTCGACATCGAGACCAGGACCGACGACGCGATGCGCCTGATCGGCGTGACGTCGCACAGCTACGACAACTCCGACTGCGACCACACGGGCGGCGTCGATACGCGCGTCGACTACTACCTCGACTGGATCGACGCGCACATGCGCGACGCCTGCGACGACGGGACGCGGGTGTGGTGCGAGGAGCCGGGGATCCTCGTGGCGCCCACGACCCCTCCTCCCGAGGACACCGGCGATGTCGCCTCGGACGGCGGCGACGAGGAGAAAGGGGGCTGCGGATGCGGCACGACGGGCGCCTCGCCGCTGCCTGCGATCCTCGCAGGTCTCCTCGCTCTCCGCCGAAAAGTAGGGAATCCGCTCCGGCCCTGACCGGTTAGCCGTGGGGGTGCCCATCCCGGGCCCTGACGCAGACGCGGTCCGATGCGGTTGTCGCTCCTCATCGCCTTGAGCCATTTACGCGCTCGGAAGAGCGAAGTAGGCATCAGTGCGATCACCGCGATCTCGATCCTGGGCGTCGTCGTCGGCGTCACGGCGCTGATCATGGTGCTCGCCGTCATGGAGGGGTTCGAGATCGATCTGCGCGACAAGATCCTCGGATCCAACGCGCACGTCGTCGTCCTCCAATACGGTGGGAACTTCTCGGGCTACCAGGAGGCCGTCGCGACGGTGGA
>Ga0310810_10005399_pt1 | contig 14282 bp, 10 predicted proteins | sample NCmetagenome_FD_207641 | JGI IMG/M metagenome (GOLD analysis project Ga0310810, IMG submission 207641) | Soil microbial communities from experimental microcosm in Duke University, North Carolina, United States - NC | ecosystem: Engineered > Artificial ecosystem > Soil microcosm > Unclassified ... | reverse complement strand
GCTTCGCCTTCATCATGTTGGCGCTGAAGAAGCGGTTGCGCTTGTCGGTGAGCTGCTCCTCGCGGAAGCGATCGACGTTGGCCGCCCACTCGGTGGGCGTCACTTCTTTCCTGTCCACCACCTTGAAGACGACCGTCCCTGTATCGGTGGTGATCGGATCGCTGACGGCGCCGACCGGCAGTCTGAATGCCGCATCAAGCACCTCTGGGGCGGCACCCAAATCCGGGATTGGCGCGTCGCGTGATATCAGATCCGTCGTTTTCGGTTCGACGCCGGCGGCCTTGGCTGCCTTCTCGAAATCGGCGGCGCTCTTCAGCTTCGCGGCCACGGCCGCGGCCTTCTGACGGCTCAGGTCGCGCGCCTTCTGTTTGATGACCTCGTCCCGCACCCGATCCTTCACCTCGTCGAGTTTCGGCATCGAGGGAGGCTGGATGGCGACGACGGTCTCGAACGCGAACCCGCGTGCCGCCTGCAGGGGACCGCTGACCTCGCCGACCTTCATTTCGAACGCGCGGGCCACCGCTGCCGGCGAGGCGCCGAGGCTCAGGATCGACTCGTCGCGCGCGAAGAATCCCGATTCCTGTACCGTCAGGCCGTGCGCCTTCGCTGCTTTGTCGAGGTCGGCCGGCTTGGACACTTCCGAGGCGATGGTCTGCGCCAGATCGGCCGCCTGGGCGCGGGCGGTCTCGGTCGCGAGCTGATCGAGGATCTGCTGCCGCACTTCGGGAAGCGTGCGCGTCGTCGCGGCTTTTTTGTCCACGAGCTTGATGATGTGATATCCGAACTGCGTCTTGACCAGATCGCTTATCTGTCCCGGCTCCATCGTGAAGGCGACCTGATCGAACTCCGGCACCATCTTGCCTCGGCCGAAGTAATCGAGGTCGCCGCCGTTCTTGGCGCTCGCTTCGTCTTCCGAATATTTCTTCGCCAACGCGGCGAAATCCGCGCCGCTCTTCGCTTGCTTCAGGACATCCTCGGCCTTTGCCTTCACGACCGCGTCGTCCTTGCCTTCGGTGCGCAGGAGAATATGGCTCGCGCGCACCTGCTCCGGCGTCGTGTACTGCGCGATGCCGTCGTTGTACGCGCGCTGGATGCTGGCTTCCGGCACGGTCGTCTTCGCGCGAATCGCGTCGGCATCGACCAGCAGGTAGCGGACCTTCCGCTTTTCCGGAATCTTGAAATCCGTCGGGTGTGCATTGAAGTGAGCGACGATTTCCGCGTCGCTCGCCGTCGCGTCGGCGCGAAAGCTGTCGGCGATGAACGTGACGACGGCAAGCTTCACCTTGTCGTTTCGAAGACGGTATTCCGCCTCGAGCTCCTTGTCCGTCAGCGAAAGCCACTCACTCAGCACGGCGCGCAGCTTGTCGAGCACCAGCTCGTCGCGGACCGACCTCTCGAATTCAGCCGGCGTCAGCGGCGGCCGCTGAGCGCGGAGGAGCTGTTGGTAACGCTGTTCGCCGATGAACCCGCCGTTCTCCTGGAACGCCGGCGCCGAAAAGATGCGCTGCCGCACTTCCTCGTCGCTCGCCTTGATCCCGAGCCGGTCGGCCTCGGCGAGCGCCGCCTGCTGATCGACGAGCTGTTGAAGGATCTGTTGGTCGATGCCGAGCTGTTTCAGGAGCTGCTCGCTGACGTTGCCGCCGTACGCGTTGCGATACGCCTGCAGCTGGGCGTCGTAGGTGCGTCGAAATTCGCCGGCGGTAATCTCCCGGCCCTGAACCGTGGCCACCGTGTCGCCAAGGCCGAGGCCCGCTGCGTTGCCGCGAAGAAAGTCGGGAATATAGAAAATGACAAACGCCAGCACCACGAGGCCAAGGCTCCACTTGAGCCACCCCATATGCCGGCGCATCTGGTCGAGCATGGTCATGGACGTACCCTCTTGGAAACACCCATCGTATGCCATGAACTCACGGCGTGGCAAGCAGTTACCGCCAATCGTGTGGTATATTCGCAGAGCACAGAACCAGTTACGATTGCATGCCAGTTGCCCTGTATCGCGCCGTCGGAACCGCTGGAAAGCGGGGAGCGAAGCTGCGTCGTGCCAGCGAAATCTCGCTGACGGTGCCCGGACTCGACCTCGCCACCAAGCTGCGCGTCTTTCAACGCGCCCTGCGCAGCCGTGTCGAGCGGCGTGACGCGCTCCTCGACATTGTCCGTGCCGTCAACACCACCCTCGAGCCAGACAAGATCGCCGACCTCATCGTCGAACGCGCGGCGACGTGGGTGCCCGCGCCGTGCTGGGCCATCGTGGCTTCCGATCTGTCAGGACAATCGTCGGTGCTCGCGGATCGCGGGTTGACGCCCGATATGGGACCGGCCGTGTACAGCATCGCCGCGTGGGTGATGCAGCGGGGCGAGGATTTCGTCACCGCCGATCTCCGTGTCGACAAGCGCGTGACAGACGCCACGGTCGGCTCGGTCATTGCCTTTCCCCTTGGTTGCCGGGGTCGCCGGGTGGGTGCGCTCATCGGCCTCGACCGTGTCGCGTCGTCGCGCGAGCCACGCATGGCCGTGAGCAATCTGCGCGCGGTGCGGGTGCTGCTCGAGCCGGCAGCCGTCGCGCTGGACAACGCGCTGCTGCTCAAACGCGCGGAAGAGCTGTCGGTGACCGACGACCTGACGCACTTGTACAACTCACGCTATCTGGATCAGGTCCTCCGGCGCGAAACCAAGCGGGCTTCGCGCAGCGGCCGGCCGCTGTCGCTGTTGTTCATCGATCTGGATGGGTTCAAAAGCGTCAACGACACCCACGGGCACCGGTTCGGCAGCCGCGCCCTCGTGGAGGCGGCGGCCGTGATTCGCGGGAGCGCGCGCGAGACGGACATGGCGGCCCGGTTCGGCGGCGACGAATTCGCGATCGTGCTCCCCGACACGGGCAGTGAAGGGGCTTACGCGGTCGGCGAGCGCATCCGCGAGCGGCTCGCCGCCCACGTGTTCCTGGCCGACGACGGTTTGAATATGCGCCTTACTGGTTCGGTCGGCGTGGCGACGTTGCCCGACGTGGCGAATTCGGCTGAGGAGCTGCTCCAGGCCGCGGACAAGGCGATGTACCAGGTCAAGGATCGCGGTAAGAACGGTATTCAGGCCGCCCTCTCTCCTGCCGATACTTAGTCATTGGTCCTTGCTCATCGGTCGTTAGTCGTGGTCCCGCCAGCTCGACACGCGACTGCACAGATTTGCCGCCTCCGACTGGATCGGGACCGACGACCAATGACAAACGATCAGCGACCAAGGAGCTTCAGTTGAGTCTGCGCTCGATGTTGTCCCTGTTTTCGAGCGACCTGGCTATCGATCTGGGCACGGCGAACACGTGCGTCTACGCACGCGGCAAGGGCATCGTCGTCAACGAGCCATCGATTGTGGCCATCAACAAGGTGAACGGCCGCGTCGAGGCGGTCGGCAAGGACGCCAAAGACATGCTCGGCCGCACGCCGGGCAATATCGTGGCGATCAAACCGATGAAGGATGGCGTCATCGCCGACTTCGAGGTCACCGAGAAGATGTTGACCTATTTCATCAAGAAGGCGCACAACCGCAACGTCTGGGTCCGTCCGCGGATCGTGATCGGGGTCCCGTCGGAGATCACGCAGGTCGAGAAACGCGCCGTCAAGGACAGCGCCTACCGCGCCAAGGCGAGCGAAGTGCACCTGGTCGAGGAGGCGATGGCCGCCGCGATTGGCGCCGGCATGCCGATTACGGAGCCGTCGGGCAACATGATCGTCGACATCGGCGGCGGCACCACCGACATCGCCGTCATCTCGCTCGCCGGCATCGTCTACAGCAAGGCCGTCCGTGTGGCCGGCAACGAGATGGACGAAGCGATCATTCAATACGTCAAGAAAACCTACAATCTCCTCATCGGCGAGCGGACGGCCGAGCAGATCAAGATCGAGATCGGCTCGGCGTTTCCGCTCGACGAGCGGATGACGATGGAAATCAAAGGGCGGCACCTCATCGAAGGCGTGCCGAAAACGATCACCGTCAGCGACGAGGAAATCCGCGAGGCGCTGGCGGAAACCGTCAACGTCATCGTCGACGCGGTGCGCGTGGCGCTCGAACGGACGCCGCCGGAATTGTCCGCGGACATCGTGGATCGCGGAATCGTGCTGACGGGCGGCGGGTCGATGCTCAGGAATCTGGACAAACGGCTGCGCGAAGAGACCGGCCTGCCGCTGGCGATGGCCGAGGACCCGCTCTCGTCGGTGGTGCTGGGCGCCGGCAAGATGCTGTCGGACTTCAACCTCTTACGAAAGATCTCGATCGACTGAGCGGGACTGAAGTCCCGCGCTACGACTGTTGTGGCGCAGGTCTTTGGACCTGCCAAGACCGATGGCTCTTCTCGACTGTTGTGGCGCAGGTCTTTAGACCTGCCAAGACCGATGGCTCTTCTCGACTGTTGTGGCGCAGGTCTTTAGACCCGCCAAGACCGATGGCTCTTCTCGACTGTTGTGGCGCAGGTCTTTAGACCTGCCAAGACCGATGGCTCTTCTCGACTGTTGTGGCGCAGGTCTTTAGACCTGCCAAGACCGAATGGCTCTTCTCGACTGTTGTGGCGCAGGTCTTTAGACCTGCCAAGACCGATGGCTCTTCTCGACTGTTGTGGCGCAGGTCTTTAGACCTGCCAAGACCGATGGCTCTTCTCGACTGTTGTGGCGCAGGTCTTTAGACCTGCCAAGACCGAATGGCTCTTCTCGACTGTTGTGGCGCAGGTCTTTAGACCCGCCAAGACCGATGGCTCTTCTCGACTGTTGTGGCGCAGGTCTTTAGACCTGCCAAGACCTATGGCTCTTCTCGATATCCGTCAACGAGCCGGCTATCTGTTCCTCGGCGTCATGCTGGGGCACATTCTGCTGATTTCCGCGCAGGTCAACTCGCGCTCGGGCGTGCCGATCCTCGAGGCCGTGACCTTCGGCGTCTTCGCCGAAGTGGAGCGTACGATTTCCGCCGCCTTCTCTTCCGTGCGGCGGGTCTGGACCGGCTATGCGGGCCTGCGGAACGTGCAGAGCGAGAACGAAGCGCTCACTCGCCAGCTGGAGGCGGCGCAGATCGCACTTCAGCAGCAGCGGGCGCTCGCCGATCGCACGCGCAACCTCGAGCAGCTGCTCGAGCTTCGGGACCGGTCCAATCTGAACACCACCGCGGCCGAGATTATCGCCGCCGGCGCCACCCCCGATTTCCGGACGCTCACAATCGACAAAGGAACGCGCGACGGGGTGAGGCCCGACATGGCCGTCATCGCGCCGGCTGGCGTCGTCGGACGAGTGGTCATACCCAGCACGCGCGCGGCGAAGGTCCAGCTGCTGATCGATCGCAACGCCGCCGCCGGCGCCGTCGTGGAACGGTCCCGGGCTCAGGGTGTCGTCACCGGGAGCGGCGAGAACCGCCTCCGCATGGACTACGTCTCGGAAGTGGCGGACGTCATCGTCGGCGACATCATTGTGACGTCGGGGATCGACGGGATTTACCCGAAGGGGTACGTCATCGGCCAGGTCGAATCGGTCGAGAAAAGCGGCACCGCTTACAAGACGATCACCGTCAAGCCTGCAGTCGATTTCACCAGCCTGGAGGAGGTACTGGTCGTCCTGACGCCCACCCCCGCCCGCGAGGCGGCCGAGGGAACTGTCGAGTGAAGGCTGCCGCCATCATTCTGGGCGTCGCCGCGGCGCTCGCGCTCCAGACGACGCTGGCGCGCTACGTACGGGGCACCGTGGCCGTGAATCTGGTGCTCGTCGCCGTGGTGTACGTCGCGCTGATGTCGGGGCCCGTGACGGGTCTGCTGACCGGAGCGTTCGCCGGGCTGGTGCAGGACGCGCTCTCGACCGGGATCATCGGAATCGGGGGACTCGCCAAGACGCTCGTCGGATTCCTGACCGGCATCATCGGCACGCAGTTCATCGTGGCGCAGCCGGTACCGAGGTTCTTCGTCTTTTTCGGGGCGACGCTGCTGCACGAGCTCGTGTTCATCGGTCTCTACACGCTGCTGGATTTACGCCATTTCGGGACGCCCTACGCCGCGGTGGCGCGCCAGGCGGCCGGAAACGCAGCCGTGGGCGTCGTGGCGTTTCAGCTTGTTGAGTTCCTGCCTGGAGCGGTTGAACGCCGGCGTACCACAAAAAGCCGGCTCCGCCGTTAAAATGGAGAAGAGATGGCTATAGCGGAAGATCGGCGAACAGTCGCGGGTCGGCTGAGCGTCCTGCAGTACTTCATCGCGCTGGTGTTCTCGATCCTGGCGGTGGGCTTCTGGGTCCTGCAGATTGCCCAGCACGAGAAGTACGCGGAGCTCGCCGAAAACAACAATCAGCGCACGCTGGCGCTGCGTGCGCCGCGCGGCGTCCTCTTCGACCGCAACGGCACCGTGCTCGTCGAGAATCGCCACTCTTACAGCATCTCCATCGTGCGCGAGCAGACGACCGATCTCGACCGCACGATCCGGCTGCTCGCCTCGGTGCTCGGCTTCGAAGAGCGCTCCGTCCGCGAGATCGTCGAGCGCCATCGCCGCGAGCCGACGTACCGCCCGATTGTGATTATTCAGGACGCCTCGCTGCAGCAGGTCGCCGCCGTGACTGCGCGCCGTCTCGAGCTGCCGGACGTCCTGATTGAGCCGATTCCCACACGACAGTATCCGGATACGATGGCGGCGCATCTGTTCGGGTACGTCGGCGAGGTCAACGATTCGCAGATTGCCGGCGGCGACAACTTGAAGAGCGGCGACATCGTCGGCCAGTCAGGCGTTGAAAAAATCTACAACACCCTCCTGATGGGCGAGGACGGCGCGAAGATTGTCGTGGTCAACAGCGTCGGCCGCGAGATCCGCACGCTCGAAGAAGATCCGCCGACCGAGGGCAAACGTCTCCAGTTGACGCTTGATTTCGACGTGCAGAAGGCGATCGAAGACGCGTTCGACTCGATCGGCTTCAACGGCGCCGCCGTGGTGCTCGACCCGCAGAATGGCGACGTGCTCGGCTTCACCAGCCGCCCGGCGTACGACCCGAATGCGTTTGCCGCCGGCATCGATCGGGTGAAGTGGGCGTCGCTGATGGAGGACGAGGATCGGCCCCTGAACGACCGGGCCATTCAAGGCCGCTATTCGCCCGGGTCGACGTTCAAGATGGCGGTCGCCCTCGCCGCGCTCGAGGAAGGCATCATCACGCCCGACTTCAGGGTCAGCTGCCCGGGCCATGCGAATTTCTACGGGCGCGACTTCAAGTGCTGGAAAAAGGGAGGCCACGGCAGCATCGATCTGCGCCACGCCATCGAGCAGTCGTGCGACGTGTATTTCTACACGGTCGCCAACATGGTCGGCGTGGACAAGATCAACAAGTGGGCGGCTGCGCTCGGCCTCGGTGTGATGAGCGGCATCGACCTCCCGAACGAAGTCCAGGGGCTCGTGCCGTCCACCGAATGGAAACGCGAGAAGATGCACGAAAAATGGTACGCGGGCGAGACCATTTCAGTCGGCATCGGCCAGGGCCAGGTGTCGGTGACGCCTGTGTCGATGGCCGTGTACGCCGCGACGCTGGCGAACGGCGGCACGCGTCTGACGCCGCATCTGCTGAAGGCGGTCGACGATGGGACCGGGTGGAAGCCGGTGCCGCCGCCTCCGCCGCAGGCACAGTCGAATATCGATCCCGAGAAGATGCAGGCGATTCGCGACGGGCTCTGGATGGTCGTCAACCAGGCCGGTACCGGCCACAACGCGCTGCTGAAGGGTCCTGACGGCAAGCCGATTCACGACGTCTCGGGCAAGACCGGCACCGCGCAGGTTATTTCGAATCAGGGCAAGGCCGCCGCCGGCAACACGACCAAGGACTTGCGCGACAACGGATGGTTTGTGTTCTTCGCGCCGCGGGACAAGCCGGAAATCGCCGGCGTCGTGTTTCTCGAGCACGGCGTTCACGGGTCGAACGCGGCCCTGGTCGCGCACCATATCCTGGATACGTTTTTCGCGAAAAAGGACGGGCGGCCGCTGCCGCCGAAACCGGAACTGAAGCCGAACCTCGTTCCGTAAGGGACGCTGAAGACCGAGCGAATTGGTTTCGTAAGACATGTTCGAACGACGGCTCTACTACCACATCGATTGGGCGTTGCTGCTGGCGATGCTGGCGCTCTGCGGGCTGGGCGTCGCGATGATCTACAGCACCACGGCCGATCCGACGCGCGGCGTCTCACGCCTTCACATCACGCAGATGTACGCCATCGTGCTCGGGCTTATCGCGATGGTCGTCACCTTGTCTTTTGATTACCGGACGTTCACCGACAAGTCGCATCTCATCTACATCGGCCTGCTCGCCCTTCTGGTGTACGTAATGTTCTTCGGTGCCGTGCAGATGGGGGCCCGCCGGTGGATCGCGCTCGGCGGTTTCAACCTGCAGCCATCTGAATTCGCGAAGATTGGCGTGGCGCTCGTGCTCGCCAAGTACTTCGGTGAAAACCGCGGCACACCGGCGTGGGGCGATCTGGCCATCGGCGGCGTGCTCACGCTCGTCCCGCTCGCGCTCATCGCGAAGGAACCGGACCTCGGCACGGCGGTCACGCTGCTGCCGGTGTTCGCCGGAGTGGCTTTCCTGGCCGGGATGCGGATGCGCGTCCTCGGCCTTCTCTGTCTCTGTTTGCTTCTCGCGGCGCCTGTCGCGTGGAAGTTCGGGCTCAAGGATTATCAACGATCTCGCATTTCGACGTTCCTCGATCCATCACAGGATGCAAAAGGCGCCGGTTACCAGCAGATCCAGGCGCGCATCACGGTCGGATCGGGGGGCCTCACAGGCAAAGGCTTCCGGCACGGGACGCAGGGTCAGCTTCGGTTCCTCCCGGTCGCCCACAACGATTTCATCTTCTCGGTGCTGGCCGAGGAGCAGGGGTTCGCCGGCGTCCTCGTGGCGCTCGGCCTGTATTTGTTCGTGATTCTGCGCGCGCTCGAGGCTGCCCGGCTGTCGAAAGACCGGCTCGGCACGTACCTCGTGCTCGGCGTGCTTGCCAGTTTCACCTTCCAGGTGGTCTACAACATCACCATGTCGGCCGGACTGGCGCCCGTCAAAGGGCTCACGCTGCCGCTCATGAGCTACGGCGGGTCGTCGATGATTGCGACGCTCGCCGGCTTCGGGCTCATTCTGAACGTACGCATGCGCAGGTTCACGAACTAACAGGGCTCATGGCTCAGGGCTCGAGGCTTAGGGAAGCATTTTCCTTAAGCCCTGAGGCTTAAGCCCTAAGCCCGTGAGGAGTTTGTGAATGACCAAGGAGATGATCATCTCCTCCAATGGCCACGAAACCATGGTGGCCATCCTCGAAGACGATCTCGTCGCCGAAGTCTTTGTCGAACGCGAGCGGCAGCGCGGAGTCGTCGGCAACGTCTACAAGGGCCGGGTCAGCAAGGTCCTGCCCGGCATGCAGTCCTCCTTCATCGATCTCGGGCTCGAGCGCGACGGCTTCCTGTACGTCGCCGATGTCGTGGACACGCTCGAAGAATTCGAGAAGCTCGAAGCGGGCGATGAGGACGGCGCAGGAAACGGCAAAGCGCATGATTCCCGCGAGTCGCGGGAGTCCCGGGCCCAGGCGAAAATCGAAGACCTGCTCAAGGAAGGGCAGGAGATTCTCGTCCAGGTCGTCAAGGAGCCGCTCGGCACGAAAGGCGCACGTCTCACGTCGCACGTGACGATGGCCGGGCGGTTTCTCGTCTTCATGCCAACGGTCGATCACGTTGGCGTCTCGAGAAAAATCGAATCGCGCGAGGAGCGAAGCCGTCTGCGCGGCATCGTCCGGGAGTTTCGCGACGCGCACGGCTTCACGGGCGGGGTCATCATCCGGACCGCCGCCGGCGGCCGGCCCAAGGAAGACATCGTCAGCGACCTCGAGGCGTTCCACAAGATCTGGCTCGAGATCCGCCAGCGCATGGAATCGTCACGCGCGCCCGCGGTCGTTTACCGCGAGCAGAGCCTGGTCGGCAAGCTGCTCCGCGATCTGTTGACGGAAGAATTTCAGGCGATCCGCATCGATCATCCGCAGGAGTACCAGCGCGCGCTCGAGCTCATCGAGCGGATCATGCCCGCGCTCGCGCCGAAGGTGAAGCTGTACTCGAAGCCGTACCCGATTTTCGAAGAGTACGGGGTGCAGGCGGAGATCGACAAGGCGCTCAAGAGCAAGGTCTGGCTGAAATCGGGCGGATCGATCGTCATCAACCAGACCGAGGCGCTCGTCGCCATCGACGTCAATACCGGCCGGTACGTCGGCAAGAAGACGAGCGGACGGCTCGAGGACACGATCGTCAAGACGAATCTGGAAGCCGTCAAGGAAATCGTCCGCCAGCTGCGCCTTCGGGATCTCGGCGGCATCATCGTGCTCGACTTCATCGACATGGAGGAGAAGAAGAACCGGCAGAAGGTCCTTCAGGCGGTGGAGCAGGAGCTGAAAAAGGATCGATCGCCGTCGAAAGCGCTGCAGGTTTCGGATTTCGGCCTCGTGATCATCACGCGCAAGCGCGTGAAGCAGAGCCTCGAGCGGGTGCTGACGGAGCCGTGCCCCTATTGCTCCGGAACCGGCGTCATCAAATCGAGCTCCACGATTTGCTACGAGATCCTGAGCGAGATCAAAAAGATCGGCGGCGACCTGAACGGCCACCGGCTGCTGTTACGCGTCAATCCTGAGATCGCGCGCGCGCTGAAGGAAGAGGAGAGCGCGGTGCTGAAGGACCTGCGCCAGTCGATTGGCAAGGACATCACCGTCAAGCCCGATGTCCACCTCCATCACGAGCAGTTCGACGTGATGGCGGTCTAGAAGGCTCAGGGCTTAAGGCTTAGGGCTTAAGCCGGCCTAAGCCCTAAGTCCTAAGCCATCTTCATGCGTTCGCCGGCAGGTGGATCAGGTAGTGGTTCCCGCCGCGGTTGATCCAGACCCGCACGTAATCGCCGCCCTTCAGCGTTTCGACCTTCGCGCCGTTCCTGGCCGGCGGCGTGTCTTTCTGCACCTGCGCGATTTCCGATTGCGGCACGATCGTCACGACTTCGCGGCCGACCACTTTTCCTCCGCGGAGGAAGTCGACCCAGCGTTCGGCGGTCGCCGTCGCGCCTTTGGCGTCGCCGGTCGCGGCCTGCGCCGTGAGCCGGACCTGATACGTTCCGGCCGGAAGCGGCTTCCCGTCGGCCTTGACGGCTTTTCGAAGTGTCACTGTGCCCAGCGCGAGCTCGCCGCCGGGCACAGCGGGGTCGGGCGCGGTGTTCGGCTGCTGTTTGGGCGCGGTGTGCCCGGCGCCCTGATCGGTTGCCGCCGCACGGCCCGCCGGCGCCGGCTTTTCCGGCGGCTTTGCCCCGCGGGCCCCCTGGGCCCACGCGTCACTCGTACTGAGCGCGGTCGCGAGGGCGGCGACCCATATCATTTGTTTCGTCATGACGTTCCTCCGGAAACGGCTGAGCCCGAAGCTGGCTCGATTATACCGGACGTTTGAGCAAACGGAGTGCCACGGCTGGGGTAATCGAAATGGATTGCAGAATTGCAGAATTGCAGGATTGCAGAAAGGAAGAGCTGGCAGATAGTGTAATGAATTCCTGCAATCACTCCTGCAATCCTGCCATTCTCGCAATCCTCCCGTTCTGCAATTCTGCAATGCTGCAATCGTTATGGCGTGGGCCAGCGAACCCGCCCCAGGTTGCGCACGCGGCCCCCGACAACCGTAATCCCCTCCGCCACCAGCAGCGACCGCTTGAGCCACCCGGAGCTTCCGTAGCCGCCGAGACGGCCGCCCGCGGCGATTACGCGGTGGCAGGGCACATCGGGACGACCGCATCCCCGCATGACGTTGCCGACCGCTCGCGCCGCGCGCGGACGGCCCGCGAGCCTCGCGATGTCGCCGTAAGTCGCCACGCGTCCGGGCGGAATGCGGCGAACCGCCGACAGGACGCGGCGGGAAAAGGGGACGGGGATCTTTTTCATACGCAGCGAAAAAGGGGTACGGCCCCTTAAATCAGAGTCAGCGGATCGATCTGATAATCGGCTGGATCGAGTGCCGCGACAATCGACCCCGGACGATCGGGATCGGTCGCCTCCCAGAGATTCAGGTCAAGCGCAATGGCCAGACGGTTACCCGCCCGGTCGAACACCACCCGCACCTGTGGACGAAACGGATCGGGCGCATTGATCTTCAGGACAACCGCCACCTCGCCGGTATTGAGCCGCACCAGATTGCCCACCGGATAAATGCCGATCAGCTGGGTGAAACGGCGGACCAGATGCTGGTCGAACTGCGTCCCGTCGTTCCGCTTCATCACCTCGATGATCCGATCGGACGGAAATGCCTGCTGGTAACGGCGCTGCGAGCGCATCGCGTCGTAGACGTCCGCAATGCTGCACAACATGGTGCCGACATTCAGCGTCGGCCGCGCGACGCCGTTCGGGTAGCCGGTCCCGTCGAGCCGCAGGTGGTGTTCGAAGGCGATCACCGGCGCGAGCGTGGGCATGTCGGGCGTCTTCCGCAGGATCTCGGCGCCGTCGACGACGTGCCGCTTCATGATCGTAAACTCCACGTCGGTCAGCTTGTCGGGTTTGTTCAGTACCTCGAGCGGTGTTCGTACCTTGCCGATGTCGTGCATCAGCGCGGCAAGCCCGAACTCACGCAGCAGGGGGCCGTCGATGCCAAGAGCGCGCGCCTGCCCCATGGTCAGGATCGACACGTTCACCATATGCGTGAAGGTGTAATTGTCGTAGTTCTTGAGGGTCGTCAGCGCCAGAAGGGCCGTGCGGTTCTCGGCGACCGCCTGCGCGAGCCCGTCGACCATGTTCCGTGCCACGGTCACGTCCGGCTTGCCTTCGCTGCTTGCGCTGTCCCACACGCTCGAGGCGCCGGAGACCGCGTCGTTGTACAGCCGTTTGATCGCGGCCATGTCGGCCAGGCTGCCCTCGACGCGCTGCTCGACCGTCATTCTGCCCACGCGGATGTGCGGAAACTCGGGCATGGACGCCGCAGCTTCGTCGCCGCCCCGGGCTTCGAGGGCGGTCACCGCGCGGAGAAACTCCGTAATCTCATCGCGTGTGACACCGCGGTCGATGGCAATACGCTCCACGCCGTTCTGCTGGAGCCGCCGGATCAATGGCCCGACGGTGTCAGCCTTCGCGATCGGCGTGTCATCGACGACCACCTCGTCGCCAATGAGCCCGATCACCACGGTCGGATTGAGGCTGTGCAGCAGTTGAATCGCCGTCGAAAGCGCCTCCAGATTCCTCGCGATGATCGGATGACCGGGCGAATACAACTGTCCGGATCTGAGCGCCGCGGCGAGGCGGCGGAGGAGCTCGTCGGCAAGTTGGGCGCGGGGTGCGGTCACGGCTGCGCTCCCCGATCGCGGCTGCGCAGACGGCCCGCATTCAAGCGCGCGCGGACCGCCGTTCGGACACCGCGCGGCCCGCTCGACGCCGCTTCCTGCAGGACCTCCTGCGCTTCGGGTGTCCCAATCCGCGCGAGGGCTTCCGCCGCGGCGGATCGCAGGACGGTATTGCGGCGCGGCGCCCACCACTCGCCGCGGTAGAGCGCTTCCCGGAGGGGCGGAATGGCTTCCGGATCCCGCAGCGAGCCGAGCGACTCGATGGCGCGCAGGTATACCTCGCCGAGCGGACCGCGGTGGCTCACATGCTGGACGATGTAGGTGAAGAGCGGGGTGGCGCGCTCGTCGCGCAGCCCAATCACCGCCTGCATGATCGCCGCGCGCGAGCGATCGGTGCCGCTGGCGAGCGCCTTTTCGAGCACCTGATACGCCTGTTCGGTCCCGATATTGAGAATCGCGCGCATCGCCTCGCGCTGCACCTGGGGCTCGCTGTCGTCGAGCAGTTCCGTCAGATCGGGCAGGGCGTCGCTGCCGCCGAATTCGCGCAGCAGATAGATCGCCGTCCGTCGAACGGCGGCATTCGGCGAGCTCTTCAACCGCTCGGCGGTCCGTTTGCCAACGGCGCCGAAGGCGATGAGAATCGTCGTGAGCCGCTGGCGTGGTCTTGCACGCTCTTCAACCGACAGCGTTTCTGCGAGCGGCTTCACCACGACTTCGCCGAGCGACAGACACATTGCCTTCACGCGTTCGAACTGCGGCTCGTCGATCGTCGGCAGGTGTGTCGCGATGTTTCGCATCATCGGTCCGGCTACGAGCATATCGATGGCGGTGACGGCGTACTGCCGGCGCCCCGGCGACTCGCCCGCCGCCGCCTGGTGCGTCAGCGCGCCGACGAGCTGTTCCGTCGCGTCGAAATCGCCCACGAGGAGCAGGTCCTCGATCAGGGCGACGACCGGCGTCATTAATTCGCCCCAG
>Ga0310810_10005398_pt1 | contig 14282 bp, 13 predicted proteins | sample NCmetagenome_FD_207641 | JGI IMG/M metagenome (GOLD analysis project Ga0310810, IMG submission 207641) | Soil microbial communities from experimental microcosm in Duke University, North Carolina, United States - NC | ecosystem: Engineered > Artificial ecosystem > Soil microcosm > Unclassified ... | reverse complement strand
GGGGAACTCGCCCGCCGCCCATGGGTTACGCCTACACGCGGCAGGCGCGGACAGCACGGACATGCCGGACACTGTTATTCCTCAGGGGGCGGATGCCGATCTGGCGCCAGCCGAGACGACCGAAGCAGAGCCGACCCGAGAAGAACGGCTGGCTCGGCTGCGCACGGTCTTTGTCGGCGGGCTGCTAGGCCTGGCGCTGCTGGCGGCCTCCTATGCCGCCGCCGAGATCGTCCTGCCGATCCTGCTCGCCTTTATTCTGAATCTGGTGTTCCGGCCGGTGCTGCGGCTTCTGCTGCGGGCGCGGCTGCCGCAGCCCCTGGCCGCGCTCATTATCGTGCTGTCGCTGGTGGCGCTGTTTGTTGGGCTTACGATGCTGCTGTCGGCTCCAGTCAGCGGCTGGATCAGCCGCCTCCCTCAAACCTTGCCGCGCATCGAGCAGCGCGTCAAAGTGCTGAGCAGCCCGATCAAATCGTTGCAGGGCGCGCTGCAGCACGTCGAGGGATTGGCGCCGGTTGGCGGCGGGCAGCAGGGCGCCGCCGTTCAAGGCACGGCAGAAGGCACGCCGCTGGCGCAGAAGATCCTCACGCAAGTGTGGACAGTCGCGGGCGGCGCCTTCACGACACTTGTGGCGCTGTTTTTTATCCTGGTCTCGGGCGAGACCTTCCTGCGACGCCTCGTCGAAATCCTGCCGCGCTTTAAGACCAAGCGCCAAGTGGTCGATATTTCTCAGGAGATCGAAGACGACCTCTCGATCTATCTCGCGACGATCACGATGATGAACAGCTTTGTCGGGGTGGCGACCGGCATCGTGGCGTGGCTGTGCGGCCTCGGCGACCCGCTGCTCTGGGGAACGCTGGCGTTTCTGCTCAACTATGTCCCGATCCTCGGCCCGACGATGGGGGTCCTGATCTTTTTTGTCGCCGGTCTGGTAACCCTCGACCCGCTTTGGATGGCCTTTGTTCCGGCCGGGCTCTACATCCTCATTCACGTCGCCGAGGGCGAGACGGTCACACCGATGCTGCTGGCGCACCGCTTCACGGTAAACCCGGTGCTCGTCATGGTCGGGGTCTTCTTCTGGTATTGGATGTGGGGTGTTGTCGGCGCGATCCTCGCGACGCCGCTTTTGGCGATCACGAAGATCGTCTGCGACCGAATCGAGCCGCTACAGCCGGTCGGTCATTTCATCGGCCGCTGACAGACCAAGCGCCCAAACTGGCCAAGCGCCCGAAATGGAAAGGCCGCCCCCGACGATCGCCAGGGACGGCCCTCCACCGAAAACCAGCGGCCTTCTCGGCCGCGCCGTTGCCTAGTTAGGCACGGACCTCCGCGAGGGCGGGGATCCTGGTCACGGCAGCGGTGGACCGCGGTTGATGGCTAGACACAGGATCACCTCCTTTCAGTTGTTGCGCCGAAGGCCGTAATGTACGGGCGGTCAAGCGGCGAAACAAGCGCCCTGGCCGAAAAGCCGCAGGGCTCGGCAGGCCGCGCCATTTCGGCGCGAGCTGCCCACACCGGGCATCAACCGCGACGATACGCGGCGGCGCGAATCGGCCGGCTCAGCCAAGCGGCGGCGCATATCGCCTCAATCCCGCTTCATGGCATGATGCCTCGCTCAACAAGGCGAGATGGAGCCCGATGCCGAACGAGCGAATGACCGTCAACGGGATCGAATTGGAGGTGTTGCGGCGAGGCGCCGGGACGCCGCTCCTGTTGCTGCACGGTATGGATACGGTGTCGCCGCAGGCGCGCTTTCTCGACCTGCTCGGCCGCGACGCCGAGATCATCGCGCCGTCCTCCCCGGGCTTTGGCAACACGAAGCGGCCTACGGATTTCGATACCGTCTACGATCTCATCCATCTCTATCTCGCCATCCTCGACGAGCTGCCATACGACAAACTCGCGCTGCTCGGACTTTCCTTCGGCGGCTGGCTTGCGGCGGAAGCGGCCGCCGCGTGCAGCCACCGCCTGTCGAAGCTGATCCTGGTGGACCCCGTCGGCATCAAGCTCGGCGGCCCTACGACACGTGACATTCTCGACGTCTTCAACGTCAACCCGGCAGAGCTGCGGCGCTGCAGCTGGCACGACCCGGCGAAGGCGCCCGATTTCGACGCGATGAGCGACGAGGAGCTTGTCATCCATGCGCGCAATTGGGAGGCGCTCTGCCTCTATGCCTGGCACCCATTCATGTACAACCCGCAGCTAAAGCCATGGCTGGGCCGCATCCGCGTGCCGACATTGATGCTCTGGGGCGCTAGCGACCGGGTCGTAACGCCAGATTATGGCCGCGCCTATGCTGGACTGATCCCCGGCGCACGGTTCGAGGTTATCGAGGAAGCCGGCCACCACTCCGAGATCGAACAGCCCGAGCGCTTCGCCGAGCGCGTTGCTGCCTTTCTGAGGGAATAGGGGGACGCCCATGCGCTGGAGCGAGAACAGAATCCTGACGACCCACACCGGCAGCCTGCCGCGGCCACCGGAGCTGACGCGTCTCTATGTCCAGCGGTCGCGCGGCGGTGAGGTCGATCCGGCCGAGCTCGACCGGCTCGGCAAGGAGGCGCTGCGACAGATCGTCGACAAGCAGGCTGAGGCCGGCATCGATGTCGGCAACAATGGCGAGCAGCAGCGCGAGGCCTTCTTCCTCTATGTCCGCCACCGCATGAGCGGGTTCGGCAGCGGCTGGAAGCGCTGGCCGCGCGGCGATGTCGAGCGTTACCCGCTCCTCAAAAAACAGATGGCCGAAACGCTGGCGGCGCGCGAGGCGGTGTCGAACATGGACCCGCCGAAAGCGATCGGCGAAGTGCGCTATATCGATGACAGCGAGCTCAAATCGGAGATCGCCGATTTCCGTGCCGTCCTCGAGGCCAAGCCAAACGCCTTCGTCGAGCCGTTCCTGACCGCGCCCTCGCCCGGCATCATCGCCGCCGCGATGAAGAACGAATTCTACGACAGTGAGGAGGCGTATCTGGAGGCGCTCGGCAAGGCGCTCAGCATTGAATACGAGGCGATCGTCAACAGCGGCTTCCTGTTGCAGCTCGATTGCCCTGACCTCGCGCTCGAACGGCATCTATCGTACCAGGACCGTCCGCTCGGGGAGTTCCTCGGATTTGTCGAGCGCGTCATCGACACGATCAACCGGGCGATCCAAAACGTGCCGCGCGACCGCGTGCGGCTGCATGTCTGTTGGGGCAATTACGAGGGGCCGCACGATAAGGACGTGCCGCTCGAAGACATCCTGCCAATCCTGCAGAAGGCCAAGGTCGGCGGTTTTGTGCTGCCCTTCGCCAACCCGCGCCATCAGCACGAGTACCGGGTCCTGCAGAAATTCCCGCTCGCCGACGACCAGATCATCGTCGCCGGCGTCATCGACGACTTGACCGGTTTTGTCGAGCACCCCGAAGTCGTTGCCGATCGCATCGAGAATGTCGCGCGCGTGGTCGGAGACCCCCGCCGGGTCATGGCCGGCACCGATTGCGGCTTCGACACTTCGGCCGGCATGGGCCGGGTGACCGAGGATGTCGTCTGGGCCAAGATGAAGGCAATGGCCGAGGGCGCGAAGATTGCGAGTGAGCGTTTGGGGCTCAGTTAGAGCAACAGGAGGCAGGCGATGAAATCGGCTTATGGACGGCAGACCCCGCCACCCGATTACGAGCTGACCTGCGTCGAGCCGGGCAGCCCGATGGGCGAGCTGTTGCGCCGCTATTGGCAGCCGGTCTGCCTATCCGATGAGCTGAAGGATCTGCCGCGGAAGGAAAAGCTCCTCGGCGAGGAGATCGTCGTCTTCCGCGACAAGGGAGGGCGGGTCGGCGCGCTCGATCCGCATTGCGCGCATCGCGGGACGTCGCTCGAATGGGGCCAGATCGAGCAGCACGGCATCCGCTGCTGCTATCACGGCTGGCTCTACGACACCGCTGGCCAGTGTCTCGAAATGCCCTGCGAGACCGAGGAATTCCGCCAGCGCATGGATGTCTGGCAGCCGGCCTACCCGACGCATGAATATGGCGGGCTCGTTTTTGTCTATATGGGCCCGCCCGGAACCGAGCCTCTATTCCCGCTCTACGACATCATCGATCCGAGCCGCGATGATGTCGAATTGCGCGGCATGCGCCTCTGGGGCGAGTACGCGGTCGGCATGGTCAAGGACTGCAACTGGCTGCAGCACTGGGAGAACATCGTCGATCCGTGGCATCTGGTTATGCTGCACCAGGGGATCAGCGGCGATCAGTTCGAGGGCGCGCTGATGCAAGGTGCACCGCGGATCGGTTGGGACAAGACGCCGCTCGGCGTGCGCTACAACCTCATCAAGGATCTGCCGAACGGCAACCGCATGGTGCGCCACGCCGAGTGCATCGTGCCGAACGCCTTCATCATCCCGAGCATTCGCGAGCCCGGCACGACACCAAAGCGGCAGGAGCGCGGCACCGAGCTGTCCTGGGCGGTGCCGATCGACAACGAACATGTGCGCGGCATCAGCATCGTCTGCTGGCCGCTCGAAAACGGGAAGCGAAAGGAGGGCTGGAAACCCGGTACCGACACAATCGCCGACATCCGCCCGGGCTCGTCATTACAGCGAACCTACGAAGAGCGGCAGCGCAAGCCCGACGATCTCGAAGCGCAGGAAGGCCAGCGCACGATCGTCGTGCACGCGCTCGAAAACCTTGGCACCAGTGACACCGGCATCGCGATGTTGCGGCACATGTTGCGCGAGCAGATCCAGCGCGTCGAACGCGGTCTCGATCCGATCAACGTCGTCCGGGACCCCGACGCCAATCACCGCATCCCGACGGGCGCCTGGAACACGATCCTCACTCCGGCCGAAGCAGCCCGCCACGATTCCGACGAGCTGTAACGGTTCCGACTGGAGCTGTCTCTAAGCCGCCCGGCGCAGGCGATGAAAGCGCGCGAAGCTTCGGCTCGGATCGCCGATGCACAATTGCTCGCGCAGCTTGAGGAGAACGAATTGGATCGGCTGTGCGGCCGGTGTCGCTGTCGCGACGGTCGCGCGTGCGGGATTCTCCTCGGCCAACATGCATACCGAGCGCGCCTCGGCCGTTTCGATCCAACGCATCAGGTTCGTCTGTTTCATCTCTAGCCTCCCTTCCCTCTAGAGGCTGGAGATGAACATAACGCCCGGATCGGCGGCCGGGTGTGAACTGCTTCACACCCGCGAAAGAAAAAATTCTGGGCGATTGCGCAAGGAAAAGCCGGCGACCTGTGGCCGCCGGCTTTTCGGCTTATGTCGGAGCTAAATCACGCCCTCGTCCTTGAGCCCGCTGACGTCTCGCTCGCTGAGGCCGAGCCAGCTGCCGAACACCTCGGCTGTGTGCTGGCCCAAGAGCGGCGCCGGCGCGATCTTCGGCGGCTTCCCGTCGAAGCGGACCGGAAAGGTCGGCATCCGCAGATCGCCATTCGGGTGATGCTGCGTCTGGATGATGCCGCGGCTTTCAAAGGTCGGCTCGGCGAGGAGATCGCCGGTATCCATGACGGCGCCGGCCGGGATGCCGGCGGCGCCGAGGATCTTCATCGCCTCGTGCTTTGTGTGCTGCTGCGTCCAGGCGGTCACCATCTCGTTCACCGCGTCGGCATGCGCCATCCGCTTGTCACGGTCGACATATTCGGGATCGTCGGCCAATTCCGGCCGGCCGATCACCTTCGCCGTGCGACGCCAGTGCTCCGGATTGTTATGGCTATTGAAGACATAGACCCAATCGTTGGGACCGCCCGGCTTGCAGGGGTAGATGTCATTGGGCGGGATCGGCGGGCCAAATCCGGCCCGGCCGCGCTCCTGCGGCTCGCCGGTGCGCGCATAATTGGTGAAGGCGCCGCGCGTGTAGTTAAGCTGCGCGTCCTGCATCGCGACCTGCAGCCGCCGCCCCTGCCCCGTCGTGTGGCGCTGATAAAGCGCGCTGACAACCGAGATCGCCATCAGCATGCCGGTGCCGGTGTCGCCCAAGGTCGGGCCCGGCCGCACCGGCCGGCGGCCTGCCTCGCCGGTGATCGCCATGTTGCCGCCGCAGGCCTGCGCGATCATGTCGAAGGCAAGGTTGTGCTCGTAGGGGCTGCCCTCGCCAAAGCCTTTGACCTGGGCATAGATTAGACGCGGGTTCAGCTCGTGCAATTCGTCCCAGCCAAGCCCCAATTTCTCGATCGTGCCGGGCGCCATATTCTCGATAAAGACATCGGCCTTTTTCGCCATGTCCTTGACGAGCGCAACGCCGCGCGGTGATTTCAAATTGACCGTCACCGATTTCTTGTTGGCGTTGTAGATCATGAAATAATAGGCGTCGGCCCCCGGCTTGGGGCCGGTGCCGAGGATGCGGCCGGGCTCGCCGCCCTTCGGGTTCTCGACTTTGACGACCTCGGCGCCAAGCTGGGCCAGGACCTCGGTGCAAGTCGGGCCGGCCTCGAATTGCGACAAATCGAGCACCCGCACTCCGGCGAGGCAATTCGGCGCGGCGGCGGCTTCGGTCATCTCAAGCTCCTTCAAAATCTGCCGGTTGCGAAAATAACCCTTTGGCATGCGTGCCGCCATCGTCTCGCGCATCGCATGAGGTTCGCGGGCGCCCCCGAAGCGTCATCCCGGCGGAGGCCGGGATCCACTTGTCCGAGGCGAGAGCGGCTGAACTATGGGTCCCGGCCTTCGCCGGGATGATGGCTTATAAAAGACATCCAACTCGCTCTAAACTCCTCGCCATAACAATCTGACAGAAGCCATGGCCGAGCCGATCCGCCTCACGCTCTTCGAGAATTACCGCTTTGTGCTGTACGCACCGTTCTACGCGGCGCATGCGATCGGCGCCTATGCCGATGAGGGGCTCGCGGTCGAGCTTCTGCCCTCCCCGGGAGCGGGCCGCGCCGAGGCGGCGCTCGCGGCGGGCGAGGTCGATGTCCTCTGGATGGGCCCGATCCGGGTCATGAAGCACCACGACGACAACCCGGCCTCGCCGCTTGTCGCCTTCGCCGAAGTGGTGTGCCGCGACCCGTTCTCTCTGGTCGGTGCAAAACCCAATCCCGAATTCCAGCTCCTCGAGCTTAGCCGGCTGCGTTTCGCGAGCACCAGCGAGGTTCCAACCCCGTGGCTCTGCCTCGAACAGGATCTGCGCGACGCCCGTATCGACCCCGTTTCGCTTCCGCGGATCACCGGCCGCGCGATGGCCGAGAACGTCGCGGCGCTGACGGACGACAGCCTCGATGTCGCGCAGCTCTTCGAGCCCTTTGTCGAACAGGCGGTCGGTGCCGGCGGGCATGTCTGGTATCCGGCGAGCGCGCGCGGGCGCACCAGCTACACCGTATTCGTCACGCGCCGCGACCGGCTCGCCGCCGACCCGGAGCCGTTCCGCCGCATGGCTCGCGCGATCTATCGCACGCAGGGCTGGGTTCAAGCCGAGCCGCCGGAGACGCTCGCCGCGGCAATCGCCGATTACTTTCCGGGGCTCGACCGCGGCGTGCTGACTCGGGCGCTGGCGCGCTACAAGGAGCAGGGCGTGTGGGGCCATGACCCGGTATTGCCGGAGACCGGTTTCGACCGGCTGCGCCGCGCCCTGCTCGGCAGCGGTTTTCTATCCCGGCAGGTCCCGTTCGCCGACTGCGTCGACAACCGCCTCGCCGAAGCGGCGGTCGCTAACCGTCCATAAAAATAGACGCGGAACGAGATAGCCCCTCTCCCGCAAAGGAGAGGGGCCGAATGCTCGACAGACCGCAGCGGCTACAGCGCCTTCAGCATCGCCTCGGCGCTGGACACCTCGAATTGCCCCGGCTTCTCGCGGTGGATCGCCTTCACGACCCCGTCCTCGACCAGCATCGAGTAGCGGTCGGAGCGCTCGCCGAGACCGCGGCTCCTCAAATCGAGCTCCATGCCGACCGCGCGTGTGAAATCGCCGCTGCCATCGGCCAGCATCAGCACCTTGTCGCCGACATTCTGCGCCTTGCCCCAGGCGCCCATAACAAAGGCGTCATTGACCGCGACGCAGGCGATCTGATCGATGCCTTTCGCCTTCAGCTCCGACGCTTTGTCGACATAGCCCGGCAGGTGACGCTGCGAGCAAGTCGGGGTGAACGCGCCCGGCACCGCGAACAGCGCCACCTTCTTGCCGCGAAACAATTCGTCGGTGGTGATGTCCTTCGGGCCTTCCGGGCTTAGATATTTGAGCGTCGCCGAGGGAACCTTGTCGCCAACCTGGATCGTCATGGGGGATGCCTCCGGTTAGGTCTACGAGAATTGATTTGCGCCACTGGACGCGTCGCGCCCGATCATGGCCCCGATTCATCGTAATGGGGGACGCACCGATAGCACAGCAGCCCGCTGGCGGCAAACCGCGGGGCGGCACGGCAACACATGCTGCGGTTTTTCCCAGGTCGGCTCGCCAAACGCGCGTTTCTCGCGGAATTGATGACATGATCCGCCGTTCGCCATCGGCAATCAACGCGACCGGCGCTCATCTCGCCGGCGCAGCGCGGAGCCCGCGATGGACTCGCTAACTGGCCAGCTGCTCGTGGCAATGCCGCAGATGACGGACCCCCGCTTTGCGCGTTCGGTCGTCTATATCTGCGCGCATAGCGAGGAGGCGGGCGCGATGGGTCTCGTCGTTAACAAGCTGCTCCAGTCGCTGACGATGGAAGAGCTGTTCACGCATCTAAAGCTCGATCCGGCGCGGCGAAACCGGTCGAACCCGGTGCATTTTGGTGGGCCGGTTGAACCCGGGCGGGGCTTTGTGCTGCATACCGCCGATTACCAGGAAGAATCGACGCTGGCTGTCAGCGCCGATTTTGCGGTGACCGCAACCCTCGACATTCTGCGCGCGATCGGGCGCGGCGAGGGGCCGCGGCGCAGCCTGCTGGCGCTGGGTTATGCCGGCTGGGCGCCCGGTCAGCTCGATGCCGAGATCCAGGCGAATGGCTGGCTATCGGTCGAGGCCGATGCCGAGCTGGTATTCGATGATGACAGCGACAGCAAATGGCAGCGCGCGCTCGCCAAGCTCGGCGTCGATTTGACGATGCTGTCGACCGACGCCGGCCACGCCTAATCTAACTTAAAGGCAATCGGACGGATTGCGGGCCTGAGCCGCGACGTCCGGGGAGGCTCGGCTATTTTTTCGCACTTGCATTAGAAACCATGGGGGTCGCCAATCATCCGCAGGGAGGGGTGAACCATGAAGATCGTCGTCATCGGCGGCACCGGCCTGATCGGCTCAAAGACTGTCGCCATTTTGCGGCAAAGGGGCCACGCGGTCATCGCAGCCTCGCCCAAGAGCGGCGTCAACACGATCACCGGCGAGGGCGTCAAAGAGGCTGTGGCCGGTGCGCAGGTCGTAATCGACCTCGCCAATTCGCCCTCGTTTGAAGACAAAGCGGTGCTGGAATTCTTCGAAACCTCCGGGCGCAACCTCCTCGCAGCGGAGGAAGCCGCCGGCGTCCGGCACCATGTCGCGCTATCGATCGTCGGAATCGACCGGAGCGACAATGGTTATTTCCGCGCCAAGGTCGCCCAAGAGAAGCTGATCAGGACCTCAGGCATCCCCTACACGATCATCCGCTCGACCCAGTTCCTGGAATTCCTCCGCGGCATCGCCGACTCGAGTATGGATGGAAACAGCGTCAGGCTTCCGCCCGTCCTGTTCCAGCCCATCGCGGCGGATGACGTTGCCGCCAACGTCGCCGATGTGGCGCTCGCGGCGCCGCGAAACGGCATCGTCGAGATCGCCGGGCCGGAACGTGCACCGTTCAACGACGTCGTCGCCCGCTATCTGAAGGCGGTCGGCGACCCGCGCGAGGTTGTGAGAGACCCCGAGGCCCCATACTGGGGTGGGCGGGTCGAGGAACGCTCGCTCGTGCCGTTGGGCGAAGCGCGCCTCGGCCGCATCGGTTTGGACGAATGGCTCCGCCGCTGAAGGGCAAGAGCCTGATCCTGCATCCGAGGTACACCCACCGGAGCTCACCCGCTGACTTGAGCTGGCGTTACCGTTTCCGCGATGGCGTGTCGCGACTGCGATGCTGACCCGACTGCGATACTGAAAGGAACAGCGTATGAGGAAACCTCACTTGTACGTCCGCGCTTGCCTGGCGGCGCTCCTGATGTTCGCAGCCGTTCCGGGCGACGCTGCGGACGTGAAGGAACTGTTCGCGATCGATCTCGCGGACTACCCGAGCAAGGAGGGTCGCATAATCGAGGTATCGTATCCGCCGGGCGCACAAGACGTCGTGCATCGGCACGACGCCCACGCGTTCGTCTACGTGCTCGAAGGCCAGATCGTTATGCAGTTGAAAGGCAAACCTGCCGTCACGCTCAAGGCAGGGCAGACGTTCTATGAGGGGCCCAATGATGTTCACGTCGTGGGACGCAACGCCAGCAACACGGAGCCGGCCAGGTTCGTCGTGGTGCTGTTGAAGGGTAAGGGGGCTCCGGTCCTTACGCCGGTTAAAGAATGATGCTCGGCCGCGCGCCGTGCCCTATTGGGAACAGCCGATGCTATGGCCTCGATTACGCACGATAAAATAGGGTCGGCCTCTTCGGATTATCGGTAAGGAACAGATCGAGGCATAATCTAGGTGGGCTCTCGCGGCTCCGCGCGAGCCTGCGGCACGGGTGTGCCGGCGCAATTCCAAAAACTACCCGCGCCAGTCCTCGCGCAAGACCGCGAACAGCAGGTGGTCCTGCCACTTCCCGTCGATCAGAAGATAGTTGCGGGCATAGCCCTCTTGCTGAAAGCCTGTGTGCAACAGCAGCGCCCGGCTCGGGATGTTGGTCGGTAGACAGGCGGCTTCGACGCGGTGCAGGCGCAGCCGCTCGAACGCGAAATCGAGCACCAGCGGCAAGGCTGCGGTCATGTAGCCCTGGCGTGCATAAGGCTCGCCGGTCCAATAGCCGAGGCTCGCGGTCTCGGCGACGCCGCGCCGGATATTCGACAGGCCGATGCCGCCGACCAGCGTCTCATCGTTGCGGAAGATGAAGAAATTGTAGCCCTGGTCGATACGCCAGTCTTCGGCGTAGCGCGCGATGCGCGCGCGAAAGCTGGTGCGGCTTAGCGCGTCGGGCGGCCAGCTCGGTTCCCAGGGCGTCAGGAAATTGCGCGAGCGTGCCCGGAGGCTCGCCCAATCCTCGTAGTCGCCGCGCTCGGGTGGGCGAAGGAAAACGCGGTCGCTGACCAGGCGAAACGGCTCCGAGCGAGCGAGGAAAAGCCGGGGAAAGGTTTTGCGCTGCGTAGCCATGATCTCGGCGCCGTTCCCGTTCAACCGGCGAGGCGCGCCCGCAGGCGCTCGAAATCCTCGAGCCGGCCGACCGGCCCCAACCCTACGAGCGTTGGCGGCGCGGTCCGCCACCGCGCCACGACACGCGAAACCGCGGCGTCATCGACCGCCTCGATCCGCCGCACCATGTCCGCCGGATCGAACGGCGTGCCGTGGATCAACATATGCTGCGCCATCTGCTCGCAGCGCGCCCCGGTGCTTTCGAGCGACATCAGGAGGCCCGCCTTCATCTGCGCCTTGGCGCGCGCCAGCTCCACCGGCGCAAACCCGTCGGCCAGCCGCAATGTCTCGTCGCACAAGACCGGCACGAGCTCGCTCGCTTCCTCCTCGCCGGTGCCGGCGTAGATGCCGAACAGCCCGCCGTCGCGATAGCCATGCACAAAGGAGTGTATGGAATAAACGAGCCCGCGCTTCTCCCGCACCTCCTGGAACAGGCGAGAGGACATGCCGCCGCCAAACGCCGTCGACAGCACGGATGCCGCGTAATAATCCGGGTCGCCGAGCGGCAGCCCCGGAAAACCGAGCACGAGGTGCAGCTGCTCCAGATCGCGCGCTTCGCGATGCTCGCCGCCGACATAGCGGGCCGGCTCGGTCGCGATAGCCCGCTCGGCCGGCATTCCCGACAATAAGGTCGCGGCGAGATCGACAAATCGATCGTGATCGAGATTGCCGGCCGCCGAGAGGATCATGCGGGCCGCGCCGTAATGCTCGCGCAAATAGCCCATCACCGCCTCGCGCGACAGCTGGCGGATGATCTCGGGGCGGCCGAGCACCGGGCGCCCCATCGCCTGCTCCGGGAAGGCGCGCTCCTGGAAAAAATCGAAGATGATGTCGTCCGGCGTGTCGTTCGCCTGGCCGATCTCCTGCAGGATGACGGCGCGCTCGCGTTCGAGCTCGGCGGGGTCGAAGCTCGAATGCAGCAGGATGTCTGCCAGAATATCGAGCGCGAGCGGCACGTCCTCTTTCAATACCTTGGCGTAATAGGCCGTGCTCTCGCGCGAGGTATAGGCGTTGAGATGGCCACCTACCGCCTCGATCTCCTCGGCAATGTCGCGGGCGCTGCGCCGCTCGGTGCCTTTGAACGCCATATGCTCGAGGAAATGCGCGGCGCCGTTGATCTCGGGCGCCTCGTGCCGCGTCCCGACATCGACCCACAGCCCGAGCGAAACCGTGTCGACCGTGTCGATGCGATCGGTGACGATTCGCAGCCCGTTCGGCAGCGTCGCGAGATTGACCGTCATGCCGCTCCTCGTTTTGGCCGGGCGCGCTGCGCATGCGTTCGCAGGAATGCGCGCACTGCGGCGATGTCGTTCGGCAGCACGGTGACGCGCTCGCGCCGCTCCATGATGTCCGCCAGCTGCGGGGGTGTCGGCGGCCGGATGCCGGTTGCCCGCTCCACCGGATCAGGAAATTTCGCCGGGTGCGCCGTCGCAAGCGCGATCATCGGTGTCGTCGTCTCCTCATTCATCTCCGCCCGTGCGGCGGCAACCGCGACCGCGGTGTGGGGATCGATCAGCGCTCCGCTGAGTCGGTAGGTTTCGGCGATCGTATTCAGCGTCATTGTGTCATCGACCCGCTGTGCCGCGAATAATTGCCGCGCGCTCCGCCATCCCTGCTCGTCCCCGGGCAAGGCTCCGCTGTCCCGAAAGGCCCGCAAATCGGCCGCGACGGCCGCGCCGTTGCGGCCCTTCAATTCAAACAGCAGCCGCTCGAAATTGCTCGCCACCTGGATGTCCATGCTGGGGCTGAGGCTCGCCGCGACCGGTCCGATCGTCATTTCGCCCGTCGCGACATACCGCGTCAGGATATCATTGGCATTCGTGCCGATAACCAGGCGCTCGATCGGCAAGCCCATCGCGCGCGCGAGATGGCCGGCATAGACATTGCCGAAATTGCCGGTCGGCACGCTGAACGACACCGCCCGGCCGGAAGCGGCCCCGAGCGCCAGCCCCGCGGCCATGTAATAAACGATCTGCGCCGCGACCCGCGCGAAATTGATCGAATTGACCGCCGACAGGTTCAGTTCTTGCCGCAAGCCGAGGTCCGCGAACAGCGCCTTCACGATATCCTGGCAATCGTCGAACGTGCCTTCGATCGCCAGCGCATGCGCATTGGCGGCTTCGACCGTTGTCATTTGCCGGCGCTGCACTTCGGAGATGCGGCCCTGCGGATAGAGCATGAAGATGTCGAGCGCGGCGCGGTCGCAGCAGGCGGCGAGCGCGGCCGAGCCGGTGTCGCCCGAGGTCGCGCCGATGATCGTCACCTGCTCGCCGCGATGCGCCAGGGCGGCGTCGAACAGCCGCCCGACTAGTTGCAGCGCCAAATCCTTAAAGGCAAGGGTCGGGCCGTGAAACAGCTCCAACAGCCACAGCCGCTCGTCCAATTGCACGAGCGGCGCCACCCCGGCATGGCTGAACGTGCCATAGGCGGCCTCGGTCAACCGGGACAATTCCTCGCAAGCGAATGTCTCGCCGGCAAAGAGCGCCAAGATCCGCGCGGCCAGATCGGCATAGGGCAGCCCGCCAAGACCAGCCAGCGCCGCCGCGCTCAATTTCGGCAGGGTTTCCGGGACAAACAGGCCGCCGTCCTCGGCGAGGCCGGCAAGCAAGACCTCCTCGAAGGTGTGGGTGGCCGGCGCGGGCCCGGCATCGCGGGTACTAAGATAGCGCACCCACTGAAAGTATAGTCCGGGCTGGCCTGTCGCAACCGCCTCGGGCGCGCGGCTGATCAGCCCATAGCCCCGGTCAGGGGGCGCCGCCGCTTATTTATCCAGCCACGCATCCTCAAAGCGCCAGCCGTTATAGATGCTGTTGACCATGATTGTGACGCCTTTGACTTGCGGCTGCATGCAGGTGGCGCCGATATTGTGGTAAATGATCGGCCGGGCGCCGTCCTCCTGCAGTTTCTTGTCGATCTGCCAGACCAGCTTCCGGCGTTTCTCCTGATCCGACATCACCGATTGCTCGTCGAACAGCTTGTCGAGTTCGGCATTGCAATAACCGCTGTAGTTGCGCGCGGAACCGCATTTGTAGTTCTCGTAG
>Ga0310810_10005397_pt1 | contig 14283 bp, 13 predicted proteins | sample NCmetagenome_FD_207641 | JGI IMG/M metagenome (GOLD analysis project Ga0310810, IMG submission 207641) | Soil microbial communities from experimental microcosm in Duke University, North Carolina, United States - NC | ecosystem: Engineered > Artificial ecosystem > Soil microcosm > Unclassified ... | reverse complement strand
TCGGTGACAAGGACAGCCACCTCGTCAACATTCGGCTCCTTCGGCTTGAGCCCCTGCTCGATCTTGATCATCCCGCTCTCGATCGCGACGTATGCGTCAGCGGAGCGATCCTTGATCAGCTGTTCGATGTCGTCCCAGGTATCGTTGAAGGCACTGAACGACTTGCGCGCTTTCGCGATGTCCCCGGCCTTCAGCGCGGGATTCACCTCACGGAGATGGGCTCGAACGATCCGCAGGTGCGCCACATCGTCGTAGAGGCGATTGAGCGGAGGAGCTTTCTCCACCATGGCGATCATCTCGTCATACTTCGCGAGCATCGCCTTCGCATCCGGGAGCAGCTTGGCGACATCGGGCTTCGGCGCCTTGAGCCCTTCGGTGATGCGGGTCTGGAAGTTCTTTTCCAGTTCGGCGTACATCTCCGGGCTGCGGACATTGATGTACACCTCGACGCCGTTCCAGCCGGAGTCGTAGTCGTCGAACGCCGCTTTCGCGGCCTTCGCGTCCTGCTTTTCGAGAGCAGCGACGGTCCTCACGAGAGTGGGACGGACGGCTTTGATGCTGGTGACCTCGAAGCGCTCCGCCGTCTTCCCGGCCGCCGGCTTGGCCGCCGTGGCTCCGGGCCTGGACGCCTGAGCCGCATAGCCGACCAGCGGCGTCGCCGTGAACAAGCCGATAGCGATAAGAGTGATTAGTTTCATGGTCATATGCTACACCCGGGCGGACCCGAAATTCAGCGCATCATGGACGACCGCGAGAAGCGCCACGCAGGCCGTATCGGTGCGCAGTATGCGGCGGCCAAGGCCCGCCGGCGTGAAGCCATGCTCTTCGAAAAGGCCCATTTCGAACGCGTTCCAACCGCCTTCAGGTCCGACCGCGAGGAGCAGTCGTTTGTCGTCGGCGATGTGGCCCAGGACGTCGCCCGGTGATTTTTCTGTGGCAGGATGGGCGACGAGACGGACCCCCCCGGGGAACAGAGCGTCCAGGTGATCCTCGATCAGCACTTTGAGCTGCCTGTGAATTGACACACGAGGCCGCCGTGTGTCGCGGGCTTGCCGCAGCCCCTCGACGAGCAGCGGCTCGTAACATTCAGGCTGAAGCACGTGCGTGTCGAAGTAGTTTCGCTCGACGCGTTCCGCGTTGGTGAGGATGATGTGTCCGACGCCGAGTGCAGCGATCTGCGCCCAGAGGCGCCGCATCACTTTTGGCCGCGGAAGGGCAAGGAGCAGGTCGACCCGCGGCCGGGGCGGAATCGTCGCGTCAAATGCGCAGCGCAACGCCACCGCATCGTCGGCGACAGACCGCACGGTCGCGACGCCAAGCGGACCATCGAGGATGCCAACGCGAACATGATCTCCGGGCTTGACCCGCAAGACGGTGAGCAGGTGTCTGGCGCGTGCGTCCGAAAGCGTGACGTGCCTTTCAGCGCTTCCAGCGTCTGTGTCGCTTACTTCATTGGGCTGGAAAAGAATCAGATTCATAGGCGAGACGGCGGGTCATGCCATCGGCAGGGAAGTGTGTCGTCTTATGCGTTCCACGCCATGGCGCCTGGTCGCGGCGTCGAGCGTCTCTGCGAGTTCTGCGAGCGCTGCGATGATCGTTGTTATTTGCACCGATACCGTCTGATGCCACTGATGCGCGTGACGCGTCACAGACACTTCACGATGCGACCGGACACGCCACGGGTCAGTGAAAACGTGCCGATCGTCTCGTCGGCGTCCGTCAGGCGAATGGTGAGCGCCAGCTGATCGCCGGAAACCGAACCCGCATAACTGGCGGCGTGGACGTCTGGATTCTCTCCGATCCGGATGGGACCGCCGTGCTCCCTGGTGAAGGTGCCGGTGACGTTGAACTGACGTCGTGCATCAATCGCGAGCGCGGCGGGAATATCGCCGTGGGCGCAATCGAGCTCCACATGCGTCGTGTCGGAGATTGACATCGCAATGTGATCGGCACCCCAGATGCCGGCCAATGTCGATGGACCCGTTGGATTGCCAACACACCTCGAGCAGATCCCGATGAGGATGATGAGCGCGCAGACGCGATAAACGGGGACGTGCTCGGCGATTCGCTCAGCGGACGCGCAGGTCCGGGGCGTCAAGCTTCGCATTGATATCCGTCTGCTTGTCGGCCGGCACGAGCACCGACATCGTCCAGCGCTGGTATCCCTCGTGCTCGATGCGGAGTGCGTAGCTGCCGGCGCGCACCCCTGGCAGCTTCAGCGGTGTCGTTCCCACCGCCCGGCCGTTCAGGAAAACGGCGGCACCGTCGGGAGCCGATCGGACAGCCAGTGTCCCGAGAAACACTTCAGGTCGTCGCTCGATCGCGCGCTGCGGCGGTTTGGTGCCGGCCTGTTCACGGTTAGCCGGCGGCCGTTCGGTCTGCGGTGTCGCCACCTGATTGTTCGTCGGAGAGGCGACGCGCCCCGGTCGCGGCGGATCGGCGGCCGCCGCAGTCGGGAGTCTCGTGGGGGACGCCTTGAGACCGGCGGCCGAGGCCGGAATAGGAGACGCCGCGGGATCCGGGGGCGTCGTGCGAACAGACGACGTCGTGGGAACCGGGGGCGTCGTGCGAACAGAGGACGTCGTCGGAATGGCCGACGCTGTGGGATCGGCGGACGGCGTGGGAACGGAGGACGCGGTCGAAACGGGCGACGCCGCGGGAGCGGCGGACGCCGTAAGAACGGCGGGCTCTGGAACGGGAAGCGCCGCGGGAACGAGCGACGTCGTGGCGGAGGCGACCATCGGCGCCGGTGGAATCGGTCCGGGAGCCGTGGTTCGAGCGGTCGTTTGATCCACGTCCCCTCGGGATCGCATGGTGACGATGCCGACGAGCGCGAGCACGGCCACGACGCCGAGAGCCAGCAGCGAATGCATTCCGGACCACGCGGGTTGCCGCGGCGCCCGCGCGGGAAGGCTGTCCACGCCACGGGTCGGCGCGTGCTGCTGCGCCGCTCGTATTTCCTTCGCCACTCGCATTTCTATCGAGTCGTCAAGTGCCTTGACACTCGCTCTGATTTCGGCGGCGAGCGTGTCGGCGGCGGTCAATCGTTCGTCGGTATGCCTGCTGCGGTCATCAAGGGCAGCGAGGCGCTGCTCGATTGCAGCAAGGTGCTGCTTCAGCTGTTTCTCGACGTCGTTGATCGCATCCACGAACACGCCGAACCCTGCGATCGCCTGCGGATCGAACAACCGCGGTTTTGCGACAGCATTTGGCGCGGTCGGAGGGACGCTCGGCTGCCGGTCCTGCCGATTCTCTGGCGCGAATGATTGGAGCGGATCGTTGTCCACGTCAGTTGCAATGGGCCGGGACGCGGGATCCCGCTCCTCGCTGCTCGACGGGCGTTTGACGGTCGGTGGTTTCAACACGCGGCCCCCTTAATAGCGCGCGCAACTTGAGCAAAAGTAACGCCATCTGGTTCGACAGAAAAGCCGTCGATTCGGGCGGGATCATACCTGAGACTGACGCAATTTCAAGCTCCCCGTGTGCGAAAGCTTTTCACGGCGTCGACGGACGAATCGGGCTCCTCCCTGGCAGGCATCCTGCGTAGATCCCGCGTACCCCCCTGCAAGCGTCCGGATCTACATCAGTTATTTCACAGAATTTCACACGTCTGTCGACACATCGACACACGGTTCAATGGCCCGGTGTTGGCCGGCGCCAGGGGAGAGACATTGATGCCTCAGATGCACGCTACGTCTTCGGGATACCGATCGCCAACATCCTCGACAGCGTCTGTGGCCGTACCCACCGCAGCACGCATTCTCATCGTGGACGATGACACGGCCGTGAGGGATTTTGTCGATCAAGTCTTTCGAAACGCCGGTTATACGACCGCCCGCGCGATCGACGGGCAGGAGGCGCTGGAAATGTCCGAGCATCTCGGTGCATTCGATGTCCTGCTCACCGACGAGTTGATGCCACGGATGAAGGGTCACGAGCTCGCGCAGCGGCTTCGTAAACGCGAACCGAATATCAAGGTGCTGTATCTGACCGGCTACAGCGACCTGCTGTTCCGTGAAAGAGTCGCCTTGTGGGAGCACGAAGCGTTGCTCGACAAGCCGTCGACTGCAGACGCGCTCCTCGAGGCTGTTTCGAAGCTGCTCAACAGGCCTCTGACGCTCGACTGAGGGGGGTTGAAAGGGCTGCGCCAGAAAGACTACTGGTCGCGTGGAAGTCCCGCAGCGGCGAGAATAAACGCTGCGCCTTCCTCAGGATTCCCGTCGAAATTGCGCGATTCTGCATGTTGCTGCGGAGCGTGACGCTGGTCGCCGACTTGCCTCTTCCCAATGCGGAATGGGGAAGGGACGTATCGCAGCACTCTGGCTTACTTCGGCAGATGCCGCCGATCTCTTCGAAGGCCCAAGGCCCGAAGAACGGACGCTCAGTGACGCCTGTCGTACGCCCTTCTCATTCGGTCTCAGTCTGCTGATCCCCGTCTTGCTGATGGTTGCTGCTTTTGTCTTGATTCTCCACTCGCGGCCCACGCTGACGAAGCGTTTCACCTTCCCCCTCGAACGGAGCACGTTTTACGAACAGCTCCCACGCGACGTCATGGCCGCGCGTCGATCGCAGCCTTGACGCGCGCCGGCGTGAACGGCGCCTGACGCATGCGCACGCCGGTGGCGTCGAAGATCGCGTTGCCGATCGCGGCCGCCGCGACGGTAACCGCTGTTTCGCCGGCGCCTGTGGCCCTCGCGTCCGGCTGATTGAGCAACACTGTCTCGATCTTCGGAACCTCGGCGTCGAGATACAACGGCCGATACGTCTTCCAGTCGACCGACGTCACCTTCTGATCGTCCCACGTCACTTCCTCGAGGAGCGCGCGGCTCAAACCCTGCAGCGCGCCGCCTTCGAGCTGATTCCTCAACCCGTCCGGGTTCGAAATTGGACCGCAGTCCTCGGCGATCACGAGCCGTTTGACGTTGACGCGGCCGCTGCCCTGATCGACATCGACTTCGGCCACCATCGCGCAATAACCGTTGTCGCCCTCGTACAGCACGCACGACATCCCTCGGCCCGGCGCCACGCCGGTGCGGCGCGTCGGCGGGCGAGGCGAGGGACGCGTCTCCCAGTTCGCCGCCTTGGCGGCGGCCTTGACGACGGCGATGAGCCGGGGGTCGCTGAGATGACGGAGGCGATAGTCCACCGGATCCGCCTTGACGGCGGCGGCCACTTCATCGATGAACGACTCGTGCGCGAAGGTGTTCTGCAGACGCGATGGCGACCGCAATGGTCCCGTGAAGAACCGCGACTGGACATCATGCGTCATGACGCGCTGGCTCTGCACGGTGCCGGTGCCACCGCTCCGTCCGTTGACCGTGCCGGTGACGTAGGACGGAGCGGCGTTGTTGTTGTTCGCGAAGCTCGCGGGATCGGGCGCGGGCGTTCGCGGCGAGAATGCCGCCGGCTGAAAGCCCGCCAGAAGACCGGTCACGATGTTGCCGGGCGTGCTGTTGCCCGGACGGCCGCCGAGCGTTGTCGACCACGACTCGTGATCCCAGGCGGCGATGGTGCCGTCGGCGTTCAGCGCCACCCGCTCGTCGATCACATACGCGAACCCGTAGTTTTCCCAGGCCATCTCGTCCTGCCGCGCGAGCTGCACACGCACGGGCCGGCCCACGGCCTGCGACAGCAGGGCCGCGTCGTACGAGACCGTGTCGGCGCCGTTGACGCCGTAGCAGCCTGACCCCATCTTGAAAATCACGTGCACGTTCTCCGGGGACAGACCGAGCAGCATCGCTGAACTGTCTCTGAGTGGATAGACCGCCTGGCTCGCCGACCAGATGGTCGCCTTTCCGTCCTGGACGTCGGCGACGGCGCAGGCGCTGCCGATCGATCCGTGCATTTGATATGGATACCGGTACGTCGCTTTGACCACCTTCGACGCACCGGTCAGCTTCTGATCGACGTCTTTCGAGTTGACCAGAAATGTGTCGCGTGTCGGTGTCTGATTTCGCATGGCGTCGTAGAACGCGCGCTGATCGGGCAAGCCATTGCCTGGCGTCCAGGTGAGCTTCAATTTGCCCGCGGCCTGAATCGCCTGCCACGGCTTCTCGGCCACGACGCCGACAAAGTTGTTCTTGACGACGACCTTCACAAGACCGGGCAAGCCCGTGACGGAGCGCTCATCGGCGCTGACGAGCGTGGCACCGACGGCGGGCGGCCTGACGACGCGGCCGTGCAGCATGCCGGGCACGCGCACGTTGTGCACGAACTCGAATTGCCCGGTCACCATCGCCGGAAATTCCACGCGCGGCACCGAGGTGCCGAGCACCGTCCACTCGCTCGGATGCTTCCGCTTCGCGGCAGGATTGAGCGCCAGATTGAACCGCCGTCCGCCGACCAGCTCGCCGTAGGTCACCTTCTTCGTCGCGTCGCTCCTGACGCTGACGACGCCGTCCTTCACCGAGAGCTGATCGACGGCGACGCCCAGCTGTTTCGACGCAAGCTGAACGAGCGCTTCGCGGGCCGTGGCGCCGGCCAGCGCCAGGTTCGCCTGGTTGAAGTTGGTTGGATGCGACTGCGCGCCCGACGTGGTGCCCTGGTCCGGCGTCAACGCCGTATCGCACTGCTTCAGCGTGATGCGGGCAAACGGCACGCCCAGCTCCTCTGCGATCAACTGCATCTGCGCCGTGTAAAGCCCGTGGCCCAGTTCGCACTTGCCGGTGTAGGCGGTGACGCTGCCGTCGGCTGCAATGGCAATCCACGAATCGAGCTGATTGCTGCCGGCGCCGTTGAACCCCTGCGCGAGCGCCGGTCCGGGTCCGAGCGTCTCTGCGACGTTCGCGGTACCGAACCCGACAATCAGCACGCCCGCGCCTTTCAGGAATCGCCGTCGGGAGAATCCGGCGTCCGCGAGGGCGGCGCGCGCCGTGCGGGTCATGGTCATCGATCGGTGTTTGGCGTTCATGCTTTCACCCCGTCGGCATAGCGCCGGATGGCGCGAAGCATCCGGACGTGAGCCGCGCAGCGGCACAGCACCCCCGACATCGCCTGCCGGATTTCCGGATCGGTTGCCTTCGGAGTCCGGTCGAGAAACGCGACGGCCGTCATGATGACGCCGTTGATGCAGAAGCCGCACTGCATCGCCTGCTCGTCAACGAACGCCTTTTGAATCGGGTGCGGCTTGTCGATCGATCCCAATCCTTCGAGCGTCGTGATGTCGGATCCCTGCATCGTGGACACTGGTGTGACGCACGATCGGATCGCCTGGCCTTTGACGATCACGGTGCAGCAGCCACATTGCCCCAGCCCGCAGCCGAATTTGGGCCCGTTCAACTGGAGGTCGTCGCTGAGCACGTACAACAGCGGTGTCGTGGGGTCGACATCCACTGTGTGTGCCCGGCCGTTGATTTTCAGGGACATCACACTCATATGCTTCCCTCGTCGCTTCCGGTTCTGGTCCTCGGGTCTTGGGTCTTGGTCCGTCCTCGGTCCTAGGTCGTCCTCGGTCCTGGGTCGTCCTTAGTCCGTCCGTCGTCCTTGCGACGAAAGCCCCAGGACGAGGGACGCCCAGGGACGACGGACGCCCAGGGACGACGGACGCCCAGGGACGAAGAACGCCTAAGGACCAAGGCCGGACCAAGAACCGAGGACCAGGGACCAGGGCCCTGAAAAAGCGCTACCGCGCCGCGACCGCGGGCGCCGGGGGCATACGACCCGAGACGTACGCGGCGATGTTCACGAAATCCTCGTCCGTCAGCTTGGCGACGACCGGCTTCATCAGCGCGGCCCACTCGCCGTGGCGGGCACCCGCCTGGATGTCGTACATCTGGCGCACCAGGTAGCTCGGGGAGCGCCCCGCGATACCAGGGACCGGACCCACTCCCTGCAGATCCGCACCGTGGCAGACGCCGCACTGCGTCGTCTTGCCGTTGCCGCCCGTCGTGACGAGCGCTTCCCCCTTCTTGACGCTGCCGACAGGGACGTAGGCGATGAAGGGCGAGTGCGGATCGCGAAGTCGCGTGGTGCGCTCAACGTTCTCGGGAGTTTCGATGATGCGCACGCCGATCGGTTCCATCTGGTTATCCTTGGCGGGGACCCAAATCCCGCCTTCGCTCTCCATCTTCGGCACGGTCTTCGTTTCGACGACCCTGATCCACGGCGTCCATTTCATCGATCCGAAGTACTCGGCGGCCTGCTTGATCTCGTCGGGCGTCAGCCCCTTGGCGATCGTGATCATCGCGTTGGTGTTGGCCTTGCGCGGTTCCGCGCTCTTGCGGAGGTCGTTGCGGAAGTCGTTGATCTGCTGAATGAAATAGGAGACGGGGAGACCCGCGACGCCGGCATTCTCCTGGCGGCCCTTGCCGTTCGGGTAATGACAGAGCCCGCACGCGCGTACATTCGGGCTCTTGCCGTGCGCGACGACGTCCGGCATCGTTGGATGGTCGCCCGGAAACCAGTCAGCGGGTCCGAACCCGTTGGTGATTTGTGCCTGCGTGAAGCTGAGCGTGCTGCCCGGAATCTGCTTCAGCGACGTATCCGGCGCCGCCGGCGGAGCAGCGCCTGGCGCAGGCGCTGGTGTCGCCGGGGCTGCCGGGATCGCATACGCCCACGCCGGCGGTGCGCCGGCCGCTCGAAGCCCACTGGTTGCAATCAGGGACGCCGCGCCCAGAACGACAAGGCAAACCAATCTACGCATACATGGCCTCCACTGCGTCAGGCTTTCGCGAGACGCGCAAGTTCCCCGGGACTCAACGTGACGTCGACGACCGGCAAGAGATCCGCGAGCTGTTCGACGGTGCGGGCGCTGGCGATCGCCGCCGCCACCGTCGGCTGCGCGACCAGCCACGCGAGCGACACGGCGGCGACGGTGGTGTCGTGCGCAGCAGCAATCCCATCGAGGACGGCCAGCAGGCGCACCCCGTGCTCGTCGAGGTAGGCGCGCGCGGCAGATGCCCGCGGGCTATCGACCGGCGATCCTTCCGGCCGGTACTTGCCGGTAAGAAAGCCCTTGGCAAGTGCGTAGTAAGGGAAACAGGCCACCCCTTCACGGGCGCACAGGTCGCGCAGCTCGCCTTCGTATTCATTCCGGTGTACGAGATTGTAATGGGGTTGAAGCGCGGTGTATCGCGCGAGTCCTTCGCGGCCGGAGATCGCCAGCGCTTCGGCGAGTCGCGGAGCCGTGTAGTTTGACGCCGCGATATGGCGGACCTTCCCTTCTTTCACGAGCCCGTCAAACGCTCGCAGTGATTCGTCGAGCGGCGTCGCCGGGTCGTCCGCATGGGCGTAGTACAGGTCGATCCGATCGGTCGCGAGCCGCCGCAGCGAGTCCTCCGCGGCCGTCCGAATGGTCGTGGACGAGAGCCCTTTGAGGCCGGGCTTCATGCCGACTTTGGTCGCGACGATCATCCGGTTGCGCGTTCCGCGCGCGGTCATCCATCGGCCGATGATCGCCTCGGACTCGCCCCCGGCGTGGCCGGGTACCCATGCCGAATAGACATCGGCCGTGTCGATGAAATTGCCGCCGGCCGCCGCGTACGCGTCGAGCACAGCGAAGGATTGGTGCTCGTCCGCGGTCCACCCGAAGACGTTGCCGCCGAGACAGAGTGGGAAGACATCGAGGTTCGTGTTGGGAATTCGCCCCACGGCAGCAACAGAGTACAGTAATTGGGTGACCCCTGTTTCAGATTCTGTGCCGCGCGACCTGCAAGACCCGGGCGATGTCACATCTTCTCCCGGCCTCGCCGAGCTCGACCGCGAGGTCGCGAGGCGGCGCACATTCGCGATCATTTCGCATCCCGACGCCGGCAAGACGACGCTGACAGAAAAGCTGTTGCTCTATGCCGGCGCCATCGAACTGGCTGGCGCCGTCCGGGGCCGGAAGGATCGCCGCCATGCGACATCCGACTGGATGGAGCTCGAGCAGCAGCGCGGCATCTCAATTACCTCGGCGGCGCTCGAATTCGAGCTGCAGGGACGGCGCATGTCGCTGCTCGACACACCCGGCCATAAGGATTTCAGCGAAGACACCTATCGCGCCCTGATAGCCGCCGACAGTGTGGTGATGGTCATCGACGCCGCGAACGGCGTCGAGGACCAGACCCGGAAGCTGTTCGAGGTCTGTCGGAGGCACCGGCTGCCGATTCTGACGTTCATCAACAAGTTCGACCGTCCCGCCCGCGATCCGCTCGAGCTCATCGACGATCTCGAGCGCACGCTCGGGATCGCCGCCGCGCCGGTCAACTGGCCGATCGGCAGCGCCGAACGGTTTCGCGGCGTGTACGACATCCAGCGCCAGACGCTCCTTCAGTACGAGCGCGAAGCGCAGGGGCAGTATCGGGCGCCGGTCGACATGTCGTCTCTCGACGATCCGAAAGCGCGAGAGATGGTCGGCGAGGACGCATATGCGCATTTTCGCGAGTCGCTGGATGTGATCGGCGCCGCCGGCACGCAGTTCGACGTCGCGGAGTATCGGGCGGGCCGGCAAACGCCGGTCTTCTTCGGCAGCGCGTTGACGAACTTCGGCCTCGAGCCGTTCCTGCAGGCGCTCGTCGAGCTCGCGCCGCCGCCGCAGCCGCGCCCGAGCGATTCAGGGGAGGTGAGCCCCACCGACGACCGCTTCAGCGGCTTCGTCTTCAAGATCCAGGCGAACATGGATCCACGTCATCGGGATCGCGTCGCATTTGTGCGCGTGTGCTCGGGCCGCTTCACAAAAGACATGATGGTGATCAACAGCCGCGTGGGGAAGTCGCTCAGGGCGTCGCGCGCCTACCGGTTCTTCGGGCGCGACCGCGAGACGATCACCGTGGCCTATCCCGGCGACATCATCGGCCTCGTCAATCCGGGCCATTTCGCGATCGGCGACACGCTTCATTCCGGCGCGCCGCTGCGGTTTCTCGATCTTCCCCGGTTTCCCGCAGAACACTTCGGGCGCGTTCGCCTGAAGGACACGCGCTACAAGCAGTTCGACGATGGTCTCAGGCAGCTCGAAGAGGAAGGGCTGATGCAGGTCTTCTACGTCGCCGCGGGCCGCCGCGAGCCGATCGTCGGGGTCGTCGGCGCGCTGCAGTTCGACGTGATTACCAGCCGTCTTCGCACGGAGTACGGGGTGGCGGCCGAAATCGAGCCGGCAGGGTATGCCGTCGCTCGATGGCTCGGCGGCCCGGCGCGGCCGACCCCGGCCCTCGGCGCGCAAAGTGCCGTGGCGATGGACCGGCAGGAACGGCGCGTGCTGCTGTTTGGCTCGGAGTGGGAGCTGCAGTATTTCGAGCGCCATCATCCCGACGTGACGCTGCTCGCCGAGTCGCCGGTAGCCTGAAAGACCGTGATGACGGGATGCGCCCGCGCTGCGGGCGATCCCGGTGTATAACGATCCGACTGGAGGGCCGTTATGGGTCGGAATTCCAGAGCAGCGCTCGGTGCGGTGGGACTGATGCTGCTTTCGGCCACGTGGACGAGCTGCGGCAGCGATACGCCCACGCCAGCGGCGCCGGCACCGGTGGCGGTCACGCCACCCGCTCCCGCCACGGTTACCGGCGTCGCCATCAGTGGCAACCTCGCGTTCACGACGATCGGCGAGACTACGCAACTGACGGCGACCGCAACCCTCAGCGACAACACCACGAAGAATGTGACGAGTGATGGGCAATGGCAATCCGCAGATGTCAGGATTGTCACCGTCAGCACAAGTGGCATCCTGACCGTCGTGGGTTACGGCTCCACTTACATCGCGTTCAGCACTGGAAACCGGGGCACATCAAAGGCTGTGACCGCCACGCCGCCGGGAACATTCACCGTCGCGGGACGAGTCAGAGAGCCAGGTCGCGGCGGACTCGTGAACGTGCTCGTCGTCGACACGTTATCGCGCCGCTCGTCGTTAACGGGCCCGGACGGCCAGTTCTCGCTGGCCGAACTGCGCAGTCCTCAAGTGCATCTCATCGCCGAGAGGGAACGATACGAATCGGCAGAAACAGATGCTACAGGAACGAACATCGATCTGCCTTTGCAGGAAGTCATCCGTCTCAGCGCGGGTGAAACGACGTATCCGGCCCCGCTGGCGCCAAACGATCTCTCGTACACCGTTGGCGGCAGACGCTGCAGCGATTGCCGCGTGATTCATGTGTTTGTCCCGCAAGCCGGCACCGTTCACATCCAGGTGACATGGACGGTTGCTGCCTCCCAACTGAGCCTGTTCGCAGAAGGGCAGGTGGTCAAAGGCACCGCGCGCGAATTGACCGCCGACGTACCGATCAACGCTTCCCGCGAGGTCCTCATGTATCTTGGAGCGGAGCCGCCGAACGCCGTGGGCACTCACACGCCTTTCACATTCGCAACATCATTGCGCTAAGCACTCTGTTGTTGTCGGCGTCTATTTCTGTTCCGCCGGTATCGACGGAGCGGGCCCCATCCCGACGATTTGAAGAATGCACTCCGCATCCTTCGCGCCGTCGTAATGGATCTGTTTCGCGAAGTGCGTGACGAAGCTGCCCGCCGGTACCGGCTTGAACCCGTCGGGATCGTACTTGGGTCCGGTGTTGACCCACCAGGTTCCCGAGAGGACGGTGATGAAGCGGTCGTTCGCATGAAAGTGCGGGCGGCTGTTCTTGTGCGGCAGCCACTTCTGCAGCACCACGTAGATACCCGGCTTGGCCGGGTCGCCCACGAGCACCGCGATCTCCGAGCCGGCGGCCTCATTGCGCACCCACTTGATGTCCTTTGGCAGTTGAATCGCGATCGCTTTCGGATCCAGGTCGGTCGCCGCTCGGAGGGACGCAAGCCCGATGAACACCGGCATGATCAACGCGACGCGGACTGCTCGTGACGTAAGAAGACGACGCATGTGTCCTCCAAGTTTGCGGGATTCTTCGCAACCGCTAGCGTAAACCCCAAAGCCGCGACCGGCTACAAGCCTTTTCGGAAAATTCCGCCATAAGGACGTCAGGTGACCTGAAAAAAGCCGGGGGTTTGACACGTCTTTTCAATTTGTGATATCGATATGACTAATTGAAATGGAGCTCGGCCAGAAGCTTCGGATGCTTCGCCACCTCGAAGGCCATTTGCGCGGGCTCGACCGCGAAATGACGCAAGTTGAAGTGGTCCGCGCGATCAAGACGGAGCTGAACGCGAGCATCAGTCAGTCCTATCTGTCACTCATCGAAAACGGCACCCGTCCCCATCTCTCCCACGATTCGCGGCAGCTGCTGGCCCGGTTCTTCAAGGTCCATCCCGGCTATCTGGTCAGCGATCCGCCCGGATTTCAGACCGAGCTCAGCTCGGAAATGGCGCCGATCGAAAGCGCTCTTGATAAATGGCTCCTCGAAGGCGCCGCGCGGCTGGGGCAGGATCGGTTGCTCGGCACGGCGCTCGACCGGATTGCCGCACATCCTGACTCCCGCAGCTGCCTCGTCCTGCTTGGCGAGATGCTCGCCATGCCGGGCCTCGTCGATCGACTGTCGGCCACGTTGATGCCGAAGGAGCGCACATGAACTGGTCTGTGATCTTTCTCGGCTGCTTTGTCGCCGGTTTCGCGTTGAGCGCGTTGTCGTTCGCGTCGGGCGCCCTCAACCTGCACTTTCATATGCACGTGCCCTTCGTGCATCACCTTCACGTGCCGCACGCTCACACCGGCCACGCAGCGCACGCCAGCGCCGGCGTGTCGCCGATGAACTTTGCCACGATGATGGCCTTTCTGGCCTGGTTCGGCGGGACGGGGTACTTGCTCACCTCGGAGTTCCGCTGGCTCACGATTCCGGCACTGGCGGTGGCGATCCTCGGCGGGCTGACCGGCGCGACGGTCATGTTCTGGGTGATGTCTCGCGTGCTGTGGTCGCCCCGCGAAAACATGCAGAGCGTGGACTATCAGATGGTCGGCCTGCTCGGACGCATCAGCCAGCCGGTTCGTGACGGCGGGACCGGCGAATTGATCTATTCGCGCGACGGCGCGCGGCATTCGTGCGGCGCGCGAAGCGCCGACGGCCGGCCGATCGAAAAGGGACTCGAAGTGGTGGTGACCGGGTACGACCGCGGCATCGCCATCGTGCGGCGCTGGGACGAATTGACGGCCGACGAACCATAAGGAGCGTGTGTATGACCTTCGCATCGCTGAGCGTCGAATTCTGGGTCGTCGTCGGCTTGATGGTGCTGTGCGTGGCGCTCCTCACCTCGTTTCTGGCGTCGCTCTACCGCAAGGCGGGGCCGCACGAGGCCGTCATCGTGTATGGGTTTCGGGGCACGCGCGTCGTGAAGGGGCACGGGACGATTATCCTTCCGATGATCGAGGCGTCGCGTCAGTTGTCCCTCGAGCTGATGTCGTTCGACGTGGCCCCGACGCAGGACCTGTAC
>Ga0310810_10005396_pt1 | contig 14284 bp, 10 predicted proteins | sample NCmetagenome_FD_207641 | JGI IMG/M metagenome (GOLD analysis project Ga0310810, IMG submission 207641) | Soil microbial communities from experimental microcosm in Duke University, North Carolina, United States - NC | ecosystem: Engineered > Artificial ecosystem > Soil microcosm > Unclassified ... | reverse complement strand
TTTCCGCGACGCCCGACGACGCCGCCCTCGATCTGCTCTGGTCGACGGGGGAGCTGCGATCCGTAGCGCTGCTCACGCTTGCCCTCAAGACGCACGGTGTCGACGCGGTGGGCCTCAACGTGCACGAGGCCGGTCTGCGAGCCAGCGACGAAGGCGCCTCTCTCAACCCGATCGCCCTGCAAGCCGCGCTCGCGCGCCACAGCATCGTTGTGGTGCCGGGGTTTCTTGCAACGCGGGGCCATCGAGTCGTGACGCTCGGGCGCGGCGGATCGGACCTCTCCGCTGTCTTGCTCGCCGTTCTCCTCCGCGCCGATCGCTGTGAGCTCGTCAAGGACGTGGACGGCTATTTCACGGCCGACCCGCACGCCGATCCGGCGGCGACGCTGATTCCCTCACTCGACTTCCACGCCGCGCTCGAGCTGGCTGACGAAGGTTGCCCGCTGGTGCAGAAGCAGGCCCTCATCGCCGCACGAGACGCCAACCTGCCCATCGTCGTTCGCAGTCTTCGCAGCGAAGGCACGACGGTTGGCGCGCACGCGCGTGATTTTCTCACGTCCCGGTTGTCGGACTTTCGCAGTCCGGTCGTGTTCTAGGAGACCCATGGAGTTCTCGACTCGTACGATTCACGCCGGTCAGCCGTCCGAACCGGAGACCGGCGCCATCATCGCGCCGATTTTTCAGACGACGACATATCAGCAGATCGCGCCCGGAGAGCACCGCGGCTTCGACTACACGCGCACGTCGAATCCGACGCGGCAGCGGCTCGAAGCGGTGCTGGCCGACCTCGAGGGCGGCACACACTGCGCGGTGTTTGGATCAGGCCTGGCGGCCGAGCACGCGATCCTGAGCGCGTATCTGAAACCCGGGACGGAGATCGTCGTCCCCGGTGACGTCTACGGCGGAACGTTCCGGATGCTTCATCGTGTGTTCGAGCCGATCGGCTGCCGGGTCACGCAGGCGGACTTCGCGAATCTCGACGCGCTGGAGCGCGCGATCACGGCGAACACGCGCCTCGTGTGGCTCGAGTCGCCGACCAACCCACGGCTGCTCGTCTACGATATCGCCGCCGTGAGCCGCCTCGCGCACGCGAAGGGCGCGCTCGTCGTCGTCGACAACACATTTGCGACGCCGTTCTTTCAGCAGCCGTTTGCGCTCGGCGCGGATCTGATCGTGCACAGCGTGACGAAGTACCTCGCCGGGCACTCCGATGTCATCCAGGGCGCAGTGATCGCCCGCGACGCCGCGATTTTCGAGCCGATCGCGTTTCTGCGCAACGCACTCGGCGGCGTGCCCAGTCCGTTCGATTGCTGGTTGACGATTCGAGGGGTGAGAACGCTCGAGCTGAGGATGCTGCGGCACGCGGAGAACGCGGTGGCGGTGGCCGACGCGCTCACGCGGCATCCGCGCGTCAGGCGTGTGTACTTTCCCGGCCTCGCCTCACACCCCGGCCACGAGATCGCGCGCCGTCAGATGACCGGCTTTGGTGGCATGGTCTCGTTCGAGCTGGACGGGACGCCGGAAGAGGCGTCGTCGCTCGTGTCGTCGTTCAAGTACTTCGCGCTGGGTGAGAGCCTCGGCAGCGTGCGCGCGCTTGCGTGCCTGCCGTGTCGCATGACGCACGCGTCGATTCCTGCGGAGACCCGCGCGGCGCTTGGATTGTCCGATACGTTGATTCGGCTCTCGACAGGCTGCGAGAGCCCGCGCGATCTCTCGCGCGACGTCACCGAGGCACTGGATCGGCTCGGTATTCACACGGCGGAGCCTGCGGGCGTTTCAGCCTAGGCGTTCTTGATCCACGAGAGCGCGCCTGAGGGGCAGCGCTCGACCTGTTCGGCAATCGTCTTGGAGTCCGAGTGCTGCAGCTCGATCCAGGGCCGCCGCCGAGGATCGAAGACCTGGCCAAGCCCGCGGGCGCAGATGCCCGAGTGCTGGCAGATCGCCGGCTTCCAGACGACGGTGATCTCGCCGTTGGTGTAGTGATGCGTGCCGTCGTGCGTCATATACGTAGTGTAGTGCCGAGAACTCGGAACCTTTCTCCGGTGTCCAATGAGCATGCGCAAGGTGTGGCTGGCACCGCTGCTGCTGTCCGTGGCCTGCGCGAGCACCCCCATCAAGAAGTCGGACGTTCCCGCTCTGGCGCAGGCCGATGCCCTCGTGCTACAGGGCTGCTACGACTGCTTGCTCGAGGCCCGCGCGACCTACGCGAGGGTCGGGGTGGGGAAGGCCCGGCCGCTCGTGATCGCCCGGCTCTTCGAGACCGACCTGCTGATCACGCTGCGCGAGAAAGAGCTCGCGCTCGACTCGTCGAAGTCGTTCGCTGAAGCGGAGGCGCTCGGCAAAGAACTGCCGCCGGCGTTCGAAGCCGGCCGCTATCTCACCATCGTCGAGGCCGTGCCTGGCGATGATCTCGGCTGGACCCACCGCGAGACCACGGACTTCCGCCGCGCGCACGGGCTCTTTGTGCCCAAGATCAACGACGAGCTGCAGTGGCTCGCGACGGGCGCGCTCGCGCAGCCGGTGCGTCAGTATCTGTCGCTCGCCATCGATTGCGCGTATCCGACGCGCGCTCGGCCTGGCGCCCCGACGACTCGTCCGGGCCGTCCTGACGTTCCGGCGGGCGCCCCCCCGCTCATTGCCTATCGCACCGGCATCTGCATATCCGTCTCGAACACGATCCTCGCGAAAGTTCGAGAGGATGTTCCGCGGTTCATCGAGACCGGATACTTCATGAGCCGCGCGGCGTTGATCACCGCCAAGAACGACGGCGGCCGGGAGGCCAGAATCTGGCTCGACGAGAACTACAAGCGTTTTCCGCGGTCTCCCTCGGTGACCTACATCAGCGGTCAATTGAACCAGTTCGCCGGCGATTGCAAGGCGGCGCTCAAGTTCTATGAGGAGACGCTCGCGATGAAACCCGAGCACGAGGTCGGGCTGATCGGCCGGACGGTGTGCCTGACCTACCTGAAGCGCACGGACGAGGCGATCGCGGAAGCGACGCACATGATCGATCTGAAGACGGACAACATCGACGAGGCGTACTACTGGCGATCCTGGAATCACTACACGCGCCAGGCGCTGGAGCTCGCGCGCGCGGATATCGATCTCGCCAAGAGCCGGCGCGCCACCCCGTCGTACTACACGCTGGCGGGCATGATCGAGCACGACCAGAACGACCTCAACGTGGCCGAGATCGACCTCAAAGCCGCGCGCGACATGTCGACTCAGAATTGCACGGCGATGTGGTACCTCGGCCTCGTCGCGCTCAAGCGCGAGCAATGGCTCGTCTCCGGCAAGAACTTCGAAGACTCGATGGGCTGCTACGAGGCCAACGTCAAGGACAGCGAAGCCGGCCTTCGCGCGATGGAGAACCGCACGGACGTCGATCCGGACTTCAAGGCCCGCCAGATCGAAGGCTTCCAGGCGGCGATCAAAGAGGACCACAGCCACCAGTACGCGGCCGCGTTCAACGCCGCCAACCAGTATGCCCACGGCGGCGATGTGGCCAAGGCCCGGCCGTTGCTGGAGCTCGCCGCGCTCGATCCCGCGCTGTCCAAGGAAGTGGCGGAACTACGACGAATCATAGGAGGTTCGACCGTTCCAGGCCGTGCTGGCCCATAATATTGGGCGATGGCTACCTACGCGCACTTTGAAACGTCGCTCGGGAATTTTACGGTTGAGCTCTTCGACAGCAAAGCCCCCAAGACCGTCGCCAACTTCGTCGGGCTGGTCGAGGGCACGAAAGAGTGGAAGCATCCGAAGACGAACGAGAAGCACAAGACGCCGTACTACGACGGCGTCGTCTTTCATCGCATCATCAAGGGCTTCGTGATCCAGGGCGGTGACCCGCTCGGGATTGGTACCGGCGGGCCCGGCTACAACTTCGAGGACGAGTTCCATCCTGAGCTGCGCCACGATCGCGCCGGCATTCTATCGATGGCCAACGCCGGCCCGAACACGAATGGCAGCCAGTTCTTCGTCACGCTCGGCCCGACGCCGCACCTCGACCGCCGCCACTCGGTCTTCGGCGCGGTCGTCAAGGGACTCGACGTCGTGGAGAAGATCGGCACCACGCAAACCGATCGCAACGATCGCCCCGTCACGCCCGTCGTGATGAAGAAGGTCACGATCGAGCGAAAGTAGGGACGCGCGTCAGTCGGCCCTCAGCGCCTTGACCGGATCGACCCGGCCCGCGCGCACGGCCGGGAAGATCGACGCGACGATCGCGACGACGGCGAGTGCGGCGGTGATCACGAGGAACGTCGCCGGATCGGTCGGCCGCACGCCGAAGAGCTGCGCCCGGATGAGCCCCGTCAGAAGGATCGCGCCGATCGCGCCCACGACCAGTCCAATGCACACGGGCGGCAGGCCCTGCCGAAGGACGAGCCTCGTGAGATGTCCGGAGGCCGCGCCGAGCGCGACGCGAATGCCGAACTCCCGCGTGCGCTGCCGCGCCAGATAGCTCGCGACGCCGTAAATCCCCGCGACCGCGAGGAAGAGTCCAGTCACCGAAAATCCCGCGACGAGTCCAAGGCTGAGCCGCCGGGGCGCCAACGAGGTCGCGACTGCCGAGTCCATCGTCTCGATCGAGGTCAGCGGACGATCGCGGTCCAGACCGCGGATGACGTCTCGCGCCGCAGCGGTCAGGCCGGCCGGATCGCCGGTGGCCTTCAGCACGAACGCTCCGTCGCTGATGGGCCGCTGCAGGTAGCTGACGTAGACCATCGGTACTTCGCCTTCATCGAGCCCGTAGTGCTTGACGTCGTTGACGACGCCGATGATCTCCTGCATGCCGTCCATGTCCCAGTCGAACCCGGCGCGGTGTCCGAGCGCGGCCTCGCGCGTGCCGAAGTAGCGGCGGGCGAAGCTGTCGCTCACGACCATGACCGTCGGCATGCCGGCGGCGTCCCGATCGTTGAATGTACGCCCGGCCAGCACGCGAACGCCGAGCGTGCGGAAGTACTCCGGGCTGACGATGCGCTTCTCGGGCATGGGCTCCTGGCCCGGGGAAGACGTCTGGCCTTCGATCGGCGTGGTGCCATTGACGCCGTTCTGATCCAGCGGACGCGAGTTGGTCAGACCCACGGAGGCGACTCCGCGAATCCCGGCCAGGCCCTCGAGCGCCGAGCGAAAGAACGCGGTCTGTCGGGGGCCGTCAGGATACTTGACGACCGGAATCGAGAGTTCGAAGCTCAACACGCGCTCCGGATCGAAGCCTTTGTCGACGTGCAGGAGATTGTCAAAGCTTCGCGTGAGCAGGCCGGTGCCGACGAGGAGCACGAAGGCCAGCGCGACTTCGACGGCCACGAGCGCAGATCGAAGAGGTCGCGCACTCACGACTCGCCCGGCATCGCCCATCGCGGCCCGGAGCGATCGCCGGCCCGCGGCCAACGCCGGCGCCAGGCCGACGAGCACGCCCGACAACACCGACATCAGCGACGCAAACGTGAACACCTGGGCGCTGACGCGAACGTCGTACGCGCCCGCCGCACGGACGGGAAGCGCGTCCTTCGCCAACGTGACGGCCAGCCACGCGACGAGCACGCCGGCGATACCGCCAATCGCCGACAGCACCAGGTTTTCCGTCAGCAGTTGGCGAAGCAGTCGCCCTGGAACGGCGCCGAGCGCGCGCCGAATTGCGAATTCCTGATCTCGATCGGTAGCCCGTGCCAGCTGCAGGTTCGCGAGATTGGCGCAGGCAATGAGCAGCAGGAACGCGACGGCTGCCAGTAACGCCAGCAGCACCGGGCGTGACTCGGCGTCGAGCACATCTCGCAATCGTGCGACCGTGACGCTCAGCGGCGGCTCGCGATTGGGATGACGATGGCGAACGTCGGCTTGCAGTCGATCGCGCGCCTCTCCGATCTGCTGCGCCGGCCGCAGCAGGCCGATGACGGTCATGAAGTTGAGGGAGGGCGGGGCCACGGTGTCATCCAGGCGGAGCGGCGCGATGACTTCCGCGAGCGGATCCCTTGGCCGCAGGCGAAAGCCTGGAGGCAGGACGCCCACGACAGTGTAGGTGACGTCGCTCAGCGTCATTCGGCGGCCGATGACGTCCGGCGCGGCGCCGAAGCGCCGCCGCCAGAGTCCGTCGCCGATCAGCACCTTTGGCTCGACCGATCGAGACTCATCGCCGCGCGTGAACGTCGTGCCGAGCGAGGGCCGCAGATTCACGGTCTCGAAGAACGACGCCGACACACGCAGACCCGAGACGCGCTCTGGCTCGCCGGCGCCGGTCAGACTCGCGTCCCACAGGAACACCCCGGCCGTGTCCTCGAGGATGTCGTCCTCCCGCCATTCCTCGAACCGTTTGTTGGACACCGAGGTCGAATCGCGAAGCGTGGCGCCCTCGCGTACGATCACGAGACGATCTCCGGTCGAGAACGGCAGCGGCGCCCCGAGGACCGCGTGGACGACGCTGAACATGCCCGTCGCCGCGCCGATGCCCAGGGCCAGCGTCAACACGGCCGTGACCGTGAAGCCCGGCATGCGGCGGAGGACTCGAAGAGCGAACCGAATGTCTCGAGCGAGATTCATGGACCGGTGACCAGCGGGCCGCTCAGAGGCGATCCGCCGCGGGCCGGGAACGATCAAGCAGCGCACCGCCTGCCGCCAGTACCAGAGCCGCGCGCGCAGCACCGGCAGCAAGCGGCCGGGCCCGCCCAGGCGATCGGCGAACTCCTCGTCGAGATCGCCCAGCACGAACTCACGTTCGTCGCGCGGCACGCGCCGTGTGGCCAGCCAGCCGGCGAGCCGGGAGGGGCGCGCGCTCACAACGTCTCCAGACGGCCCTCGAGGCCGTCAGTCATCATGCGGAAGTGCTGATACGCCTGGGAGAGGGCACGGCGGCCCGCGGGCCGCAGTGTGAAGTGCTTGCGGCGCCGGCCGCCGCGCTGTGGCGTGGGCTCGCCGACGTGCGAAGCCACCAGGCCTTTGTCTTCCAGTCGCGCGAGCGTGACGTACACCGCGCTGATGGCGAGGTCGCGCCCGGTGCGTGCCTCGATCTCGCGGCGGATCGTCGCACCGTATGCGCCGGCCCCCAGCCGGAAGAGCGCGAGAATGACGAGCTGCTCGAATTCACCGAGCAGCAGGGTCGATGAGGTCGGCACGCCCGTCACTATACTTCACAATGTGAAACATATCTGCGTGTGACGAGCGCGCTGAAAGTCCCAGTGCAACGAAGACCTTCGTTGACATCTACGAACGCGTTCGTATAATAGCGGCATGGCTGACCGTGTGCCCCGTCCGACAGATGCCGAACTGGCGATTTTGCGCGTTCTTTGGGAACGGGGGCCATCCACGGTCCGTCAAGTTCATGAGGTCCTGGCCGGCGAGCGCGAGACCGGGTATACGACGACGCTGAAGCTCATGCAGATCATGACGGAAAAGGGCCTGGTGACGCGGGACGAGTCGGCGCGGACGCACGTCTACGCCACGCACCTCTCACAGGACCAGACGCAGCGCCAGCTCGTCAACGACCTGCTGGACCGCGCGTTCGGCGGCCGCTCGGCGGCGCTCGTCATGCACGCGCTCAGCGCGCAGCCGGCGTCGGCGGAAGAGCTCCACGAAATCAGAACGCTGATCGAGCAATACAAGGCGAAGTAGACGGACGAGACGAGGCCGCGGGGGCCAAGCCCCCCGGGAGAAAAGATGGAACTTCTGCTTCATCCGTATGCGCAAGTCCTCGCGTGGGCGCTGGTGCACTTTCTCTGGCAAGGCGCGCTCATCGGCCTTGTCGCGTTCGGGTTGATGCGCGTGCCGAGATTTGGCGCCGCCACGCGCTACACGATCGGCGTCGTCGCGCTCGGCGCCATGCTCGCCGCGCCGATCGCGACGGCCGCCTACCTCGCGTCGAGCACGGACGTCAGCACGCAGCGCCGCGGACAAACGACGATCGCCCATTCGTCGAGCCTGCCGGCTGGATTTGGCGCCGGCACTGGTGCGGGCGATGCACGGGTCTCGCGTCAGGATTCGGCCCCAACCGGCGAAGCCCGTTCGCGTGACGGGTCGCGCGCGACCGGCGTCGCGATCATCCTCGCGATCTGGTGCGCGGGCGTGATGCTGCTGTCGTTCCGTCTCGCCAGCAGCTGGCTGGCGGTACGGCGGCTGGTGCGCGAAGCGACGCGCCCGGTCACCCCCGAGATCCACACGCTCGTGCGCCGTGTCGCCGGGCGGCTGGCGCTCGATCGCGTCGTGCGCGTCTGCGAGTCGTCAGCGGTCGTCGTACCCGTGATGGTCGGGTGGCTGAAGCCGGTCGTGCTGCTGCCGGCGTCCACGATCTCGGGCCTGGCGCCGGCGCAGGTCGAGGCGCTCATCGCGCACGAGCTCGCGCATGTCCGTCGTCATGACTACCTCGTCAATCTGCTGCAGGCCGTCGTCGAGACGTTGCTGTTCTATCACCCGGCCGTGTGGCTGGTGTCCAGTCACGTGCGCACGGAGCGCGAGCATTGCTGCGACGATCTCGCGGTCGGCGTATGCGACCGCCTCGTGTACGTCACGGCGCTCGCCGATCTCGCGGCGCTGAACGCGGTGCCGCGTATCGCGCTGGCCGCGACGGGCGGATCGCTTCTCGGGCGGGTTCGCCGGATTCTCGGCGGCGGCCGCGAGCATCGCCTGCCGGTGTCTGGATCGCTCTCGGTGCTGTTTGTTCTGCTGGTCGCGGGCATCCTCGTGCCGATCGGGCTCCTCTCCGCGCGCGATGCCTCGTCCGCGGTTACACCGGTGGCAGCGGGACAGGCGATTTCGGGCGGCGTAACGGGCGGTTTGAACGGCGGTGTGCCGCGTGGTGTGAGCGGCGGTGTCGTGGGCGGTGTGAGCGGCGGTGTCGTGGGCGGTGTGAGTGGCGGGGTCGTGGGCGGTGTGAGTGGCGGGGTCGTGGGTGGTGTGACCGGCGGCATCCAACAAGCCGCGCAGGCGCAGGCTCAAGCTTCGACGCCGGCGCAGCAAGGGTCCGGCTCGACGTCGACCACCCAAACCACCACGCGCGGCTCGGGCAACTACGTTTGGAGCGGCGGCCGCGACAAGCTGGCGGTCAAGTGGACGGGCGCGTTTCGGCTCGCGGATGACGACAAGGACATCGAGTGGATTGAGCCGGGGCAGTCGGTCGAGGTGAGCGACGACGGCTGGGTGTTCACGACCGGCGTCGTGCTCAAAGGCAAGTCGGACGGCACGATCGAACGGTCTTACCGGCGCAACGGCTTCGTTCGTCCGTACGAGCCCGAGGGCCGCGAGTACCTGGCGACCGCGCTGTTGCGCGTCGTGCGCAAGTCCGGATTCGGCGCGGAGAGCCGCGTCGCACGTTTCCTGAAGCAGGGCGGCATCGAAGCGGTCTTCACCGAAATCACGCAGCTCGAAGGCGACTACGCGCGCCGGCTCTACTACACCGAGCTGTTCAAGCAGGCGAAGCTCTCGCCGGCCGATCTGACGCGGGTCGCCAATCAGGCCGCGACGACGATCTCGTCGGACTACGAGCTGGCGACGTTGCTCAAGGCCGCGGCCAAGCTGAACGTCGGCGATGAGAATGCGCTCGTCGCGCTCATCGAGGCCACTCGGACGCTCCAGAGCGACTACGAGCACCATCAGGCGCTCTCGGCGTTGGTGCCCGTCAAGCCGACGCCGAAGGTTGCGTCCGCGGCGCTCGCGTCCGCGGTCAATCTCCACTCCGACTACGAGCGCGCGACGTTCCTTGTCGAGTTTGCGAAGCGCGGTGGACTCACGAGCGCCACGAAGCCCGCCTTTCTCGAGCTCGTGAAAGGCATGCACTCCTCGTACGAGCAGAGCCGGGTGCTGCAGAGCGTCATGGCCGCACCGGATGTGCCGGCGGACGTGGTCGCCGATGCCCGCAAGGCGTCGACGAGCGTCGACAGCGATTACGAACACCGGCAGGTGCTGATGTCGTCCATGGCCGCGACGTCGGTCACGCCGCAGGACGCCGGCGGCGTCATCGAGTCCGCGGCCAGCATTCGATCCGACAACGAGAAAGCGAACGTGCTGGTCACGCTGGCGAAGAAGGGTGGCGTGACCGCCGGAACCGCCGGCCCATTCTTCAGCGTCGTCAGTGGTATCTCCTCGCCGTACGAGCAGCGTCGCGTGATCGACACCGTCAGCAGCACGCCCAAGCTCGACGACGGGGTGCTGTCGCCGCTGCTCAAGGCCGCCGCATCGGTAAAGAGCGACTACGACCGAGCCGAAATACTGGTCAGGGTCGCGAAGAACCACACGCTGACTGCCGTCAGCCGCCCCTTGTATCTCGCGGCCGCAGACGGGATTCGGTCGGACTATGATCAGACACGGGTGCTCGCCGAGCTGGTCAGGTCCGAGAAGACGATCAAGTAGCTCAGCGACACCTCCCGTTCAGGCCCGATTCCTCGTTCCGGAGGTCCGCGCAATGATGCGGCGTGTCGGCGCAGGGCTGTTCGTCGTGCTGGCCGCGGCCACGGTCGTCGCCGGGCAGCAGACCGCTCGCGACGCGGCGCCGCCGCGCCCGGGCACCGGATCGATCCAGGGTACGCTCGTGGCGATCGACTCGGGCCGCCCCGTGCGCCGTGCGCGCGTGAGCCTGACGAGCGTCGGCGGCGGCGCGGTCGGACAAAGCGTGACGACCGACGACCTCGGCGTCTTCACGTTCAAGGACCTTCCCGCCGGCGCCTACACGCTCGCGGCATCCAAACCCGGTTACCTCGACAGCATCTACGGACAGCGTCGTCCCGGAACGGGGCGGCCGGGCACGCCGATTCAGCTCATCGACGGCCAGCATCTCGAGAAGCTCACGTTCCAGCTCGCGCGCGGCGGCGCGATCATGGGCACGGTCGTCGACGAGCAAGGGGAGCCGGTCTTTGGCCAGCAGGTGCGCGTGTATCGCTACGTACGCAGGGCCGGTGAGCGGACGCTCCAGTCGGCCGGCACGGACGTCACCGACGATCGAGGTCAGTACCGGATTCCCGTCCTGCTGCCGGGCGAGTACGTCGTCAGCACGTTCCCGCGCGAATCGCCGAGCGACGCGGCGGTCGCGGATCTGAAGAAGATGGCCGAGACTCTCGTGGTCAACGCCAGGGCCGGCGCAGACGAGCAGGCGCTTGTGAGGATGAAGGAAGAAATCGCGCGGGCGAGCGAGATCAAAGCAGACGAAACCAGCGAGAGCTACGCGCCCGTGTACTATCCGGGCACCACGCAGGCGTCGGGCGCGCAATCGATCATGATCGAGGTTGGGCAGGAGCGCGCCGGGGTGGACTTTCAGCTGCAGCTCGTGCGGACGGCGAAGATCTCCGGTGTGGTCACACCGCCAGATGGTGGGGCTGGGGCGTTGGCCGCTATGCCGATCACTCTCGTCGACGTCGATCAGATCGTTTCTGGTCTCGCCTCACGGACCGGTCGGCTATCGAACGGTGGTTACGGAGAGTTCAGCATCAGCGGCGTGCCGCCCGGTCACTATATGCTCTTCGCGCGTTGGGCACGGCTCATGACCGGCAACGTCGCCGAGACCGGCAAGCTCACAGTTGCGGGCAGTACGCAGTTCTGGGCCACGGCCGACGTGGTCGTCGACGGCCGCGACATCTCCGATCTCTCGCTCACGATGCAGAAGGGGATGACCGTGTCCGGCGTGGTTCGCACGGACTCCTCGGGCGGACAGACGTTCGACTTCGCACGCGTGCGCGTGATGTTATCGCTCGTTGGGCCGGCGGCCGTCGGCGATGCATTCGCCGAGATGCCGGCGGTCGCCGACGCGGGCGGGCGGTTTTCTTTCCCCGGCGTGATGCCGGGCAAGTATCGTGTGAGCGTCGCGGGACAGCCCGCGGCGTGGACGCCGAAGTCGGCCGTATTCAACGGTCGAGACGCCCTCGACTTCTTCGTCGAAGTGAAACCTGGCGAAGATCAGAGCGGCGTCATCACGCTGACGACGCACCCTGGCACGTTGTCGGGGATGCTGCAGGATTCATCCGGGCAGCCGACGGCGGCGTACACGATCATCGTGTTTCCGTCGGACGAGCGCCTCTGGGCGGCGCCGGCGCGCCGCATCCTCGCGACGCGGCCGGCCACCGACGGCCGCTACTCGTTCTCGAGTCTGCCCGCGGGTGAGTATCGGCTGGTTGCCGTCACCGACGTCGAGCCAGGACAGTGGTACGACCCGGCGTTCCTGCGCGAGCTGAGCGGCCTCGCGCTCCCGATCACACTCGGCGATGGCGAAAGGCGCGTGCAGGATCTCAGAGTGAAATAGGCCCCAGGCGCTAGGCCCCGGGCCCCAGTAGCCCGCGTGCCTGCTGGGCCAGGGCCTGAGGCCTTGGGCCTAATCTCTACGTCGCTAGCGTCGGATGTTTATCTTTCCAGTCTGTCGCCTGCTCGAACGCGAGCGCGACGCGCGCGAGCGTCGCTTCGTCGTAGAGCCGGCCCGTCAACATCAGCACGCGCGGCTGGCCCGTCGCGTAGCCGGGCGTGTTCGTGAAGCCGCATTTGACCGCCATCGCGGGATGGCCGGTCAGGTTGGTCATGCCGAGCGTGCCGCCGGTGCCGGGTTCGAGCAGGACGTCGAACTTCGAGAAGAAGTCGTCCGCCTGCCGCTGGAGCAGCGTGCGAATGCGCATCGCGCGGATGTACTCGACGGCCGGCACGAAGCGTGACTGCCGGAACGTGTTGGGCCACGAGCTGCGCGATCCGTTCGGGTTCTGCAGCTGATTGATGTCACCCGATCGCGTCGCGTCGTCGAACGACGCGGCGGACTCGACCTCGAGCAGGAAGCCAATCGCGTTGGTCATCTGCGTGAGATCGGCCGGCACATCGACGGGTTCGAGCTTCGCGCCCAACTTGCGATAGGTCTCGAGCACGTCGTCGTAAATCTTCTTCGTCTCGGCCGCGATCGCCGCCTGCTGTTCCGGCGTGATCTGCGGTCCACGACCACGGCCTGCACCGCCGGCGGCACCAGCCGCGCCGCCCGCGCCAGCGCCGGCCGCGCCCGCCGCTCCTGCGGCACCTCCGCCAGGCGCGCCGCCAGGACGACCGCCGCCTGCGCCGCCTCCACCCGGTCCACCGACGCGGCCGGCGTTCTCGAACGCCGTCTTGGCGTAGGCGATTTTCAATCCCGCGAGCGGCAGGTCGGGATTCCAGTGAAGCGCGGCATCGGCCACGCTGCCGTCACGCTTGTCCGGACCGTAGATCGTGTTGAGCACGATCACGGCGTCCTCGACGTAGCGGCACATCGGACCGATCTTATCCATCGTCGTCGACAACGCCATTGCACCGTAGCGGCTGACACGGCCGTAGGTCGGCCGCAGTCCGGCCAGACCGTTCACGGATGACGGCGACAGGATCGATCCGCGTGTCTCGGTGCCGATCGCGAACGCCACGCAGCCGGCGGCGGTCGCCGAGCCCGGACCTGCGGACGAGCCGCTCGCCCCGGCTTGCGGGTTCCACGGAGTGCGGGTCTGACCGCCGAACCACACATCGCCTTGCGCCAGCGCGCCGAGCGTGAGCTTGGCGACGAGCACGGCGCCCGCGTCGCGCAGGCGCTCGACGATCGTGGCGTCGTAGTCGATCATCTGCTCCTGATAGAGCTCGGCGCCCCATGTCGTCTTGATACCTTTGGTGGCGAACAGATCTTTTGCGCCCCAAGGCAGCCCGTGAAGCGGACCGCGATACTTGCCGGCTTTGATCTCGCGGTCGGCCTCCGCGGCCTGCTTGAGCGCGAGCTCCTCGGTGAGCGTGACGTAGAAGTAGAGCGACGAGTTGTAGCGCTTGAGGCGCGACAGATACATGTTCGTGAGCTCGGTCGAGGTCACGAGCTTGCGCTCGACGAGCGCCGCGAGCCTGGTGATCGGCCAGAACGCGACGTCCTCGAGGTTGGCCGGCCGCTTCAACGTCGCGGGCGGCTTCGTGTATTTGATGGGCGCGCCTGGCGTCGCCGGGCCCTTCGGTTCCTTGCCGGGCAACGCCGGCTTGAACACGTAGGCCGGCTCGGTGTCCTGCGGCACCGTGATCGCGCGCATCCGCGTGTAGTTCGCGAGATTCGTGTTGGCGCCCCGCGCGGCCGCGGCTTCTTCCTCGCTCGTGAACTGCACGCCGTCCAGGGTTTCCGCCGTCTTGATCGTCTCGGCGGTCACCGGCCCGGCGTTCTGCGGCGGGCCTTGCGCGAACGCCTTCGTCGCGACGACACCAGCCACTGCGGCGGGAACGACCTTCAGGAACTTACGACGCGACTCGTTGCTCGACTTGTTCGGCATGGCTATTTCTTTTCCTTGAACCCAGCCGGCATCGCGACGTCTTCCGCGGCCACCGTCGGCGACAGCGACAGGATCTC
>Ga0310810_10005395_pt1 | contig 14284 bp, 16 predicted proteins | sample NCmetagenome_FD_207641 | JGI IMG/M metagenome (GOLD analysis project Ga0310810, IMG submission 207641) | Soil microbial communities from experimental microcosm in Duke University, North Carolina, United States - NC | ecosystem: Engineered > Artificial ecosystem > Soil microcosm > Unclassified ... | reverse complement strand
GACGCCGGTATGCTCGGCCGGCGCGTTCGCTACGTTTACCCGGCGGTGACCCTACCGGGAAAAGGGACGCTGGTACGGATTATGGCGCCGGCGTGAAGCTGGTCGCTTGCCCGGATGCGCGCGGCAGCCTATGTGAACGCGACAGGCCGCTCCGATCCCTCCTCGCCAGATCGTCTCAACCAGATCACCGCACCATGCTCGATGAGCCGCGCCGGGAACGAATGCTCAACGTGCCCGCGATCGTGGTCGCGTTGCTCGTCGTGCTCGCGCTCGTTCATGTGCTGCTCACATATGTGCTGACGCAGGCGCAGACGACGGAGTTTCTGCTGCTGTTTGCTTTCATACCAGCGCGCTACGACGCCAGCGTGCTGCCCGATATCGTCTGGCCGGGAGGCTGGGCGGCCGACGTCTGGACATTTGTGACCTACGCGTTCATCCACGCCGATCTCAGCCATCTGACCTTCAACGCCGTGTGGTTCTTGGCGTTCGGGTCACCGGTGGCGGAAAGATTCGGCCCGCTGCGATTCTCGGCATTCATGGCCGCGACCGCCGCCGCCGGCGCCACCGTGCATCTCGTGACGCATTTCGGCGAACTCCTCCCCATGGTGGGCGCCTCGGCGGCGATCTCAGGCGCCATGGCGGCGGCGATGCGGTTTGCGTTCCAGCGCGGAGGCCCGCTGGGGATGTGGCGCGATCGCGAGGCGGCGTGTCGGGTGCCGGCGGCGCCGCTTGCCGCGAGCCTTCGCGATCCGCGCGTGCTCGCATTCCTGCTGGTATGGTTTGGCGTCAACATCCTGTTCGGCGTGTTTTCCATCGGCGTCGGCAGCGTCGATCAGGCGATCGCCTGGCAGGCCCACATCGGTGGATTCGTGGCGGGTCTTGTTGCGTTCGCGATGTTCGACCCGGTTCCCATGGCGACCGCGCACGACGGTGACGAAGGTCCGGGCCCGACGTCCGGTGCTCATTAACCCGCGCCGCTGCTACCCCCGCATGCGCACAATGCGCACCTTTCGGGGTTGGCGATGGCAACCGATCGTCTTACACTGATTTCAGCGCCGTGCTCGGTCGCGGTCGATTGCGACATGACAATGCCGAGCCGCCTGCTCTTGCGATGCACAAGTGAGTGCACTCGTGCACGGGTCGCATGCGCAGCCACCGCGACAGAACGCGGGACATCGAAGCCATCAAGGTTGTCCGGCACTCCGCGCTGGAGCAATGCCGGTCAAGGAGGCGACCCATGATCGTGAAGTCCATTCTGTCCGCGAAGGGTGGTGAGGTCATTTCGATCGAGCCCACGGCGACGCTCGACACCGCTGTCAAGACACTTGCCGAGCACAAGATCGGCGCCCTGTTGGTGCTGGGCCCGGATCGTCGGGTCATCGGCATCTTGTCCGAGCGCGATATCGTGCGGGTGCTGGCCGAGCGCGGCGCCAGTGTACTGTCGCAACCGCTCGCCCAGGTGATGACGCGAAAGGTCATCACCTGCAGTCAGTCGGATAGCGTCGGCGTTCTGATGGAACGCATGACCACGGGCAAGTTCCGCCATTTGCCGGTGATCGAGGACGAACAAGTCATCGGGGTGGTGTCGATCGGCGACGTGGTCAAACATCGGCTGCAGGAGATCGAGCACGAATCCGCTGCGCTGCGCGATTACATCCAATCGGCCTGAAGGCGGAAACCAGACGCTCGTTGACCGACGCCGCTAGGCGGCGGGCCCCAGCGCAGCGGGGCTGGCCTATTATTCGGCGGCCGTCCTGCGGACTATGGTGGGCCGGGCGATCGCGAACACCTTGTCGACGACCGCATAGTCCGCGTAGCCGCAACGCGCGAGCGGCTGCAGCGCGGCGGTGTCGAGCCGGCCGTCCTTGATGAACCGCTCATCGATGTGGATGCCCACCACTTGTCCCAGCACGACGAAGCGGTCGGCCGGTTTCCCGTCCAGATCCTTGAGGTCGATGATCTGCAGCAGCCTGCATTCGAGCGCGCAGGGCGAGGCCGCGACGCGCGGCGGGCGGACCAGCCGACAGGGAGCGGGGGCGAGGCCCGATTGCTCCATCTCGTTCACGCCGCGCGGAAATTGCGCCGAGGTTTCGACCACGGCGGCGCGCAGGTCGAAGGTGGCGAGGTTGCAGACGAATTCCTTGGTTTCTTCCACGAAGACCAGCGAATCCTTGGGACCTTCACTGGAGAACAGCACGATCGGCGGAGCGTCGGAGACGGCGTTGAAGAATGAATAGGGCGCGAGATTGATCGCGCCGTTCGAACTCATCGACGTGATCCACCCGATCGGCCGCGGCGCGACGATCGCCTTGAACGGATCGCGCGGGAGGCCGTGATTGTTCTTTGCCGTCTCGTAGAACATGCTGACCTGGAGGGCTGCGGCAGCGCGGGCATGCGCGCCTATCGGCGGGTGAAGCGGGTCGCAATCTCGTTGAGCGGCGGCCGGGGCCGGTCTTCGGGCGGTCCGCTCGGCCGCCCGATATGGACGAAGCCCGCGATGCGCTCGTTGTCGTTGACGCCGAGCGCGGCGAGGACGCCGCGGTCGTAGGCGTACCACTCGGTGATCCAGTTGGCGGCGTAGCCGAGGGCGTGAGCCGCGAGCACGAGGCTCATCGCGGCGGCGCCGGCGGACAACACCTGCTCCCATTCCGGAATCTTCACGTGCGGCGCGGCGCGGCTCACAACCGCGATGACCAGCGGTGCGCGCGCAAGGCGGGCTCGTTCGACCTCAACGTGCTCGGGCTTCGCCTGCGGGTACTTGGCCCGAAACCCGGCGGCGATCGCCTCGCCGGCGGCCAGCCGCGCGTCGCCTTCGAAGATGATGAAGCGCCACGGCACGAGCTTGCCATGATCCGGCACGCGCGAGGCTACCGTCAGCAAGGTTTCGATCTCGGCCGCCGAGGGAGCGGGGCCGGCAAGCTCGACCGGCTTGATGGAGCGCCGGGTCTTCAACAGTTCGAGCGCGTCGGGCATCGGCATGGTGGGAGTGGCGCCCAGCTTCGCGGGTGGTTGGGCTGCGCGTAGCATACGCCGAGAAGGGTGACAAACCGGGTTCCGGCGGCTTGAATTTGCCGCTATTCCGGTCGAAAACCGCTGCCATGAGGAGCGGGGGGACGAGGCCCGACAGGGGGGGCCAACTCGTTTTGGCTATCGGCTTGTGGCTCGCGGCGTGGCCCGTCGCAGCCAACGCGCAGTTCTTTGGCAATTCTCAAGACGGTTCGTTCACGCTGCGCCCGCCGCGAGACGTGCCGTCGGTTGCCCCCGGTCCATCCCAGAGCATCATTCCGCCCAGTGGAAATGTGGCGCCCAAGGGGCCGACGCTGCAGTCGCTTCCACCTGCAAACAACCCGGGCGTGCAAGCGCATGCGGCGCCAATGGCGGCGGCGCTGCCGGCAGGACAGGGATCGCTTGCCGTCAGCGCGCGGTTCGGCCGCGATCTGCCGCAGATCAATGGTGGATTGCACTGGCGGGTGTATCGGGCCGAGCCCAATGGGACCCCCCGCCTGGTCAAGGAGGAGAAAGGGCCGGCGCCGACGTTCACGCTGCCGCACGGCGCCTATGTCATCAGCGTCGGCTTCGGGCTGGCGAATGTGACCAAGGCCGTGCAGGTGCGCGCCGAGACAGCGAAGGACGTGTTCGAAATCCCCGCCGGCGGATTGCGCATCGAGGGCCGCGTCGGCGACGCACGCATCCCCCAGGGGCAAATTTCCTTCGACCTTTACAAGGGCAGCCAGTTCGAACCGGGCGACAAGCGGCCGATCGCCACCGCCATCATGACCGGCGACGTCGTGCTCCTGCCCGAGGGCACCTATCACATCGTCTCCAACTACGGCGATGCAAACTCGACGGTCCGTTCCGACATCCGGGTGGAGGTCGGCAAGCTCACCGACACGACGGTCAACCATCGCGCCGCGATCATCACGCTCAAGCTGGTGAACGATCGGGGCGGCGAAGCGCGCGCCAATACCCAATGGTCGGTGCTCACGCCCGGCGGCGACGTGATCAAGGAATCGATCGGCGCCTTCCCCCGCGTAATCCTGGCCGAGGGCGAATATCGGGTGGTCGCCCGCAACGACAACAAGACCTATGAGGGCGAGTTCCGGGTCGTCAACGGCGTCGATCGCGAGGTCGAGGTCATCGCCCGCTGAGCGGTCGTCGTCGCACCGCCATCTTCTGCGCGCCCGGTGTATAAATGGCTCTGCGCGATCGCGTCGCAATCATTCTGCTGCTCCTCGTCACGTCCGCGGACGCGGCGCCACTCGTGCCGCCGAGCGATCAGCCGGGCCGCGAGCGCTACCGCTTCGAGCCGTCGCCGCTCGACCGCTTCATGCGGCCGACCCCGCCGCCCAAGCCGCTATTGCGCTGGGATTGCCCCACCCGCGGCCCCGCGGGCGCAAAATCGCGTTCGCGGCGAAACCGGGTCTGTTGATCCGACGGGCGATGGCTCGACGCCTTCTCTGCGTCGTTATCCGCGCCGGCGGATGACCCATGATGCCGACCTGGCGGTGCGTTGCGGTCTTGCGGGTCTGACCGAGAGGGAGGCGGCGCGGAAGGTCACGCGGCCAGCTTCATGCGTCGGACGTCGGGCGGCACCGCCTCGTCGGTGAGCGCCTTGAGCGCGGCATCGAGCGGCAGCACCGTCTGGCCTTCCTTGCCGAGGCGGCGGATCGAGACCATGCGCTCGGCCGCTTCCTTGCGCCCGACCACGAGCAGCGCCGGCACTTTGGCGAGCGAATGCTCGCGCACCTTATAGTTGATCTTCTCGTTGCGCAGATCGCTCTCGACGCGCAGACCGGCGCGATGTGCCGCTGCCACGACCTCGCGCGCGTATGCATCGGCATCGTCGGTGATGGTGGCGACCACCGCCTGCAGCGGCGAGAGCCAGAGCGGCAGGTGACCGGCATAATGCTCGAGCAGGATGCCGAAGAAGCGTTCGAGCGAGCCGAACATGGCGCGGTGGAGCATCACCGGCGTCACCTTGTTCGAGTGCTCATCGATATAGAAGGCGCCGAGCCGGCCCGGCATGTTGAGATCGACCTGCACCGTGCCGCACTGCCAGTCGCGTCCGATGGCATCGCGCAGCACGTATTCGAGCTTGGGGCCGTAGAACGCGCCTTCGCCCTTGTTGAGCGTCCATGGCCGGCCGGAGGTGCGGAGCGCGGCCATCAGCGCGGCCTCGGCCTTGTCCCACACCGCGTCGTCGCCGATGCGCTTGTCGGGGCGATCGGAGAATTTGACGGTGACGTCGGAAAAACCAAAGTCCTCGTAGATCGAGAGGATCAGGTCGTTCATTGCAAGCGATTCGGCCGCGATCTGCTCTTCGGTAATGAAGACGTGCGCATCGTCCTGGGTGAAGGCGCGCACCCGCATCAGCCCGTGCAGGGCGCCCGAAGGTTCGAAGCGATGGACCTTGCCGAACTCGGCAAGCTTGAACGGCAGATCGCGGTAGGACTTCAGCCCGTTCTTGAAAATCTGGATGTGACCCGGGCAGTTCATCGGCTTGACCACGAAAGTGCGCTCGTCATCTTCCCGTGGGTGCGTCAAGAACATGTTCTCGCGGAAGGTCGCCATGTGACCGGAGGCGACCCACAGCGAGGAGTCCATGAGCTGCGGCGAGTTGACCTCGACATAGCCGGCGGCGCCCTGACGGCGCCGGATGTAGTTCTCGAGGATCTGGAACAGCGTCCAGCCTTTGGCGTGCCAGAACACCGAGCCCGGCGCTTCCTCCTGGAAATGGAACAGATCCATCTCGCGACCGAGCTTGCGGTGATCGCGCTTCTCCGCCTCTTCGAGTTGCTTGAGATAGGCGTCGAGCTCCTCCTGCTTGGCGAAAGCGGTGCCGTAGATGCGGCTGAGCATGTCGCGGTTGGAATCCCCGCGCCAATAGGCGCCGGCGACCTTCATCAACTTGAAGGCGCCCCCCACCTTGCCGGTCGAGGTCATGTGTGGGCCGCGGCAGAGGTCGAACCAGTCGCCCTGCTTGTAGATCTTGATCTGCTGGTCGGCCGGGATGGCATCGATCAGCTCGACCTTGAACAGCTCGCCCTTGTCGCGGAACACGCGCTTGGCCTCGTCGCGCGACCACACCTCCTTGGTGAATGGTCGGTCGCGCGCGATGATCTCGCGCATCTTCTTTTCGATCGCGTCGAAATCCTCCGACGTGAACGGCTGGTTCCGAAAGAAGTCGTAGTAAAAGCCGTTCTCGATCACTGGCCCGATGGTGACCTGCGTGCCCGGCCAGAGGCTTTGCACGGCCTCCGCCAGCACGTGTGCTGCGTCATGCCGGATGAGCTCCAGCGCGCGCGGGTCCTCGCGGCTGACGAATTCGATCTTGGCGTCGCGCTCGATCGGGTCGTTCAGATCCGCGAGCGCGCCGTCGAGCGCCATGGCGACCGTGCGCTTGGCGAGCGACGGGGAGATGCCTTTGGCGATGTCGAGTCCGGTGATGCCGTTGGGATAATCCCGACGTGCGCCGTCGGGAAAGGTCAGCGCGACCATCGTCTGCTCCTGCTGCTCACTCGCTGCCTACGATTGCAGGTAAGCGTCCCCGGACGGACTTGGCTGGCGGCGGTACTGGTCCGGGCAGCACGGCCACGTGCCTGGAAATGCAAGCAAGGCCACGACTTATACGATGGCCGTGGGCGGCGCAACGACCCGCCCGGGCTCACCCCCGTGAAGTCGGTGCGGAAGCGATGGCATCGTTGGTTCCCCGCCAGCGCCCGTAGCGCCAGGGCAAGTACCAGCGCGCGTGGTCGGGCAGCGACACCGGCACGAAGTCGAGTCCCGAAGTGCCGAAGGGATGGCAGCGCGCGAGCCGGGCGAGCGTCACCCATCCCCCCGCCCACAGTCCGAAGCGACCGATCGCCTCGTCGGCGTAGCCCGAGCATGTCGGCAGATGGCGGCACTCGAGGCCGATCAGGGCGGACAAAGTGTGGCGGTAGATCTGGATCAGTCCGCGCGCGAACAGGGACGGACCGCGGGCGATGTGGGCCAGAACCAGTTGGTGGATGCCTCGCTGGCTCATTGAAACTTCACCCCGCAACAACCCTCGCGACCCCCTCAACCTAATTGTGGCGATGTTCCGCGTCATCGGGTCTGCGGCAAATTTAGGCGGCTGCCGCCACGATTTCAGGCTAGACCCGAATCCCCGCCGCCTCTAAAACGGGCAGGCAAACTGTGGGCACAGGGCGCATTTCGACCGACGCCACCCAAGAAGCGTCCAGCGAAAGCGCCATCGATGAGGGTCAGCATGCTCCGATTCTTCTGGGGCGCGTTCGCGCTCGCATGTGGCGTCACCCAGGCATTTTCGGCTCCCCCGACCCCCCCGGACGACAGCGGCAGCGCGCCGATGCGCTTCGAGTGGAGGCGTGAGGGTCCCGCCGAAGCCTGCGGAGCAAACTGCCGCATCTGGATTTCCGCGGTCGGGTACATCACCGCCGATACGCCGCGCGAATTCGAGGCCTTCGCCAAGGATCCCAACACCCGCGGAGCCGTTCTGGTGCTTGATTCGGACGGCGGTTCGGTCCTCGGCACGCTGGCGCTCGGCCGCTCCATTCGCAACCTTGCCATGGTCACCACCATCGGCAAGACGGCGACTCTGCCTCCGACCAGTGACGGCGTTCGCCGCGCGACGCTGTCGCCGAACGGCAATTGCGAATCCATGTGCGCGTTCCTGCTGCTGGCCGGCGCGAGCCGCTACGTGCCGCCGGAGGCGCACGTCCTTGTTCACCAGATTTGGCTCGGCAAGAAGCGCAAGCAGGCCCTGGAGTCGAATTATTCTGCCGAAGAGCTCAACGTCGTCCAGCGCGATATCGGGCGCTTGGCGCAATACACCATCGAGATGGGCGGAAGTGGCGACTTGCTGGAAACCGCCCTGCGAATCCCGCCGTGGGAGCCGCTGTACCGGCTCTCTCCGGACGAGCTTCAGCGCATGCGGCTCAACACGGTCGACGCCCTGTTCGATCGCGACCTTCCGGGCGTTGCGCCGGCTAAGTCGACGACGTCCCTGGCGACGGTAGGGCACCCCGGCCCGCGCGACTGAGATCGCAGGCCGATCGCATCTGCGGAGTGAAACAACCGCGGCCCTGCTGATTCGCCACGTCGGCGGGACCGACGGTTAGCGCGTTCGCTTGCACCGATACTGACTGAACAGTTTGGCGTACTGCGTCCGGGTCCTGTCCCATTCGGCGACGGCCGGGGCGTGCCCTGACTGCGGACAGCGGACGGCATGCGCCTTCACGCGGGCCGCGAACGTCATGATGGTGTCGAGCGTGATGCAATAGGGCGGCCGGTCGGCGGGCGAAGCCACTTCGAGCCGTGGCAGGTCGGCCTCCTCTTTGAGGAGGGCGGCGGCTTCGGTCGCGCAGTCGAGCACCGGCGCCGCGCCGGCGCTCCAACTGAAGAGCGCAATCCCGGTTGCACAGGCGGCAACGTGTGCAAACAACGCATGGCAGCCCCGTCGCCGGCGGGATACGCGCCGGTTCGCCACGGCGAGCGCTCTTACTCGGCTGCCGAGGCAGCCCGCCGCTTGGCCTCGATCTGATCGATCGCGGCGGCGACCGCGTCGAAGGTCAGCAGGGTCGAAGCATGGCGCGCCTTGTAATCACGGACCGGCTCGAGCACGGCGATGTCAGCCCACTTGCCGCTCGGGGGCGCACCGTTCTCCTTCAACATGCGCCGTACCGTTTCACGCAGGCTGCGCAGCTCGTCGGCTTTGGCGCCGATCACGTTGCGCGCCATGATCGAGGAGGACGCCTGCCCAAGAGCGCAGGCCTTCACGTCATGGGAGAAGTCGGTGACGGTATCGCCCTCCATCTTGAGGTCGACGGTCACGGTCGAGCCGCAGAGCTTGGAATGAGCGGTCGCCGTCGCGTCGGCGTCGCTGAGCCGGCCCAGCCGCGGAATATTCCCGGCGAGCTCAAGGATGCGGCTATTGTAGACCTCGTTCAACATCACGTTTGGCGGTGCTTTGCCGGCCGGAAACCCGATTGCGCCGGCCCAGTGAACGAATATATATGGTGCCTCCCGCCGGCGCGAGAAGGAGACCTTCGGCCGGGCCGGGAAGCTTCGCTCTCGCGCGAAGCTGGATGTGGAAGCCATGTAAATGGGAATGCGGCGTCCGGCCGTCACGCTTTGGGGGTTCCCACGCGTGTGGCTGATGCGGCCGCCCCGGTGACACCCCCGGCCTCGAAGGCCGGTCGAACGGAGAGACCGCGATGGACGCTGTCGTCAAGCCTTGGCCCAAAGCTTCTCCGGCTGACAAGCCGGCCCTGTCCGAACACGTACGCGCGGCACCCGAGCCGATCATGCCCAAGCCGTCCCGCGAGGACGCGCTGGCGGCGGTGCGTACGCTCATCGCCTATGCCGGTGACAATCCCGACCGCGAGGGCCTTGTCGACACGCCGAAGCGCGTAATCGACGCCTACGAAGAACTCTACAGCGGCTACCGGGAATGTCCGGTCGACGTGCTCGAACGCACGTTCAGTGAGATTGGCAAATACGATGATTTCGTGCTGGTGCGCGACATCGCCTTCAACTCCCATTGCGAGCACCACATGATGCCGTTCATGGGCAAGGCGCATATCGCCTACAAGCCGGTGGACCGGGTCGTGGGCCTCTCCAAGCTTGCCCGCCTGGTCGACGTCTATGCGCGCCGGCTGCAGACGCAGGAGCACATGACCTCGCAGATCGCGACCGCCATCGAGGAGATTTTGACGCCGCGCGGCGTTGCCGTGATGCTCGAGGCCGAACACATGTGCATGTCGGTCCGGGGCGTGGAGAAGCCGGGCTCGTCGACCATCACGACACAATTTACCGGCAGTTTCCGCGATAACCCCGACGACCAGGTTCGCTTCATCACCATGGTGCGTGGGCTCGATCGCTGAGCGCACTTGCCGGGATTGGTTGACCGGAGCGCGTTGCCGAGGCGTCGTGCCTCGAAGTGAGCCAATCGTGCCGGACAGTTCGCCCTCATTCGCCGTCCGCGGCTCGACCGACGAGGTCGAGGAAGGCGTTGCCTTCGCGCCCAAATTCGACGCGGAGGGGCTGGTGACCTGCGTGGCCACCGATGCGCGATCGGGTGCCGTGCTGATGGTGGCCCACATGAATGCGCAGGCGCTGCAACAGACCATCGCGACCGGCGAGGCCTGGTATTTCAGCCGCTCCCGCCACGCGCTCTGGCGCAAGGGCGAGTCGTCGGGCCATGTGCAGCGCGTCGTGGAAATGCGCGTCGACTGCGATCAGGATGCGGTGTGGATCAGAGTCGAACAGGAAGGCGGCGGCGCCTGCCACACCGGCCGGCGCTCGTGCTTCTACCGCGCGGTGCCACTGGGCAGGAGCGGCGCGGTAACGCTCGAGTTTCGCGAAGCCGAGAGGATGTTTGATCCCAAGGCGGTATACGGCAAGAAGAAGTAATCCGACCGCTTGGCCTGCCGCGCTGCCTTAGCTGGATCCGGCCGCAATCGCCCGCGTCAGCAATTGCCGGGCGCGCTCGAGATGCGGGCGATCGTACATCACCCCATCGATTCCCACCGTGCCCTTGCCGGGATTGGCGTCGAAAGCCGCCACGACGGCTCGCGCCCTGGCCACGGCCGCGGGCGTTGGCGTGAAGACCTCGTTGATGATGGCCACTTGCGCCGGATGGATCGCCATCTTGCCGGTAAAGCCGTCACGGCGCGCTTCCTCCGTCTCGCGCCGCAGGGCTGCGATATTGCGGAAGTCCACCGTAACGGTATCGATCGCCTGCACCTGCGCTGCCGCGGCGCCTGCAAGGCAGAGCGCGCGTGCCAGCCGATAAGGATCGAGGAAGCGGCCTTCGGCATCGCGGTTCGTTTCCGCGCCCAGCTCGGCGGACAGGTCTTCGGCGCCCCAGGTGAGCCCTTCGAGCCGCGGGCTCGCGCCGCGATAGGTGCCGGCGAGAAACAGCGCCGTCGCCGTCTCGGTCGCGATGGCGACGATCTTGATATGGCCGTCGGTCAGGCCGTTGATGGCTTCGCGCACGCCAAGCTTGGCGTCGGCGTGAATGACGCCGGCGCCGCCTTCGGCTTTCGGCAACATGATGGCGTCGGGGCGGGCGGGCACGACGGCGTCGAGATCGGCGTCGATCAGCCCGGTCGCAATTCCATTGACGCGGACTAGCAGGCGAGGGCGGGTGGTGGCCTTGGCGGCGTCGGCGATGAAGGCGGCCGCGCTCCTACGCGCCTCGGCCTTGCCCGCCGCCGAGATCGAATCCTCCAGATCGACGATCACGGCGTCGGCGCCGCTGGCCATGGCTTTGTCGAGCTTGGTGCCGCCGTCGGCGGGGACGAAGAGCAGTGAACGCATCAGCGCGGCCGCATGCGCATGAACACTTGGCGGCGGCATTCCGCCACGAGCTTGTTATCCTGATTGTAGGCACGATGGTGGAACTCGACGATCCCGGCGCCCGGCCTCGACGTCGATTCGCGCTTGCTGATGACCTCGGTCGTACAATGGACGGTATCGTTCTCGAACAGCGGATGCGGGAATTTCACCTCGGTCATGCCGAGATTGGCGATGGTGGTGCCGACGGTAAGATCGTTGACCATGATCCCGATCATCAGCCCGAGCGTGAACAGCGAGTTCATCAACGGCTGGCCCCACTCGGTTTCCTGCTCGCAGAAATGACGATCAATGTGCAGCGGCTGCGGATTGAGCGTCATGTTGGAGAACAACATGTTGTCCATCTGTGTCACCGTCCGTGTGAGCGGATGCTCGTACAGGTGACCGATCGGGAAATCGTCGAAATACATGCCGCCGCGCTTGTGGCGACGTAGTTCGGTGTCCTGAGCCATCGGTTTCTCCCATAGCCGTGTGGGGCTGAATGCTTCCCGCACCATGGCGCTCGCCCCGAGCGGCGGTCAATTGCCGAATATGTCGCTGAAGAACCTCACCATGGCGGCCTGGGAAAGCCTGTTCGCACGCTCCTCGGCCGCATTCTTCGGCGTCGAGAAGCCGTGCTCGGCGCCGCCGTAGAGTTCCATCTGCCAGTCGACCTTGGCGGCGCGGAAGTCCTTGATCAGCTTGTTGACCTCTTCCAGCGGAGCGATCGGATCTTCGGCGCCGTGCAGGATGAGAAAACGGCCCTTGATGTTGCTGGCGGCCGCGGGCGCATGGTCGCGGAAGGAGCCGTGAATGGCGACAGCGCCGAGAACGGGCACGCCGACTTCTGCGAGCTCGACCGCCACCGTTCCGCCGAAGCAATACCCGACCATGGCGAGCCGCGCCGGATCGACCATCGGATTCTGCCGCAACACGTCGAAGCCTGCTTGCGCGCGGGCGCGCATGAGCGGGCGATCCCTGTTGTAGATGGTGCTCTGCTCGATCATCTCCTTGACGTCCTTGGGGCGGATCGCCTTGCCGAAGATGTCCGGCGCGAATGCGATATAGCCCAGCTTCGCCACCATCTCTGTGTTCTTGCGGGTCAGATCCGTCATGCCGTCGCGCCGGTGCAGCAGCAGGACGCCTGGACGCTTGCCGCTGATCGTGTCGTCGTAGGCGAGGTAACCTTCGAGCGCGGTGTCGCCGTGCTTGTAGTCCACGCTCTGGGTTCTGAACTCGGCTGCTGCCGGGATTGTCTGCACGATTCCGAGCAAGGTGGCTGCGAAAACAACGGACGCGGCGCCGGCGCTTTTCATGTGATTGCTCCCCGAGTGAGTGACAAAAGCCTAAGCCGACGGAGACGTCCGGTCCAGCCGATTACCGCCTTCCCGCCATGGCAATGGTTGCGATATCATTGACGCTGTGGCGCCGTTTGAGATGCGACAACGACAAGACCCGCAGGCAGCCACGGGAAACGTGTGGGAGGATTGTCAATGAAGTACGCGCTCTCCATTTCTGCTGCCCTGTTGATGGCGGCGGGCCAGCTCGGCCCGGCGCAGGCCCAGGCGCCGCGTGAACTCGTCAACCAGGCGATCGCTGCCGAAGGCGGGCTCGATGCCTTGCGTGGATTGAAGGGGCTCGCGATCAAGGCCGAGGCCCTGCATTGGGAGCCCGGCCAGTCCAAGGCGGCCGGCGGCGAGCCGCGCCTGCTCGGCAACACTACGCTCACGATCACCTGGGATCTCGCCAATGGCATGGCGCGCACCGAATGGGATCGCGACATGAAATATCCGGCGGTCGAGAAGATCAAATATGCCGACGTGATCACCCCCGCGCTCGGCTACGTCATCGACGACAAGGGCGCCAGCAAGCCGATGTCGGGCATCCGCGTCGCCGCGACATTGCGCGAGCTCGAGCGCGCGTCGCCGACATTGCTGCTCAAAGCGCTGGACGCAAAGAGCGGATTGCGGGCGGCGGCGAACCAGAAGCTCGGCAACAAAACCTTGCGCGCGGTCAGTTTCGCCGACGGCAGCACGAATTTCACCGTTCTGTTCGATCCCCAAAGCAAGCTTCCGGCCGCCATCCGCACGCGGGATGACGACAACATCGCGGGCGATTCGACCTACGACCTGGTGCCGAGCGATTGGAAAGCGGTCGGCGGGGTCAAGATCGCACACACGCTGTCCTATCAGCTCAACGGCGTGGAGGTCGGCAAGGTCATCTACAAGGAGGTGACGGCGAACCCGACGATCGCGGCGGCTACGTTCGCGGTACCCGACGTGGCCAAATCGGCGGCCAAGGGGCCCGCAACCGGCAATGTGCCGTATCAATGGGTCATCCGGCGAATTGCGCTGGGTCGATTTCTCGACAGCGACGGCATCATTGCCCCTCCCGGGGGCGGCCTCAAGCTGGTCGAGCTCGCACCCAACGTGCAGCACGTCCAGGGCGGCAGCGCCAACAACCTGATCGTCGCGATGAAGGACCATCTCGTCGTGTTCGACGCACCTTATGGCGAACTGCAGTCACGCTGGGTCATCGACGAGGCGAAAAAGAAATATCCGGGCAAGCCGATCCGATATCTGGTGCTCACCCATCATCACATGGATCACACCGGTGGCACCCGCACGTTCATGGCGGAGGGCGCGACCGTGATCGTTCCGAGCCCGGACAAGGCCTATTTCGAAAAGGTCGCGCGCATGCCGCACACGGTGGTGCCGGATGAACTCGCGAAAAAACGGCGCGCCGCAAAGGTGCAGGAGGTAAAGGATCAGCTGTCGCTCAAGGACGACAGCGAGGAGATCCGCCTCTACAACATCGCCAACCCGCACGCCGACGGCATGCTCATCGGGCACGTGGTCAAGCCCAATGTCGTGTATGTCACGGATATCCTGTCGCCGCGCGGACCGATCGAGCGTAATCCCGGCACCCTCGCGGTAGGCGAGGCGCT
>Ga0310810_10005394_pt1 | contig 14286 bp, 8 predicted proteins | sample NCmetagenome_FD_207641 | JGI IMG/M metagenome (GOLD analysis project Ga0310810, IMG submission 207641) | Soil microbial communities from experimental microcosm in Duke University, North Carolina, United States - NC | ecosystem: Engineered > Artificial ecosystem > Soil microcosm > Unclassified ... | reverse complement strand
GCCAGCACGGCGCGCACGGCGTCGACCTCGAAGGGCTTCCGCAAGGCGCGGGTCACGCCGGCGCGCTCGGCCTCGCGCGCGTCGTCGGCGTCGCGCACGAGGGCGACGAGGCGCTCGCGGTCGGCGCCGCGCTCGAGCAGCGCCGTGAACAGCGCGGCGCCGAAGGCGTCGGGCAGCGCGACGTCCAGGAAGACCAGATCCCAATCGCCGGGCGCGAACGTCTCGAACAGTTCGGCCGCGGTGTGGATCGGGAACACGCGAAAGCCCGCCTGCTCCAGATGGCGCGACAGGAACATCGAGGCGAGCAGCGAATCCTCGACGACGAGCGCGCGCCACGGCGCGGGCGTCGCGACGGGCGCGGGCGTCGCCACGGGTGCGGGCGCGGCCACGGGCGCGGGCGCGGCCTCGGGGGCCGGCTCGAGCGCCTCGAAGGACGAGGCCATGGGCGCGAGCGCCGCGCCGAGCGCGGCCGCGAGGCCCGGGGCCACCTCGGCGCCGGCGTCGACCTCGGTGACCACCTCCAGCGGCTCGACCCGCGACGCGTCGAGCCACTCGAGGGGCGCCGGCTCCAGCGCCTCGGGCTCCGTCGTCTCGACGGCGTCCGCCTCGATCGTCTCGGTGACCGATGCCGGCGCGGCCGGTTCCGCGACGTCCGGCGTTTCGAGCGCGGGCCATTCGCCCATGCGCGCTTCGGCCACGTCGGATTCGGGCTCCGCGGTCTCGAGCGGCAGCGGCTCGGCGTCCACGATCGTCGGCAGCCCATGCGTATCGGCGTCCCCCGCGCCCGCCTCGGCGCGCGGCGTCTCGGGCGGCGCCGTCATCGCGAACGACGTGAGCGTCGGCAGCGCGATGTCGGCGAGAAGTCGCTCGGGATCCGCCAGCCAGAACAGCGTGCCCTCGTCGCTGCGCACCTGCCGGTCCCAACCGGGCGCGGGCGCCGCGGCGGAAGCGTCGACGACGTCGCCCGGGAGCCGCCAGATGACGCGTTCGGCGCGCAACCACGCGCGTTTGAGTCCGAGGCCGACGAGCACGTACGGGGTCTCGGGCGCGCCGGGCGCGGGTGCACCGAACGGCGCGATCTCGGGGGCCGTCGGCTCCGCGGGGGCCGCGCGCCTCTGGATGCGCAGGACCGCGTGCCAGGGCAGCGCGAGTTTCACGCCGGCGTGTTCGATCATCAGGAACGCGTCGCGCGATCCGAACGTGGGCACGCGGATCACCCAACGACCGCTCGAAGGCGTCACCGGCTCGGGCCCGATGCTGCCGCCCGCCTCGCTCACGATCTGTTGCGCGGCCATCAGCCCCGCGGCGTTCGGGGCGGGGGCGCGCACTTCGAGCGCGCCTTCATCGAGACGCAGATCGAGCGGCCGGCGGCTCGCCGGATCGAAGACCCAGTCGAGCGCGGCGCGCAACGCGGCCGCGACCGGCATGCGCAGTCGCGCGACGGGCAGTTCGGTCGCGCCGCGCGTCACGCGGATCGGCCAGTCGGCGAGGACGTCCTGAACGGTGCGCGTCACGACTTCGCCGCCCTGGAGCGGCGCGCTCCACTCGAGGCCTTCGAGTTCGGCGGCGAGCGCGGCGAGCTCACGATCTCCGCGCCGGAACGCCTCGAGGCCGGCTTCGCCTTCGGCGAGATCCACGATGCGCTCCATGCGCTCGAGCAGTGGTCCGGCCTCGGCGGGGCGCTCGCCGGCCTTCCAGCGCTCCATCACTTCGAGCGCGCGTAGCAGCCCGCCGAGCGACAGCATGTGCGCGAGATCGCGGGCGCGCGCCCGGGCGCGGGTCGTCGCGCCGGGAGACAGGGCGGGCGCCAGCGCGTCGATCAGGCTGCGCGCGATCTCGCGCGAAGTCGCCTCCGCCTCCGGATCGGTCACGAGTGCTCCCCTCGCTCGCGCGGGTCGGACGGCTCTTCGGCCGCGTCGTCGCGATCCAGCAGGCGGAGTCGGGCGGCGGGCGACGACTCGCCGCCGCTCGCGGGACCCGCCGCGAGATCCTCGCCCGTGAACGCGCGCACACCTTCGCCGAGTCTCGCCGCGGCTTCTTCGAGCCGTCGCGCCAGGCGTTGCGCGGCGCGCGACGTGCGTTCGCCGGCCGCCGAGAGCTGCTCGCCCTTGCGCGTCGCGTCCTGCACCATCTCGCGCGTGCGCTCCAGCACGTGTCGCAACTCCTCGAGCCGCGGCGCGCCGCTCGCCGCCGGCATGGGAACGTCCAGCGCGCGCGCGACGCGGTCACGCACCGCGGTCATGCGCAGGTTCGCCCGCTCGGCGTCGGTCTCGACGTCGCGCGCCAGTTCGGCGACGCGGTCGGTCGCGGCCCGCACGTCACGGACCAGGACCTTGAGCGCATCGCCGGTCTCCGGCACGGGCTCGGACTGCAAGCGCCCGGCGACGGCTTCGAGCGCGATGAGCGTCGCGCGATTCGCGACGCGCTGCACCAGGTCCGAGATCTCGTGCACCTTGAGCATGCCCTCGGAGAGCAGGGCCACGCTCGCCCCCGACGCTTCGATCAGTTCCTCCAGCGCGCGCGAGATGGAACTGCGGTACGCCTCGAGCGCGTCGCCGCCGTCGTCTCCGGGCGGACCGGCGAGCGCCTGCTCCAGGTCGCCGTGCAGCCGGTGCAACTCGCGCAGCGTGGTGAGCAGCGCGGTCGCTTCCACGAATCCGCGCTCCGCCTGCTCCGCGCTCTCGCGCGCGTCGGGGAGCGTGACGCCGAGATCGTTTCCCGCCCCCCGCAGCCCCTCGGCCGCTTCGCCGACGCGAGAGCGCCCGCGCGTCACGGCGCGTTCGACCGCGGCGACCATGGCGGCGAGCGCCCCCGGCGCCAGCGGCGGCGATTGCCACGGCGCGCCGCCTTCGTCGCGCTCGAGCGATTCGCGCACGCGCGACAAGTCGGACAGCAGTTGCGCGTGCTCGGTGCCGGTGCGCGCCTGCTGGCGCTGACGCGAAAGCAGTTCCTGGATGCGCTCGGCGAGCTCGCCGAGTTCACCCCAGCCCGGCGGCAGTCCGCGCAGCGCGGTCGGCTCGCCGCCCGCCATGCCGCGGGCCAGGACGCGCACCTGCCGCACGATGCCGCGATCGAGCCACAGCGCGGCCGCGAGGCCGAGCAGCACGCCGCCTCCGGCGATCACCGGCAGCCAGACCCAACGCGTCTCCGGGTCCAGGGTGGCGGAGCCGGGATTCCATCGAGACGCCACCCACCACAGCGCGACGGAGGTGAGCAGCGACGACGCCAGGCAGGCCAGCCAGACTCGGGAGCGGAGCCCGCGGCCGGGCGGAGGATCGGGAAGGGAAGGGCGGGGACGGCTAGCCATGGATGCGGACTCCGACCCGAAGTCCGGCGGCCCTCGATGGGATGGGGTGGGTACTCACGTCCCACCTTCTCGCAAGCAATGTGCCCCCCATGGGGCAGAAAACGCGGCTCGGCGAACGGTCCTGGGTGCGAGTGGATCGGGGCCTCCGCGGCCGCCCGACATGCAGATTGCGAATCTCCCGGCAAACTGCGAACGCGCCTCCTATCGCGGTGTCCCGCACCTGAATCGCGGGTCCGAGGCAGTAAACATTCTTTCGTCCAAGTGAAGCGCATTGCGAGTTGTGGTGCCTTCGGAATCTCCTGCCGGACGTTACTGACCGAGAGTGGGGCATCACCTTGGAGCGCCCCGACGCGGGGGAACTCGCCCAAAGCGGGGGTTGGCTCACTCGAAGTCACGCTCCCTAGAAGGCTTGGCTCTCCCGAATCGGGATCTCGCAAGTGGCGCCCGGCACCCCGGCTCGGCCACGCCTGGGTGCTGGAACCCGAGTGGCATGCGCGATGCAAGGGACTCCTTCGAAGATACGTGCCCGGCCTTCGACTTCTCAAGCTTCCCGGCACGCCGAACTGGAGTCCCCATGAACCCCCGCCACTATGTCGATCTCAAGGAAACGAGCCGGGATCTCCAGCCGACCTATTACTTCATGATCAACTGTCTGCTCTACAGCCGCATGGAAACCGGGCTCGTGAGCAACCAGGACTTCTACGACGAGGACGTCAACGTCTACCTGGCGCACCTGCTCCACTCGTTCATCAACCCCGAGTATGTCGAGCAGTCGCGCAAGTTCCTGTCGAAGTACGACACCGACGTCTTCCGCCGCCTCGCGCACTCCAACGACGCGCGGCTCAAGTACCAGATCTACAAGACGAACGCGGACTTCCTGCTGATCTCGATCGGCATCTTCGACAATCCGACGGCCGCCGCGGTCGCGGCGCGGCGCCACCAGCCGAGCGAAGAGGCGTACATCGGGCGCGGCAAGACGTACTACCACTTCGCGTACTCGTACGGTCAGCAGGTGCACCGCAAGAACGCGGGCGTGCCCGACGTGCTCGAGAAGCTGTCGGTGGGCTTCGAGAAGTACCTGCGCATCCTGTCGCACATGCGCGGCGAATACCTCGATCTCATGACCCGCCTGTCCCAGGGCGAGGTCTATCACCTCGAGCGCTCGCTCGACGAGCACTCGCAGCGCGAGCTGCTGCGCGTCAAGCAGGACGAGTTGCTCGAGCTGTACACGGCGTGGAAGAGCGAGCCGACGCGTGAGGCCGAGGCGAACCTGGAACGCGTGGTCGACGAGATCCGCCAGATCAACCCCGAGTTCAAGTTTCAACTGCCGAAGCGATAGTCCAGTCGCGGGTAGGCAGCGGGCCCCGGAGGAACAACTTCGGGGCCCAAGTTGTTTCAGCGGGGAGAGAGTCCGGGCGGCGCCGTCTCGCGAATCAGTGGACCTGGGCGGCGCCCATCGGCTGCGCGACGAGATCCGACTCGTGGGCGGCGGGAGCGGGCGGAACCGACGACGCGTCACGCGCGCACCACGCCTCCGCCCACATCTGCAGGCTGAGCAGCGCCCACAGCGTGCGCCCGCGCTCGGCGTGCCCCGACAGATGCTCGTCGAGCACGCGTCCCACCGCGTCGGGATCGAGCACGCCGGCGCGCGCCACCCGGCCGTATGCGAGCCGCGAACGGACGAGGGCGGCCAGGGGCCCTCGCGCCCACACCGAGAACGGCGGCGAGAAGCCCTGCTTGCGCCGGTGCAGCAGCTTCTCGGGCAGCAGGTCGTGGGCCGCGCGCTTGAGCGCCCACTTGCCGACGGCGCCGCGCAGTCGCGCCTTCTCGGGCAGCGCGAACGCGAACTCGATGAGATCGTGCTGCAGGAACGGCGCGCGCGACTCGACGCCATGCGCCATCGCGCAGCGATCGACCTTCGTCAGCAGATCGCCGCTCAGGTACGTCTCGAAGTCGAGGAACTGGTACTCGGTCAGCCGCGGCGAACGGGCGCGCGCACCGGCGCCGGCCCGCTCGAGCGCCGCGGCGAACGCGTCGACGTGGGCGAGCGGCGCGCGCGGCGCGACACGGGCACGCAGCCCGGGCGCGAGCAGCGACAGCGCCTCGTCGGGCCGCGACGTCCCGAACCAGGACAGATGGCGCTCGAACGGCGGCAGCGCCGCCGACTCGAGGAAGCGATCGAGGAAGTGCGCCACGCTCAGGTGGGTGTGCTTCGGGCGGGCGGCGCGGGCCAACGCGTGCAGCGTCCCGCGGTAGGGGAGCATCGCCGCCCAGCTCGCCCAGCGATGGCCGAAGTACGTCGGGTAGCCGGCGAACAGCTCGTCGCCGCCCTCGCCGGTCAGCACGACCGGGACGTGACGCGACGCCAGGCGCGCGATCGCCCAGGTCGGCAACAGGCTGGGATCGCCGAGCGGCTGGTCCATCGTGCTCGCGAACGACTCCAGCGCCTCTTCGCCGCCGGCCCGCGACAGCGTGAGTTCGTGGTGGTCCGAGCGGATCAGCTGCGCGACCTGGCGCGCGTATCCCGACTCGTCGTAGCCGCGCTCGGTCAGGCGCAGGCAGAACGTGGGCAGTCGGCGGCCGCTCTCGGCCGCGGCCAGCACGGCGACGAGACTGGAATCGACGCCGCCCGACAGGAACACGCCGAACGGCACTTCGTCCGGCATGCGCGAGCGCACGGCCCGGCGCAGGGCCTCGCGCGTGCGCGCCGGCGCTTCGGCCACGGAGACCGCCGTCCGGCGCGGCGGATCCCACGGGCGCCAGTAGCGTACGCGGCGCTCGGCGCCGGCCTCGAACGTGACGACGTGCGCGGGCGGCACCTGGCGGAGCGATGCGAACGCGCAGTCCTCGCCCGCGAAGTAGCCGTGCACCAGATAGCGCGCGAGCGCCTCGGGCGCCGGATCGCGCGACACCCAGGGCAGTGCGGCCAGCGCGCCCGGTTCCGACGCGAACGCCAGCCCCTTCACGCTCGAGCTCACGAACAGCGGCTTCTCGCCGGCGCGGTCGCGCACCAGCGTCAGCCGGCGCACGCGCGCGTCCCATACCGCAATCGCGAACATGCCGTCCAGCTGGTCCGGGAACGCGAGCCCTTCCGTTTCGTACAGCGCGGGCAGGACCGCCGTGTCGACGCCCTCTTCGACCACGTGCCCGCGGCGCAGCAGCTCCCCGCGCAGGGCGCGATGATTGTAGATCTCGCCGTTCATCACCGCGTGCACGGTGCCTTCCGGGTTGCGCGCGATCTGCGCCGGCGTGCGCGGCGCGACGATCGCCAGCCGGCTCAGGCCGAGCGTGACGCCGCCCTCGCCCCACACCGCGACGCCGCTCGGGCCGCGATGGCCGAGCGCGCGGAGCATGCGCGCGACGTGGTGCGCGCGCTCCTCGTCGGTCATGCCCGATGCCCAGAGTCCGGCGATGCCACACATGCGAAGCGTCTCCCAGGTCTCGTTTCGGCTCAGCGCGGGGCCGGGGCCCCGATGCGGTACGCGACGAAGCGCGCGTCCATGAAGAACGCCTCGCCGCCGGGCGGCGGTGGCGTCCCGGCCTCGGACCGCGGCCGCACGACGAAGCGCGCGGAATCCGACTCGGACGGGGAGGCGCTCGGGGTCCACAGTCCGCGCGCGGCCAACGACGATCGATAGCGCCACTGATAGTTGCTGGTCGTCTCGGCGCCCTCGGCGCTGACCAGCGTGGACGGCCGCCCCAGCAGAAAATCCGTGCCCGGACTATAGCAGCGTTCGTAGCGCACGGACCCCGGCCCCGCGGCGGCGACGGCGCGGGCCAGCCCGGCGCCCGAGGGCAGCCGGAACGCGCGCGCCAGCGGCGCGAGCATCGCGAGCCCGGCGACGACGAGCGTCGGGAACCAGATCAGCGCGGCGCCGAGCGCGGTGCCCGGCTGCCTCGTGCGCGCCGCGAACACGCACACGCCCGCGGCGGCGACCATGACCGCCACCGCGAACGGCAGGGTGTGCGTGACCGCGATCACGAGCGGCAGCGTCTCGAGCGCGTGGGCGGGTCCGGCGCGGCCCGCGAACAACGACGCGGTGAGCGTCACGTGCAGCAGGGCCCAGGCCGTGGCGCCGAGCAGCGCGGCGGCGATCCAACCCGAGCGCCGTTGCGGCGCGGCCTCGAACCACATGGCCGCGGCGAGCCAGGCCAGCGCCGGCACGGCCGGCAGCAGGTACGTGACGAGCTTGGAATGGGACGCGCTGAAGAACACGGCGGCGAACGCGACGAATCCCAGGGCGACGACGGACGAGGCGCGCACGGCTTCCGGGGCGCGCGACAGATGCGCGCGGCTCCATGGCGTGTGCAGCGACCACGGCAGCGTGCCGCCGATCAGCACCGCCGGAACGAACCACCACGGCTGATCGCGATGGAACGAATTCGACGTGAGGCGTTCGAGCGACTCCTCGAGGAACGCGTAGTGCGGATACTCGGGGTGGCGCGCGACGGCGAGCGCGAACCAGCCGCCGGCGAGACCCAACGCGAGCGCCCAACCCGGCCACCACGCGAGCCAGCGCAACGGCGTGCGCGAGCGCGAGAACAACGCCGCGCACGCGCTGCCGCCGAGCGCCCACGCCAGCATCACCGGGCCCTTCACGAGCAATCCGAGCCCGAGGAACAGAAACATCCACGCGCGCACGCGCGCCGAGGCCCCGCCCGTGACCTCGGCGGCGAGCCCGAGCCACACCACGGTCACGCACAGCGTCAGCAGCATGTCGAAGATCACGTACGCCGACAGCGCGAGGAACAGCGGCGCGGCGCCGAGCAGTGCCACCGCGATGCGCGCGAACCGCGCCCCGCCCGACCGCTGCGCGCGAATCGCGAACAGCGCGAGCGTCAGCGCGGCGGCCACGAGCGAAGGCAGCCGCGCGGCGAGCGGCGAGTGCCCGAACAGCCGAACGGCGAGCGCGGCCGCCCAGAAGAACGCCGGAGGCTTGTCGAGATACGGCATGCCGGCGAGGTGCGGCACGACCAGGTCGCCGCTCGCCGCCATCTCGCGCGCGACCTCGGCGTTGCGTCCCTCGTCCGGATCGAGCAACGGCAGCGCCGCGGCCACGGCCAGCGCGAGCGCGAGCGCCACCGCCATCAGAACGGCGAGCGCGGGGTCGAGGCGGAAGCGCGGGCGTCCGATCACGCGCGGTCCGCTAGCGAATCTCGTAGTTGGGCGCTTCCTTCGTGATCTTGATGTCGTGCGGGTGGCTCTCGCGCAGGCCGGCGGAGCTGATGCGCACGAAGCGCGTCTGCGTGCGCAGCTCTTCGATCGTGCGCACGCCACAGTAGCCCATCCCGGCGCGCAACCCCCCGACCATCTGGAACACCGACGTGGCGAGCGGGCCCTTGAACGGCACGCGCCCCTCGATCCCCTCCGGCACGAGCTTCGACAGTTCGTCGGTGCTCTCCTGGAAGTAGCGTTCGCGACTGCCGCGCGCCGCGGCCATCGCCGACAGCGAGCCCATGCCGCGATACACCTTGAACGTGCGCCCCTCGAGCAGCACGACCTCGCCCGGGCTCTCCTCGGTGCCGGCGAACAGGCTGCCGATCATCACGGAGTGTCCGCCCGCGGCCAGCGCCTTCACGACGTCGCCCGTGTACTTGATGCCGCCGTCGGCGATGATCGGCACGTCGCGACCCTCGAGCGCTCGTGCCGCTTCCATGACGGCCGTGATCTGCGCCATGCCGGCGCCGGTGACGACGCGCGTCGTGCAGATCGCGCCCGGGCCCATGCCCACCTTGACGGCGTCGGCGCCGGCGTCGGCCACGGCGAGCGCACCGTCCGCGGTGCCGACGTTGCCCACGACCAGGTCCACGTCCGGGAAGCGCTCGCGCAGCCGCGTCGTGGCCTGGAGCACGCCGCGCGAGTGCGCGTGCGCGCTGTCCACCACGAGCGCGTCGACACCGCTGCGCGCCAGTTCGTGGGCGCGCTCCAGGTAGTCGCCGGCCGCGCCGACCGCGGCGGCGACGCGCAGGCGGCCGCGCGGATCCTTGCACGCGTGGGGATGCTGGATGCGCTTCTGGATGTCCTTGACGGTGATCAGGCCCTTGAGGCGCCCTTCCCCGTCCACGACCGGCAGCTTCTCGATGCGGTGGCGCGCGAGCGTGTCGCGGGCCTGCTCGAGCGTGGTGCCGGGCGGCGCGGTGACGAGGCGCTCGCGCGTCATCACCTCGGAGACCCGCCGGCTCATGTCGGTTTCGAAGCGCAGGTCGCGGTTCGTGAGGATGCCGACGAGCCGGCCGTTCTCGGTGATGGGCACGCCGGAGATGTGGAAGCGCGCGCAGATGGCGTGGGCCTCGCCGACCGTGGCGTCGGGCGCGAGCGTCACCGGATCGGTGATCATGCCGCTCTCCGAGCGCTTGACCGCGTCCACCTGGCCGGCCTGGTCGGCGATCGACAGATTCTTGTGGATGACGCCGATGCCGCCTTCACGCGCCAGCGCGATGGCCATCTCCGACTCGGTGACCGTGTCCATGGCCGCGCTGACGATCGGGATGGGCAGCGGGATGCGCCGCGAGAAGCGCGTCGCCAGCTGCACGTCGCGCGGGTGCACGTCCGACAGGCGCGGCACGAGCAGCACGTCGTCGAACGTCAGGGCCTCGGGCCCGACCTTCTCGCTCCACGCGACCCGTTCGCTCAACGTCGCCCTCGACAGCCTCGAAGCCGCGGCTCTTGCCCCGCGGCTTTCGCGATCACTTCGTGCGCTTCTGCGCCGGCAGGCCGGCCGCCGGGGCTTTCCGGAACCGCGCCAGGTCGAAGTAGTAGTTCGCACCGATGCGCAACGACACCGGCGTGAGCGTGCCGTTGTAGCCGGAGGGGAACTGATCGTCGCGCTTCGCGAAGACGTAGTGCCCCTCGGCGGTCAACTCGAGGCTCGTCGACGAGAGCGACTTGAAGAACCGCTCGCCGCCGATCTCGAACACCGCGCCCGGATAGACCCCGCGATGCAGCCGCAAGCTGAGCGGGTCCTTCAGCACCTTGCGATGGTTCTCGACCCACACGCGATACGCACCGCCTCCCGCGCCCACGTGCCACGCGAACGTTCGGCCGCGCAGCACCCACTGCAGCTGCGCCGTCACGGGCGCGACGAGCGTCAGGTTGTTGTCCTTCGTGCTGTCGTTCGGAAAGTTCAGATCCTTGAACACGGCCGGCACGCTGGACTGCTCGTACGCCGTCCACAGGAAACCCGGGCTCACCTGCCAGCGCACGGAACGGGCGATGTAGTAGCGGAAGTTTCCGGTGAACGACATGCGCTCGACGGCGTGATCCGAGTAATCGCCGGCCGCGGTCATCTGCGACAGGCCGAACTGACCGCCGATGCCGCCGAATCCGTGGCGGGGTCCGGTGGCCGCGCTGTCGGCGGCCGCGGCGAACGCCGAACGCGCCGGACACACGACGGCCGAGGTGAGCGCGAAGACGGCGACGCTCACCCTTAGAAGGCGTGGAATCATGCGAGGACGGCTCCCGTTCCGATCGGAATGGCGTGCGAGGTAGGCCCGGTGCTGAATGAGCGCGGCAGTATAGGGAGCGCCTCCAGCGAGGTCAAGACACGTGCCCGCCGATACTTGGCACACCGTCGATCGCGGCCGGGGCGGCGTGACCGACGTCACGTCGTGGACGTTGGTGTCCACCACTGGACGCGCCGTGGACGCAGGAAGACGCAGCGACGACGGCCTCGCAGCGGCTTGGCGCTGGAACGAGGGTTGCGCTGGACGCTCACCGCTACAACCGGGATCCCACTCCAAGCCGCGTTTCACGTCCTCACCCCGATCCCACCACAAACGCCACCAGCACAAAGGGGCCGGCCGCCAACCGGCCCCAGTCCCGGCTTGCTTCGAGGCGTGGCCGGCCCTTAGACTCCCGCACTCATTTTGCCTACTGCGCGCTCTCGGCGGCCCGTCCTTCACCTCTTGCCGCCTGGCTGTGATCTCTGGGGGAACCGATGAACCGCACCGACCAGTGGAAGCTGGCGGGAGTGCTGGCGGTAACGGTGCTGGCCGCCGTCTACCTCTATCCCTCCTACCGCTATTACACGCTTTCACCCGCCGCGCGTCAGGCACTGCCGGCGCAGACGATCGCCGATCTCCGCAAGAAGGCCATCCATCTCGGGCTCGACCTGCAGGGCGGCATGCACATCGTGCTCGAGGTCGACCGGTCGCACCTGAACGCGGCGGAGGCGAAGGACGCGCCCGAGCGGGCCATGGAGATCATCCGCAACCGCATCGACCAGTTCGGCGTGGCCGAGCCGCTCATCCAGAAAGAGGGTGAGGACCGGATCGCCGTGCAGCTGCCGGGTCTGATCGACCGCCAGCGCGCGATGGACCTGATCGGCAAGACGGCGCTGCTCGAGTTCAAGCTGTTGCGCACGCCGGAAGAAGTGAAGAACACGTTCGACAAGCTGGACACGTATCTCGCGGCTCATGCGCCGGCCGGACTCGACAGCGCGCTCCGGCGCACGCCGCTCACCGGCCACCTGCTGTCGCTCGAGAACTCGGGCTTCGTCCGCCAGGAGGATCTGCCGGCCGTCGAACGCCTGCTCGCGACGCCGGGCCTCGACTCGATCATCCCGCTGGATTCGCAGCTGCTGTGGGGCGACGTGAACGCCAGCATGCAGGGCGTGACGGGACGCGCGCTGTACGTGGTCAAGCGCGAGCCCGAGATGACCGGCGGCTCGATCGCCGCCGCGGAAGCCCAGGTCGGTCTCGAGCAGACGAACCCCGGCGCCTGGGGCGTGAGCATGAAGCTGACGCCGAAGGGTCGCGCCGACTTCTCGCGCGTCACCGGCAACAACGTGGGCCGCAACCTGGCCATCGTGCTCGACGGCGTGGTCAGCTCGGCGCCGAACATCCACGAGCGCATCCCGTCGGGCAGCGCGTCGATCACCGGCAGCTTCGACGTCTCGACGGCGCGCGACCTGGCGATCGTGCTGCGCGCTGGCGCGCTGCCGGCGCCCGTGCACATCATCGACGAGCGCACGGTCGGGCCGTCGCTCGGAAGCGACTCGATCCAGGAGGGCATCGTCGCCGGCCTGATCGGCACCGCGCTGGTCGTCGTGTTCATGGCCGTGTACTACCAGCTGTCCGGCCTCGTCGCGATCGTCGCCATGGTGCTCAACATCTTCTACCTGGTCGCCGCGATGGCCGGCTTCGGCGCGACGCTGACGTTGCCCGGTCTCGCCGGCATCGTGCTCACCATCGGCATGTCCGTGGACGCGAACGTGCTCATCTTCGAGCGCATCCGCGAGGAGCTGCGCAACCAGAAGTCGGTACGCCAGTCGGTGCAGCTGGGCTACGACCGTGCGTTCCGCACCATTCTCGACGCCCACGTCACGACGCTGATCAGCGCCCTGTTCCTGTTCCAGTTCGGCACCGGACCGATCAAGGGCTTCGCCGTCACGCTGTCCATCGGGCTCATCGCCAACATGTTCACGGCGGTGGTCTTCACCCGAATGATCTTCGACTTCATGCTGAGCCGCTCCGACAAGGTCGAGCGGCTCAGCATCTGACCCAAGAGGCCGGCCCCATGTTCCAGATTCTCCACGGGACCAACATCCCGTTCATGCGCTACCGCCGGATCACGTACATGTTCTCCGGCGCGTTGATCCTGGCCACGACGATCTGGCTGGCCGTGCACGGCGGTCCCAAGTACAGCGTGGACTTCACGGGCGGCAACCTGGTCCAGGTGCGCACGAGCCAGGTGCTGCCGGCCGACCAGGTGCGCACCGCGCTCGATGCCAGCGGAATGCGCGGCTACGAACTGCAGCAGATGACCGGCGACAACCGCGACGAGTTCCTGATCCGCCTGCAGGGCGCCAGCAACGCGGATCCGTTCCCGGCGATCCAGCGGGCGATCGAGGCGCGCTTCAACGGGGTCAAGGTCGAACTGCGCAAGACCGAGACCGTCGGCCCGAAGGTCGGCGGCGAACTGCGCCACAAGGCGATCTGGGCGGTGCTCGGCAGCCTCGCGGGAATTCTGCTTTACGTGGGCATCCGCTATGAGTTCAAATTCGCGTTCGGCGCGGTCGTGGCCCTGTTCCACGACGTGTTCGTGACCTTGGGGCTCCTGTGCTTCACCGGGCGTGAGGTGTCCCTGACCGTGGTCGCGGCGCTGCTCACCATTGCCGGCTACTCCATCAACGACACCATCGTCGTGTTCGACCGCATCCGTGAACGTTCCAAGGCGCTGCGCAAGGAGAAGCACTCGCGCGCCATGGACATCGCGGTGAACGAAACGCTGTCGCGCACGATGATCACGTCGCTGACCGTGTTCCTGACCGCGGTCGCGCTGTTCCTGTGGGGCGGTGAGGTGCTGCGCGACTTCTCGTTCGCGATGCTGGTCGGCGTCGGCTTCGGCACCTACTCGTCCGTTTACGTCGCCAGCGCGCTGGCGCTCGACATCTGGATCTGGCTGGATCGCCGCAAGGGCATCCAGGCCGAGTGAGAAAGGCTCCACGATGACGTTTCGGTTCTCGAGGCGCTGGCTGCTCGTGAGCGCCTGCGTCCTGACGGCGGGCTGCGCCAAGAAGATCACGCAGGTCGATGCCTCGTTCACCGCGCCCGAGGGCACGTTCTCCTCCGCCGCGCACCTCATCGTCCAGGACGATCAGCCGACGACCATCTTCACGTTCCTCGACCGCCCGCCGCTGGGCGGCGGCGCGGAAGACACGATCATCTCGGTCGACCGGATCTATCCCGTCGGACCGGGCGCCGTGCAGGGCATGGTCATCGACGGCACCGCGGCGAACACGTACCAGGTGCTGCGCCAGGAATCGAACGGCGGCTTCGCCCAGCTCAAGGATTTCGCGTTGCGTCCCGCCATCCGCTGGCTGGAGACCGGCAACGAGATGTATCGCTTCACGGACGCCAACCCGGCCGGCGCCGCGCCCTACACGTACGTCGGACGCGGAATCGTGAACGGCCTCGCCACGTCCACGTCACCGCTGACGAACGTCGGCGTCGTGTCGTCGGGCACGGTCGGCAACGTC
>Ga0310810_10005391_pt1 | contig 14288 bp, 12 predicted proteins | sample NCmetagenome_FD_207641 | JGI IMG/M metagenome (GOLD analysis project Ga0310810, IMG submission 207641) | Soil microbial communities from experimental microcosm in Duke University, North Carolina, United States - NC | ecosystem: Engineered > Artificial ecosystem > Soil microcosm > Unclassified ... | reverse complement strand
CCACGCCGCTCTTGATGACCGCTCGCGGCGTCTCGAACATCTTCGTCTTGTCGTCGTTCGGCGTGTAGATGGTGATGTCGGCGTCGGCGCCGGGGCCGAGATGGCCTTTGTTCGCCAGTCCCAGAATCTTCGCCGGGCCGCTGCGCGTGATGATGCAGATGTCGTAGAGACTGTACTCCCTGGTCAGATCGCCGAGCGCTGACCGCTCCAGGACCGCCGGGTGCACCTGCTTGAGCATGTCCTGGCGATAGGTCCGATCCATCAGCAGCTGGATGATCTGCGGGTAGGCGAGGAACGACCCGCCGTTGGGGTGATCCGTGCTCATCACGACCCGCCACGGATCTTTGGCGAGCAGATACCACTCGAGGCCGATCGCCCATTGCAGCGAGTGCACCAGGCTCGTGTTCTTGTACTCGATGGGGGCGATGCCGCACCCTGATTCCATCTCGGTGTCCGACGAGAACCATTTGCTCTTGAACGCGTTGCTCAAGTAGTACCCGAGCGGTCCGTCCGCGGTCATCGTGGTGGTCTCGCCGAACAGTACCTGGCCGACGTCAACCGTCAGATTCGGATGGCTGTTGACGTAGTCGACGAGCGGTGCCGCCTTGCTGTTGAACGTCGTCTCGTCGGCGTCGCCGCCGCCGTAGCTGTGAAACTGGATGTGCGACAGATGGCCACGTGAGTCGCCAAACGTCTTCATCGTCTCGAGCGTGGTTCGCCAGTTGCCCGGCATCCCGAGGTTGTTGCAATGCAGATGCACCGAGTGGGGCAGGCGCAACTCGTCAACGGCCCGCGCGATGTCCTCGATGATCTGCCGCGGCGTCACCCCGAAACTGGTCACGTTCTCATCCAGCCCGTGCACGTTGCCGCTCGGCAGCTGCTTCCAGATTTCGACGCCGCCCGGGTTGACGATCTTCGGCGTGAAGCCCTTGGCCGCTCCCAACAACCAGGCGATGAACGACCGCAAGCGCTCTGGCTCTTTGCGCTGGATCGACTGCATGACGTAGTGGTTGTTGCCCATGAGGACGAAGAAGCCCTTGTCGATACAGGGGGTGTCCTCGAATTCTTCATGGACGTGTCGTGCGGCGAGCGGTGGGATCGCGGCGTCGAAGGCAGTGGTATAGCCCATGCCCGCGTACTTGTATCCAGTGGCGAACGTGCTGGGGACACTGCCCATCGTGCCGCTGCGCGTGGCCGCCGTGCGAACGAGCTTCTCGGCCTTGCGCTTGTCCTCGGGCCGCATCTTCCGAGCCGAGTTCACCTTCGGTCCGGCGATATGACAATGCATGTCGACCCCGCCCGGCATCACGACCAGGCCAGAGGCGTCGAGGGTCTTGTCGGGACGACTGTCAGGATCTGATGGCGCCGCGACGACTTTTCCGTCGCGGATCCAGATGTCGCGGCGCTCGCCGTCGACGCCGTGGAGCGGATCGTAGACAGTCCCGCCCGCAATTTTGAAATACCCGCTGCTCATGAATGAGGACGCTTGGTGTAATTCAACATGCAAAATTCAAAATGCAAAGTGTTCGTACCCCGTTTTGCATTTTCCATTTTGCATCTTGCATTACCGTCTATCTCTTGATCTCCGCTACTCGCCGCTGGATCGCGGACAGCACGTCGAAGTCGCTCGGATGCGATGAGGGAAACGCCGGGCGCAGATAGATCGGCACATCGTCCATGCGGTAGACCGTGCCGGGCGTGTTGATTCCGTAGGTGGCGGTCGTGAACACTACCGTCGCCGATCGCGTCGTTGGCGTGTCCTTGGGATCCAGCGCGATGTACGGAATGGATTTCAGCCACTCGCGCGCCGGTTGACTGAAATTCGCCATCGGATCACAGGCAATCAGCATCGCGGCGTCGGCCTCGCGGCGGGCGAGTGTATCGGATGTCGTGTACTCACCGGGATTGAAGCGCGGATAGCCGCGCGACATGTTCACCCCGAACGGGTAGCCGGTCTGCCAGGTCACCACGTTGTCGGCACCGGTGACATTGCCGTGGCCGCGCATCGGCTTGGCGACAAAGCGCGTGAACGCGTTCATGTCGCGGACCAGGCACAGCAGCGCCTCGCTGTTGAGATGCTTGCCGCGAGTCATGGTCAGCCCCATGCCGAACAGGATGACGCCAAACTTGGCGGCCTTCATCCGGTCCATCAGGTCCTTCCACCGTGAGAGCTCGATACCGGTGTCGTTCTTTACCTGCTCCGGATCGATGTCGATCCCCTTGGCGAGCGCACGCAGCGTCCACAACGCTTCGAAGTCGCTGCGCGGCTTGATCTGAAAGAACAGATCCATCGCCTTGGCCGTTTTTGTCTTGCGCACGTCCACACCGACGGCCGTGCGATCCTTGCGGCCATTAGGCACGAACATGCCTTTCGGCATCAGGCTGTACTTCGTGAAGTGCCGCGGATGGCTCTCCGCCGGATTGCCACCCCAGAAGATGATCAGGTCGCCGCGATTGGCGACCTCACCCAGCGTGCACGTCACTTCGCCGACGTCCTGAAACGCCATGCCGGACGGTCCGTGGCACACGCTCGTCGTTGTATCGACGGTACCGCCGATCGTGTCACCGATGCCGACGGCGACACGCTGCGCTTCCGATGTGGTGTCGCTCAGACCGTAGATGATCGGGTACTTCGCGTCGGTGAGAATGCGGGCTGCGCGCTCGACGCCTTCCTCGACGGTGGCCGGACGTCCCTCGATCAGACAGCTCGGACGATCGTCAGCGTGGTGGTTATAGAACCAGGCCTTGCCCAGCACGCACGCGCGCTTCGCATCGACGATGTGGTTGTCCTTGACCGTGATGTCGATGTCGTCACACACGCAGCCGCAGAACGTGCATGTCGAATCTTCGATGACCGTGGTGCCAGCCGCGGCGGGTTTGGTCGTCGTAGCGGGAGTGCTCATCGGCTAACCTAGCTTCTCCATCGTGACATCGAATCCCTTGCTCGTCGGCATACCCGATCCGTGCGTCTCGCCATCCATCAGCCGGCTGGAGAGATCGCCATACGCAATGAAGAGCAGTCCGGGAGGCAGTTCGTCGCCGGTCGCGGCGGCGACGGCAACGTCGATCTGCCGGCCGCTCTCGGTGGTGACCCGCACTCGATCGCCGTTGGTCAGGCCCATCCGCTTCATGTCCGCGGGCGCCACCTGCAGCGTGGTGATCTCGTGTTGATACCCCTCGTCGAACTTCCCTTCGCTGACCCCGCAGCCCTGCTTGCTGGTCCGTCCGGGAATGAGGATAAATCGCTCACTCATTGGCACTTTTCGACAACTGCGTTCGATCGTACTTGAAAACCGCGAGCCTTACCAACTTCGCGAGGTACACTCAAGGGCTGAAGGTCCGCCACAGGCGGCCCCTACGACAACGTTCCGGCATGAGCAGCGAGACGAGCGAGATTCCCCAACAGAAGAACAGTGTCGAGCGCAACGGCGTCCGGATCCTGGACACGTTCGCCGAGGCGTTTTCCATGCGTGCCGCCCGCGTCCTGATCACCGCCGAGTCTGCGGCGTGGGCGCGCACCGCGGCGCAATCGATGACGGGCTTCGCCACATCTGTTATCGGGTGCAAGGTCGAGGCGGGCATCGAGACGACGCTCGAGCCGGAGGTCACGCCAGATCGCCGGCCCGGCATCAGTGTGCTGTTGTTTGGCTTCGACGCGGACGGCCTGCAGCGTCAGTTGATCGATCGCGTCGGCCAGACCGTGCTCACCTGTCCGACGACCGCGTGCTTCGACGGGTTGCCCGAGGCAACGGATCGCGTCACGGTCGGCGGACAACTGCGTCACTTCGGCGACAAGTTCCAGGCGAGCAAGGTGCTGAACGGTCAGCGCTACTGGCGGATTCCCGTGATGGAAGGGGAATTCCTCGTCCAGGAATCCTTCGGTGTCCAGAAGGCAATCGGCGGTGGCAACCTGCTGATTCTCGCCGAGAGTCAGTCGAAGGCGCTTGCCGCGGCCGAAGCTGCCGTTGAAGCGATGCGCGGCGTCCACGGGATCATCCTTCCGTTTCCCGGCGGCATCGTCCGCGCCGGCAGCAAAGTGGGCGCGAAGAAGTACAAGAACATGATCGCGTCCACCAACGATGCCTACTGTCCAACGCTGCGCGGGCGCGAAGGCGTCGAGAGTCAGTTGCCGGCGGGGGTGAATTCGGTGCTCGAGATCGTTGTCGACGGCCTCGATCGAGGGGTGATCGAACAGGCGCTACGCGCCGGACTCGCCGCGGCATGCCGTCCCGGCGTCATCGAGATCACCGCAGGGAACTACGGGGGCAAACTCGGGAAGCATCACTTCCACCTTCACCAATTGCTCTAAACTCCCAACTACCAACGCCCAATTTCCAACCACTCCCAATTCCCAACTCCCAATCGTTCCCCGAACGCGCGCGTTGGGAATTGGAAGTTGGGAGTGGTTGGGCGTTGGCAGTTGGACGTTGGGAGTTGACGATCGTCAGAAACCCTTAGGGGAGATCCAGAAGCGTTCGCGCCACGTGCCTCCAGGCGCGATGCTCTGCAGCTCCTTGTAGATTCCTTTCTCCGCAAGATTGAGCGCGTTGGTGATCGCCGCCATTGGCTCGAAGCAGATGAAGCTGTGTGGCTTCAGGGACCAGACCACGGCCGCGCGATAGTTCGGGCCGAACTGGACATCGAGCCTCTGCGCTTTGCCCATCACGCTCATCGTCGCGCGCCCTTGCGCGTCGCGCACGAGATCGGCGAAGCCGTCGTCGATGTCGTAGTCGCGCAGCGGCACGCCGCCCGTGTACGGCGCGCCGATCGGTTCGGTTTCACCGGTGGGCAGCTTGTTCTCCGTCAGCTTCAGATGTGTGCGCGCGCCGATCGAGATGGTCCAGTCGTTTCGGGGCGAGTCGGTCAACTGAAAGTACGGATGAAAGCCGATCGACACCGGCATCGGCTCCGCGCTCATGTTGGTGACGGTGGTCATCACCTCGAGCACGCCATCATGCAGGGTGTGTGTCATTTCGATCGTGTGGGCGAAGGGCCACTGCTTCATCCATGCCGGGTGACGGAAGAACTCGAGCCTGCTGGTGACGGTGGCGCGGTCGCGGCCGGCATCGACTGAGACGAGGCGCCACTCAGACGTCGCGGTCAGGAAGCCATGTATCGGGATCGTGCCGCGGACGTTGCCGAGGCTCATGTCGAAGGGGTATCTCTTGCCGTTGGCGTAGAACGCCTGCTCGTCGAGGCGATTGATCCACGGGCCCATGAAGGGAATGCCGGTCTGGTTCGGATTGGCCTTGAATGCGGTCATGTCCGCGTGTGGCCAGCGGAGGACGTCGTGGCCCTTTACCGTCATGCGGAACGCGATGTTGCCGATCGAGGGCGCGATCGACACGCGCGTGTCGGTGCCCGTATCGGTCAACTGAATGATGTCGCCCTCGCGCCGCGCGGCGTAGCGCTGCGCGGTCGCGGGGAGCGAGGTGAGGCACACCAGGAATGCGAGGCAGACGAACTGGAGGCGCTTCATCGGGCTGATTCTACGCTTCCTCACTGATCGAGTATTCTCTCGCCCCATGCGACGACTCTCATTGTTCTTCGTGCTTCTGGCTCTCTCCGTGATCTCGACGCGCACATCCGCGCAGTCATCCGCGACGTGGGCAGTGCACTCGGACAGCAGCTACCAGACCGCACCCAACCTCACCTACCTCACAGCCAGCAACTACGAGTCGAAGCTCGATATCTACTACCGTCGCGGCGCGACGACACCGCAGCCGACCGTCGTGTACTTCCATGGAGGATTCTGGGCCGCGGGCAACAAGGAGGGCGCGGTGACCAAGATCCTTCCCTGGATGGAGATGGGCTGGAACGTCGTGAACGTCGAGTACCGGCTGGCCCGCGTGGCACCGGCGCCGGCGGCCGTCGAGGACTGTCTCTGTGCGCTGCGCTTCCTCGCCGCGCAGGCGAAGACCTACATGATCGACGTCAACCGCATCGTGGTCACCGGTGAGTCCGCTGGCGGGCATCTGTCGCTCACGAGCGCGATGATTCCCGAGAGCGCGGGACTCGATCGTCAGTGTGCCGGCACCGCGGCCGTGCCGAAGCCCGCTGCGGCGATCAACTGGTTCGGCATCACCGATGTGTACGATGTGATCGAAGGCCCCAATCGCGCCAACGCGGCGATGACGTGGTTCGGCAGCTTGCCGAATCGCGAGGAGATCGCCAAGCGCGTCTCTCCGTTGACCTACGTGCGCGCCGGACTTCCGCCGATTCTGACCATTCACGGCGACGCCGATCGCGTCGTTCCGTATCAGCATGCGGTCCGACTGCACGATGCGCTGACCAAGGCGGGTGTTCCGAACCAACTGATCACCATCCCGGGTGGTGGCCACGGCAACTTCACGCCCGAGCAGCGGACGATGATTTACGCGACGATCCGCGAGTTTCTGACGAAGCACAAGCTGCTGTGAGGTGCCCACTCCGAAATTCCAACTACCAACGCCCAACCACTCCCAACCTCCAACTCCCAACGCCCAAGCGTTCGTCGTGCCTGTCTTGGGATTTGGGGGGTGGGAATTGGCAGTGGTTGGGAATTGGGAGTTGGTCGTTGGGAGTTGACCGCCTATCACCCTAGGCATACTCTTGCGGCCAGAGGGAGCGATGCGAAACCGACTACGCAGTCTTCTCATCTCCGCTGCCATCGTCGTGACAGCAGCCGCCACGCTGTTGGCGCATCACTCGGTTCCCGGTCAGTTCGACATATCCAAGCCAGTGACGCTCAAAGGCGTCATCTCGAAAGTGGATTGGATCAACCCGCACATCTACGTGCATCTCGACGTGAAGGAGCCCGACGGGACGACCAACACGTGGGCGCTGGCCACGCTGCCGACGGCGATGATGCGGCGTGCGGGAATCACCAAGGAATCGCTGCAGGGGAAATCCGGCGAGGAGGTGACCATCAACGCGGTTCCCGCGCGCGATGGATCGAAACATCTCGCGTGGATCAACAAGATCACCTACGCGGACGGCCACTCGTTCGCGCCAACGGGGCAATGAACATGACGCATCGTTTCTTGATCCCGACCGCAGCGGCGCTGGCGCTGCTTGGCGTCTCCGGCATTGCGCTGGCGCAGGTTGCGGCGCGCGCTCCCGATCGCGGAACCGTCCAGCAGTTGCAGAAGCTGTCCGCGAAGCCGACGCCGAAGCTCGCCGACGGCCGCATCGATTTCAACGGCACATGGGATCACCTCGGCGGGATCGAATTCGTGCGGCCTGTTAAGAAGGCCGACGGATCAATTTGCTTGATCGGATGCGGTCCTGCGCCGGGCGGCGCGCCTCCCGCGCCGTTCCCGCCGGTGCAGACCGACTTCCCGAAGTACAAGCCCGAGTTGCAGGCCAAGGTCGCCGACTTCGCGAAGCGCCAGGTCGAGCTCGATACCAACCTGCGCTGTCAGGCACCGGGTGTGCCGCGCATCGGACCGCCGTCGAAGATCATTCAGAACGCGCGCGAAGTCGTGTTCCTCTATGACGATGTGAATGGCGCGTTCTTCCGGATCATTCCGACCGACGGACGGCCGCATCGCAAGGACGTGCCGGCCAGTTATCTTGGCGACGCGGTCGGTCGCATCGAAGGCGATACGCTGATTGTCGAGACGGTGGGGTTCAACGAAGACACGTGGCTCACCGACAACGGCGCGTTCCACACCAAGGACCTCAAGGTGACCGAACGCTTCCGGCGCGTCGGCGACACGATCGAGTGGCGCGCGACCGTCAACGATCCCTCGATTCTGTCAGAGCCGTGGCAACTGAAGCCGCAGGTGATGTGGATCACCGACATTGAGATCGAAGAGCCGGCGCGCTGCGAAGATCGCGACGTCGAGCACATCATCGACGGCTCGCATCACGACAATCCGAGGTAACGGAGGCGACGGTTGCTTCCGTCCCCTCCGTTCTCTCCTACGGGGCTACGCAAGACCAATTCGCGGCATCTTTCATGTTGCCCGTACCCTTGTATTTCGCGTACTGGGGATACGGACACACTGGACGCGAGAGACCCGTCTGTGGATTGAACGCGGTGATCTCCGCGGGGGGAGTGCTTTTCTCGCGCCACGCTTCGAGCGCGCCGATCGAGTCGAAGGTGTTCGGGCCCGCGCCCCCTCCGCAGTGCGCCATGCCCGGCACCATGAACAGCCGCGTGAAGTCGCCCTGGTTCTTGCCCATCTTCTGCAGCACGCTCTCGTAGTAGAGCACCGTGTTCTCGGGCGTGATCGTCGTGTCGCCCCAGCCGGCATAGAGCAGCAGCTTGCCGCCGTGCGCCTTGAACTTGCTCAGGTCGGGATCGGTCGCATCGACGAAGCCGGTCTTCGCATTGATGATCGGCATGTCGCGATCGAGATTGAAGTTCTTCCAGTCGTAGTCGGCGTTCTGGAAGCCCCAGATGCGAACCGTGTCGTAGCCGCCGCCGGGAAGGCCCGTGGGTGGCTGCAATGCGGGCAGCGGGTTGGTGATCTGCTGGCCCGAGAAGATCAGCTCGCCCTTGCTGTTCTTCACGCCGTTGTAGAACGTGTTGACGGTCTTCATCTCCGCGGGTGTCAGGCAGCTGTTGGTGTCCGCACCCGACGCCGTTGAGCACGCCAGCTTCGTGACGTCGAACGTGCATGCTCGCGGGTTGTTGACGAAGCCTTCCTTCTGCGGGTCACAAGCGTTCAGGATGGCTTTCGACACCAGCGCGGCTTTCGCTGCGGAAATCGCCTGGTCGGGATGTCGAGACAGCTCGATGCTGCGTGCCACGCCTGCGGTGTGCATCTGGATGTGACGATTGGCGAGAGCGCCGGCGATGATGCCGTCGAAGTCTTCAGGGAACCGCTGCGCCGCCATCACGCCCTGCCGTCCGCCCGTCGAGCAGCCCTTGTAGTACGAGAACTGGACCGGCTTGCTGTAGAACGCATCGACCAGCCGCTTGGACGTCACCACCATCTCGTGCATCGCGCGGTGAGAGAAGTCGACGATCTTCTCGGGATGACCGAGTGCGAACATGCCGTTCGGGCCGTCGGCCTCGCTGTGCCCGGTGTCGTTGCCCGCCGTCGCGTAACCACGGCGCAGCGCCACCTGCATGTCGTTGTAGCCCTGAATCGATCCGCCGAAGCCACCGTTGCCGACGGCGAGGAACTTGCCGTTCCAATCGGCGCTCGGCATCCACAGTTCGGCGTTGATGTTCGAATCACTGGATGGCTTGAGCACCAGCTTGACGCGGCAGTGCGCCGGGATCGGCTGCGCCGCTGCGCCTCGTCCGGCTCCTTGCGCAGCAGGCGCTGGTGCGGTGGCGCCGCCCCGACCTGGCTGCACGAACGGGCCCGCGGCGACTGACTCGGCGCTGACAATCGTGACGTTTGGAATTGCGACCGACTTGAGCGATTCACAGGTGGCCGCGCCGGCGTTCGAGGCCAGCAGCGCGGAGCCGATGACGGCGATGAATGCGGAGGTTTTGATCGTCATGGATCGATCTCCAGGGCGAGTCTCAAGACCCGCCTCTAGGGACTACGGATGATTGAAGCGGTGAACGCGGCCGAATGCATTGAATTCCGAGACGAACAGATCGCCATGCGCATTGAGCGCAACGCCATGCGGTGAGAGGACGAATCCTTCGCGCCACTGCGCCGGTGGCAGCTTGTTGGTGCCGACGCCCTGCTCGGTGTTCGCGCCGATACGCGTGACCACGGCGCCGGCCTTGTCGAGCACCGTCACGCGACCGCTCAGCTCACCGACGATCGCGTTGTCGCCGTCGATGACGATCGCCGCCGGCAACAGCAGGTCTTTCGCGACGACACCAAGGAATTGCCCGTCGAGCGACAGATGAACGACGCGGTTGTTGGCGCGATCGCAGGCGATGAGACGTGCCGGCGTGAAGCGCGTGTCGATGGCCAGCTTGTGCAGCGTGTTGAAGCTGTAAGGCGGGTTCTTGCCACCGAACGACGTGAGGTACTTGCCGGTCTTGTCGAACCGGTGAATGTAGTCGCTGGCGTAGCCGTCCGCGACGTAGATGTCGCCGTTCGGCGCGACGTCGAGTCCGGTCAGCAGCAGCGCCAACTGATTGCTTCGGGCGTTGCGCACCTTGTACTGATCGGGAATCGAGGCCGATCCGATCGTCATCACGATGTTGCCCTCGAGGGTCATCTTGACGATCGTCTGACCGCGCAGCGTGGCGCCGTAGATGAACTCGCCGCCAGCCTCCTTATGAATCACAAAGCCGTGGAAGTCGCTCGGTGCGCCGTTCACGTTACGCAGGAACTTGCCATCGGGTGCGAACACCTGTAGACCGGCCGCCGGGTCCTGCACGCTGACGTACACGTCACCCGCGGAACTGACCGCAACGTCGCCATGTTGATTGCCGAGCTGTGCCTTGCCCTCGGGCAGCTTCAGCCAGTTCGCGGCGACGGTGTAGTCGCCGGCCGCGGACGATGAGGTGATGAGAGCAATGACCGCAAGAAAAACAAAAGACGCCTGCCTCATGGTGGCGAGATTATCGCTCCATTCCCTTGTCGCGAATCACCGCTGAATTCGGCGCCGACATCAGGTAGGCGACGAATTCCCGCGCGACGCTGCTCTTGGCATTCGTGTTCACGCCGGCTGCCATGACGATGTAGGTCTGCACGGCCGACGGAAACACGCCGCCGAGCTGTGCGCCTTTGACCGGCAAGATCTCGCTGACCGGGAGCACGGCGAATTCCGCGGTGCCGTTGAGGATGTTGGCGTTCACCTGCTCGCCGTTCGCAGCCGGTTTGCTCTTGGCCTTGATGGCATCGGCGATTCCCATCTTCTCGACGGTCGCGAGGAACGCCACGCCGCTCGCGCCGGTGGTCACATAGGTGATGGATTTGGCACCGAGGAGTGTCTTGCGAAACGCTTCGCTCGTGCTGAGGTCGGGCTTCGGCGCTCCCGCACGGGTCATCAGGCCGAGACCTGTGCGCGCGATCTCCGTGCGTGACGCGGCCGCCAGCTTGCCCTTCGAGATCAGCTCGTCGATCATCGCCGGCGTCAGGATCGCGACGTCGAAGGGCTCGCCGCCTTCGATGCGTGTCTTTAGCACGCCCGCCAGATCGAACATCGTCGTCACCTTGTGCTTCGTCGCCCGCTCGAACTGCGGTCCGAGCACTTCAATGACGGCCTTGATGCCGACCGAGGACAGCACGCGGATTTCCTCTGCTCGCGCGGTGGTCGCCGCAAGCACGAACGCGAAGACCGCGATGGTCAATCGAATGGCAGTACGCATCGGTTCACCTTTCTACGCTTGAGGCGAGGACGATAGCACGCTCTGCGTCGACAGGAGTAGACTCCGGTCGCTCCTCTTCAGCGAGGGTGGCCGTCATGAAAACGTTCGCGCGAATGCTGCTTCCGGCCCTTGTTCTCGGTCTTCAGGTGACCGTCGATGCGCAGCGGACTGCCTCACTACCGGCGCCGCCGAAGACACCGCGGCTCTACGTCTTCGATTGCGGTGTCATCAACGTGAATCGGGCCGGTACCGAGCGCTACAAGGTGACGCCGGAGGAAGTGGGCGAGACGCGGTTTTCTGTGCCCTGTTTCCTGGTCGCGCATCCGAAGGGCACGTTGATGTGGGACCTCGGGATTCTGCCTGACGACACGGTGGAGGCACGCGCTCGGGGCGAACAGGGAAACCCGACGGCGACGTCTGCCGCGGTGACCACCGTGCCGCGAACGCTCACCAGTCAACTGGCCGACCTCGGCTATCGTCCGTCAGACATCACCTACTTTGCGTTCTCTCACGCACACGTGGATCACAACGCCAACGCGAACCTGTTCGTCGCATCGACGTGGCTGGCCCGGCCGGCCGAACGAGCCTTCATGTGGGAAGAGGGCAACACACGCGTCAACCGCACGTTCTTCGAGAACATCAAATCGAGTAAGTCGATCAGCCTCGATCGCGACGAGTACGACGTCTTCGGCGACGGCACCGTCGTGCTGAAGGCAGCGCCCGGTCATTCCCCCGGGCATCAGGTGCTGGTGTTGAATCTGCCGAAGACCGGTCGCGTGATGATCGCGGGCGATCTCTATCACTATCCGCAGGAGCGCACCTTGAAGCGGCCACCGCCTGACACCGAGTTCAACGTCCAGCAATCGGCGGCGTCACGCGTAATGATCGAGGAGTATTTGAAACGGACGAAGACCGAGATCTGGATCGAGCACGACTTCGTGCAGAACGCGAAGTTGAAGAAGTCGCCGCAGTTCTATGAGTAGAGGCGGGTCTTTAGACCCGCCTTCCGGCAGGTGAGTCTGAGGACTCGCCTCTACATGCCGGCTCCGAGCTTGCGGAGCAGCTCGATCATGTTGGGCCGGGCTTTGCGCGCGACCAGTGCGCCCAGCGGGGTCTGACCGCGCAGGTTACGGGCGTTGAGATTTGCGCCGTGTTCAGCCAGCGCTCGAACGACGGTCTCGTATCCCTGCGCCGACGCGATGTGCAACGCGGTTTCGCCGGACGGGTTCACGGCCTCGAGATCGCTGCCCAGGCTCAATGCGGCCATCACGGTCTCGAGTACGCGACTCTCGGGTTCGCCGATGCCGCCGTCGAGAATCGCGAGGCCGCGACGGTCGGTGCCACGCTTCTCATCCTGCGCCGGCGCGACCATGCCCATCCCTGCGGCTGCCATCAGCGGTGTAGCCCCATCCTTCATGGGCCGTTGCGTGTCCGCCTTCGCTGACGCGAGCGCGTGCATGATCTCGGGCTCGAGGAATTTTGCCGCGAGCGCATACGGCGTCGCGCCGATCAACGTCTTAGGCAGTTCGAAGTCCTGACTGTTGCGTCGGACCGGGGTGCCTTTCGTGATCGGGGTGTTCGGATCGGCGCCGTGCGCGAGCAGCGCCTTGACCAGCTCGACGTCGCTCTTGAGTATGGCGGCATGCAGCGCGGTGTAGCCGACGAGGTCGGCATTCGGGTTGGCGCCGTTGTCGAGCAGCGCCATCGCCGCCTGACGATGACCGCTGTGCGCGGCGACGATGAGCGCGCTGGCGCCGTCGGGGAGGGCGTCGTTCACATCGGCGCCGGCCGCAATCAGCAGTCGCACTGACTCGGCGTCACCGGACCGCGCCGCGAAGAGCAGCGCCGTCATGCCGCCACGCGGCACGGTGTAGTTCAACGTCTCGCGCCCGGCTCGCTGCGTGACTTCGCTCGTGACTGTCTGCGTGTACTCGCGCGAACGCGCGCGCACATCAGCCCGGCGCTCCAGCAAAGCCTGTACGACTTGCGGGTGTGATTGGGCCGCGGCCCACATCAGTGCGGTCTGGTCGTGCGCCGACTCTTTGGCGTTGACCATCGCCCCACGCGTGAGAAGGGCGCGCACGGCGTCGGCGTTGCCGGCGCGTGCGCAGGTCATCAACACGGTCTCTCCACTGAGAAGCGCCGCGTTCGGATTCGCATTGGCGCTGAGCAGTCGGCCGACGATGTCAGCGTTTCGATTCGTGCAGGCGAGAAAGAGCGGCGTCGCCCCTGTATCGTCGGCGACGTTGGCCCGTGCGCCGGCGCGGAGCAACGTATCAACGAGCGCGCTATCGTCGCGGTGCACTGCCCAGTGCAGGGCTGTTGCGCCGTCGCCCTGCGTGGCATTGACGTCAACACGCTCCGCCAGCAGCGCGCGGACGTGTTCGAGATTTTGCGCGCGAACCGCGTCGATCAGTCGCAGGTCGCCCGCGGCGGCGAGTCCGATGCTACACGTCGCCGCGACGAACGCGCTCAGGATGACGCGATTGAGCACGGCGTCAAATCCCCGACAGCGCGCGATCGTCGAGGCGGCCGGTGCTGTCGCCCATGCGATCGATGCGGACGCCGAGCTTGTCGAGCAGCGTCAGGTGCAGGTTGGCGAGCGGCGTCTCCTTCGGATACCGGAGATGACGACCGCCTTTCAATTGCACCGACCGTCCGCCCGCCAGCACGAGCGGGATACTGCGCGGATCGTGCGCGTTGCAGTCGCCCATGCCGGTCCCGTACATCATGACGACGTGATCGAGCAGCGAGCCGTCGCCGTCTGGCGTCGAGCGCAGCTTGTCGAGCAGATAGGCGAAGTGCGTCACGTGGTAGTGATTGATCTTCGTCACCTTCACGATCTTCTCCGGCTCCTGCTGATGATGCGTGATTGGGTGGTGGGCATCCGGCACGCCGATCTGCGGATAGGTGACACCGCTGAACTCGCGCCCGAGCATGAACGTGACCACTCGGGTCAGGTCGGTCTGATACGCGAGCACCTGTAGATCGCACATCAGCCGGACGTGATCGTCGTACGTGGCCGGCACGCCGGCCGGATGATCGACGCGCGGGAGTTCCTTGTCGCTCT
>Ga0310810_10005390_pt1 | contig 14290 bp, 12 predicted proteins | sample NCmetagenome_FD_207641 | JGI IMG/M metagenome (GOLD analysis project Ga0310810, IMG submission 207641) | Soil microbial communities from experimental microcosm in Duke University, North Carolina, United States - NC | ecosystem: Engineered > Artificial ecosystem > Soil microcosm > Unclassified ... | reverse complement strand
GTGCGTCATCGGCGATCCTTCGTGTACGGGCGCGCTTGACTTCACGTTGATCGGACCGCAGATGAGTTCCGGAACGCTGAGTTCGCCGACGTATACGGTTCAGCAGATTCGGGATCTGATTGGAGGGGATACGTTCTCTGTTGGCCTGGACCTGAACCAGGCGCCCGGGCACAACGATGGCGCGTACGATCTCCTCCGCTTCACCCTTTCGGTGAACGGAACGGTCGTTTTCAGCACAGCAGGAATGACGACCCTCACGCCGATTAATCCAGGCAACGGGTTCTCGGGCCCGGCGATCGAGGGATTCGACCTTTCCGGCTTCGCGCCGACCGACACGGTCGTGTTTACGACGACATTTGCGAGAGCGACTGCGGGTCGTGAACAGTACTTCCTGGCTGCCCCTGCGACAGGCTCAGCGGTGCCCGAACCGGCGTCGATGATTCTCCTGGGAACAGGCCTTGCCGGAGCTTATGCGGCGCGCCGACGGAAAGCTGCGCGATCGTAGCCAATGAGGCGGGGTCTGAAGGCAGCACCCCGCTTCGTTCTTCACTTTCCGGCACCCTCCGCAGCGACGGCGCTTCTCGCGGAGGCGATCCTCTTTCGCAGTGATTGAGTCAAGCCGCCCACCGGCAGCTGCGCCACGCTGTCGAGGGCTTCCTCGTACCACTTCACCCACGCGGCGCTCACCTGACGTTCGATCACCGCCGCCGCGGCGGCATCGGTCGCCTTTGGCGCCAATGCGGCACCTTGCTCACGTTCGAGCTTGAGGCGAGCGTCCGCTGCGCTGACCAGGAGATCGACGACCGACGCCGAATCCTGCTCGGTGGCTGACGCGAGTAGCCACGCAGAGGTCGCGACGGCGACGCCGACGTTCTTCATTTCGGCGCTGCTGACCTTGTCGAGGCGATCCTGATTCGTGTGGTAGTACCGATCCGTGAAGTGCCAGTTGAGAAGAGACGGAATACCGGCGGACGCGAACGCCGTATGATCGCTTCCGCCTTCGTAGGGATTTGTCCGCACCACCCAACCGACGTCACGGGCACGGCGCAGACACACCGCCAGGTGAAGATCGTTGAACAAGCTGCCCTTCAACGTTTCAGCTTTGACTTCACTCGCGCCCCATTCGGTGTGTGGATCCGACGGTCTCGACCATACCGCCGAAGGGTCCGCCTGCTTCTCGATGAGGAAGGTGCCGCCGGTCTGCTCGGTGTCCTCGCCGGTCATGTCCATCGCGAACATGTATTGAACGCCGCGCGCTTCGTCGGGGTGCGACCTGATCCACTGACGGCTTCCGCGAACCTCATCCACCCACATGAAGGTCAGCGTCCGTTCCGGCTGCGGAAGCGCGCCGGACTTGATGGCGGCCACAAGTGCACGTGCCAGTCCGTACAGCGTGCCGCAGCCGCTGCCGTCGTCATTCGCGCCAGGCTCCTGAACGTGAGCGACCATCACGATTCGCTCGTTCGGCCTGGTGCGACCGGTAATTTCCGCAATCAGTGTTCGGTTCGGCCCGTCGTAAAAAGAAGAGTCGATGGTCACACGCACCCTGACGGCGCTCTGCTTCAATCGCGTGCGCATACGGTCGGCGGCACGCCACGAAGCCTTGAACCCGAACGATTTCAGCGTAGCGTCGTAGGGCACGCTTCCCCACTGAAGCACGTCTTTCTGCTCGTTCGTCATCATCGCCGGATCGGCAGGCCGGATGTAGCGTGCGATTTCCGTCGACACGACTCCTGCAGCGCCGCGTCGCTTGATCGCCTCCTGCCAGAGCCGCCCAAGCGACGCGTCTCCAAGCACCACCGCTCCCTTGATCTCCTTTCCCGTGTAGTCGCTCGCGTTTCCAGCGCCCACATCGACGAGCGGCGCCACCAGCCCGCCGGGAGACGTCGAGAACGAATTGATGGCCAGCGACACGCGGTCGCGATCGCGCGACAGAAGCGTTTCCTGTTCTCCGTCGATTTGAAGCGTCCCGATGCGATGGTCCCATCCGCGACCGGCATTCGGGAACTCGTCAACGTGGACGCTGGCCGGCGCCGCACCTGTCGTCGCGGCGAAGCCAGCGGCCGCCAGACGATCACGAATGTGATCGATTGACGCGTTGAAGCCAGGGTTACCAGCAAGACGCCAATACTGGTCCATGAATGAGACGACTGAGAGCGCGTCGCGCTCGTCGAATTGGGCAGCGACCGCGCCGTACGCCTTTTCGGCGGTTGGGGGCAGCGGCTGCGACGCGGACTGCGCGGTTGGGTGGTTGAGCCCGGCGACCGTGAGGAGCGCCGTGGCCATCACCATCAGGACCGTCCGCTTCAACATGTCACGGTGTTGCCGACGCTGGTACGCCAGCCAGATCGAGTAACAACTCCACGCCCGAGGTCTCATGATCCGAGATGGATCCGCGGTTCGCAGGACAGGTGACCGCCGCCTGTGCCATCTTGACTGCGTCGTAATACTGAGGAGCGATTTCCGGGGCGACGTAGCCGACCTTCCCGCTGTCGCACGAAACCGCGATCGCATGGCGGAAGTAACGGTTGTCGGGCTCGACCGACAACGTCGCGGTAAAGGTTGGCGGCAGCTGACGGAGGCGTTCGATGTACGCCAACCCGCCTACGACCGGAATGCGCGCGGACAAGGCACGATCTCCTAGATTCTCGGAAGCGTGACCTCCGTCTGCTTGAGGTACTTGCCCTTCTTATCCGCGTACGAGATCTCGCACGGCTCGTCGCTCTGGAAGAACAGCACCTGCGCGATTCCCTCGTTCGCGTAGATTCGCGCTGGCAGCGGTGTGGTATTCGAGATTTCCAATGTGACCGTCCCTTCCCACTCGGGTTCGAACGGTGTCACGTTCACGATGATTCCACAGCGGGCGTAGGTCGACTTTCCCAGACACACCGTCAGCACGTCGCGCGGAATCCTGAAGTACTCGATCGTGCGTGCCAGGGCGAACGAGTTTGGCGGGACGATGCAGACATCGGTCTTGACGTCAACAAACGATCGAGGATCGAAGCACTTCGGATCGATCACCGTATTGTTGATGTTGGTGAAGATCTTGAACTCATCAGCCACTCGGATGTCATATCCGTATGAGGACAAGCCGAAGGAGACGACGCCGGCTCGAACCTGGCGATCCTCGAACGGTTCGATCATGCGGTGCTCGAGCGCCATCTTCTTGATCCAGCGATCTGACTTGATTGCCATTCAATTCCTTTCTTATTCGAGGGGCTTCGCCCCTCGAACTCCCCCACACGCTCTCTCGCGCGCCGCTTCCACGGCGCGCTCCGTTCGCGGGGCTCGCTCGCCGTGCTCGCTCGCACCGGGGCCACCAGCATCAGGTTTATGAGATACCCTCTAGCGTCCGTATCCCTCACCGACGAAACACCGCAAGCAGCAGGGTCAGGATGATACTCAGCAGGATGGACGTTGCGAGCGGAAAGTAGAACGTGCCATTGCCCCGGCGAATCACGATGTCACCCGGTAGCCGCCCGAACGGAATGCCCGCCATCATGAGCAGACCGATGCCGGCGATGATTAAGCCGGCAATGAGCAGGAGCTTACCCACGGCTACCGCGCGAACTCGATTCCCGGAAAAAAGTACGACAGTTCGAACGCGGCCGTCTCCGGCGCATCCGACCCGTGGGTGGCGTTGTTTTCGATCGACCGGCCGAATTCCTTCCGCAGCGTTCCGGCGTCCGCTTTGGCCGGGTCGGTCGCGCCCATCAGCGTTCGCCACTTCTTGATGGCATCTGGCGCGTCGAGTGCCAGAACCACCGCTGGGCCCGAAGACATGAATGTCGTCAAGCTCGAGAAAAAGGGGCGCTCCCGGTGGACCGCGTAAAAGCCTTCAGCGTCGCGTTTCGACAGATTGACCAGGCGCATGGCACGGATCTGGAATCCTTCGTCCTCGATGCGCTGGATGATCTTCCCTACCACACGCGCGCGCACCGCGTCTGGCTTGATGATGGCAAATGTCATTTCCATATCCGATGATTATAGGCACATAAGCCTGCGACTCGACCAGAGGCGTGCCGAGGGCCAATCATGACCGTCAAACCAACCACACCCCATCACGAATCCGAAGACCACATCGGCGCCGTCGAAGGAGACCGGCCGACGGACGTCCCCAATCAGGGAAATCGCAACGGTCCAGGCGTGGACGAGGAAGGGCTCCCGAACGATCCGGTTGCGACCTCGGAGGACGCGCTGGGAGCGACGCTCGATGAAACAGAAGGCGGCTGAAGTTTACCGAGTCGGTGGCGTCGTGGTCGGCGCTGCCCTCAAATACTTGTCGTACCAAGCGAGATAGCGTTCGAGCCGATCCTTCTTGTAGCTGGGAATCGTGATCCCATGGAACTGGTTTGGATAGATCACCAGCTCGCTCTCGACGCCGAGGCTGCGAAGCGCCTGGTACATCTGTTCTCCACCAAGCAACGGCACATTGAAGTCCTTCTCTCCTCCCATGAACAGCGTCGGCGTATGAATCCGGTCGGCATGGAAGAAGGGATATGACAACTTGATCCAAAGGTCTTGGTTCTTCCAGGGTGGCCCGAGCTCGTTCTCGTACTGAGTGATGTACATGTCCGTCCCGTACATCGAGATCTGATTCGAGCTTCCCGCTCCGCTGATCGCGGCCTTGAAACGGCCGTCGGACGCAATCGTGTAGTTGGTCAGAATCCCTCCGTAGCTCCAACCACCGATGCCAAGTCTGGACGAATCGACGTAGTCGAGGGTCTGGACATAGTCCATGGCCGCCAGCAGATCGACCACTTCCTTGTTGCCCCAGTCGGCAAAAATCGCCTTCTGATATGCGTTGCCGCGGCCATTGCTGCCGCGATAGTTCACGTTGACAACGACGTAGCCGTTGGCCGCGAACAGTTCGCGCTCGAAGCTCCAGGCGTTGGAGTCCTGGCCGTTCGGACCACCGTGAATTCTGAGCAGCGCCGGGTAGCGACGGCCGGGGAGAAAGGTGATCGGCTTGACGATCAATCCGTGCACCTCGGTGCCGTCCTTTGCCGTCGTCGAGAACTCTTCCGTGGTCGACAACTGCAGCTCCTTGAACCAGTCATCGTTCTGGTGCGACAGCTGCCGCAGCTTGCCGGCTTCGAGAGCGTAGATTTCCTGCACCTCTCTCGGCGTGGAAGCCATCACCGCAAGTCCAGCGTCTGGACCGGAAGAAAAGCTGTTGACGACGCGCTGGCCTGCGACCAACCTCTCGACCTTGCCGCCCGTGGCCGCGATCCTGCCGACATATTCGGACCGGTCGTCGACGACAGTCATGAGGAGTGAACCGTCGCTCGTCCAGAGCGGCGTCCGGATCGGGCGATCGAGCGCGTCGGTCAACACACGCGAAGGGCCACCCGCGGCAGGAATCACAGCGAGACGGTTCTGATCGTAGGCGGAGTACTTGAGCTCGTCGCCGAGGAGGTAGGCGATCGTGTGACCGTCAGGACTCCAGGAGACCCGGCCGCCCTCGTCGGCCGTCGTCGTAGTCAAGCGCCGCTCTTTCGCTCCGGCACGCGCCTCGATCACGAACAGGTCATGATTAGGCGCCTTGTCCACATCACCATCGCCGTGGCGGCGAATGAATGCAAGCTGTGTGGAGTCAGGCGACCACGCCGGCGATTCTTCATCGAAGCCGCCGGCGGTGAGAGCGACCGACTTCTTCGTCGCGATGTCGAACAGCTGAAGGTGAGACCGCTCGCCGCGGAGATAGCCGCTGATGTCAGCCTTGAAATAGTACCGATTGATGACGATCGGCTTTGGTGTTTTTGACTCGCCGTCCTTCTTGTCTTTGGCGCTCTCCTCATCGGCCACGCCGGGATCGGGATCTTCAACGACCAGCACGAATCTCTTGCTGTCCGGCGACCAGGCGTAGTCGGAAACGCCCCCTTTGATGTCGGTCAGCTTGATCGCTTCACCGCCGGCCCGATTGAGCAGCCAGATCTGCGCCTTTTTGGAACCCTGACGTGATGAGAGGAACGCGAGATACTTCCCGTCCGGGCTCCAGCGGGGCGACGACTCCCCCTCCGCAGACGAGGTGACCTGCACCTGTTGCTGACCGTCCCAGCTCACCATCCAGATGTCGGTGTCGTTCTTGTCGGTGTCCTTGATTGCTCGGGCAACCGTGTAGGCGACCCATTTGCCATCGGGCGAGCGCTGCGGATCGCGGACTTCCTTCAGGTTGAACAGGTCGTCAACATTGAGCGGGCGCCGCGCCTGCGCACTCGGCTGCCCGGCGATGACGAGCGAAAGAACCACGACAGTCAACACGCTCGTGATGGGTCGCATAGATTTGCGTCCTCGGAGTGCGAATCGACGGGCTGCTGTAAAGGCGAGCTAACGCAAGCTGTCCATGATTTCCGCCAGCACCTCCCGGCCGGGCCGCACGCGCTCGACCGGCAGAGTGGCCAGCGGTTCGTCGACGACGTTGAGGAGCTCCAGGAAATCCGGTTTGTCAGGCTCTATATAAAGGATGCCGGTCGCGAACTCGCCGCGGCGGGCGGTCTCGTGAATCGTCCGGACGGCGTTGAGTTTGTCGGTCGGATCGTAGTCCTCGGCCATCTTCTTCAGGTACAGCTTCGAACCATCGTGCATCTGCACCGCGGTGGTCGTCCCGGGATCGTACTCGACCGAGATGTCCTCGAAAAACGGCACGAAACTGACTTCACCGAGCGGCTCGTCGTGATCCTTCGCGTAGGCGTAGCTCTTGGTCGATCCTTCGTGATCGTTGAAGGTGACGCATGGGGACAGGACGTCGATGAGCGCGGTGCCGCTGTGGCTGAGCGAGGCCTTGAGGATAGACAGCAGCTGCTTCTTGTCACCGGAAAACGAGCGCGCGACAAAGGACGCGCCAAGCTCGATTGCCAAGGCGCAGGTGTCAATTGGAGTCAGGTCGTTGACGACGCCGGTCTTCAGTTTCGAGCCGACGTCGGCGGTGGGCGAAAACTGACCCTTCGTCAGACCGTAGCAGCCGTTGTCCTCGATGATGTAGATGATCGGCACATTCCGGCGCATGAGGTGCACGAACTGACCAATGCCGATGGCGCCGGTGTCGCCGTCCCCGCTGACGCCGATGGCGATCAGCTTCCGGTTCGCCAGTACCGCGCCGGTCCCGACCGACGGCATACGGCCATGAACGCTGTTGAAGCCGTGCGAGGTGCCGAGGAAGTAGGCCGGGCTCTTGCTGGAACAGCCGATGCCCGAGAGCTTGATGACCTCCTTCGGATCCACACCCATTTCGAAGAACGCATCGATGATGCGTTCGGAGATGGCATTGTGTCCGCATCCCGCACAGAGCGTCGTCTTGCCTCCGCGGTAGAGGGTGTGCTCGAGGCCAATGCGGTTGGTCTTCTTGCCGGGCGCCGGGATAGTCGTGTCCATGGTTCCTTGCGTGCAGAGCCAGCTAGTCGCTGCCGGCCAGCAGCGCCTCCGAGGCGCGTGTTGGCGTCTGGCGAACGATGCCTTCCTGCGCGAGAATCTCCTCGGTAATCGACCGGGCGTCGATGGGCAGCCCGTTGTAATGCAATACCTTCCGGAGCTTGGCTCCGCGCTCCGCGCTCAGGGCCAGCCGCATCAGGCTCAACATCTGCGCGTCGCGGTTCTGTTCGACGACGTAGATGCGCTGATGATGATCGATGAACGCCTCGAGTTCTTCCGTGAACGGATACGCGCGGAGGCGCATGTACGCCGTTGACGCGCCCACCTCTCGTGCGAGCTGATCCCGGCTCTCTTCGATCGCCCAATGGCTGCTGCCGTAGCCCACGATGGCGATGTCGGAATCGAGATCGCCCGTCAGGATCGGTTTCGGCACGTAGTCGCGAGCCGTATCAAACTTCCGCGCAAGCCGATCCATGTTGTTAACGTAATCGTCCGGACGTTCGCTGTACTGCCCCTTCTCGTTGTGCCCGGATCCGCGCGTGAAATATGCGGGACCGCCGGTGCCGGGGATCGTCCGGTACGGGATCCCGTCGCCGTCGACGTCACGATACCGTCCCCATTCGCCAAGCCGCTTCAGCGTTGGCTCATCGAGGAGCTTGCCGCGATCGAGCGGCGTGTCAGGATATGCAAACGTCGGCGACATCCACGTGTTCATTCCCAGATCGAGATCGCTCATCACGAACACGAGGGTCTGGAAGCGTTCGGCGAGATCGAACGCGGCCATCGCCATCGTGTAGCATTCCTCCGCCGACGCCGGGATCAACATCATCTGTTTGGTGTCACCATGCGACAGCGTAGCGACCTGGAGTATGTCTCCCTGCGCGGTGCGCGTCGGGAGGCCGGTCGAGGGGCCGACCCGCTGAATATCGAACACGACGCCGGGGAGCTCCGCGTAGTAGGCCAGGCCGGCAAACTCTCCCATGAGCGAGATGCCGGGGCCGGAGGTCGACGTCATCGCCCGGGCGCCGGCCCAGCCTGCACCGACGACCATACCGATCGCGGCAATCTCGTCCTCGGCCTGTACGATCGCAAAGGTTGCCTTCCCGGTCTCCTTGTCGATGCGATACTTCCTCATGTAGGAGATCAGCGTCTCCGGCAGTGACGAGGACGGCGTGATCGGATACCACGCGATGACGGTGACGCCGGCCAGCATGCAGCCCATCGCTGCAGCGGCGTTCCCTTCCACCAGGATCATCCCGGCCGTCTTGTGCATCCGCTCGATCAGATACGGATCCTGCTTGACCAGGTGCTGGCCCGCAAACGCGAAACCTGCCTCCAATGCGGCCAGGTTCAACTCGATTGCCTTGGTCTTCTTTCCGAGCTGACGGCGGAGGGCATGTTCCATTTCCGCGAGATCGATGTCGAGAAGCTTTGCCAACACTCCGTCGTAAATCATGTTCTTGACGAGGCGCCGCAGCTTGGCGTCGTGGCAAACCTCCGCGACGATCTTGTCGAAGGGCAGTGTGTAGAACACCAGGTCGTCGCGGAGCGCGCTCAGCTTCAGTGGCTCGTCGTACAAGACGGCCGCGCCAGGCTCGAGGGCGAGCACGTCTTCCCTGGCCGTTTCCACGTTCATCGCAACGAGAAAATCGATCTCTTTCTTGCGCGCGACGTAACCCTGATGGTTTGCGCGAATCGTGTACCACGTCGGCAGGCCCGCGATGTTGGACGGGAACAGGTTCTTACCGGAAACCGGAACGCCCATCTGGAAGATGGAGCGAAGCAGGACGAGGTTCGCCGTCTGGCTGCCCGAGCCGTTGACAGTGGCAACCTGGATACTGAGGTCGTTGATGATCCGGCGCGTAACCGGTTGCGCGGCCCCCGGTTGGACCGCGACGTCAGTCGGAGCCATTCAGGGATCCTTCCGCGGCAATGAATGATAGAGGACTAATAAACCCTTCAATTATAGCAAATAGGCGGACGAACCCGACCGAGCGCAGCGGTTTCACGCCTTGAGGGCGGCCTTCACGGCCGCGCCGAGGTCGGCCGGGCTCTTGACGACGTGCACACCGGCGTTGGACAAGGCGGCCATCTTTTCCGCCGCGGTGCCCTTGCCGCCCGAAATGATCGCCCCAGCGTGACCCATCCGGCGGCCCGGCGGAGCGGTCTGACCGGCGATGAAGCCCACGACCGGTTTCTTGAAGTTCGAGGCAATGAAGGCGGCCGCTTCCTGCTCGGCGTTGCCGCCGATTTCGCCGATCATCACGACCGCTTCCGTCGCCGGATCGGCGGCAAACAGCTTCAGCGCATCGATGAAGCTGGTGCCAATCAACGGATCACCGCCAATGCCGATACACGTGGTCTGCCCGAGGCCAAGCTTTGTGAGCTGATGGATCGCCTCGTACGTCAGCGTCCCACTCTTGGAGACGATACCGACACGGCCTTCCTTGCAGATGTGCCCGGGGATGATTCCGGCTTTCGCCTGGCCGGCCGTGATCAAGCCCGGACAGTTCGGCCCGATCAGACGCGTGGTGGATCCACGCACGACCGCGAGCGCCCGCATCATGTCAAGCGTCGGAATTCCTTCCGTGATGCAAACGGCGAGCGGCAATGCCGCGTCCACCGCTTCGAGAATGGCATCAGCCGCAAACGGTGGCGGAACGAAGATGACGGTCGCGTTCGCGCCGGTCTCACGAACCGCATCGGCAACCGTGTTGAAAACCGGCCACCCTTCATGGGTCGTCCCGCCTTTGCCCGGCGTGATCCCGCCGACCACCTGGGTGCCGTAGGCAGCCGCCTGCTTCGCGTGGAACGTGCCTTCCCGCCCGGTGATGCCCTGAACGAGAAGCTTGGTATTTCGATCGATGAGTACAGCCATGATTACGTCGCGACCGAGACAACGCGCTCGGCAGCCTCGGACATCGTGTCGGCAGTTGTAAAGTTGAGGCCGCTGTCGCGGAGCATCTGCTTGCCTTTCTCGACGTTCGTGCCTTCCATGCGGATGACGATCGGCACCGGAACGCCCAGGTCCTTGACCGCCGCAATGACGCCTTCCGCCAGCACGTCGCAGCGCAGGATGCCGCCGAAGATGTTGATCAGCACGGCCTTGACGTTCTTGTCCGACATCAGGATTCGAAAGGCGTTCTTGATCTGCTCGGCGTTCGCACCACCGCCAACATCGAGGAAGTTCGCCGGTTCCCCTCCCGCCAGCTTGATGATGTCCATCGTCGCCATTGCCAGTCCGGCGCCGTTGACCATGCAGCCAATGGTTCCATCGAGCTTGATGTAATTCAGCGAGAACTTCGACGCCTCCACTTCGAGCGGCTCTTCCTCGCTGACATCGCGCAGTTCCTTGATCTCGGCATGCCGGTACAGCGCATTGTCGTCGAAGTTCATCTTGGCATCGAGCGCCAGAAGCGAGCCGTCCTCGGTCACGATCAGCGGATTGATTTCGATAAGCGACGCGTCGGTACTCTTGAATGCGTCGTAGACCGCGGTCATGAGCTTGCCCGCCTGCGCCACCTGGGCTCCCTCCAGGCCGAGCGCGAAGGCCAGCTTCCGAAGCTGATAGCCGCTGAGGCCGATCCCGGGGTGGATGTATTCCTTGAAGATCCGTTCGGGTGTTTCCTCGGCAACCTTCTCGATTTCAACGCCGCCATCCGGGCTCACCATCAGCACCGGGCGTTCGGTCGACCGATCGATGACGATGCCGAGATACAGTTCCCGCTTGATCTTCAAGCCCTGCTCGACGAGCACACGCTGGACGATCTGGCCGGCAGGTCCGGTCTGGTGTGTGATCAGGCGCATGCCGATCATGTCAGCGGCGGCCCGGGTCGCTTCATCCGGCCCTTTGACGACCTTTACACCGCCGCCCTTGCCGCGCCCGCCGGCGTGAATCTGCGCCTTGACGACGACGGTGCCGCCACCGAGCTGCTTGGCGGCAATGCCGGCGTCGGCTGCGGCGAACACGACCTCGCCTTGCGGCACCGCAACGCCGTATCGTGCCAGGATCGCCTTCGCTTGATACTCGTGGATTTTCATGATCTAACTGGTGGCTCTCTGCGCGCGATTCCGCGCACGCGCAATCCTCTCATCATGTGCCGGTCCGGGCCTCTCGATCAAGAGCAGTAGACGCTGTTTCATAAGCCTGACGCGCTTGCCAAGTTGCGAGCGAACAGGGCGAGCGAGCCACGCGATTGGGGCGCGCCGACAAAGCGGCGCGCGAGGGCGCGTGTAGGGGAGTTCGAGGGGCGAAGCCCGTCGACTAACAGGAGAGCCATGATCGACGCGCATGCGACCGATGCCAGCCGCTTCTGTGGTTTGCGCCGTCATTCTGCGAGCAAGTACAATTGATCGGATATTGGAGCCTCGCTGATGTCGACCTTCCGGCGTGTGTTTTCCTCTTCGGTCGGAACCAAGCTGCTGATCGGATTGACTGGGCTGGCGCTCTTCGCGTATCTCATTCTTCATCTCATTGGCAACATTCTGATCTTCGCCGGCCCGGACACATTCAACGAGTACTCGCATTGGCTGATCTCGAACCCGCTGATTGTTCCAATTGAAATCGGCCTGCTCGCTATTTTCCTGTTGCACGTCTACAAGGCGTTCACCAACTATCTCGCGAACCGCGCGGCGCGGCCAATCGGTTACGAGCTGAAGAAGAACGCCGGCCACACGAGCCGGAAGAGCCTCGCGTCGTCGACGATGATTTGGTCCGGGCTGGTGATCGCATTCTTCGTCATCGTCCATGTCAAGCAGTTCAAGTACGGCGCGTGGTATGAGACGGTCGGCGCGAATCCGATTCGCGATCTGGCGAGAACGGAATTTGAAGTCTTCAGCCAGCCGGTCTGGGTCGCTTTCTATTTCGTCGCGACGCTTCTCGTGGGACTGCATCTGCGTCACGGGATCTCGAGCAGCTTCCAGTCGATTGGACTCGACCATCCGGTTTACACGCGCCGGCTGACAGTCTGGGGAATCGTGTTCGCCGTGATTATCGGCGGAGGACTCGCATGCATTCCGCTTTGGGTCTACTTGACGCGGTAATCGCTCCGGCGCGGCTCGACAGCCGGGTGCCAGGCGGCCCGATCGCCGAAAAATGGGATCGTTACAAGTTCGAGTCGAAGCTCGTGAACCCGGCGAACCGGCGCAAGTACACTGTCATCATCGTCGGCACCGGCCTCGCCGGCGCGTCGGCAGCGTCGTCGCTCGGTGAGCTCGGCTACAACGTCCTCAGTTTCTGCATCCAGGACAGCCCTCGCCGGGCACACAGCATCGCCGCTCAGGGCGGGATCAACGCCGCCAAGAATTATCAGAACGACGGTGACAGCATTCACCGGCTCTTCTACGACACCGTCAAGGGCGGCGATTATCGCTCGCGCGAAGCCAATGTTTATCGCCTCGCCCAGCTGAGCGTGAATATCATCGATCAGTGCGTCGCGCAGGGCGTGCCGTTCGCGCGTGAATACGGCGGGCTGCTCGACAACCGATCGTTTGGCGGCGCACAAGTGTCACGGACGTTCTATGCGCGCGGCCAGACAGGTCAGCAGCTGTTGCTCGGCGCCTATCAATCGATGATGCGGCAGGTGGAGAGAGGGACGGTCCAGTCTTTCGCCAACCGCGAAATGCTCGACGTCGTCACCGTCAACGGCCAGGCCCGCGGCGTCATCGTCCGGAACCTCATGACCGGTGCGATCGAACGCTATGCCGGCCATGCTGTTCTTCTATGCACCGGTGGATACGGGACCGCGTACTACCTCTCGACTAACGCCGTGAACTCGAACGTCACGGCGGCATGGCGAGCGCACAAACGCGGCGCGCTGTTTGCCAACCCGTGCTACACGCAGATCCATCCCACCTGCATCCCGGTATCTGGACACCACCAATCCAAGCTCACGCTGATGAGCGAGAGCCTGCGAAACGACGGACGCGTATGGGTGCCCAAGAGTCAGGGAGACACGCGGCGCCCCGAACAGATTCCCGAGGCAGAACGCGATTACTACCTCGAGCGACGTTATCCGAGCTTCGGTAATCTCGTTCCCCGGGATGTCGCGTCGCGAAATGCCAAGTCGGTGTGCGACGAGGGACGAGGGGTCGGAGACAGCGGCCTCGCGGTCTACCTGGACTTCGCCGACGCGATTCAGCGCCTCGGCGTCGAGGTGATACGAAGCCGCTACGGCAACTTGTTCGACATGTACACCAAGATCACCGACGAGGATCCGTATAAGGTGCCGATGCGGATCTATCCGGCGATTCACTACACGATGGGCGGCCTGTGGGTTGACTACAACCTGATGAGCACGATTCCTGGTCTCCACGTGCTCGGGGAAGCCAATTTTTCCGATCACGGCGCAAACCGTCTCGGAGCGAGCGCGCTGATGCAAGGGTTGGCCGACGGCTATTTCGTGATTCCGTACACGTTGGCCAACTATCTTGGCGGCACGCCACTTCCGCCGGTCACCATCGAGCACCCGGCGTTCAACGAGGCCGAAGCGTCGGTTCGAGCCCACATCGACCGCCTGCTATCGGTCAAGGGCTCAAAGACTCCGCGACAGCTGCATCGGGAACTGGGCGCCGTGCTCTGGGATGACGTCGGGATGGCAAGAAATGAAGCCGGTCTCCGGAAAGCGCTGGCCCGCATCCCGCAGCTTCGCGACGAGTTCTGGCACAACGTGTCGGTGCCGGGTCCCCACAGCACGCTGAACAAGAACCTGGAGTATGCCGGCCGCGTCGCGGACTACCTGGAATTCGCCGAGCTGCTGACGATTGACGCGCTGCATCGAACCGAATCGTGCGGCGGCCATTTCCGCGAGGAGAGCCAGACGCCGGACGGAGAAGCGCGTCGCGACGACGAGCATTTCTCGTACGTCGCCGCGTGGGAGTTCCACGGCGTCGGCAAGCCGCCGACGTTGCACAAAGAGCC
>Ga0310810_10005388_pt1 | contig 14293 bp, 11 predicted proteins | sample NCmetagenome_FD_207641 | JGI IMG/M metagenome (GOLD analysis project Ga0310810, IMG submission 207641) | Soil microbial communities from experimental microcosm in Duke University, North Carolina, United States - NC | ecosystem: Engineered > Artificial ecosystem > Soil microcosm > Unclassified ... | reverse complement strand
TGCTGTATTATGGCGAGCGCTGATCCGCGGATTGGTGCGCGGCGGCCATTTTGTCGTGTTTTTCGAACGCGATGTTCCCTGGTACGCGCAGCACCGCGATCTGACCGAGATCGAGGGCGGGCGGCTGGTACTCTATGGCGCATGGGACGCAGTGCGCCCCGATGCCCGCCGCGAGCTGGCTGACGCCGACGCGGCGATGGTCACGTCATACTGCCCCGATGGGATCGAAGCGACCGAGCTCGTGCTGGACGCGCCGGGGCTGCACGTTTTCTATGATCTCGACACGCCGGTGACCTTGGCGCGGCTCGCTGCCGGCGAGCCGCTCGAAGCCATCGGCCCGCGCGGGCTCGCCCCGTTCGATTTCGTACTGAGCTACACCGGCGGCGGCGCGCTGACCGCGCTGACCGAACGGCTCGGCGCAAGGCGCGTCGCGCCGCTTTACGGCAGTGTCGATCCCGAACGCTATCAGCCGGCGGTACCGGCATCCGAGCCGCGCGCCGCCCTGTCCTATCTCGGTACCTATGCCGCCGACCGGCAAGACGCGGTCGATGCGCTGTTTCTCGAACCGGCGCGTCAGCGATCGGATTTGCGCTTTGTTATCGGGGGGGCGCAATACCCGCAGGATTTTGCCTGGACCAGCAACATCTTCTTTTGGCGGCATGTCGCGCCGGGCGATCACCCCCGCTTCTATGCCGCAGCGCGCGCAACCCTCAACGTCACCCGCCGCGCCATGGCGGCGAGCGGCTGGTGCCCGTCGGGGCGGCTGTTCGAGGCAGCGGCATGCGCGGCGCCGGTCGTCAGCGACTTATGGGACGGACTCGACGAATTCTTCGTGCCCGAGCGCGAAATCCTGATCGTACGCACGACCGAGGACGTTCTGGCGGCGCTCGACCTGAGCGATGTTGAGATCGACCGGATCGGCGAGGCGGCGCGCGCCCGAGTGCTCGCCGATCACACCGCCGACCGCCGTGCCGACGAGCTCGTCGGGCTGCTGTCAAATCAGGCCGGCACAACGCCGAACCGGCATCCCGCCGCGCCTATGGAGGCTTGAGGCATGTGGGGCATTATTCCCGCCGCCGGCAACGGCACGCGCATCCAGCCGCTGGCCTTTTCGAAGGAACTGTTGCCGGTCGGCAGCCGCCAGCATGACGGCACCGAGCGGCCGCGCGCCGTCAGCGAATACCTGATCGAGCGCATGGTGCAGGGCGGCGCTGACAAGATTTGCTTTGTGATCTCGCGCTGGAAATTCGACATCCTGCAATATTTCGGCGGCGAGATCGGGCAGGCCGCCATCGTCTATGCCGTGCAGCCCGAGGCCAAGGGACTGTGCGATGCGATCTTCCGCGCCGTGCCCTTTGTCGATCCCGCCGAACCTGTGCTTGTCGGATTGCCGGACACGATCTGGCTGCCGGTAGATGCCTTTTCGCGCCTGCCGTCCGACAAGCTGGGGTTCCTCACCTTCCCCGTGGCGCGTCCGGAATTGTTCGATGCGGTCGTCAGCGACGATGCCGGTCGGGTGCGCGAAATTCAGGTAAAGCGTGAGGGTGCCGAGTCGAACTGGATCTGGGGCGCCTTCGGCATGCCCGGCGCCGTGTTGCACGAGCTTTATCGTTTGTGGCGGCGGCGGCGCGAGCGCGACGAATATATCGGTACGCTGGTCAACGCGTATCTCGCGACCGGCGGTGAAGCCGTCGCCGTGCCCGCTGGAACCGATTATGTCGATGTCGGGACGCTGGGCGGCTATCGCGAGGCAATGCGTCTTCTTGCCGATGCGGCGCCTCTGACCAGCGCGAGCCGCATCGCGCCGTTCCCGATCGCTCCCCGTCCTGTTGCCGCGAGACGCCGCTGATGCCGAAGCTCTCCACCGACGAGATCCGCGACCGGGTGGCGGCGCTCGGCCCGTGGTTCCACAACCTGGACCTGAACGGGGTGAAAACCGCCCCCGATCATTTTCTCGGCGACTATCCCGCGGTGAAGTGGCGGCATTTCGCGGATGCGATCCCAGCCGACCTCTCCGGCAAGAGCGTCCTCGATATCGGCTGCAACGCCGGGTTCTATTCGCTGGAAATGAAGCGGCGCGGCGCGGCGCGCGTGCTGGCGATCGATTACGACGAGGGCTATCTCCGGCAGGCGCGCTTCGCGGCTGAGGTGAGCGGCCTCGATATCGAATTCGCGCAGCTCTCGGTCTATGACGTCGGCGCACTCGGCGAGCGCTTCGACCTCGTGCTGTTCCTCGGGGTCCTTTACCATTTGCGACACCCGCTCTTGGCGCTCGATCTCATCCGCGAGCATGTCGTCGGGGATTTCTTCGTCTGTCAGTCGATGCAACGCGGCGACCCCCGCGAAGAGCGGCTCGACCAGGATTACCCGTTCAGCGAGACGGCGATTTTCGAGCGGCCGGGCTACCCGCATCTGTCATTCATCGAACACCGCTATTCCGGCGACGACACCAATTGGTGGGTGCCGAACCGCGCCTGCATGACGGCGATGCTGCGCAGCGCCGGCTTTGTCATCGAGGGCAACCCGGAAGAAGAGGTCTATCTCTGCCGACCGGGGCCGCGGCCGAGCGCTTATGGCGCGGTCTATCCGGCGCGGTCGCCGCCGCGCCGCATCAAGCCGGTTGGGGAGGTCGCGGCATGATCGAAGCCGCCATGATCTGGAACGAGCCCAACAACAAATCGCATTGGGATCCCGAGCTCGACCCGGACTGGTCGCGTTTTGCCCGAATGGGGCGCATCGCTGGCGAGGCGATCGGGGCCGAGGCGCCAGGCCTCGCCCGCGTGCTTGGCGGAATGTCGCCGATCGATCCGAATTTCGTGTCGAACATGATTGGGCAAGGCCTCTTCGACCAGCTCGATGCGGTCGCGGTGCACGGCTTTCCGCTCGACTGGAATCTATGGCCGATCGATGGATGGCCGCAGAAGCTCGACGAGATCGCCGCCGTCACCGATCTGCCGATCTGGGTCTCCGAGGTCGGCGCGTCCAGCTTTGGCGCCGAGGAAGTGCAGGAATTCGGTCTTCACCGCACCGCCGAATTGCTCATCGGCCGCGCGCCGCGCATCCATTGGTATAGCCTGTTCGATCTACCACAGGCCTGGCCGGCGACGACCCGCCACAAGGAGGCGGAGGGCTCCTCTTACTACCGGCACTTCTACATGGGCCTGGTGAAGGAAGACGGCACGCCGAAACGGGCGGCGCGTTGTTTCGCCGATTACACGCCGGCGCTCGGCATTTGCCAATGGTTCCATTTCGAGGACCACCGGCTCGATGATGCGGTGACGTGGCTGAAGCGGCTCGGCGTCACTCAACTGCGCACCGGCCTCTCCTGGGCCGACAGCTTCCGGCCCGATGCCGACCGATGGTTCGACCGCATGATGCGCGCGCTCGAACCCTTCGAGGTGACGGTGACGTTCTGCTTTACCCCGGAGCATCGTGGGCTGGCCCCGCATCACACGAGCCCACCCTTGGTGGATGAGGAATTCGCCGAGTTCTGCGCCCGGATGCTGCGCCGCTACTGGCGCGCCGGGGCCGGCTTCGCGCCAAGTCCGGCGCGGCTCGGCACCGCCGCGGAGGCATGAGCCCAGGCGAGCGCATCCTGGCGATGCTCGCAGCGCGGCAGCGCGTGACCGAGCGGGTCCTCATTGTTGCAGCGCATCCCGATGACGAGACAATCGGCCTCGGCGCGCAGCTTTGCCGGTTCGACGACGCGCTGCTCGTTCATGTGACGGACGGCGCGCCGCGAGACGGGCGCGATGCCGCCGCCTATGGGTTTGCCGCGCTGGCTGATTATGCCGCCGCCCGCCGCCGCGAGCTCGCCGCCGCGTTGGAGGCGGGCGGCGCGGCGCATCTGCGCACCTTCTGCCTCGGCATCGTCGATCAGGAGGCGATGCAGCATCTCGTATATCTGCCTCGCCGCGTGCGCGAGCTTCTCAAACAAGAAAACCCGCGCCTGGTGATCACACATGCCTATGAAGGTGGCCATCCCGATCACGACGCCGCCGCGTTTGCGGTGCACGCCGCCTGCCGATTGATCCCAGAGCCGCCGGCCATCCTCGAAATGGCGCTTTACCACCGGCGCGACGGCCAGCTCGTCTCCGGCGAGTTCCTTCCCTCCCCCGCACAGGATCGAGGCGCGGCGATCGTGTTGAGTGAGGACGAGCTGCAGCGGAAGCAAGGGATGATCGACTGCTTTACGACGCAGCGCTGGCTGCTGGTGCAGCTCGATACCGGCGTCGAGCGGCTGCGCATCGCGCCGGATTACGATTTCCGCGCGCCGCCACATCCCGGCGAATTGCATTACGAGACGCTGGGCTGGGGCATGACCGGCGTCGATTGGCGCCGCTGCGCGGCCGCGGCACTGGCCGAACTCGGACTGGAATAACGGCAATGCCGCTGACGGTGCTCAATATCGGCTATGCGCTGGCGCCGGTCGGGCCGGATGCGACGGGCGGCGCGGAGCAGGTGCTGTCGGCGCTCGATCATGCCGTCGTCGCGGCCGGGTACCGCTCGATTGTCGTCGCGCCAGATGGGTCGCAGACCGCCGGCACCCTGGTCACGACCGCGTCGCTGCCGGCGCCGATCACCGAGGAGGCGCGGCACTTCATGCAGCGGCGGCAGCGCGAGGCGATCGCCGAGGCGCTGGCCCGCTGGCCAAGCGATGTGGTCCACGCGCACGGGCTCGACTTCGCCGAGCACCTGCCGGAAGCCGGCATTCCGACCCTGGTCACGCTGCATTTGCCGGCCGAGTTCTATCCGGCCGGCGCGATATCTGCGGCCCGGCCGCGCACCTGGTTCAACTGTGTCTCGGCGGCGCAGCAACGAACCTTCCCGCGGCTGTCGACCATGCTGCCGCCCATCCCGGGGGGCGTGCCGGTCGAGCGGCTGCAAGCGCGCCATGCCAAGCGGAATTTCGTGTTGGCTCTGGGCCGGATCTGCCCGGAAAAAGGCTTTCACCTGGCGCTCGACGCCGCCGATCTCGCCGGTGTGCCGCTGCTGATTGGGGGCCAAGTGTTTCCGTACCCGTCCCACCAGGCATATTTCGACGAACAGATCCGGCCGCGGCTCGGCCACGCGGCCCGGTTTCTCGGGCCGGTCGGCTTCGACCGCAAGCGGCGGCTCCTCAGCGCGGCGCGCTGCCTTCTCGTGCCGAGCCTCGTCGCCGAGACCGGCTCGCTCGTTGCCATGGAGGCGCTCGCCTGCGGCACCCCGGTCATCGCGTTTCCGGCGGGCGCGCTCGCCGAAATTGTCGAGCCCGGCGTCACCGGGTTTCTCGTCAAGGACACGCAGGAGATGGCCGAGGCGATCGCCGCCGCCGGCATGATCGATCCCGAGCGGTGCCGTGAAGCGGCGCGCGCCCGCTTCTCGCTCGATCGCATGCTCGAGCGGTATCTCGCGGCCTACGAGCGGCTCGCGGCAAGGGTGGCGGCAAGGGTCTGAGCCGTCGCAACGGGGTTGCGCGCTGGCATCAGGCACTCCGCTTTGGGATCATGCGCTCGGAAATTGGCGACCGCGCGGTCGCGGTCGGCGACGGCGTAGCAATAGACGCAGCCATGCGGGCAAGTGTCGTAGGCGCCGATGTCGCGCGACAGGGCGCAACGGCAGCCCGAGCGATTGCCGCTCTCCCGCGCCGTAATCGGCCGCTCGGCTACATCCGAGAGCCGCTGGGCGTCGATGCAACGGGCCTCCTCGAGCCCCGGAACCAGCAATTCCGGCTGGCTGCACAGGGCCGGAGCCATACCGTGATCGGTGGCAATCGCGGCGAGGCGGCTCAACAGCTCCTGCTTTTCTTCGGGCAGTGGATCATGCCAGGCAAAACCGTGCCGCCGGGCGGCACGGTCGAGGTTGCGGCGGGTCTTTTTGTAGGGGGTCACGACCGACAGCACCACCTCGTCGACGGCGCCGGCGAGGCCCCGCGCCAGCCGGGCGAAACCATTGCAATGCGTCTCGAGATCCATACCGGCCGCGAACACGACCGGGTCGTAGCGCCAGACGGCGGCACGGCGGCCGAAACGGTCGCGCAATTCGCGTAATTGGGCCACGCCGTCCTCAACTCCGATGACCGAGCTTTCGAGCACCCGCGGATAACCGGTCAGCGTGAACTGCACGATGAAGAGCGCAACCCGGCGGATCGCGTCGAGGTGGGGCAGCAGCGGCCGCATATTGCGCGTCCAGAACACAAAGCCGTCGACCGCCTCGGGGGTCAGCCGAACCTCGTAGTCGCTGCCGCCATAGGGATTGGCGACGCGGCAGTACCCGGCCGCGAGCCGGCGCATGAACCAGTCAGCGTAGAACGCCGGAATATCGGTGCGATAGCTGGCCGAGACGATCACGCGTCAGACGCCCTCGCGTTGCGGATGAGAGGCCGGCCGCAGGTTGCAGCCACGCCGCCCGCCACACATATATATCCTGCGTCGCAGCCCCCATAGAATTCGGGGCTGCCGTCACTTCCAGGGGACCGGGACGGTGCTTTCCGGGCCGACCGGTTCTGCTTTTGACAAGAGGTGTCCATGAGCAAGGTTATTGGTATCGATCTCGGGACCACGAATTCGTGCGTCGCCGTGATGGAGGGAACGACCGCAAAGGTCATCGAAAACGCCGAGGGAGCCCGCACGACGCCCTCGATGGTCGCATTTACCGAATCCGGCGAGCGCCTGGTGGGACAGGCGGCGAAGCGCCAGGCGGTCACCAACCCCGAAAATACATTCTTCGCCATCAAGCGGCTGATCGGGCGCCGCATGGACGACCCGATGGTCAAGCGGGACATGGACCTCGTCCCGTACAAGATCGTCCCGGGCGACAATGGCGATGCCTGGGTCGAGAGCCGCGGCAAAAAATACGCGCCCTCGCAGATCAGCGCCTTCATCCTGCAAAAGATGAAGGAGACGGCCGAGGCCTATCTCGGCGAGCCGGTCACACAGGCGGTCATCACCGTCCCGGCCTATTTCAATGACAGCCAGCGGCAGGCGACGAAGGACGCCGGCCGCATCGCCGGGCTTGAAGTGCTGCGCATCATCAACGAGCCCACCGCAGCAGCGCTCGCCTATGGCATGGAGAAGAAGGGCAGCGGCACCATCGCGGTCTACGACCTCGGCGGCGGCACCTTCGATATCTCGGTGCTCGAAATCGGCGACGGTGTTTTCGAGGTCAAATCGACCAACGGCGACACGTTTCTCGGCGGCGAAGATTTCGACAAAAAGATCATCGACTACCTAGCCGACGAGTTCAAAAAGGAGCAGGGCATCGACCTGCGCAACGACAAGCTCGCCTTGCAGCGCCTGAAAGAGGCTGCGGAAAAAGCCAAGATCGAGCTGTCCTCCTCGGTTCAGACCGACGTCAATCTGCCGTTTATCACGGCCGATCAGAATGGGCCGAAGCACCTCAACATCAAGCTGTCGCGCGCCAAGCTCGAGCAATTGGTTGACGATCTAATCCAGAAGACGGTCGAGCCCTGCCGCAACGCGCTGAAGGATGCCGGCGTCAAGGCGTCGGAAATCGACGAGGTGATCCTGGTCGGCGGCATGACCCGGATGCCCAAGGTCTTCGAGACCGTGAAGCAGTTCTTCGGGCGCGAGCCGCATCGCGGCGTCAACCCGGACGAGGTGGTCGCGATCGGCGCGGCGATCCAGGCCGGTGTCTTGAAGGGCGAGGTCAAGGACGTCCTGCTGCTCGACGTGACGCCGCTGTCGCTCGGCATCGAGACCCTGGGCGGCGTGTTCACGCGGCTGATCGACCGCAACACGACGATCCCGACCAAGAAGAGCCAGACCTTCTCAACCGCCGAGGACAATCAGACCGCGGTGACCATCCGCGTCTTCCAAGGCGAGCGCGAGATGGCGGCGGACAACAAATTGCTCGGCCAGTTCGATCTCGTCGGCATCCCGTCGGCGCCGCGCGGCATGCCGCAGATCGAGGTCACCTTCGACATCGATGCGAACGGCATCGTGCAGGTCTCGGCGAAGGACAAGGCGACCGGCAAGGAGCAGCAGATCCGCATCCAGGCCTCGGGCGGCTTGTCGGAAGGCGACATCGACAAGATGGTCAAGGATGCCGAGGCGCATGCCGCCGAGGACAAGAAGCGGCGCGAGCTGGTGGAGGCCAAAAACCAGGCCGACGCGCTCGTCCATACGACCGAGCGCACGCTGCAGGAAGCCGGCGACAAGGTTCCGGAAAGCGAGCGAGCGCCCGTGCAGAGCGCGATCCAGGCGCTGAAGGACGCGATCGGCACCGACGATGTCGAGCAGATCAAGTCGAAGACCGAAGCCTTGGCTCAGGTCGCGATGAAGCTCGGCGAGGCGATGTACAAGACGCAGCAAACCGGCGGCGGCGAATCCGGCCCCGGCGGGCCGCAGGGTGGTGCCGGGCCTGGTGGTGGCGGCGCGGCCGGCGGACCCGGCAGCGACAAGGTCGTTGACGCCGATTTCGAGGAAGTCGACGATCAGAAGAAGCGCGGCTCAGCCTGAGCTGACGGTTCGATATAGCAAATCCCCCGGGTCTACCCAGTCCCGGGGGATCTTTCGATGAGCTGAGACCGGGCGTCTGTCACAGAATGGCAAAGCAGGACTTTTACGACATTCTCGGGGTGTCGCGTTCGGCGAATGCCGACGAGTTGAAGCGGGCCTACCGCAAGCTCGCGATGCAGTATCACCCCGATCGCAATCCCGGCGACAAATCGGCCGAGCAGAAATTCAAGGACATCAACGAGGCGTATGACATCCTGAAGGATGATCAGAAGCGCGCCGCCTACGACCGCTACGGTCATGCCGCCTTTGAGAACGGCAGCCGCGGCCCGGGCGATTTCGGCTTCGGCGGCGGGTTCTCGGGCGGCTTTGCCGACATCTTCGAGGAGATGTTTGGCGCGATGGGCGGCGGCCGCCGCACGCAAGCAGGCCCCTCCCGCGGCAGCGATCTGCGCTACAACCTCGAAGTCTCGCTGGAAGAGGCATTTCGCGGCAAACAGACGACGATCCGGGTCGCGACCTTTGTCCATTGCGAGAGCTGCAAAGGAAGCGGCGCCGAGCCCGGCACCCGCCCATCGAGTTGCCGCACCTGTCACGGCCACGGCCGCGTCCGCCGGCAGCAGGGCTTTTTCACACTGGAGCAGACCTGCCCGACCTGTCAGGGCTCGGGGCAGACGATCGACAAGCCGTGCAAATCCTGCGGCGGGCAGGGCCGGGTGCGGCGCGAGAAAACCTTATCGGTCAACATCCCGCCGGGGGTCGAGGACGGGACGCGCATCCGCCTCGCCGGCGAAGGTGAAGCCGGGCCGCACGGCGCCGCCCAGGGCGATCTCTACATCTTCGTCAGCATCGCGCCGCATCAGCTCTTTCAGCGCGACGGCGCCAATATCTTTTGCCGGGTGCCGATCCCGATTACGACGGCCGCGCTCGGCGGCACGATCGAAGTGCCGACCGTCGAAGGCAGCCGCACCCGCGTCACCGTGCCGCCGGGCACGCAATCGGGCCACCAGTTCCGATTGCGCGGCAAAGGCATGAGCGTGCTGCGATCGAATTTGCGCGGCGACATGTACATCCACGCTGTTGTCGAGACGCCGCAGAACCTGACGAAACGCCAGCAGGAATTGCTGCGCGAATTCGAAAAGGCCGGCGAGAACCGCAAGACCAATCCCGAGAGCGAGGGCTTCTTCGCCCGGGTCAAGGAATTCTTCGAAGACCTGCGCGAATAGCCCGCGCTACTCCGCGGCGACGACGCGCTCGCGGCGCGAGGCCGCGGGCGGCGCCGGCAGGCCGCGGTTGCCCTTGGCCAGCACAGCACCGAGCGCCGCGCGGATCTCGTCGAGCTTCACCGGATGCTCAATCTTATGACCAAACAGGTTCTTGACGTAAAAGACGTCGACAACTTTCTCGCCATAGGTCGAAATTTTCGCGCTCGACACCTGCAGATTGAGGCGGGTCAGTTCGCGCGTCACCTCATAGAGGAGACCCGGCCGATCACGGCCGTTCACCTCGATGACGGTGTGAGACCGGCTCGCATTATTGTCGATCAGGACGCGCGGAGGCACGGTGAAGACGCGCGTGCGGCTCGGGAAAGCGGGCGGGCGCTCCAATTCGATGTGCGGCTTCAGATCGCCGGTCAGCACATTCTCGAAGGTGAAAGCGAGCTTCGCGAGCTTGTCCGGCCGGTCGAACGGCCCACCCTCCTGGTCCTGCACCCAGAGCGTATCGAGCGCCATGCCGTTCGACATTGTCATGATCTTGGCGTCGACGATGTTGGCGCCCGACACCGCGAGCGCGCCGGCGATGCGCGAGAACAGGCCGGGGTGGTCGGCGGTGTAGAGCGTGAGCTCGGTGACGGCGCGCGCCGCATCGATTTGCTTCTCGACGGTGAGAGGCGAGCCGCTTGCATCCGCCTCGCGCATCAGCCGGGCGTGGCGGGCATGCGTCTCGGCATCCAGCGACAGCCAATAGAACGGATAGCCACGGCTCGTGAAGGTGGCGAAATCCGAGTCGGTGAAATCGGGCAAAAGCTCGCGCGCCGCAGCCTGCGCCGCGGCAATGCGCGCGTCGCGCGCCTCGACCGTGAGTCCGCCGGAAATGACATCGAGCGCGCTGTAATAGACCTCGCGCAATAACGCCGCTTTCCAGCCATTCCATACTTTGGGTCCGACAGCGCGGATATCGGCAGCGGTCAACACCAACAGCAGTTTGAGCCGCTCGGGCGATTGCACCCGCTCGACAAAACTCTGGATCGTCTGCGGGTCGCTGATGTCGAGCTTGAAAGCGGTGCTGCTCATCAGCAGGTGCCAGCGCACGAGCCAAGCGACGGTCTCGGTCTCTTCTGCGGTTAGCCCGAGCCGCGGACCGAGCTTGTAGGCGACCTGCTCGCCAATAACCGAGTGATCACCGCCGCGCCCTTTGGCGATATCGTGCAGCAATGTCGCGAGGTAGAGCGCGCGGCGCGATTGGATCGTCGGCATGATCTGGGTCGCGACCGGCAATTCCTCTTTCAGCTGGCCGGTCTCGATCTTGTGCAGGATGCCGATCGCGAACAGCGTGTGCTCGTCGACGGTATAGACATGGTACATGTCGTATTGCATCTGCGCGACGACGCGGCCGAAATCCGGGATAAAGCGTCCGAACACGCCGGCTTCGTTCATGCGTCGCAACGCAGTTTCCGGATCCTTCCTTGAGGCCAGGATTTCGAGGAAGAGGCGATTGGCCTCGGGGTCTTCGCGCAGCTTTCCGTCTACGAGGCGCAGTGATTGCGTGACGGCGCGGAGCGCCCGCGGATGAATGTCGAGATCGTGCTGCTGCGCGACATGGAACAAGCGCAAGAGTCCGACCGGATCGGTCTTGAAGAAATCTTCGGACGGGATTGTCAGCCGCCCGCCATCGATGACAAAGCCGTCGAGCGCGCGCCGCCGGCTCCCCCAGCGCAGCCAGGAAAGACGCTGGTGTCCGGTCTGATCGATCTGCAAGAGCGCGCAGAAGATGCGGGTCAGATCGCCGACATCTTTCGCGATCAGGAAATAGTGCTTCATAAAGCGTTCGACACCGCGCGTGCCGGCATGATCGGTGTAGCCCATGCGAGCGCCGATCTCGGTCTGCAGGTCGAAGGTCAGCCGCTCTTCGGCGCGGCCGGCGAGGTAGTGCAGATGACAGCGCACCGTCCACAAAAAGGTCTGGGCGCGCTCGAACCGCGCCGATTCCTCGGCCGACAGCACGCCGAGATCGACGAGCTTTGCGACATCCTCGATGCGGTAAATGTATTTGGCGATCCAGTAGAGGGTGTGCAGATCCCGGAGCCCGCCCTTGCCTTCCTTGACGTTGGGCTCGAGCTGATACCGGCTGTCGCCGACCCGCTGGTGCCGGGCATCGCGCTCGGCAAGCTTGGCCTCGACGAATTGAGCCGCGGTGCCGCGCACGATGTCGGCGTCGAAGCGCTGCTTCAATTCCGTGTAAAGCGCCTGCTCCCCCCAGATATACCGCGACTCGAGGAGCGCCGTGCGGATCGTCAGATCGGCTTTGGCATAGCGCAGGCAATCGGCAACCGAGCGCGTCGCCTGCCCAACTTTGAGGCCGAGATCCCATAACAGATACAGCAGATATTCGATCACCTGCTCGGTATGGGGGGTCTGCTTGTAGGGCAGCAGAAACAAGAGATCGATGTCGGAATACGGGGCCAACTCGCCGCGGCCATAGCCGCCGACCGCGACAATGGCCAGCTTCTCACCTTCTGTCGGGTTGGCGAGCGGATAGACCCGCTCGGTCACAAAATCGTAGAGAGCCCGGATCAGCTGATCGATCAGGAAGCACTGCTCCCGCACCGCGCGCGGCGCATGCCCCTCCGCCTCGAAACGGCGCTGGATCTCGGCCCGGCCCTTCGCCAGCGCCTCCTTCAGCGGCGGCAACAACGCGCTGCGATCGAGCGGCGATCGCACGGCAGCCACCGTCTGCGCCAGCTCGTCCGCGAGCGCCCGCCGGTCGATAATGTCGCGCTGGCGGTGGATATTCGCCATCAACCCCTCAGAGGTGCCGCCCGGCATCGACCGCGATGATCGACCCGGTGGTATGCGTCAGATGGGTGACGCAGGAGATGACCGCCAGGGCAACATCCTCCGGCTCGATCGCCCGCTTTAGCGGTGTCGCCATGGCGGCCTTGGCCATCATCTCCTCGGTGCGGCCCGGAACAAAGCCGGTATGAACCATGCCGGGCGCGACGACGACGACGCGGATTTCGGGCCCGAGCACACGCGCCAGCGACAGGCTCATCGTATTGAGCGCCGCCTTCGAGGCGGCATAGATCATCGAGCTGCCGGTGCCGGATTGCGCCGCGCCCGAGGAGATGTTGACGATGACGCCGTCGCCTGACTCGCGCAGCAGCGGCGCGAAGGCGCGGATTGTTGCGAAGACGCCGCGCACATTCGCGGTCAGCACCTGGTCGATGAGCTCATCGGTAAGCGCTTCGAGATCGTGGTGCGCCACCATGCGGGTAAACCCGGCGGAATTGACGAGGATGTCGGCGCGGCCGAATTCTTCCCGGACCGCCGCGGCGGCCTTCCTTATTTCCGCGCTATCCTCGAGCGGCAAGCGCATTGACTTGTGACCGGTGCCCGCGAGGCCCTCGACGACCGCCTTGGCGCGGTCGGCCCCTTTGTTATAGCCGACGACGACCCGCGCCCCGGCCTCGGCAAAGAGCCGCGCGCTGGCCGCGCCGATGCCACTGCTGGCGCCGGTGATGACCGCTACCTTGGCTGTCAGCTCCTTGCCGATCCCCGCCGCCATCCCTGCTCTCCGCGAAAGCTGTTCGAGGCGTCGATGCTACGCGTGCTCTCGGGCTATTGTCACCGGCTTCGGCCGGATGAAGGGCATAAGCTCGCGCGATGATCGCGGCGGCGGAGCGGATTTTGGCGGCGGGGGCGCTGGGCGTCGTCTCGGGCCTGTTTGGCGGCCTGTTCGGCATCGGGGGCGGCGTGCTCGCGATCCCGCTGCTCGGCCTCGCCTACGGGCTGCACCAGCAGATGGCGCAAGGGACGGTCCTCGTCATGGTCGTCCCGAATGTGCTGTTCGGCCTGTGGGGCTATCGCCGGCGCGTCGGGGTCGATCTGCGCATCGGCGCAACCCTCGCCTTAACCGCAACCGTTGCGACCTACCCGGCCGCGCATTTCGCGACCGAGCTCGACCCGCATGGGCTGCGGCTCGCCTTTGCCGCGTTCCTCGCCATCCTCGCCGCGCTGATCGCATATCGCAGCCGACAAGCGGCCGCCATTGCGCCGGCGCGGCCGCTCGCCTGGGGATGGACGGCGCTCGTCGGGGTGGCCGGCGGGATCGTCTCGGGGCTGTTTGGGGTTGGCGGCGCGTTTATTGTGCCGCCGGCATTGACCGCGTTTTTCGGACTGCGCCAGATCGAGGCGCAAGGCCTGGCATTGGCATTGGTATCGCCGGTGACACTGGTCGCGCTGCTGACCTACGCCCGCGCCGGCGAGGTGGATTGGGGGCTCGGCATCCCGCTGGCGGTCGGTGGCATCGCGGCGATCCCGGCCGGCGTCGCGGCCGCCTATCGGCTGCCCGAGCGCGGCCTGCGACTCGCGTTCTGCGGCCTGTTATTCGTGACCGCCGTGCTGCTCGCGCTGCACGGGTAAGCACTGCGGAAACGCCTTTTCTGACGATACTATCCTGCGCCTTCAGCCGTGCTCTGGCGTAGCCAAGACGCGAAACCCGCCTCGTCCACCGTGCCGGCCGCGAGCGCCAGCATGATCGTCACAATCGCCTCGTCCGTCGCCGCCACCTCCCAACCATGCTCCACGAGAAACAGCGCGGCGGCGAGAAATGCCACG
>Ga0310810_10005387_pt1 | contig 14293 bp, 16 predicted proteins | sample NCmetagenome_FD_207641 | JGI IMG/M metagenome (GOLD analysis project Ga0310810, IMG submission 207641) | Soil microbial communities from experimental microcosm in Duke University, North Carolina, United States - NC | ecosystem: Engineered > Artificial ecosystem > Soil microcosm > Unclassified ... | reverse complement strand
CGGTGCCGCAAACGTTGCGGCCGGCCCACACCTCGCGATTCCGTCGGTTAAAAAATATCCGGCCGTCCACCGGTGTTCCCTTCCCCAAGCATATTCGGCGCATGGAGAAAGAACCCGGCATGGGCAGGATCGGCAAGACGTACCGGAGCGGCGCGTGGGCGAACGCGGAGGGAGTGCATCGCTTCGAGCGCACCGTGACCGAGCCCCAGGCGCGCGAGATGGGGGTGCAGCTCGCCGGCGCGCTGATCCTGGTGATGGTGCTGCTGGGCGTGATCGGCTGGGCGTTCACGCTCTAGCTTCGCCGAGCGCTCCCCGCCGGCGTTACTTCAGTCGGGAAAGACGAAGACGATGAGCGAGTGCAGCTTGTAGATGGTGAGCTGCACGTCGGCAAAGAGGTAGGGCAGGAAGGCGACCGCCGCCAGCGCCGCAAGCAGCAGCGTGCGCAGATGGTGCCGGGGCGCAGGCGCCTCGGCCTCGGCAACGGGCTCCGCGCCGGATTCGCTGCCGGGGGCGGGGCGCACCGTGCGGCGGCGCGCGGCTTCCTGCAGCCACTGCGCGAGGTCGCTTCCGGTGACGTCCGGCATCGCCATGAGACGGATTGTTCTGCCGCGCGATGCGTTTTCGCAAGCGTTGTCCGTGCGGCTGTGCAAAAAAGCTTGTCCCTCGCTTCGCCGCCCGGGGGGGCCGGAAGGCGGGCCTGTCCCTGATTTGTCGGAGCTTTTCCGGCAGAATCCGCCCGTGGCGGTAGAAACCGATCGGTTGATCGCGGCGCGGCCGGCGTCGCCGCAGGAGGAGCAGTTCGAGCGCTCGCTGCGCCCCGCGACGCTCGCCGAGTACGTCGGCCAGGCGAAGGCGCGCGGCCAGCTCGAGATCTTCATCCAGGCGGCGAAGAAGCGCGCCGAGGCGCTCGACCACGTGCTGCTCTTCGGCCCGCCGGGGCTGGGCAAGACGACGCTCGCGCACATCATCGCCAAGGAGCTCGGCGTCAACCTGCGGCAGACCTCGGGCCCGGTGCTGGAGCGCGCCGGTGATCTGGCGGCTTTGTTGACGAACCTGGAACCCCGGGATGTGCTCTTCATCGACGAGATCCATCGCCTCTCGCCGGTGGTGGAGGAGGTGCTCTACCCGGCGCTCGAGGATTTCCAGCTCGACATCATGATCGGCGAGGGGCCGTCGGCGCGCTCGATCAAGCTCGACCTGCCGCCCTTCACGCTGGTCGGCGCGACCACGCGCGCCGGCATGCTCACCAACCCGCTGCGCGACCGCTTCGGCATCGTCGCGCGCCTCGAGTTCTACAGCGAGGAGGAGCTGGCGCAGATCGTCGAGCGGTCTTCCCGCCTTTTGAAAGTCGGGATCGAAAAGGCGGGAACGATGGAAATCGCGCGCCGCTCGCGCGGCACGCCGCGCGTCGCCAACCGGCTGTTGCGGCGCGTGCGCGATTACGCGGAAGTCAAGGCGGACGGCGTGGTGAGCCGGCCGGTCGCCGAGGCGGCGCTGAAGATGCTCGACGTCGACGCGCTCGGCCTGGACGTCATGGACCGCAAGCTGCTGCTCGCGGTGATCGAGAAGTTCGCCGGCGGCCCGGTCGGGCTGGAGAACCTCGCGCACGCGGTCGGCGAGGACGCGGAGACGATCGAGGACGTGCTCGAGCCCTACCTCATCCAGCAGGGCTACCTGCAGCGCACGCCGCGCGGGCGGATGGTGACGCTCACCACCTATAGGCACTTCGGCATCGTGGCGCCTTCGTCCATGCCGGGGCGGGACCTGCTATCCGACAGCTGAAGATCCCGGTCCGCGTCTACTACCAGGACACCGACGCGGGCGGGGTGGTGTACCACGCGCAGTACCTCTCCTTCATGGAGCGCGCGCGCACCGAGCTGCTGAACCAGGCCGGCATCGACCTCGCGGCGCTCGCGGAGCGCCGGGACGTGCAGTTCATGGTGCACGAGCTGAAGGTGAAATATCACCGCGGCGCGCGGCTCAACGAGCAGCTAACCGTGAGCGCCGAAGTGGTTAAAATCGGCCGGGCCAGCCTCGTCTTCCGCCAGGCGGTGGAACGCGCGGGCGAATTGCTCGTCGAAGCCGAGGTGGGCGTGGCCATCGTCGAGCGCAGCCGGATGCGCCCGGCGCGCATGCCGCCCGAACTAGAAGAAGCGTTGAAATAGGCCCAACATGCCGACGTTCACCTCAGATCTCGACGTCTGGACGCTGGTCGCGAACGCGAGCATCGTCGTCAAGGTCGTGATGGGGATCCTCCTCATCGTCTCCTTCATGTCGTGGATGTTCATCTTCCAGAAGTGGTTCGTGCTGCGCCGCGCGGTGTCGCAGACCATCAAGTTCGAGCGCGAGTTCTGGAGCGGCCAGGAGCTCTCGGCGCTCTACCAGGGCGCGGTGAACCACCGCCACTCGATCGGGTCGCTCGAGCGCATCTTCGAGGCGGGCTACCGCGAGTTCGCCAAGCTGCGCGGCCAGCGCGGCGAGGTCTCCGACATGGTCGACGGCGCGCGGCGCGCCATGAAGGCCACCTTCCAGCGCGAGATGGACTACCTCGAGCGCCATCTCGCCTTCCTCGCCTCGACCGGCTCGGTGTCACCCTACGTGGGCCTCTTCGGCACGGTGTGGGGGATCATGCATTCGTTCCGGAGCCTCGCCAACGTGCAGCAGGCGACGCTCGCCCAGGTCGCGCCCGGCATCGCCGAAGCGCTGGTCGCCACCGCGATCGGCCTCTTCGCCGCGATCCCGGCGGTGGTGGCCTACAACCGCTACGCCTACGACGTCGAGCGGCTGGGCAACCGCTTCGAGAGCTTCATGGAGGAGTTCTCGAACATCCTGCATCGCCAGGCGGTCAAGTGAAGATCGGGGACGGAGCCCTAATTCCCGCAGGTCCGGGCTGCGTCGCCATCGATAAGGAATTAGGGCTCCGTCCCCGAACTTAATGCCCGCCCTGCGCAAACGCGGCCCGATGCACGAGATCAACGTCGTGCCGTACATCGACGTGATGCTGGTGCTGCTGGTGATCTTCATGGTCACGGCGCCGCTCATCACGCCGGCGGTGATCGACCTGCCGAGCGTCGACAAGGCGAGCGCGCCGCGCATCGTGCCGCTCGAGGTGTACGTGAAGGCGGACCGCTCGCTGGTGGTGCGCGCGCGCGACCGCGCCGGCGCGATCGTCTCCGAGCGCACGGTGTCGCAGGCCGAGCTCGCCCCGGTGGTCAAGGCGATGAAGGGCAGGAACGCCGAGCTCTCGGTGCTGGTCGGCGGCGACAGGAACGCGCGCTACGAGGCGGTGCTGCAGGTGATGGACGAGCTGCGCAAGCAGGGCGTGACCCGGGTCGGCCTGCAGGTGAAGCTCGCGCGCTAGTGAGCGCGGTCGCCAACGATTCGCTGTTCCGCTACGGCAGCCGCCAGCCGGGCCTGTGGCGCTCGGCGCTGCTCGCCTTCGTCGTGCACCTCGCGCTGGTCGGGGTGCTGATCTTCGGCGTGCGCATGCAGAACCGCGCGCCCGAGGTGGTGACGGTGGAGCTGTGGGAGCCGCCGGCGCCCACCCCGGCCCCGGCGCCGCCCAAGCCGGCGGTCGAGGCGCCCAAGCCGCCGCCCCCGCCGCCGCCCGCGCCGAAGGTGGAAAAAGAGCCGCCGCCGCCGATCAAGAAGCCCGACATCGCGGTCCAGGAGAAGCCCAAGCCGAAACCGAAGCCCAAGCCCCCGCCCCCCAAGCCGGCGCCCAAGCGCGACGTCGAGTTCGAGAAGCGCATGCGCGAGCAGCTCGCCCAGGAGCAGCGGCAGCTGCAGGACGAGCAGAAGGCGGCCGAGGCGGCCCGCGAGGAGCGCCAGCTTAAGGACCTGATCGCCCGCCAGCAGGCCGCCGCGGCGTCGAAGGCGCTCGCTAGCTGGACGGACAAGATTCGCGCGAAGATACGGGGCAACATCATCTACGACCTTTCCCGGGTGCCGGGAAACCCCGAGGCGATCTTCGACGTGACCCTGCTGCCGACCGGCGAAGTGCTCACCGTGCGCAAGCGCAAGTCGAGCGGCAACCCCGGCTACGACGACGCGGTCGAGCGGGCGATCAACAAGTCCTCGCCGCTGCCGCAGCCCGACTCGCCGGGCGTGTTCCGCCGGCAGCTGGAACTTCACTTCCATCCCCAGGATCAATAGACCGGGAGACTCCCGCTTGCTAAGAAGAGCTTTTCTCCTCCTCGCCCTCGCCGCGCCGCTCGGCGCCCACGCCCAGCTCTCGATCGAGATCACCGGCGCCGGCGCGCAGCGCATCCCGATCGCCATCGTGCCCTTCCCGGGCGAGCAGGCGCTCGGCGCCTCGGGCGGCCAGACGCTCTCGGGCATCGTGCGCGCCGACCTCGAGCGCAGCGGCCAGTTCCGCGGCCTCGAGGTGCCGCCGCTCTCGCCCGCGCCGACCGAGGCGAGCCCGGTCAGCTACCCGGAGTGGAAGTCGCGCCTCGCCGACGCCCTGGTGCTCGGCTCGGTGGCGAGCCGGCCCGACGGGCGCTACGAGGTGCGCTTCCGCCTGTTCGACGTGGTGAAGCAGGCGCCGCTCGGCGGCATCGCCTACACCATGTCGAAGGAGCAGATCCGCGCCACCGCGCACCGCATCGCCGACTTCGTCTACCAGAAGCTGACCGGCGAGCGGGGCGTGTTCTCGACGCGCATCGCCTACGTGGTGAAGCGCGGCAACCGCTACGAGCTGCAGATCGCCGACGCCGACGGCGTGGGCGCGCAGACCGCGCTCGCCTCGTTCGAGCCGATCATCTCGCCGGTCTGGTCGCCCGACGGCAAGCGCCTCGCCTACGTGTCCTTCGAGGCGAAGAAGCCGGTGATCTACGTGCACTCGATCGCCGACGGCCGGCGCCAGGTGGCGGCCAACTTCAAGGGCTCGAACTCGGCGCCCGCCTGGTCGCCCGACGGCTCGAAGCTCGCGGTGACGCTCTCGCGCGAGGGCGGCTCGCAGCTCTTCCTGATGAACCCCGACGGCTCGGGCCTGCGCCGCCTCACCAGCTCGAGCGCCATCGACACCGAGCCGCGCTTCTCGCCCGACGGGCAGTGGATCTACTTCACCTCCGACCGCGGCGGCTCGCCGCAGATCTACCGCATGCCGGCGGGCGGCGGCGACCCGCAGCGCATCACCTTCGAGGGTAGCTATAATGTGACGCCGCGCATCAGCCCGGACGGCAAGACCCTGGCCTACATAGCGCGCAACGAGGGCAAGTTCCAGGTAGCGCTGATGGACCTCTCGAACAGGCAGGTCACCATCCTCACCGACAGCGACCGCGACGAGTCGCCGAGCTTCGCGCCGAACGGCCGCATGATCCTGCACGCGACGGTCATCGGCGGGCGCGGCGTGCTCTCCGCCGTGTCGGTCGACGGGCGCGTCAAGCAGCGCCTCTCCGCCACCACCCCCGGCGACGTGCGCGAGCCGGCCTGGGGACCGTTTGTCGACTAACAAAGGAAAGAACATGCGTGTCATCCTGCTCTCCGCCATCGCCACCCTGCTCGTCGCCGGCTGCGCGACGACCTCCGAGGAAGGCCAGCCCGGCGCGCCGGTCGAAGGCGCGAAGCCGGGCGCCGGCAAGCCCGGCGCGGTGCAATCGACGCCGGTGACGCCGGTCGAGGCCGGCAAGGCGGGCGGCGGCTCGCCGTTCGCCGCGCTCAAGGACCCCAACAGCCCGCTCTCCAAGCGCTCGGTGTACTTCGACTACGACAAGTTCGACGTCAAGGACGAGTACCGGCCGCTCGTGGAAGCGCACGCCAAGTTCCTGCGCGACAACGCCACGGCGAAGATGCTGCTCCAGGGCAACGCCGACGAGCGCGGCAGCCGCGAGTACAACGTCGGCCTCGGCCAGCGGCGCGCCGACGCCGTGAAGAAGATGCTGACGCTGCTCGGCGCGCGCGAGAGCCAGGTCGAGTCGGTGAGCCTCGGCGAGGAGAAGCCCTCGTGCAGCGAGCACAACGAGGACTGCTGGGCGAAGAACCGCCGCGACGACATGCTGTACAACGGCGAGTACTGATGGCCCGGATTCTTTCAATAGCAATCCCTTTCCTGTTGTTCGCCGGGCAGGCCCATGCCCAGCTCTTCGGCGGCGACGACGAGGCGCGGCGGCGCATCGAGGCGCTGCGCCAGCAGGTGCAGGAGCAGACGCGCACCCTCGACGAGCGGCTCTCCAAGATGGAGAGCAACGTCAACTCGACCGCCAGCCGCGACGCGATCATCGACCTGTCGAGCCAGATCGACGGCCTGAAGAACGACATCGCCAAGCTGCGCGGCCAGATCGAGGTGCTCGCCAACCAGGCCGAGGTCGCCGAGCGCCGGCAGAAGGACCTGTACCTCGACATCGACACGCGCCTGCGCAAGCTCGAGCAGGCGCGCGAGCAGGCGGCGGCGACGCCGGCCGACAAGCCGGCCGGCTCCGCGGAGGCGGAGGCCTCGCCCGCGGAGACGCGCGCCTACCAGGCGGCGCTCGACCAGTTCAAGCTCGGCAACTACTCGCTCGCGGTGGCGGCGATGCAGGGCTTCCTGGTCACCTACCCGTCGAGCAAGCTCGCGCCGAACGCGCAGTACTGGATCGGCATGGCGCACTCCGGGCAGCGCAACTACAAGGAAGCGATCGCCGCGCAGAGGAAGCTGCTCGCCGCCTGGCCGGAAAGCGACAAGGCGCCCGACGCGATGCTCTCCATCGCCAGCGCCCAGGAGACGATGGGCGATCGCCGGTCGGCGCAGCGCACGCTGGAAGAGCTGATCGCGCGCTTCCCGAACTCGAGCTCCGCGGCCGCCGCGAAGCAGCGCATCGCCGCCTTCAAGCGCTGAGCTTCCGAAGGAAGCGTTTCCTTTGAGCGAGGCGAATCCCGCGCAGCTGGTGCCTTGGGTCACGGGCGGCGCGTTCGCGCTCGCCTTCGTCTTCGGCGCCGTCGGCAACCGGACCAACTTCTGCACCATGGGCGCGGTCTCCGACTGGGTCAACATGGGCAGCCTCGCGCGCATGCGCATGTGGCTGCTCGCGATCGCGGTGGCGATCCTCGGCTCCAGCGCGCTCGCCGCCGCGGGGCTGGTCGACTTCTCGAAGTCGATCTACACCGGCGCGAGCTTCACCTGGCTCTCCTACCTCGTCGGCGGCCTGCTCTTCGGCGTCGGCATGACCCTCGGCTCGGGCTGCGGCTCGAAGACCCTGATCCGCGTCGGCGCCGGCAACCTCAAGTCGCTCGTCGTCTACGTCTTCCTCGGCCTCGCCGCCTACATGACCCTGCGCGGCATCCTCGGCGCCTTCCGCGTCGGCGTGCTGGAAAAGGCGACAGTCACCCTATCCTCGGGCCAGGACCTGCCCGCGCTCCTCGGCATCAACCGCGCCGTGCTGGCGGTGCTGGTCGCCGGCGCGCTCATCGCCTTCGTCTACAAGAGCCGCGAGTTCCGCTCGAGCTTCGACTACACCCTGGGCGGCGTGGTGACCGGCCTGGTGGTGGTGGGCGGCTGGTATGTGAGCGGCGTGATCGGCCACGTGGCCGAAGACCCGGACACGCTGCAGGAGGCGTTCCTCGCCACCAACACCGGGCGCATGGAGTCGTTCTCCTTCGTCTCGCCGCTCGCCTACACGCTCGAGTACCTGATGTTCTGGACCGACAAGTCGAAGATCGTCACCTACGGCATCGCCTCGGCGGCCGGCGTGATCGCCGGCTCGGCGGCCTACGCGCTCGCCACCCGCACGTTCCGCTGGGAGGGCTTCCGCGACGCCGAGGACACCGCGAACCACGTGCTCGGCGGGCTGCTCATGGGCTTCGGCGGCATCACCGCGCTCGGCTGCACCATCGGCCAGGGCATCACCGGCTTCTCGACCCTCGCGCTCGGCTCGATCCTCACCTTCGTCTCGATCGTCGCCGGCTCGGCGCTCACCATGAAGTACCAATACTGGCGATCGGGCTGATAAAATTTCGACCCTTGGAATTCGGGGACGGAGCCCGAACTCCGGCAACGCGCAGCGGTTAGGAGTTCGGGCTCCGTCCCCGAACTTATTCCTGGTACGGGTCGTTAGCTCAGCTGGTAGAGCAGCGGACTTTTAATCCGTTGGTCGGCGGTTCGAATCCGCCACGACCTACCAAATACATCAAAGTCTTATGCATTGAAGCCTGCGCTCGACGCAGGCTTTTTTCTTTCTCTGGGACACTTTACCGACGCTAGACGCTGGGCACAGCAGACCGAAGCGGCAATCCGGGAAGGGCGTCACTTCAAGAGGAGTGAGGCGAAAAAGCACACTGTGTCGGAGCTCCTCGCTCGCTACATCGCCGATGTAATCCCCGCTGAAGAAAGCGAACAGCCGGGGGACGCAAAAAGCGCAGCTGGAGTGGTGGAAGAAGCAGCTGGGCGCCTACCTGATTAGCAATGTCACGCCGGCCATCTTGGCCGAATGCCGAGATCGATTGGCGTTCGCTGACGAGGAGCGGAAAGTCGCTAGATCGCCCTCGACAGTGTTGGATGGACGATAACCCCATGCGTAGGGTTGCCTCGCTATGCAGGGCGACTTGGCCGCCGACGGAAATAGCCTCAAGTAGGCAAGCTTGCGGTTGTGGTAGAGGGTGCAACCGAGCACGCCGAAGAAGTCACTGATCTCCTCCTCGAGCCCGGCTGCCGCCTCATAAAGTTCCGTCTCTAAGTTACTGTCGCCGCTGACGATGACGCCGTCGTCCGCGAGCCTTAGTATTTTCGTCTTTGAGCGAAAGGTCTCGATCGTCCTCCGTCATCTCCGCCGTGATGATGGAGTAGTCCTGGATGGCTTCCACCGCCATGTCCTTGAGCTGTGTTCGCTCGATAGCATGCGTGCTCCGCGACCCTGAACCTAACGTCCTGCCGACTCGATCCTGATCTGAAAGAAATACTCTGGCAGCTGTCGGGACAGCAAATCGTCGATTTGCCCAGCGCGCGGCTGAAAAATGAACGGGCGTCGGGGATAGATGCGGTCGTTGACCCAATGCTCCGACCAGTCAGCCGTCGTGGCGAGACACTGCTGCGCAAATCCGACGAGACGGAAGCGCTGCTCCTGCTCCAGGCAGCCCGATACGAAGATGTCTACGTACGATTGCACAATGGGAAAGCGCGAATCGGGTGTTGCCATGCTTTCCGCCTGGCTCACATAGATCCAGGTCTGCGCGTCTGGCACTCGAGTCAGCCCGCGCTCAAGCGGCGTGATGTCCGCGATCGCGACCGCGGTGCGGCAATACGAAACCTCCCGGCTGTCCGTTGCGGCCAGCTCCGCGGTATCCACTTCATAGATGACCGCGTTGAAGTGGTTCGCCGGCTGCGGCACCACTCCCAGATAGGTCGCACTAAAACCAACCGCTTTGCCACGCGCGAGCCATCCGCGTCTATAGCCGCGGATGTCAACCGGATGCGCCGGGCCCGCCCGGGGCGACGTGCGCTTTCGAGACTCCTCCTGCATGAGGCTGCCATAGCCGACGATGTATTGCGGACGACTCGGGTCCGGTGGAGGCTTGCAAACGCCGCCGAGCGCCACGCTCGAGCAGGCGGCTAGCCCGCTCGTGACTATGAGAATCAGGAATTGCTGCCGGCGCGGCGACATATTGGGTCCGTTTGCATAGCTGTAACAATGTAAGTTACACTAAAAGCCGAATGAGCGCCAACAGCCGTATGACCATCGCCATCCACGTGCTTTCCTATATGGTCGCAGTCGAGAAAAAGCGGCCCGATCCCGTGACTTCCGATCAGATCGCCTCCAGCGTGGCGACCAACCCTGTCGTGATCCGCCGGATGCTCGGACATCTGCGCCGAGCCGGCATTGTCGTCAGCCGCCGCGGCGCGAACGCCGGGTGGAATCTGGCAAAGGCTGCAGACGCTATTACGCTGCTCGATGTTTACCAGGCGGTAGAGGGTGGGCCTTTCTTTGGCTTGCATGCCTCTCCTCCGAATCCCAATTGCCGGATCGCGAGAAGCCTGAAGCCCGCGCTTGGCCGGATCTACGGCGGACTGGAAGCGCAGCTCAAGCGCGAGCTGTCCAGGACCACGATCGCCGAGGTCCTGCCCGAAGCCTGATCGACTCGTCATGTGGCGCGATTTCTTGCGCCTCACGATGTAACCACGACTGTTACATGCAAGAGAGGAGCTTCATCTTGGATTACCGTTTGCTCATACTGGCTCTGGGAACGTTCTCGATCGGTACCGACAGTTACGTGGTTGCCGGCATCCTGCCGCAGGTCGGCAAGTCATTTTCGACCAGCGTCGCCGCCGCAGCGCAGTTCGTCTCGGTCTATTCTGTTTCGTACGCGGTCTTTACGCCGGTCATGGCCACGCTGGTTGCGAATTGGCCACGACGCCGGGTGCTATTGCTCGGTCTTCTCGCGTTCGCGGCCAGTAATGTCCTGACGGCCACGGCGCCGACGTTCGAGCTTGCTCTTGCCGGGCGCGCGCTGGCGGGATTCGGCGGTGCCATATTCGTCCCGGCCGCCAGCGCCGTAGCCACCGCGCTGGTTCCGGCAGAAAGACGAGGTCGAGCCCTAGCCATTGTGCTGGCGGGCGTGAGCGGCGCCACGGCATTGGGGGCGCCCATCGGCACTGTAATAGCCAGTCTCGGCGACTGGCATACAACGCTGTGGTTCGTTGCCATTCTCGGCTCGTTTGCCGCGGCGGGAGTGCTCCTATGGCTGCCGAATATGCCTGCGACCTCGGTGGTGACGCTCCAGCAGCGCCTTGCACCGATCTGGGATCTGCGAGTTGCCGCCACGCTGGCGACGACGTTTCTCGTGATGTCGGGAGTTTTTTTGGTCTATACGTACCTGAGCGTGGTGTTCGACCGGGCCACGCAGGGCAACGGTCCGTTGCTGGCACTGCTGATGTCTATCTGGGGCATTGGCGCGACAACGGGAAGCCTGAAGGCCGGCAGCTTGATCGATCGCTTCGGCAACCGCCGCACCTTTAACATTGCCGCGACCGTACTGCTGATCGATTTTCTCTTGCTTCCGTGGACAAGCGTGAGCTTCGCCTCGGCCGCAGTCGCGCTAGCGATATGGGGAATGTGCGGTTGGGGCCTAGTAGTTGCGCAACAGCATCGGCTCGTCGCACTCAACCAGGCCTTGGCGCCGTTGCTTCTCGCGCTTAATGCCTCGGCAATCTACTTGGCGATTGGCGCATCGGGTGCCACAGGCGCGCTACTACTGAGGAGTCTGAGTGCGCACTATCTGCCGCTCATCGGCGCCACCCTCATCGCAGCGGGATGTCTTATGGGCGAGACCGCGTATCACGTTATACGGTCTGTCCGCCCGTGGCAGACGGCCGCGATCCCAGAACGCCGTGAATGAGCAGAAACGGTGCTTGCCTGATGATGTGCGTTCAACCCGTCCATTGGACAATTCCATGAATCCAAATTTCCGCTCTTTCCTGTTTTCCTGGCTGCCGGCTCCTTTTTCACGTCTGCGGAGGCCGCGGCGCAATCTGCACCGATTCGCGAATCGGAAGGAGTCCAGATCTCGGATCTTTTCAGCCAGACTCACGTCCAATGCTCCAAGTGATCCGATCACGCACGAGGAACATGGCAAGAAAGAAAGGGTCTTACTAGTTCATGAACATACGAAAGTAATATTCAACCGGCGGTCCAGGGGGCGAGCGCGTGGATGTCCTGGGACACCTGGGACACTTTTGGGCCACTAGTTACGAAGAAACGAGCGCATCCCGAAGCAGTCTGAAGTAGCAAGCCGGGAGCTAACCGCTTAATTTTTCTACTTCTGACTGCTGTGGCTTTCGCTGGGCATCGTGCCGAGAACTTCTTTTAATCCGTTGGTCGGCGGTTCGAATCCGCCACCACCTACCAATCTCTCTTCAATTAGTTGCCGCGCCCCTGCGACGATTGCCTGGGCGGGCACTTCACCGAGCCATACGAGCAGAAGACGCAGCAATCGCCGGGCTTGGGGCGCATCAGCATGCGGCAGCTTCTGCACTCGTAGAAGAACTGGCAGGAGTCGGTGGGCATCTCTTCCTGATGCCGGAAGCCGCAACTCGGGCAGGTGATCACGGACTGAAGCAGAACCGGCACGCCCTCAGAACTTCGTCGCGAGCGTGGTCAGCCAATCGGGCATGGCGTGCGGCGTCGGCGCCCGGCGCCTTTCCGACATCGAAAAGAAGATCGCCGACCTCACGGCGATGCGCGAAGCACTGCAGCGCTTGGTAAGCGCATGCCAGGAGAACGAAGCGCAGGCGCCTTGCCCGCTCGTCGAGGCGTTCGCGACCTGAGAGCTCGCCGGGGAGCTCATGCTTTGGCTCGCGACCACCACAAGGCGAGCGGCCCGAGCAGGATTCCCGCGCCCATGACGAGGAACGCTGCGGTCCAGCCGCGCGCGCTCGCGGCGCCGCCCGCGGCATCGATCGCCACGCCGACCGCCCAGCCGCCGAGCGCCGACAGGCCGAAGCCGACCATCGAGTGCAGGGCGAGCGTCGCGCCGCGAAAACGCGGATCGGCCGCTGCGGTCACGCCGGAGGTCAGGGCGCCCGAGTCGGCCGGCACAGTGAACGCGTAGCCTGCGAGGAGCAGCAGCGACAGCCACGGCGAGACGCCGGCGCTGATGCCGATCGCCGCGGCGACGAGCGCCGAGGCCAGCATCACCAGGGTGATCGCGCGATGGCGGCCGAAGCGCAGCGCCGCCTCGTTGCCGAGCAGGCTCGCCGGCAACGACAGGACGCTGACGGAAACGCTCACGGTGATCGCATCGAGCGGCGCGCTGCCGCCGGCCTGCGCCGCGACGAAGCCCCAGAAGGCGACGAGCCAGGTGCGCATGCCGTAGAGCTCGAAGCAATGCGCGCCGTAGCCCAGCACGTAGCCGATCGCGGTGCGGTTGCGCAGCACGGGCCTGAAGTCGAGCAGCGGACCGCTGCGCGCCGGCGGCGCGACGGGCCGCAGGAGGAGCGCGACCAGGGCCATCGCCGCCGGGCCGCAGCCCGTGACGACGAAGGCCTGCCGCCAGCCCCAGCGATCGGCGACGAGCTGCGCCACCAGGAACGAGACGCCGACGCCGACGGAAAAGCTCGCGGTATAGAGCGTGATGCTGCGCGAGCTGTCGCCGGGATCCAGGCGGTCGGTCAGCGCCTTGAGGCCCGGCATGTAGGCGCCGGCGAAGCCGATGCCGGCGAGCCCCCAGAGAAGAATCGCCGAAGTGAGGCCCGCGGCGAGGAAGCCGAAGGCGATCGTGGCGAAGCCGCTCAGCAGCGACCCCCAGAAGAGGATCACGCGCGCGTCGATGCGGTCGGTAAGCGTGGTCAGCACCGGCACCGCGACCATGTAGCCGGCCGCGTAGCTCGCCGCCATCAGGCCGGCCTCGGCGTAGCTCAGCCGCCATTCCGGAATCAGGTGCGACGGCATGACCGCCGGCACGGCGACGTGCGGCAGCAGCGAGCCGAGCTGCGCCACGGCCATCAGGACTACCAGCGTGCGTCCGCGCATGCGCTCAGGTTGACACGGCTCTTTCATTTCCATCATTCTGGAAACATGGAAATGATGCAAGCCGTGGCCGCGCTGGCCGCTCTCGCGCAGGAAACGCGCCTTCGCATCCATCGCCTGCTGGTCGAGGCCGGCCGCGCCGGCCTGCCGGCCGGCCGCATCGGCGAGCAGCTCGACCTCGCCCCGGCGACGCTCTCCTTCCATCTCTCGCAGCTCGCGCGGGCCGGCCTCGCGCGCAGCCGCCAGGACGGCCGCTTCGTCATCTACAGCGCCGATTTCCAGAACATGGACGCGCTCGTCGGCTACCTCACCGAGAACTGCTGCGGCGGGCGCTCCTGCAGGCCGGCGGCGAAACCGGCGCTTCGCAAGCGCGAGAAGATTCCAGCCTAAGGGTACGAGGACATCATGGAAAAGAACGATCGGCCAAGGCCGGCGCCTCCTGCTGCGGCGAGGGCCGGGCCAAAAGCGAATGCTGCGACCCGATTACCGGCAATCTCTACGGCGCCGCGGAGACCGGCGATCTTCCCGAGGCGGCGGTGCTGGCGTCGCTTGGCTGCGGGAATCCGACGGCGCTCGCCGAGCTCAAGCCGGGAGAAGTCGTCCTCGATCTGGGCTCCGGAGGCGGCATCGACGTATTGCTTTCCGCCAGGCGCGTCGGTCCGAGCGGCAAGGCCTATGGCCTGGACATGACCGACGAGATGTTGGCGCTGGCGCAGGAGAACAAGAAAAGGGCGGGCGCCCAGAACGTGGAGTTCCTGCGGGGCGAGATCGAGAACATCCCGCTGCGCGAGGCATTCCGCGTCCTCAAGCCGGGCGGCCGGTTCGCGGTGTCCGACGTCGTCACGAAAGGCGAGATT
>Ga0310810_10005386_pt1 | contig 14294 bp, 15 predicted proteins | sample NCmetagenome_FD_207641 | JGI IMG/M metagenome (GOLD analysis project Ga0310810, IMG submission 207641) | Soil microbial communities from experimental microcosm in Duke University, North Carolina, United States - NC | ecosystem: Engineered > Artificial ecosystem > Soil microcosm > Unclassified ... | reverse complement strand
AAGCCGACGCGCTGGGCGCGGAATACGCGGCGGCGGGTGGATGGGATCCGGCGCAGGTGCCGGAATTTCTCACCACGCTCGCGCGAATCGACGAAGTGTCCGACCGCAGCGGGACGCCGAACTGGCTGCAGACGCATCCGCAGCCGGAGAACCGCGTGGACCGCGTGCAGGCCACGGTTTCCAAAGTGCGGACCACAGCGGAAGCCCAACCGTTCGCTGTGAATCGCGACCAGTACCTCCAGAAAATCAACGGCATGATCTTCGGCGAGAACCCGGAAGAGGGCATCGTCCGCGGCGCGGAGTTCATCCATCCGTCGCTGCGCTTTGCCGTGACGTTCCCGGACGGCTGGGACATCACCAACGGCGAAGAGCAGGTGGTGGCGCAAGAGCCGGGCAACAAGGTGTTCATGGTGTTGGAGACGGTGCGCACGAACGCGTCGAGCCGCGCCGCGCTGGCCAGCGGGCTGCAGAGCGCCGCGACGCAGCACATGAAGAGCGCCGGCTACAAGGAGATCGACGGCAGTGCCACGAGGATCAACGGCCTTGACGCATTTGTGGGCACCTACGATGGGAGCGCTTCAGGCATCGGCAAGGTGCGGTCGCGGGCGGCGGTGATCGCCAGCGGCCGCAATACGTATTTCGTGGGCGGGGTGGCGAAGCCCGAGGACTACCCGCACGTGGAAGCCGCGTTCAACAATGCGATCCGAACGTTCCGCGAGCTCGCGCGCGACGAGGCGGACGATGTGCAGCCGAACAAGGTGGAGCTTTACACCGCACGGAGCGGCGATACGTGGCAGTCGATCGCGCAGGGCCCCGGCAAGGGTTTCGTGAAGGCCACGACGCTGGCGATCATGAACGATCACGCGGTGGCGGACCAGCCCACGGCCGGCGAGAGGATTAAGATCGTGGTCGCGGGTTAGTCCATCATTTACCAGTGATTAGTGGTCAGTGGTTTGTGGTTAGTGATGAGGGGAGCGAGCTCCCGAGCGAGCTCACGAAGTCTGGCTTGGTATCCGTCAAAATTTCCAGAATGGCCCTGCGTTCCTCGGGCATCAGATCGCTGAACGTGGCGCTCTGGTCGTCGCCCGACAGTACTTCGCCCAACCGCCCATACACGTAGTCTCTGACGCTGGAGGGCAACCCATCGAATCCCTCCGAGTAGATGAGATAGCTCAGGCGATATTTGAACATTCGACGCTTCAAATCCAGCTCGTGCAGCGTCCGTCCCTGTCGATCCCGCGGGCCACGCGCCGCGAATTCTCGTGCGAAGCCCGATGTGCCTTTGATCGGCCCGGACAAGGGCGCTTCCCTCACGAAAAGCAGCGCCTGGACCACCTGTTCTGCCGCTCCTCTGGTCCGATCGTTGAACCCGGAGATCCGCGCGCTGTAGCCTGCGGAGGTGATCAGGTTGTGCACGCGGGCCTGATGCGCAAAGACCATCAATGCGACGACATCGCTGTGCGGCGTGAGCAATCGTGACGGATTGAATTGCCCGACGTTCACGTTCCCCATGTGCGGGCCGGCACCAGTGGTGCCGGTGACGTACCATCCGCCCCAACGTTGTTCCAGAGGCGTCCGATCGGTGGTGATGCCGTCGCCGGCCACGCCAAGAACGGACCCCGCCCGGTCTGTGGACACCGACCGGAACAGGAGACCGGGCACTCCGCCCGTCGCGGATGACGAATCGTGACACTGCAGGCAGATCGCGCCTTGGCGCTGAAACGTGGGACGCTCGCGCGCTTCCTGATCGAGCGTGTAGAAAACCGCGCCAAGCTTGGGATCCACTGACGCGATCTCGAGCATCGAGCTGCCTTGCACCTCGCCAATATAAACGTCGTCGTTGAAGTACAGCGCCCGCGGCGCCCATGGTCCAATGCGCGCAGCCTGGAAGCTCGTCTTGGAGAACACCAGACCCTGCGACGAGGTCGGCACGTCGAGGGTGCGCAGCAGGGACGGCAGATACCCGTGTTGCGGATCGAACTCGAGCGTCACCTCGCGCGTATCGATCTTCTGTTGTAGACGCGCGATGGCGTCCGTCGGCTTGCTGGCGTTGTAAGCAATGGCCTGATGCTCCGCCGCGCTGTCGAACTGCGCGTACGCCAGCACTGCCAAAGGGCCGCAGAGGGCCGCAATCCCCAGTAAGGTGTTGATCTGTTTCATCGTGCCTGCGTGTCGGGGGCAAGAGGCGTGCCGCTCAAAGAGGGTCCAGCATCACGGCGCGGCTGGACGACCCTGACAAACTGGTGCGGAAGAATCCGCTGCACTGCGAAGTAGTTCGCGCCGCTTCATCTTGCGTTCTGCCTGAACCTATTCTACGGCGATCGCCGGGCCCGCGGAAGGCACCATATTGAACTATGGTATCGACACTGGTATCATGGAACATGGCTGCTGCAAGGAAAGTAACCGTCGAGTTGCCCGCGGAATTGCTGCGCAGGGCGCAGAAGTCGAGCGGAGAAGGCGTGACCTCCACCATCCGGCGGGGGCTCGAGCTTGTGGCCGCCGGCCAGGCGTATCGCGACCTTCGCGCGCTGAAGGGGCAAGTCGCATTTTCGCTCGATCTGAAGGCGCTCCGCGAGGCCGATGATCGCCGCTGACACGAGCTCGCTCGTCGCCTTTCTCGCCGGCGATGAGGCGTTCGATGTTCATTCCGTCGACGCGGCGCTGGCTGCGAATCAGCTGTGCCTGCCGCCCGTCGTTCTTACGGAGCTGCTCAGCGATCCGAAACTTCCGCCGAAGGTGGCCGCGATTCTCATTCAGATTCCCCTTCTTCAGATTCAGGACGGCTTCTGGGACCGCGCGGGCATGCTTCGCGCAAAGCTCATCGCCAGGAAGCGGCGGGCCAGGCTGGCAGACTCGCTCATCGCGCAAGCCTGCCTGGATCACGGCGTAGCGCTAATCACCCGCGATGGGGACTTTCGCGCGTTTGCCCAAGTCGCCGGTCTGAAGCTGGTGGCCACCGTATGAACCGTTTCCGCCGCGTCGGCCGCGCCCTGCTTGCGATGGCGGCCTTCGGCTTCGGCTACTTCATCTACCTCTACCTCACGATCCCGGACGTGCGGGATTTACGCTCGCACAATCCCGCGACGACGGCGTTCATCGAGCTGCGCGCCCGGGAAGCGCGCGCCGAGGGACGCGCGGTGAAGCGCGCCCAGTACTGGCTGCCGTACGGCCGGATCTCGCCAAGCCTGAAGCGCGCCGTCCTGGTGGCGGAAGACGCCGGATTCTGGGGCCACGAAGGCATCGACCTGGTGGAAATCCGGAAATCGCTCGAGACCGACTGGGAAACAGGCGCCTTCCTGCGCGGCGCCAGCACCATCACACAGCAGCTGGCGAAGAACCTGTACCTGTCCCCGTCGCGTAATCCGTTCCGGAAGCTGCGCGAGCTGATCATCACGCGCCGGCTGGAGCACGAGCTCAGCAAGACGCGAATTTTCGAGCTCTACCTGAACGAGATTGAGTGGGGAGATGGAATTTACGGAGCGGAGGCCGCCGCGCGCACGTACTTCGGCACGTCCGCTTCTTCGCTGAGCCCCGACCAGGCAGCGCTGATGGCCGGCGCCATCGTCAACCCGCGGCTGCTGAACATCGCGCGCCCCAACGCGCGGCTACGGAGCCGCCAGCGCATTATTCGCGCGCGCATGGGAAACATCACGCCACCGCCCGTGATTACGGCGCCAGTGGATCCTGGTCCTTCACCGCAACCGGAGGCGGCGCCCGAGCCATCAGGCGATTCGTCCCCGCAGACCCCCGCTGAACCTGTTGAGCCTGTTGACGAAGGGCGGCCGCCGCCGGCATCAGAGCCTCCCTCGGAAACGCCGCCGCCCGCGCCGGTCCCGCAGCCGTTCCCGGGAGCAAACCAACCCTGAAACGGGCGTCGACTGCGGCCACGACTTCACGTCAGCGTGAAGCGGAAATAATCAGGCCTGTCACTGACCCGATGCCGGCGCCGATGATGCCGAACATCGGGAGGTAAACGCTGTGTGGTTCGCCGCCGCTTGCCCCGGGAATTGTCGCTGTTTCCACAACGATCCCGATGCCCAGCCCCGCCAAGGCGCCAAAGAGCACTGGGTGACGCCCGGGCCAGCTTCGCTGCCGCGGCGCCTGCTGGCGCGAAACAGGCGGCAGCGCTGCCAATCGAATCGACTCGCGCTTCACCGCCTCGCGAATGATTTCCGCGGGAACCTGAGATGGGGTTTGAGCGACCGCTCCGGCCGGCAGCGCCAGCGCGGAAATCAGAAGGGCCGCGCAGGTCGTGTTCACTATGTGCATCTCGTCCTCCTATCTGCTAATGCGAGGACGCGTTCAAAAGCGGCTCGTCTGGCGTCTTGCGGGTTTTTCGGTACTTAGTGTCCGCCTTTAGGCGGACCTCATCTTCAGGCGGAGCTGCCTTCAGGCGGACCTGGTGAAGTCCGGCTAGCCGGACTTCACGTGCAGGCGAAATGCGCTCTAAGCCGACGCGGGCGCCGCGGTGGATAAGGTAAGAGCCGGCGGGCGCGGGATGATGAACCACGCGGCCACATAGGCAATCAGGCCGCCCACAACCGCGCCGAAGAGAATCGCGACGACGCACCAGACCACGCGGATGGCGGTGGAGTCTACGCCGAAGTATTCCCCCAGGCCGCCGCAAATGCCGGCGATCTTCTTATCTGTGGCGGACCGCGTGAGCCGCCGCTCGCGCGGCGCCGGCGCGGGTTCAGTAGCGTCCGGAATCACCAGCCAGGCCGCCAGATACGCCAGCACACCGCCGATCACGGCCCCGGGCACGATGGAAAGAATCACCCAGATAGCGCGAACCAGCACCACATCGACGTCGAAGTAGTCGGCGAGACCGGCACAGACGCCGGCAACCTTGCCGTTCGCTCGTTGACGGGTCAGACGACGGACAGGCATAAGCAACCTCCTGGCTCGTAATACGAGTACGCCGGGCGAGAGGTTTCACGGCCGCTAGTCGAGGACTTTGCCTTCCGTCACGAAGCGCTTGTAATCAGAGAACGTCTGGCTTCTGCGCGCCGAGGCAAGGCCTCCACGCATCACCGTGAGGGAGAGGATTGATTCGGGCAGAAGCAGCACTTCGTCGGGATCGCTGAACGACACCGTTTTGTAGCGAATCGTCATATCGTCGCGCACGATGACTACCCAGCCGCCGAGGAGGTGACGGCGCTGTAGCCGGACGGGAACGGTGACGTCCACCGGCCCGGGAATGCTGCGGTCGACGCGTATCACGTCGTGGCTGGTGGCATCCACCCATATCCGTCCGCGCGATGCAACGTGCCCGGACCAGTCGAAGCAGTCATCGTGTCCGCCCGGGTCTTCGATGAGCTCAGGGTTGCTTCTGCGATTCACCGACGTGAAATCGATAACGACCACTGGCCGGTTCTTTTCCCTCGCCGTTCCCGCAGTCTTGAATTGGTACTCCGCACGGTGCGCCGGCAGGAGAAACGCAAGGGGCTCGGTGGACAGCGGATTCGGGTCGGTGCATCCCGCGCGATCCTTCTTGTCTCTCTCGCGTGGTGCCCGGCCATTCACCTTTCTGATTTTGCGCAGAACCGCGGGTTCACCCGGAGCGGGGCCGCCCTCCGGTTCCACGCGCAGCTCCGATTCGACGGTGCGCGCCATCCCATCCGGCGCATTGTTGAAATCCAGCTGCTGTACCGTGGACGTTTCAATGCACACGACGTTGTTTGCGATCTTGTAGAACTCGGCCACACGTTCGCCGATGCGGTTCAGCAGTTCTTCTACGTTTACCAGCGTCTGCGCCCGCGCGGCCGTCATCGCGTCCGGCGCCAGCGCCAGCGCCAACGCTCCCGGCAGCACCAGAGCGGTCAGAGCGCGCATGATCAGTGCCTGAGGAGTGCGCCGATGACGGCGATGACCATCGCCAGCACGCTGCCGATGACCCAGTTGATCTTCTTGTCCATGGCCTGAAACTGGCGACTCATATCCTCGCGCAACGCCTGAAACTGAGAGTTCGTCTCGCTTCGAGCCGCCTGAAACTGAGAGTTCGTCTCACTTCGAGCCGCCTGAAACTGAGAGTTCGTCTCGCTTCGAGCCGCCTGAAACTGAGAGTTCGTCTCGCTTCGAGCCGCCTGAAACTGAGAGTTCGTCTCGCTTCGAGCCGCCCGAAACTGAGTGTTCGTCTCGCTTCGAGCCGCCTGAAACTCACTATTCATGTCCTCCCGCAACGCCTGAAACTGACCGTTCGTCTCGCTGTGGGCGGCTTGAAACTGGCGGCTCATGTCCTCGCGCAGCCCGTGAAACTGGCTGCCCATCTCGCCGCGTACCACCCCAAACTGTCCCGTCGTTTCGCTTCGAAATTCCCGGAGCTCCGTTCGTAGCTCGCGGACGTCCGTGCGAAGCTCCGAGGTCGCGCCCAACTGATCTTCGACCCTGCCTTCAAGGTAGGCCACCCGTTCTTCGACCGTCGGCACCGGATCCCCCTCTTTCCTCAGAGCCATCGGGCCCCGATTCTGGCATGGGCAATCCAGCATGATGCATGCCGCGAAAGAGGTGAGCGATCGGCCACGATCACCGTGTGGTAGTGGCATATTCTGCGGCGGTCGGACAGAAGGGAGTTCGACATTTCTGCCAACGACGACGATGCCATCGTCCGATGGAAAATTCAAGCGGCAGTTCTGGAGCGATCAGTTGGAGGTGGCGGTCTTGTTGATTCGGCGAGCGCCGATGTACCGTGAGCCCCAATACGACGAGTTGAGCGTTTCGACCCGCACGACGCCGGTGGAGTTGGGAGCGTGCACGAAGCGTTCGGCGTCCAGGGCAATCGCCACGTGCGAAGCGCCCGGGCCCTTTGTGGAGAAAAAGAGCAGGTCGCCGGGCTTCACGTCCTTCGGTTTGATCTTGTCGCCTACCTGCCACTGTTCCTCGACGATGCGCGGGACGTTGATCCCGTACTGCGCGAAGACGTATTGCACGAGGCCGCTGCAATCGAAGCCCGCCGGTGTAGCGCCGCCGGAGCGGTACGGCACGCCGCGGAACGCGAGCGCATATTCCGCCACGGCGCGTCCGTCATAACGATGGGCGGTCAAAGAGCCAGGTGCGATAGGTGCGATGGGTGCGATAGGTGCGTCAGGCCCGTCCGCCGTAGCGCCGTCTTCCGGCGCGGAGGCGGATGCGCCGGGTGCGAGGGGTGCGTCAGGTGCGTTAGGTGCGCCGCGAGGTGCCCGCGGGCCTGAGGCCACCGGGCCGCCGGGGAAGGGGCGCGGGACCGCGTTCGACGAGGCGCACGCCGCCGCCAGCATTGCCAGAGGGGCGAAGAGACAGGGGAGAACGGCGCGCCGCACGTATTGCATTATCGGCATAATGCAGCAGTAAGTACAGTGCTGTAAACCGATTGTTGTAAGGACTTTACGCGCCAGGTTCACTTGACAGCCGCCGATCTTCAGGCGAAAATCTTTCGGGAACGAGTCAAAGATCGCCGCCAGCGGCGCGGGGCAATGGGGCCCCGCTAGCGAGCGGCGAGGAGCGGGGCTTAGGGGCCCCCGCGACTAATTATGGAGCAAACGCTCCTCCTCAACGCCACCTACGAGCCTCTCAAGGTTGTCAACTGGCAGAAGGCTATCACCTTGCTTTGCCAGGGAAAGGTTGAGGTGATCTCGGTCTACGACCGGGAGATCCGGGCAGTATCCTTCAGCATCAAGCTGCCATCGGTGATCCGCCTCCTCCGCTACATCAAAATCAAACGCCGGTTCGACTACGTCCCGTTTTCCCGGGCGAACATCTACGCGCGGGACAACCACTCGTGCCAGTACTGCGGCGAAGGGTTCCCCACGAGCGAGCTCACTTTCGATCACGTGGTGCCCGTGGCGCAGGGTGGCCGCAAGGACTGGGAGAACATCGTCACCTGCTGCGTCACGTGCAACCGCCGCAAAGGCGGGCGCACACCTGCCGAAGCGGGCCTTCATCTGGTCAAATGGCCACGCCGGCCGGAGTCCGTGCCGGCCATCCGCATCACCATCGGACTGCGCAACGCGCCGGACAGCTGGCGCGATTTCCTCTATTGGAACGCCGAACTGGATGAATCGTGAACCTCACCGCAATTCAACCGCTCTGGGCGGTTGAAGGTGGTCGGATCACCCTCCACGGATCGGGATTTTCCCTCGACGGGCCGCAGCTCCCTGAAATAAAGATCGGCAATATTCCCGCGCGTGTCGTGTACGCGTCGTCCACCCGCGTGTCGGTGCTCGTGCCGCACGGCCTGGACGGCGGCCGCACGCCGGTGCGTGTAGAGGGGGTCCACGGAGAAACGGCGTTCGTGGAAGTGGCAGCCGCGTGCGGCACCGGGTTGCACCAGGTGGACAGCCCTGTCTTCGATCGCGAGGGAAATCTCTACGTTACCTACAGCGGCGCGCGCGGGCAGGAAGTGCCGGTGTCGATCTTCCGGGTGAGCCGCACAGGCCGCCGCGAAAGTTTCGTGTCCGGCATCGTGAATCCCACGTCGATGACATTCGACGCCGCCGGGCAACTGTACGTGTCGAGCCGGTTCGAGGGATCCGTGTACCGCGTGAAGCCGGACGGCACGTACGACACGTTTGCGGAGAATCTTGGGATCGCCTGCGGCCTCACGTTTGGGCGGGACGGAACGTTGTATGTGGGCGATCGGTCGGGGACGCTGTTCGGCGTGGCGCCGGACGGCACCGCCACCACCGTCGCTACGCTGCCTGCCAGCGTGGCGGCATTTCACCTGGCGATGGGCCCAGACGACAATCTCTACGTCACCGGACCCACGCTTGGGCCGTACGACTACGTCTACAAGATCAACCCACGGTCACGCGAAGTTTCGGATGTCTATGGCGGATTCGGCCGGCCGCAGGGGCTGGCGTTCGATTCGCAGGGCTCGCTCTACGTGGTGGAGGCGCTGGCGGGTTGGAGCGGCGTCTATCGCCTGCGCCCGGAAGGCAAACCCGAGCTCGTCGTGGCGGGGCAGGGGTTGGTGGGCGTGGCCTTCGATCCGACCGGTGGCCTGGTGGTGGCGTCGAACGAGACCGCCTATCGCCTGAACGTGCCGATCCGCCCTTTGCAATAAATGGGGTCAGACCCTCTTTTTACGTAAATCGTAAATTGGAGGTTATAGGATCTCGAAGTGCTTGTTTCGCCCCCATCGATAGACATTGAAATCACTATCGAACGTTGCGATTCGAGATTCCTGCTGAATCTCGGCGCACCGGATGAGGCCCGCATCGGCCAGCGAGATGGGCCGATTGGCATACTTCTTCAGCAGCGCCTCGATGCTGCTCCAGTGGTCGTCGATGCGGAACGACACGACATATACACCGCGCCGCCCAAGCGCGACGACTTCTTCGGGACCCGACGGATCCACCTTCTTCATCAGAAAGCAGGCTTCGGCGATCACCGCCTCGCACAAGCGGAACGGAGGCGCGCATTCCTCGAAGAGCTGCCGGGCACGGGCGTGGTTGGCATCGTTCTCGGAGAGAAGTGCGACGAGAGGGCCAGTGTCCAGCAGAACGCCGGAGGGCTTCATTCGCCAAAGCCGTCGAGATGATCACGCCTCGTCGACAGATCCTTCGGGCCCTTCTTGAACCGCCCGACGCTGCGGCCGGCAATTTGAAGAGCGCTTTGCCCAGCGGGAGTTGTTTTCGCCACGAGGCGGAGACCTTCTCTGACAATTTCCGACTCGCTGCGGCCTGTCGCGCGCTTCAACTCGTCAAGGACCTCGCGATCCTTCGCGCCGAGGCGGGCGTGGACGTATGTTTTCACCCACTTAATGTAGCACAAACAGTCAAGTTTGTGCTACAACATCTCCTGACGGAACCATTGGCCGCCTCCGGGGTCCAACCGGACGGAACAAAGCCCTTGACACGCCACAGCCTCTTAGTACTAACTCATTAGTAGATAAAATGCCTCGCCAGTCGCCGCTGCTCGCCGAGCAGGAACTCGAAATCATGAAGATCGTCTGGGACTTGAACCAGGCGACGGTGCGCGACGTGTACGAGCAACTGCGCGCGCGGCGGCAGGTGGCCTACACCACCGTGATGACGACGATGCGAATCCTGGAGCGCAAGGGGCATCTGAAGGTGAGCCGGGCGGATCGGGCCTACGTCTACCGGCCGGCGCGTCCGCGCCAGCGCGTCCTCGCGGAGATGGTGCAGGAGTTTGTGGACAGGGTGTTCGGCGGCGCGGCGGAACCGCTGATTCAGCACCTCGTGCGCGATCGGCACTTGAGTGAAGAGGACCTGCGCGAGATTGCGAAACAGCTGAAAGACAAGGGGCGGGGGTAGGACGGCGGGATTCGGGATTCGGGAGTCGGGATTCGGGGTTCTGGAGTCGAGAGTCGAGATTTGAGGAGCGATATGGGCACTGAGATGCTCGTGGCGAATCTCTGGGCGCACTGGATTCAGGCTGGCGTCCTCTCTCTCGTGACGCTGGCGGCCCTCCACCTGCTCCGTGTGAAGGATCCGCGGCTCACACTCGCCGCTCTTCACGTCGTCCTTGTTTTGATCGTGCTCCTGCCGTGGGTTCAGCGCCGTGAGCTACGCGAGGCCCCGGCGCCGGTCGTCCTCGCCACCGCGACGGCCACCGGGATGGTGGACGTTTCAGCGCCGCTCGATGCGGACGCCGCGCCCTCACCTGTCCAGCGTCCTGTCGAGCCTTCGGCAATGGCGCTGGGCGTGATCGCCGCAGGCATCGCGCTGCGGTTCGCGTGGCTGCTGCTCGGATTCGTCCGGCTGCACCGCTTTGCGCGGGAAACACGCAGCATTGCCATTCCAGCATTCGCCGAAGAGGCGCATGCACTGGTTGGGGTCACGGCACGATACCTCGAGCATCCCACCGCGGGATCGCCGTCGACGTTCGGGATCTTCAGTCCGCGCGTCGTGCTCCCCGCGCGCTTTGCCGGTCTGACCTCCGCGCATCAGGAAGGCGCGCTCCTGCACGAGCTGATTCACGTGAGACGCCACGATGTGGCGGCTGCGCTGGCCGAAGAAATATTCACCGCGCTGTTCTGGTTCCACCCATGGATCTGGGTGATTCGGCGCCGCATCCGCATGGCGCGCGAGCAGGTGGTGGACATGCGCGTGCTTGCGTTGACCGGTAACCGCACCGAATACGTACGGTGCCTCATCGAAATGTCCGGCCACGATTTGATTCCCCACCTGTCGCACGCTGGGACCGCGATGGTCCGTTCCAACGAGCTCCGCGCCAGGGTTGATGCGATTTTTCAGGAGGTGCGCATGTCACGGTCACGTTTCGTCGCGGTGTCTGCAGTCATGGCGGCGGTGGTGGGAACGGCGGCATGGATTGCGTCAACTCAAGCGCCTCTGTACGCGACAGCTGTCCAGTCGGCGCCCTCCAGCGTGGCGCACGATCAGGTCGGGCTGGTACCGGCAGCTCCCACCGTGGCCGAAATGGTCACCGTTCAGCCCACAGTGGTCCCGACCGGCACAAATTCAGCGACATTCCGAATATTGAAACCGGCGGCCCAGGCGGCGCCGCAACAGGGCGCGCCCGGACAGTTCCGCCGTCTGATCAAAGTGGCGTATTCCGACTATCCCTCAGATGCGCTGGACAAACAGATCAGCGGCACCGTCAAGATCACCATCGTGGTCAATCCGGCGGGCGATGTGACCGTGGCCGATGTGACGAGCGGCCCGCCGGAGCTTCGCAGCTCTGCGTTCAAGGCGGCGATGGGGTTGAAATATTCGCCGGGCGCGGACACCGCGCGGATCAACATCGCGGTGGAATACCGGCTCGATCCTCAGGGCTGGGGCGTGCGCGTGATTCAAGAGGACGGCACACTCGTATCGGCTCAGGCCGCGCTCGCGCAGAAGTTGCAGGCTGTTCGGGTAGCCGTCGGGCAGCTAGATTCTCCAGCCGTGCCTGCCGGAGCCGTTCGCGTGGGCGGAGCCATTGCGCCTCCTAAGAAAACCAAGGACGCCCCTCCGATCTATCCGCCCGAGGCCAAAGAAGCTGGGGTGCAGGGCGTCGTGATAATGGAGGCTACGATTGACGAGGCAGGGAACGTGAGCGATGTGAAAGTGCTCAGGTCGATCCCGCTTCTCGATCAGGCGGCCATTGACGCGGTGAAGCAGTGGCAATACACGCCCACGCTTATGAACGGGGTGGCGATCCCCGTCTTGATGACGGTTACGGTGAATTTCACGCTTCGCGCGGATCCAAACGTCACGCTGAATATCGGGCTGCCCACCGGTGGCAGCACCGCCGTCAAAGTTATGGACCAGGCCGGCGTGGGCATGGTCGATGTACCCAACGTAGGTAAGTTCGGGTTCACGCCGATACGCGGTGCGTCGCCGACCGGCAGGACGATCGTGATCTATCAGATCACGGAGCCCGGTTCTCCGCTGAAAAATCTGGGGACTGTCCAGGTTGAGCTCAACGGCGGTGTGGTGCAGTCGCCCACGACGCCGTCGTTTGGCGTAGAGCTGGCCGAAATTCCATAGCGGGATGAATCCCCGAATCTGCGCGCTGGTCCTCGCGGTCGCATATGGCGCGTCGGCGTGCGCCACGGCCCCAGCGAAGCCAACTGTAGTTTCGCGGCCGTCTCTCTCAGCCGCGGAAGTGGACGCCAGGCTCTCCGAGGCCGACGCGATGGCCGCGCGCGGCTGTTACCTTTGCCTGCGCGAAGCGTCCGGCGCCTATTTCAACCTCATCGCAGTCACCGACAGTCCAGTGGTGGCCCGCCGCGCACTGGAAAACGAGTTGATGATGGCGATGCGCGAGGTGGAGCTGCGGCTCCCTGATTCGGGCGCGCGAGAAAGGGCAAAGGGACTCGTTCGGCGCCTACAGGACGAGGTCCGCCTGCCCTCGACCGCGCTCGGGTCAGGAAAGACGGAGAGCGCGTACGATCTGTATTTCGGCATGCTCGAAGCGCCGACGGGAGCGGGCATGACAGTAGCGCTCCTGCGTCAGCGCGAAGAGGAACGAAAGGCGCTCGCCGAACAGCTGGCAGTGATTTGGCCCTCGAGCGCCCTTGCGGCGTATGCGTATATTCCGTTGGCGGCCACCATTGGACGCGGCGACGGGTTCAAGCAGCAAGCGGCCGCCATTCGCGAGGCGTATCCTCGCAATCTCGCCGTCAGGTACCGCCTCCAGACGAATCCCTCCAATTACGATGACAAAGATGCGCTAGCGATGCTCGATGAGGAGCCGAGATTTGCCGAGCTGCGCTACCTGCGCGGCCAGCGCGCGTTGGCGCGCACCGATCTCGTGACCGCTCATCGTGAGTACTCCCGGGCGTTTGATACACTGCCCGGCAGTCTGTCGATTGCCGTGTCGTTCGGCAGTCTCGAGTTGACATTCGGGCGCAACACCCAGGCGCTTGCGATCTTCGATGGCATCCTCGCGCGCGAGCCGGACCACGACGCGCAGCTGGGACGGACGATGGCCCTTAGCTCGCTGAAGCGCCACGCCGAGGCGATTGCGTATCTCGACGAGCTCCTGAAAGATCCGTCGTGGAGGCCCGGCGACAAATACTACTGGCGCGCATGGAACTATCTGCAGCTCGGCCAGCCGCAGAATGCCTACGATGATGCGAACGCGGCGCTGAAGGCGATGGTGAATTCAAACCTGTATCAGCTGGCGGGCATCGCGTCCTACCAGGTGACGCGGGTCCCGGAGGCGCGCGCCGATTTCGAAAACTCGGTGCAAATGAACGCAGGCAATTGCGATTCGATCCGTTACCTTGGCATTATTGACGCCGCCGAGCGGAAATGGCCGGTGGCCGTGGCGCGCTTCACCGCCGCCGCAAGCTGCTATGCGCGTGCCATCGCGGCGCTCGAAGAGGAGTTGGCGAAAAAGCAGGCGGACACCTCCGGTCTTTATGCCATCCAGATCGCGGGTATCGTTGCGGACATCGCCCAGGCGAAAGCGCTGCGCGAGACGTCCACGCACAACGCAGAAGTGGCCGCGAAGAACGCCGCGCAATAGGGCGATCAGCTCCCAGCTCCCAGCTTCCAGCTCCCAGCTTCCCAGCTTCCAGCTCCCAGCGTCCAGGCCCTAACTCCAACTGGCAGCTGATAGCTGTCTGACCTTGTTTGCCGCCACAATACGCATACCGTGGTGGAGGCATTTCGCATGAGATCCGTGATTCTGTTGGCCGTGATGGTTGCTTGCGGCGCGGCCGCTCCGGCAAGCGCCCAGGCGACGTTCGGCCAGGTGCGCGCCGAAGGGTCGCCCGTCGTGTATGTGACCGATCGGACCGGTCAGGAAACCCATGGGCAGCTGGTGACGTTCAGCGAGTCGGAAATCACGGTCAAGACCGGCGCCCTGCCGAACCAGCCGGCAACGTTGAAGACGTTCACGGC
>Ga0310810_10005385_pt1 | contig 14297 bp, 14 predicted proteins | sample NCmetagenome_FD_207641 | JGI IMG/M metagenome (GOLD analysis project Ga0310810, IMG submission 207641) | Soil microbial communities from experimental microcosm in Duke University, North Carolina, United States - NC | ecosystem: Engineered > Artificial ecosystem > Soil microcosm > Unclassified ... | reverse complement strand
TCGCCGGGAAAAGCGCGTATGTCGCCTCCAAGCATGCCGTCGAAGGTCTCATGAAGACCGTCGCGATGGAGATGCGCGAGCATGGCATAACCGCCAACGCGATCCATCCCGGCGGCCGCGTCGACGTCGACGGTCGCGGCGGGCACCCGCCGGAAATCGTCGTCCCACTCGTCTTATCGCTCTGCCGCCAGGATGAGCCGACGACCACCGGGCAGACGATCAAGGCGAGCGACTGGAATAAAAGAAATCCTTCAACGGAAACGGCGCGATAAGAATGACGGGCGGCGTTCGTTCGCTATCGGTCGCAATTGCCCTCTTCGTTGTTTTTGCTGCCGCACGAGGCATGCCCGCCGAGCCGGGCAAAAAAATCACCCTGGCCTATTCCGCCGTGAGTATGACCTGGCTGCCGGTCAAAGCGGCCGTGGACAAAGGCTTCTTCCGCGAGGAAGGGCTCGAGCCGCAGCTCATCCAGATGCGCGGCAACGTCGCGACCGCGGCGCTTGCCACTGGCGACCTTGATTTTTCTCTCAACATCTCGCCGGTGCTGAACGGCGCGATTCAGGGTCTCGGGCTCAAACTCATTGCGGGGTTGAATACGCGTCCGCTCTTTTCGCTGGTTGTGCGGCCGGAGTTGAAAACCCCGGCCGATCTCAAAGGCAAAATCTTCGCCGTAAGCTCCTTCGGCAATACGCAAGCGATCCTCACCGAGAAGCATCTGCAGCACCTGGGACTCAAGAAGGGCGAGTACCAATTGCTCGCGCTCGGGGCGACGGGCGCCCGCGCCGCGGCGATGGAGAAGAATGTCGTGCAAGGAAGCCTCATGCCGCCGCCGGCGAACGTCATCATGGAAAATCAAGGCTACCGTCTGCTCGGCAATACGGCGGATATCGTCGTGCATCCGATCGCGGGGCTCGGCACGCAGGAGGGAAAGCTGCGCAGTCAAACCGACATGATCAAGCGAGCGCTGCGCGCGGCGCTCCGCGGGCTCGTCTTCGTGCGCAACAACCGAAGCGAAACCGTGCGGCTCATTATGGCGATGAACCAAATCGACGAGAAGACGGCGGCGCGGATCTACGATGTCTCGAAGAACGGGTTCAGTCCCGACGGGCTGCTCACGGACGACGACCTCAGCATCGAATGGGGATTCATCCAGCAGGAGACTAAAAAGACCGCCGTCCCCGTCTCCATCGCGCACGACATGACGCTGCTGCGCGAAGTGCAGAAAGAGTTGGGACTCAAATAGACGCGATCAAACGACGAGCCGGCGCATCAGCGGCACGCGCCACGCGACGAGCAACGCGAGCACAATAACGATGCCGCCCATCAGCCCGACGGTCATCGGGGCGCCGACGACGTGCGCCGAGACTCCCGCCATCAAAGCGCCCGCCGGCATCAGCCCGCGATCGAGCATGTAAAGGCTCATGACGCGGCCGCGGAGCGCATCGGGCGTGAGCATCTGAAGCAATGTGTTGGTCGTCGCCATGAAGGTGATCTGGCAGGCGCCGACTCCGACGAGCACCGCGAGCGCCACCGGAAAAGACTTCATTCTCGAGAACAGGATAAGAAAACTTCCCAGGAAAACGAGGCTCCACAAGAGCAGCAGCCCCTTGCGCCGAACGCCGTGCGCGCTCGAGGAAAGTAGCAGCACCGAGAGCACCGCGCCGGCGCCGGGCGCCGCCATGAGCAGACCGAGCCCCTCGGGACCGACCCCGAGCACGTCTTTTTGAAACACCGGCATGAGCGTCTGGTATGGCACGGCGAATACCCGCGGCACGTAGGCCGCCATCATCAGCGCGAGAACGGTCGGGTTCGACCAGACGTACGCGAGCCCTTCTTTTAGGTTGGCGAGAGCGGAGGAGTGCCGGGCATCGTCCGGCGTCGGCGGCGCATGCATCCAGTAGATCATCAGCAGCACGCCCGCGTAAGCCGCCGATTGGACGAAAAAGTTCCCCGCGGCGCCGAATGCCGCAATGAGCACCCCGCCGAGCGCGGGACCGAGGACTTTGTTGATATTAAACCCCATCGAATTGAGCGCTACGGCGTGCATCAATTCTTTTTTGGGGACGACTCCGGGAACGAGGCTCTGCCGCACCGGCTCATTGAAAGCCCACGCGATGCCGGTAAAAAGCGTGAAGACGAACAGATGCCATGGCTGGAGATATCCGGAAGCGACGAGGATGCCCATCGCGACCGCCGTAGCGATGAGGACGTACTGCGTTCTCAGCATCAGTTTCTTCCGGTCCATGCGGTCGGCGGCGACGCCGGCGATCGGTCCGGCGACGAGAAACGGCAAAGCGCGCACACCGTTCAGCATGCCGAGCAATATCGCAGAACCGGTGAGATCGTAAAGCAGCCAGCCGAGCGTCACCTGCTGGATCCATTGCCCGGCGCTCATCAGCACGGTCCCAGTCCAGAGGTAGCGGTAGTCGAGATAACGGAGCGGCGAAAAAGCGCTGCGTCCCAAAGCGGACTCGGCCGCGGGAGCTTCGGTTGTTATCGGAGTCGTTAATTCTTCCAAAATTTTCTCGCGGCCGTTGCGCCGTGCCAAAACGGGCGATACTTTATGTATCAGGAAGGCCCCAGGGACGCCAGAACATTTCCGAAAAATGATATGAACGCCGAGAAAAAATATCTTGCCTGGCCGCTCGTCGCTTTGATGGCCGCATTAGGCGTCGCCGCGGCGGCCGAAAAGACGGCGCGAATGGAGCTCAAGAGCGCGGCGTTTCAAAACGGCGGCGAGATTCCGCGCAAGCACACCTGCGAAGGCGGTGACGCATCGCCCGCGCTCGCGTGGCAAGGCGCGCCCGCGGGGACAAAGGCCTTCGCGCTCATCGCCGACGATCCCGATGCTCCGGGCGGCACATGGGTGCATTGGGTGGTCTACGATTTGCCCGCGACGGCGAAAGAGTTGCCGGGAGAGCTTGGAACGACCGAAACGCTGTCCAACGGCGGCAAGCAGGGATTGAACGATTTTCACAAGACCGGCTACGGCGGGCCGTGTCCGCCGGCGGGAGCGCCGCACCGGTATTTTTTCAAGCTCTACGCGCTGGATGGGCCAACGAACCTAAGACCGCGCGCAACGAAGCAGCAGCTTCTCGACGCGATCAAAGGCCACGTGTTGGTTGAAGGCGAGCTGACGGGAAAATACGGCCGCTAGCTTTCGCGCGGCTATTTCGGCTTCTCGAATTTCAATACAAATCGATCGCTCTTGCCGCGCTGCTCTTTGATCGCATTAGTGGTGTGCGGGTCATCGGCGATTTTGAGCAGATCCGATTCCTTCGCGAGCTTGAAGCCGGCGGCCGCGGCTTCGTTGACCACGAGGGATTTCTCGATGCGGTGGAGTGTCTTGGCGGCCGAATCGCCCGCGCCTTCCGCCGCGGCGTGATCGACCACGCCGTAAGCGCCGCCGGGCTTCAATGCGGCAAAGACGCGCTTGTTCATCGCCGCGCGATCGCTCTTTTCGATCTCATGGTAATCGAGGTTAAGCAGGACGAAATCGAGCGAGCCGTCCTGCGGCAAGCCGACGCTCGCCATCGGACCTTCGACGATTTTGACGTTGGCGTACCGCGGCGCTTTGAAGCGCTCGCGCGTTTCGTCGCGAACCGTCGGATTGGCGGAGTAGACGACGCCTTTTTCTCCGACCGCCTGCGAGAGGATGGCGGTATAATAACCGCGGCTCGCCATGAGGTCGGCCACTTTGTCGCCGGGCTTGACGCCGAAGAACTTGAGCATCTCTTCGGGCTTACGCACCTGATCGATGTCGCGCTCGCTCTGCGGCCGGGCGGCGTCGCCAAGAATATTTTTATCCTGCGCCGCCACGCTGGAAGCACAGAAGAGTACGACGGCGAAGATCGCGTATGGAGAGAAGGTTTTCATCGGTGTCTCCTTTTAATTGTTAGAACCGATCTCGGTTGTCGGCCTGCACTTGTTTCGGCGTCACGTCCTGCCGCCGGATATAGCCCGGCGGCTTCCCGTGCTTTGAACGCACTTCGAGCCAGTCGCCGACGGAAGCCACGACGTTGACGATCATGCCCCGCTCCACGAGTGCCACCTCGCGCGACGAAGTCGCCGGCTTCTCGAGAAGCGCGCTGTCGCGGAGGACCTCGTAAGCGCCGGCCTCGGCGACGCGCCGCGGCGGAGAAGCGGGCGCGGACGGCGCTTGGCCGGCAGGCGCGGCAGGCGTTCGCGACGCGAGCGCCTTGTCTCTGTTCGCTGCAGCCGCTGCGGATCGATCGGACTGCCGCTGCGCGACTTTGAGCTTCTGCTGCGTCGCGGCGAGCGCCTTCGACGACTCGGCGAGCTTCGATTCCAATTCTTGCACGCGGCCCGCATTCTCTTCGTTCTGCTTGCGGAGCGCTGCGATCTCGTTATTAAGCTCCTCGATTCGGCGCTCGTTTTCAACATCGCGCTGGATCGCTTTTTCGTCGCTTTGCGGAGCGCTCTGCGCGGTCTTCTCCGTCGGCTGGACGGCGATGGTCTGGCTTCTTTTGCCGCGCAACGCGCGCACGGAAAGCACCACGACGATCACGAGCAAGGCGAAAACGACGACGTAAGTCCAGCGCGGATATTTCTCTCCCATAAAACAGCCCGTGTTAACGTATTATGCACGGTTTTTGCGGCTTTCCAAGACAGAGGGGCTGTGTTAAGTGAGTTGGCGAGGAAAAAAATGGCGACGATCATCGGAGAGAAAGAGACGCGGCGGCTGATCGATATGCCGCGCGCCGTAGCGCTCGTCGACGAGATGTTTCGCGACCGCGCAGCGGGAAAGACGCGCAGCATCCCGCGCCGCCGGCTGAAGGGCACCGACAAGCAGCTGAACGTCATGGCGTCGTGGCACGCCGGCGCCGATCTACTGTGTCTGCGCGCCTATGCCGGCGCGTCGAACACGATTACGCTCTACAGCGGCCGCACCGGCGAGATCCGCGCCATCGTCAACGCCGCCTACTTGAGCAGCCTGCGGACCGGAGCGGCGAGCGGGGTCGCCGCGAAATACTTATCGCCGGCTAAAACCGATGTGCTCGGCGTCGTCGGTCCCGGATGGCAGGCGACGTTTCAAGTGGAGGCGATCGCCCAGACCTGCAAAATCGGGCAGGTGTTGGTTTACGGCCGGAACCCGAAAAAAATCGCCGCGTTCATAAAAGAAATGCGCGGGAAGACCGGCGTCGAATTGAAAACAGCCGCTTCGCCGGCGGAGATCGAAGCCGCGTCCGATATCTTCGTTCTCGCCACCGACGCCACCGAGCCGCTGACCGATGGCGCGCGCCTCAAGCTCGACTGTCTGGTGATCTCGATGGGCGCGAATCAGCCGGTGAAGCATGAGGTCTCCGGCGCGCTGATCCAGCGCATGGACTTGGTCACGACCGACGATCTCCCGACGGCGCAGACCGACAGCGGCGATCTCATCGCCGCCTGCAAGGAGGGCGTCATCGGCTGGGAGAATGTCATTCCCTTGGAAAAGATCGTCGCTGCAGGCTCCCCAGCGCCGCGGCCAAGACGGATTCTTTTTCAATCGAACGGCATCGCCGACGAAGATCTGGCGGTCGCTCGATTTGTCTGGGAGCAGGCGAAGAAGAAAAAAGCGAAAGTTCGAGAAGTCGAAGAAATCTGAGCGAGGTTTTTATGCGCAACGGCTCGTCCGCAACGTCAACCCTGCGGAAACGAGCGATGTCCTGGCGGAGTTTCCGGCGGCGACCGCCGGCGACGTCGAGGGCGCGATCGCCGCGGCAACGGCGGCGCACCCGGGCTGGAGAAATACGCCCGGTCCGGAGCGCGGCCGCGTCATCTGGCGCGCCGCCGACATCGCGCGCCAGCGAGCGGACGAGATCGCCCGCACCCTCACGCGCGAAGAGGGAAAGATTTTAAAAGAGGCCAAGGGCGAGGTGATGAAAGGCATCTCGCTGCTCGAATTCTACGCCGGCGAAGGCTTCCGGATGCACGGCAAGACGCTCCCCTCCGAGGCGCGCGACACGTTTACCTATACGATCCGCCGGCCGCTCGGCGTCGTCGGACTGATCGCCCCATGGAATTTTCCCTGGGCGATCCCGGTGTGGAAGTCCGCGCCGGCGCTCGCGGCAGGCAACACCGTCGTCTTCAAGCCGGCGGAGCTGACCCCGGCCACCGCCGCGCTCATGACCGAGATTTACGAGCAGGCGGGCCTTCCGCCGGGGGTGTTCAATATGATCGTCGGCTCCGGTTCGGTCGTCGGAGAGGCGATGGTCGCCGCGCCGGCGCTCCGCGCGATCTCTTTTACCGGCTCGAACGAGATCGGCGGCGCGCTCTACGTCAAGGCGGCGACGCGCGGCGCGAAGGTCACCTGCGAGATGGGCGGCAAGAATGCCGTCATCGTCATGCCCGACGCCGATTTGGATAAGGCGGCGGTCGCGATTCACGGCGGCGCGTTCGGCTCGACCGGTCAGCGCTGCACGGCGACGTCGCGCGTGATCGCGATGCCGGAGGTGAAATCCGCGCTGCTCGACCGGCTTGTCGAGCAGGCGAAAAAAATAAAGCTCGGCTCCGGCTTGGACGAGACTATCGATATGGGACCGGCGGTGGACGAAAAGCAGTGGAAGACGGATCTCGACTATATCGACATCGGCAGGCGCGAAGGCGCGCGCTTGGTGCTGGGCGGCGGCAGGCCGAAGCATCTCGACGGCGGCTATTTCGTCGAGCCGACGATCTTCGACGAGGTCACGCCGGCGATGCGCATCTTCCGCGAGGAGATCTTCGGCCCCGTGCTTTCAATGGCGACGGCGAAGAACCTCGACGAAGCGCTTCGGCTCGCCAATGGAGTCGAATACGGCCTCACGACGTCGATCTTCACGGAGAACGTCGACACGATCATGCGCTTCGTCGAAGGCGTCGAGACCGGCATGGTGCATGTGAATGAGCCGACAATCGGCGGTGAGGCGCAACTGCCCTTCGGCGGCACCAAGGCGACGGGCGTCGGCGAACGCGAGATGGCCGAAGAAGGCTTAAACTTTTTTACGGAATTGAAGACCGTGTTTATCAACTACTCGGGCAAGGCCGAGCGCCTGATGACGCGGTAGGAAGTTACTGCTCCAAAATCGCGATGAACCATTTTGGCTTCATCGCGCCGAAATCGGTCCTGCGATGATGTAAAACATATTTCGCCGGGTCGAAAACCGCCGACTGCTCTTGCTTCCTCTCGAACGCGACCCAATGCCATACGTTCCGAGAATTTTCTCGGTGGTATTTGATCGAGAGCAGCGCCGTATCGGGCAGAGCGCCCCACCCGACGAAAGGCTTTTCTACATCTGAAGCTTGAATTCCAAATCTCGAAAGCAATCGCCGAACGTACTTCGTCTCCGAATATAGCTTTTTATCTTTGACTTTAATGCCGAGTTGTGCGGCGGTCTGTTTCACTTCCGCGTAAGTCTTTCCGGCGACCATCGCCACGCAGGCGAGCGCGCAGCCGGTCTCGTCCTCCTGTGAGATGATTTTCATCGACGGGCTCAGGCATCAATCCGTCGTCGGGCTCTGATGCGTAAGCGTAATCTCGCGCCGCTCGCGCGCGGACTGCATGATCGCAAGGCAAACCTCCAGCGTCGCCATTCCCCAGCGGCCGTCGTGATAAACCGGCCGGTCCTGGACGACGGCCTCGTACAGTTCATTTAATTCGGAAAAGCGCGAGGCGCTGCGACCGCTCACCGGCAGTTCTTTCTGCCCTTCATCGCCGTAGAGATAAATCCCTTCGGGCGACTGGCGGATATCGCCGCGCTCGCACGTCGCGATCGTAATGCCGAAGAAATGGCCGCCGCCCTGAATGCCGCGCCGCTGCCGGTCCGCCTGCGTCGCCGTGCCGTGCGAGAACTCCCCTTCGCGCTTGCCGCCGAAGCGCATGGCCTCCTTGGCTTGTTCCTCGTTGAGGGTCTTGTTCCTCAGCTCGCGCCGGACCGTGACGCGCTCCTCCTGGTTGTAATGCCGCTCGCCTGTGCCCCAGGTGAGCTCGGAGGTGTCGAAATAGCCGTATCCGTTATAGACGACGCTCGCCGGCGTACCGTCTTCGAATTCCAGAAGGGCCGAATAATATCCCGGCGCCGGCCGCTCCGGCATCCATTGTCCCGTGACGGCGCGGACGCTCCGCACCAGGCCGCCGCCGAGCAGGCGCACGGTGTCGATCTGATGCGGACCCTGGCGATAGACGACACCGCCGCCGAGCCTTAAGTCGAGCTCCTGCGGCATGCGCGGGCGCAGCATCCAGTCGGTGAACATCCAGGTATGGAGCGCGCGCAGAGGCCCGAGCTCGCCGGACTTGATCGCGCGACGCATGGCGCGGATCGCAGGATTAAAGCTCTGCGTATGGCCGCAAAGAAGCTTGACGCGATTTTTCTCCACGGCGGCGACCATCTTCTCGCATTCCGCGATCGAGAGCGCCATAGGCTTTTCCACGACGGCGTGCTTTCCATGCTCCGCCGCCGTGATGACGTGCTCGCAGTGGAACTGGTTCGGCGTCGAGATCCAGACCGCCTCGACCTCGGGGTCTTCGCAGAGCTTCTCGACGCTGTCATAGGTGCGGCCGCCGTACTTCTGCCGAAATACCTCGAGCGCGTCTTTGCGAAAGTCCGCCGCGGCAACGAGCTTCATGCCCGGCATCTGCCCCATCGCCGGAATGATCTGCGTACTGCCGACGCCGAGACCGGCGACCGCGACCTTCAAAATTCTTTCCGCCATGTTTATTCTCCCGACTTGGTCTCACTCGAAACCCGAAAACTGAAACTCGAAACGATTTTTTACCACCAGTCGAAAATCGACTTTCGCCGCGGCGGCGCCTCCTCCGGCGGACCGGAGTGATGATTCTCGCGCATGGCGCGGTCGACTTCGGTGCGCAAAAGATCCCAGATCTTTTCCAGACAGCGGATGAAGTCGGGATCGGACATGCTTTTAATGCCTCGCGGCCGCGGCAGATCGATCGTCACGACGCTTTTCACCACGCCTGGCGCGGCGCTCATGACGGCGACGCGGTCGCAGAGCATGACCGCCTCCTCGATATTGTGCGTCACGAGGATGACCGTCTTTTTGTGCTTCTCCCAGATCGTCAGCAGCTCCTCGCGGAGTAACAGCCGCGTCTGCGCGTCGAGATTGGCGAACGGCTCGTCCATGACGATCACTTCGGGATCGTTGGCGAGCGCGCGGGCGATCGCGACTTTTTGCTTCATGCCGCCGGATAGCTCGCCGGGATGGGCTCCGCTGAAGTCGACGATGCGGACCATTTCGAGGAAGAACTGGCTCACGCGCTTGTAAATCGGCTCAGGCTGCTTGCGGAACTCGGGACCGAGCGGCACGTTATTCGACACCGTGCGCCACGGCATCAACGCCGCGTCCTGAAAAACCATCGAGACCATCGCCTCGGTATGCTTTTCGCCGACGAACTCCACGCTTCCGGCCGTCGCCTTTTCGAGGCCGGCGAGAACGTGGAGCAGCGTCGTCTTGCCGCATCCCGTCGGACCGATCACGCCGAAGAACTCTCGGTCCCGCACCTCGAGATCAACTCCGCCAAGGGCTCGGACCTTTTTCTCGCCGCGGCGGCCCGTCGTGTAGGTCTTGGTCAGGCCGTGAATGACTACGCGCATGGATTACTTGGGGAACTTGAATGTCTCGTCGTACAGTTTGATATATCGATCGAAGTTGTCGTACACCTCAGCGCTCGTCACCGCCGGCCGGATGCCCTCGATGAGGCGCGGTGGGTCGGGCGGCGTATCGATGCGGTCGGGAATGCGCCGCGCCGCGCGCAGGATCTCCTGACCCTTTTTGGAAAGGATAAAGTCCATCAACAGGCGCGCCGCGTTGGGATGCGGCGCCTTGGCATTGATGCCGGTTGGATGGATGCTCGCGTAAACCGGATCGAGCGGGACCCAATCGACCGGCGCGCCGTTCTGCTTCAGGATTTCGTAACTCTGGGAATAGACCGAGACCGAGCCTCTATGTTCTCCCGCCGCGACGAGTTGCGCGACGAGCGTGCGGCCGGGACGGGGCTGCAGCTGCTGCTGCGCCAGGCGGCGCATGAACGCAAGCCCCTTCTCCTCGCCACCCATGCTTCTCATCGTGGTCGCGAACCATTCGAACGCGCGCCCCTCGATGCCGATCTGCCCTTTCCATTCCGGCTTGAGCAGGTCGTCGTAGGTTTTCGGCACGCTGGTTTTAGGAATGAGCTTCGTGTTGTAGCCGAACACCGCGTACGTTGTATAGATCGACGTCCAGAGGGCCTGCGGGTCTTTGTATGCGTCGCGATAGAATTTCCTCTCCGGCGAGTCGTAGGCGACGAGCATACCGCGCTTTTTCAGCAGATGGCCGAAGTAGCCGGTCTCGCTGACGACGTCCCAGAGCGGCCGTCCCGCGCGGCCTTCGGTTAATATTTTCTCCATCAGCTGCGAATCGCTCGTGCGGTAAAACTCGGCGTCGATTTTCGGATAGACCTGCTTGAAGCCGTCCACCAGCGCCTTGGCGTCGGTGGCGGTCATCGAGGCGTAAAGGGTGACTTTGCCTTCGGACTCGGCTTTGTCCCGCACTTCCGCCGCGCCGGCAAGCAGCGGCAGAAAACACAAAGAAAAAACCGCCGCGAAAAAAATCCGCCTTCTCATCGTTCTCCTCTATGGCATCTCCGCGAGCAGGCGGCCGTAGCCTCTGACCGGCTCGCGAAGGTTCAGCTGCTTTTTCGTCGCCCAGACCTGCGCCGGGATGCTCGACACGACGTTGGTGTTTAAATCCCGCTCCAGCGCTTCGATGACCGGCAGATTGTGCCAACCCGCGCCGAGCATATAGATGCCGTCGGCCGGGCCGTATTCGAGGAAAATTTTCTTCGCGAAGTTATATATCTCTTCAGCCGGCAGCTTGCCGGCATCCTTGAACGGCACCTCGATGCCTTTCATTGCCGCGACTTGGAAGCCGTCGTCCTCCAGGAATTTGGCGAACCTACGGTTCATATCATCCTGGAAGTAGGTGATGCCGACGAGCTTCTTGATGCCGAGGGCGCGGAACGCCTGGACCTGCGCGATCGTTGCGATTAGGACCGGTACGCCGTACTTTTTGGTGAGCTCGTCGGCGATCGCGCGGTCCGCGCCGTGACCGCGCACCATCGCAGGCGGCGCGCCCATGATCATGACGACGTCGGCGCCGAGCTCAGCGAGCTTGGCGACTTTTTTTTCGGCGACCGCGAGCGCCTCTTGAAACTCCTTCTCGTTGCCGGCGCGGATGCCGACATGGAAGGGAATGAAGCCGACGCCCTCCGGCATGAGCTTGATGAAGCTCTCCATCGAGCCCGGGCGGTAGGTGGGCTTCACGAGACCGACGATGCCTTTTTCTCCGTAGTACATATCCGCTATCCGATGGGCCGCTCGGCCCTGCCGAGGACGCGCCCCGGCAAAGTTCCCGTATGTCGTCCCTCTTCCGTCAGCACCTGGCCATTCACGATCGTCATCTGAATGCCTTTGGCTTTTTGCACGAGCCGCTTCTCACCGCCGGGCAGATCACTGACCGCCTCCGGCTCGCAATCGCCCACCTCGTCGGGATTGAACAGCACGAGGTCGGCGGCCATGCCGGGGCGGATGAGGCCGCGATCGTTCAGGCCGTAAATCGACGCGACCATGAAGGTGAGCTTCCGTACGCCCTCTTCGAGGCTCATGATCTTGCGGTCGCGAATCCAGTGGCCAAGAAAGCGCGTGGCGTACCCATATCCCGCATCATAGATGAGATGGGCGCCGGCGTCGGACTGGCCGACCAGCGTATAAGGGCTTTTGAGAATCTCCGCGACGGCTTTCTCATCGCCGTTGTTGCTGGACGTCTGAAACACCGTCTCGAGATTTTCTTCGAGCGAGAGATCGAGGAACGCGTCGAGCATGTTTTTGTTTTGCATGGCGGCGATCTCGGCCACGCTCTTTCGTTCGAGCGGCTTGTTTTTGTCCGTGGCGGCTTTGATCATATAGACGAGGTCCCAGCGGCGCGAAAAACGCGAGCGAAAGCCGCCCTCGACCGCCTCAGCGTGGAGCTTCCGCCGCGCGGTGGGATCGCGAAAAATCTCCATCCGCTGCTCGAGCGGCGTAAAAAGAATCTGCTTCCACGTCGGGAGATCGTCGAAGACCTGCGCGTTCTTCAAATTGAAGCGGTTATTGAAAAGTCGCGCGTTACAAAGCGGATACGACGGCAAGCCCGCGGCGAGACTTTTTTCCGCGAGGTCGAGCAGCTCGCGCCACTGCTCCGGCTCGTCCCAGCGGTGCGCGATCGACTGCCAGACGACCGGCCGGCCACGCGCCGCCAGGCGATCGAACAAATCGACGCCTTGTTTCGGCGGCACCGCGATACCGAGCGTGCCGATCGAGACCTGCACCGTGCCGCGGTTCAAATCGCCGAGCACGCCGGCGAGCTCGAGCAGCTCATGGTCGTCGGCAAGCCGGCTCGCGACGGGTCGGCCGTCGGTGCGCATATGAACAGGATTGCGATTGGTCGAAAAACCCATCGCGCCGGCAAGGATGCTCTCTTTGAGCACCTGCTTCATGCGCGTGATCTCGTCGGGCGTCGCGGCGCGCTCGCACGATGCCTCGCCCATGACGTATTGCCTCAGTGCGCAGTGGCCGACGAGCGAGGCGACGTTGACGCCGATGCGGCCGTCGAGCCGGTTCAGGTATTCGCTGAAGCTCTCCCATTCCCAGGTTACGGCTTGCTTGAGAACATTCATCGGCATCGCCTCGACGCGGACGAAGCTGTCGAGAATGCCGTCGCGGTCCTGCGGGCGCGAGGGGGCGAGCGTGAGGCCGCAGTTGCCGGGAATGACCGTCGTGATCCCGTGCCAGCAGGAAGATGTGGCGATCGGATCCCAGAGAAGCTGGGCGTCGAGATGCGTGTGAAAGTCGATAAACCCGGGAGCCAGCGCGAGGCCGTCCGCGTCGACGGTGCGCCGGCCGGCGTCTTTGATCCGTCCGACCTCGGCGATCTTCCCGCCGGAGACGGCGACATCGCCGACGAACGAAGGCATGCCGCTGCCGTCCACGATTCGCGCGTTTTTAATCAGAACATCGACCATGGCGACCTCCGCGGAAACCTCGCGCTCTCTCGGTATAGCCGCACGAACGAACGGCTGTCAACCAAGCGTTCCGGCGCATTGACAAGACGCGAGGGGCTGTGACAGAAAATCAATTTTAAGGAGTTGGCCATGAAAGACGGCAGACACGGCAGACGGCATGCGGCGAACGGCAGGCCGGCTCGCGTCATCGACGCCGACGGCCACGTGCGTGAGACCGACAAAGAGATCATCGAGTACATGTCGCCGGGCTACCGCTCGCGGCGCGCCGCGATGCTCTACTTTCCGCTCGTGCCGCATCACGGGTGGCACCGCTCGATTCCCGCGAACGATTACCGGCATCAGGACTTCCGCGTGCCGGACTGGCGCGAATGGGCCCAGAAGCTGGACGAGGGAAAGATCGATCTCACGATCTTGTATCCGACGCGCTTCATGCACATCGGCCAGATCGGCAATCCCAAGTACGCCGTCGAGCTGTGCCGCGCTTACAATGATTTTCTGCACGATCGTTTTCTCACGCGCGACCGGCGCTTCCGCGGCATGGCGCTGCTGCCGCTCCAGGATACGCAAGCCGCCGTCAAAGAGCTCCGGCGGGCGGTCAAGCAGTACGGCATGGTCGGCGGCATCCTGCCTGCGGAAGGACTGCCGCGGCCGCTCGGGCATCCCGAGTACCGAGCGATTTTCCAGGAGGCCGACCGGCTCGGCTGCGCGCTGTCGATACATTCCTGCACCTCGCTCAGAGACAACGACCGCTTTCTGGAGCCGAACGAGGTCGCGGCGCTCGCGCACGTCATCCCGCAGATGCGCCAGTTCACGAACATCATGATCTCGGGATTGATGAAGAACTTAAAGCGCCTGAGGTTGGGCTTTCTCGAAGCGGGGTGCGGATGGGTCCCCTATCTCATCAGCAAGATCGAGGAGCGCCTAGAGCGGATACCGCCCAAGGAGCGGCCCGTTTTACCGAGCGTTCTGCTCGCGCGCCGGCAGCTTTATTTTCAGTGCGGCGAAGAAATGACGGTCGAGCGCGACGTCGAGCTGCTCGGCGATTCGTGCCTTTTATGGGCGTCGGATTTCCCGCACGAGGCGACCAAGACGGATTTGAATCTGCTCGTGCGCGAATTCGCCGCGCGCAAGGACTTGAGCGGCCCGGCGAAAAAGAAAATTCTCTACGATAATCCGAAAAGATTTTACGCGCTGTAGCGCTACTGCAGCACCGACTTGATGAAGCCGCTCTGGTCGAGCTCCCGGACCAGACGGCTGTCGGAAA
>Ga0310810_10005384_pt1 | contig 14298 bp, 11 predicted proteins | sample NCmetagenome_FD_207641 | JGI IMG/M metagenome (GOLD analysis project Ga0310810, IMG submission 207641) | Soil microbial communities from experimental microcosm in Duke University, North Carolina, United States - NC | ecosystem: Engineered > Artificial ecosystem > Soil microcosm > Unclassified ... | reverse complement strand
CATATGCTGGAGATCGAGTTCGACGCGCAGGGCAACGAGCTGCCGGAGGGGGACCCGCGGCGGCGACCGACCTTCCGCGTCGACCACGGCGACGTCATCTGGGCGCGCGCGTCGATCGCGTTCCAGCGCTCCATCCTCCACATGGCAGCCGCGTACCAGTGGTCGGCGCTCGCCTCGCTCAAGGACAAGGAGCCGACCGTGCTCCGCATCCCGCTCTCCCACAAGGAGGACGCGGTGAAAGCGGGAGAGCTCGCGCTCGCAGCGCTCGACCACGCCGAGCGCTGCCGGCAGGCGTACCTCGCCGAGACCGACGACGACCGCGAATGGGTGCCGAACCCGCACCAGAACAGCCACCCGGTGCCGCTCGAGGTCGACGCGCGGCTGTACGAGACCTGGGGCGGCGCCCTCGCCGACCTGCGCGACCTCGTGCGCGGCGAGACCGGCGTCCCGCTCGGCGAGCTCGCCGCGCTCGCGCCCGAGTACCGCGGGCCTGTCGACCTCGGCTATCTCGACGTCGGTCGCATCTTCTCGGAGCCGCGCGACATCGTGATCGAGGTGGCGGCCTTCGAGCAGATCGAGCGGATGCGCGACAATCCGAAGCCGGTCCTCAAGAGCTTCCTCGGCGGACTGTGGCGAGAGAAGATGAAGCCGTCTCCGATCGTGGGACGGGGGCGCGCCGCCCGCGACTCGCTCATGCGCGGTGAGCAGACCCTCGACCGGAAGCTCCGCTACCTCTTCTGGTTCAACTGACGACCAGCTCGGTCGCGATCTCCGGCATCGACGTCAGCGTGCGGTGAACCGGGCACTTCTCCGCGATCTCGAGGAGCTTCGTTCGCTGCGCGTCGTCGAGCGCGCCGACCAGCTCGATGGCGCGTTCGATCCGCTCGATGCGCCGCGGCGCGTCCTCGCAGCCGGCGCAGTCGTCGCTGTAGACGCGCCGGTGGCGCAGACGCACCGTCACGGCCGCCAGCGGCCACTTCTTGCGGCGCGCGTAGAGCGCGATGGTCATCGAGGTACAGGCGCCGAGCGACGCGAGCAGGAGCGCGTACGGGTCCGGGCCGGTGTCGGTGCCGCCCGCCGCCACCGGCTCGTCCGCGCGCAGGCGGTGAGCGCCGATCGCGATCTCCTGCGCGAAACCATCTGCGTTGCCGGTGACCACCACGGTGAATGATGCGTCGTCCATCACGCCAGCCTAGCCGATCGCGATGTGCGCGGATCGGCTCGTGCGGGGGCGCGCGCTGCGCGGCTGCGCGCGACGGGCAGCGGGCAAGAAAATGGCACGAATCGAGCCACTCTTCACATCCCCTGCACTTGTCTGCCGTTGACTGTGCTTCTTCAGCACTCGTCTTCGCGACGCCTGCTTGATCGAGCTGTGCGGCGACTCGTTCGTGCCTTGTCCATTCCTTCTAGCGAGCGCCGTGCCAGGCTCGGCTGAGCTCCTCTCGATCGGCTAGAGGTCGATGTCGAATGCGGCGCGCAGACCGATCTTGAACGTGAACTGCGCCGCGCCCGACTCGGGGAAGGTGCGCTCCCAGCTCGCCCCGATCGCGGCGCCGGGGAAGAAGAACCGCGTGCGCAGCGCTCGCGCGCCGAACGCCGCGCCCACGTGCATCCCGTTCTCGAGATCGGTGTCCTCCTCGGTGCCGGTGCCGAGCCAGCCGCCCTCGACCTCCCAGTAGGAGTTGACGAGGGTGTAGCGATAGAGGAGCGGCACCACCAGGTCGTATCCGATGACCAGCGCGCCGCGCTCGCCACCTTCATCGCGGGGAAAGGCGCCGCTGCCGCCGAGCTCGAGGCCGCTGTAGAGCGCCGAGCGCGACCCCAGCACGCGACCGAGCAGCAGACGGCCGGCGCCGCCGAACCGGATGTCGCTCTGGCCGCCCTTGCGGGCGATGATGCCCTTGCCGCCGCCGCCCAGGCTGATCTGCCAGCGATCGTCGGAGATCTGCCGCCCGGCGAACCCGCCCGAAGGCTCCATCCAGAACGGGCAGTCGGCGGGTGCCGCCGCCATCGCGCTCGCCAGCACCAGCCGGATGCGGGTCAGCGTCAACAGGTCGTCGACCCGCTTCAGGCTGCGCCCGCGAGTGGCATACGCGCGCTCGACCGGCCCGCCGGCCGCCGCGATCGTGCGGTCCAGCCAGCCGGCCAGCGCCGCTCGCTCTCCGGGGCTCACCCGGCAGGTCGACTCGAGCGCCTCCGACAGGACGGCGTCCACCTCGAGGCGGTCGATCTGCCAGCCTGCCGCCTCCGCCACCGTGACGATGCGCTCCAGATCGCGATAGAGCGAGGCCGCGGGCTGGCTGGGCGGCACCGGGCGCACGCACGCCGCGACCACGACCAGGGCGGCGAAGACGCGGCGCACGCCGCGAGCATAAACTAGCTTCCGATCACGACGGTCGTGCGCTCGCAGAAGGTGACCGGCCTGCCGTTCTGCCAGAGCGGCCGGTAACGACCCTCGAGCATCTGGCGGGCGATGAAGTTGTCCACCCTGTCCACGCCGGTGCCGTCGACGACCCGCGCCTCCTGCGGCTTGCCGGCGCGGTTCACGCACACCTCGACGCGCACCGGTTGCCGCCCGTAGCGAGCGAGGGCCACGTCCATGTTGTGCGGCAGACGGACATCCGGCTGACCGAGCCGCCGGCCGCTGGTGAGGATGGTGCGCTCTCCGGTCTGCGGCAGGTGGTAGCGCTGCCGGCCGCGCACGACCGGCTCGCGGTGGCGAGCCTCGGGCATGCCGTCCGGGTTGCGCATCGCAGCCCAGGCAACGCCGCGGGCGCGGTCGAGCCCACGGGCCCACGCATTCCAGAAGTCGTGTCCGTCGCGATCACCGAGGAAGCCGCTGTCTGCTCCCGACGCATCCGCGGCCGCGAGCTCCGCAGCCGACCGGGTCCAGGCCCTCCAGCCGTCCCCCTCGCTGGCCGCGAAGGCGGCGCCGGGACCGTGGTCAGGCGGGCCCATGCGTGCGACCAGGCGCGCGATCGGAGAGTCGGCCTCCGCGTCGGTCGTGGTGCGCGGCTCCACGACCCCGTCGCGCAAGGTCTCGACAACGGTCCATGTGAGCACGGCTCCGCCCGCGAGCGATGCGGCGAGCAACGCGAGCTTTCGTCCGATCATGACCATCCTCCTTTCTGCGGAGGACGCATGTGCATTTCCGGTACCCGGCGAAGCGCGCTCAGAGGAGCAGCGACAATCGCTTGCGGTACTCGTCGGCGAGCGGGCTTCGCACACCCACCAGCGAGAAGATGGTCAACATGGCGCGGCGCGCCGCCTCGTCGCGCCAGCGGCGATCCCGCTCCACCAGCGCCAGGAGGTCGTCGAGCGCGGCGGTCGGAGCGCCGTCGAGAAGCCGGTGGACGGCGAGCGCGAAGGCGTCGGCCAGCTCGCCGGGCGGATTCCTCGCGATGCGCGCGCGCAGAGAGGCCGGGTCGCCGGCGAGGACCGCCTCGCGCCCGAGCTCGGCGGCAGCGGCGATGGCCTGCGCCGTGTCCCACTCGGCCGCCGCGGCCGGGACGTTCTGCGCGTGGGCCAGCGCGCCGTCGAAGTCGCGGCCGGCGAGCGCGAGCCGCGCCATCACCAGATCGGCCGCCGGAGAGGACCCGGCAGCCAGCGCCGCCAGCGCGGCGGCGCGCGCCCCCTCGCCGTCTCCTGCGGCCAGGCGCTCGGCCGCGAGCGCCGCCTGCACCCTGGCAGCGGACGGCAGATGCTCCTCGAGGAAGGCGCGGATCGTCGGCTCCGGAATGGCCCCGACGAACTCGCCGGCCACCTGGCCCTCGATGAAGAGCTTCACCGCCGGGATGCTCTGGATGCGAAACCGCGCGGCCGCGATCGGGCTCTCGTCCACGTTCAGCTTCACGAGCTCGACCTGCCCGGCCATGTCGTCCGCGATGCGCTCGAGGATCGGCCCTATCACGCGGCACGGACCGCACCACGGGGCCCAGAAGTCGACCAGCACCGGAACCTCGCGGGATCGCTCGAGCACCACATGATCGAAATCGTCATCACCGACGTTGCCCATCCCGGTCAGCGTAACCGAGCGGAGCCCCGCCGGCGCGCATGTCATGCTGAATGGAGGTGGGTTCGCCGTTCATCTACCTGGTGCGCTTCGCCGAGTCGGGACGCGACGCGCAGCCGGAGCGCCAGGGCCTGCGCCGCGATCTGGCCGAGGTCATCGCGGCCGCGGTGCCGGGCGCCGCGATCGAGACCGCCGGCGGCCGCCTGCTGATCGAGAGCGGCGAACCCGCCGACGACGTGCTGGCGCTTCCCGAGGGCGGCTCGTTCTGCGTGCGCGTGAAGCGGGTGGGAGCCTCGGCCTCCGGCGCCCGCGCGCTGGCTGCCGAGCTCGGCCGCGCGATCGTGGCCTCGCGGCCGGATCTGACCGTCGATCTTCGCAGCGCGGACGCGATCGTCGGCGTGGAGGAGCGCGGCGAGGACTACTACGTCTTTCACCGGACCATCCCCGGACTCGATCGCCGCCCGGCCGACACACCGGTGCCGCCGGGAGAGCCGCGCTTCCTGGCCGATCAGATGCTCGGTCGGCTCGCCGTATGGCTGCGGCTCATCGGCTACGACACCGCACAGCCGCTGGACAGGCCGGATTCCTGGCTCCTGCGGCTGGCCCGCGAGGAGGGCCGCATCCTGCTCACGCAGGACGCTCCGCTCGCACGCGCGACCTCGGCGCACACCTACTACGTCAACGCCCGCGGCTTCGAGGATCAGCTGATCGAGGTCGTGCGCGCCTTCGACCTCGCGATCGATCCGGCGCGGCTGCTCAGCCGCTGCACGCGCTGCAACAGCCGGGTCGATCCGGTCGCCGCCGAGGCGGCGCGGCCGCTGGTGCCGCCGGCGGTGAGCGACGCGCACCAGGTCTTCTTCGCCTGCCCGTCCTGCCGGAAGATCTACTGGCGCGGCGATCACTGCGAGCGCATCCTCGACCGCCTCGCCGGCCTCGCCCTCGCATAGGCTCGCGCTAGATCCGGCGGACATAGATCGTGTCGGGCCATTCATGGCCGGCGGCCCAGCTCTCGCCGCCGGCGCCCGTCACGAGCCCGACACCCGTTCCATCGCCGGTGCTGCGACCCGCCTCGCCGAAGGAGGTGTCGATGATGCCCGCTCTCGAGATGCGGATGACAAATTCGGGCGGCCCCGGCACCGTCTCCGTGGGCTGCACCTGGGCGAGGAGGTCGCCGGATGGCAGCTGAGCGACCGCGAAGACCCAGGCGCCGTCGATCGCCAGGTGGCCGTCGCCGCCGAAGGTCGGGTCGAGCTCGCCTGCAGCGGTCATCACGAGGACCGCGCCGCCGAAATCGCTGGCACCCTGCCCGTCCGAACCGGCGGCCGCGTACCCTCCGCCGACGAGCGCGATCGGCTCGCGACAGTACGATGCGACGGTGCCGATCCGCGCGTAGCCGTCCGGACCGAAAGCCGGATCGAGCTCCAGCGCATCGGTCAGGCGGCCGACGAGCGGTTGCACGCTGGTGCCGGTCGAGCGCTCGCCGAAGACCAGGGTCGATCCGTTGGCGTCGATCAGGAGGCTCCACCAGCCGTCAGTCATGGCCGGGAATGCGTTCGCGATCTCGAGCGCGCCCGTCGCGCTCACCCGTGCCGCAAAGGGCCCCGCGTACTCCTCCGTGCCCGTTCTCCCCACGATGTCCAGTGACCCGTCGTCGCGAGGAGCGAGCGCGATCCCGCTCGCTGACTGGTCGCCCGTATCGATTCCGATCGCGACCAGGCCGGCGTCACCGAACGCCGCGTCGAGGGTTCCATCCGCCGCGATCTTCCAGACGACCGGGACACCGTCGATCGATCCGAGCGCGGCGACGCTGGCGTCAGGCAGCACGGCCACATCGACGAACGCGTCACGAACCTCGGGCAACGCGAAGACGCCGCCGTCGCCGAAGGTCGCGTCCGGCCGGCCGTCCGGCCGGATCTTGATCAGCAGGTCTCGCCCGTCGGGAGCCGCGTCATCGCCATGCCCGGCCGCATATCCGTAGATGAAGAGCGATCCATCCGGTGCGGCCACCACCCCGCCCGGATCGAAACGCCGCGCGACCCGCACGCTCACGCGGCCATCGTCGAAGCCGTCCTGGTCGAAGACCACCTCGAGCCCGTCGATGTTCACGCCTCGGTCGCCGCGATCGACGCAGGCGATCGAACATGTCGCCAGGACGGCCAGCACCCCGCGGTCGACGATTCTCATGAGAGGAGCCGGAGCAATCGCCATGCCCGCGCAAACTGTCGGGACGCCCGACCCTCGCAGTGACTTCCGCGGCACAGACTGGCACAGGCCAGGACCTGCCACCCGGCGGAGCCTCGACAGTCAGGGATCGGTCACCCGGATGGAGCAGCGGAGCAAGCCGCGCCGGATGCCGGCCATGGTCGCGGTCATCATGCGACGGGTCGGTCCGATGCGATTGAAAAGAGGCAGACATCGGTCGCGCAGCCATCCGGCGAACCGCGAGTCGGACTGGAAGAGCGGGGTCAGCCAGCGAGCGGCGAGCTGGTAGTAGCGGAGGTGGGCCCGGCGCGCGCGCGAGTACGCCGCGAGATCGCCGCCCGCCGCCAGGGTGTCGGCCAGCACCAGGGCGTCCCACAGCGCCAGGTTGGCGCCCTGGCCCAGCTGCGGGCTGGTCGCGTGGGCGGCGTCGCCGAGCACCACCGCGCCGGCGGCGTGCCAGCGCCGCATCCGCACGTCGCGATAGCCGGCGAACAGCACCTGCGCGGGACTCTCGATCTGCGCGAGCACCGGCGCGGCGGCGGGCGCCATCGCCAGCACCTCGTCCTTCCAGCCGGAGAGACCTCCGGCGCGCCAGCTATCGACGCGATCGGCCCGGATGCTCCAGAACAGGCTCACGATCGGCTGCGCGCCGCGCGGTCCCAGCCCGGTGGGGAGGAGGCCCAGCATCCTCTGCGCGCCGTCCACCACCTGGAAGAGGCGCCCGCCGAACGCGCCGTCCGGATCGCGCGCGACGAACCACAGCGCGCCCCAGCGGTTGCGATCGGCGCGCACGCGCAGCTCGGGAAGGAGCCGGATCGCCGAGTCGGCGCCGTCCGCCACGACGACGAGATCGTGCGGCCCGCGCCGCGCGCCGGCAGCGTCCACCACCCACCGCCGCCCGCCCGCCTCCTCGGTCCGAAGGGCGTCGCAGCCTAGCTCGAGCGCCACTCCGGGCTCCGCGCGCAGCGCCGCGAACAGCGCCTCGAACAGCACCCCGCGGTGGATGCCGAGCCCTACCGGCGTGCCGATCTCGTCGTAGCGCAGGTCCACCACCGGGCGGCCGCTCACCCGCTGGCACAGGAGCCGCTCGACCGGCGACGCCCGCGCGCGAACCCGCTCCAGGAGCCCCAGCCGCGCCAGCACCGCCTGGCCGGTCGGCTGCAGGAGGATCCCCGCGCCGACCGGGCCGGGCTCCGCCACCCGCTCGTACACCGTGACGCGGTGGCCGGCGCGCGCGAGCAACAGGGCCGCCGCCGGCCCCGCGGTGCCGCAGCCGACCACGCCGACATCCATCATCGCCTCCTTCGATGCCACAATACGCCGGTGCGGCCGCTCCTGGTCATGGTGTCGGACATCCATCTGACCGACCAGCTGCGCTCCGGCGCGGTCTCGCGCGCCGCCCAGTTCGAGCGCTTCTGGGTCCGCATCCAGGCAGCCCGCGGCGATCGGCCGGCCGAGCTCTGCTTCGTCGGCGATCTGTTCGATCTGGTCCGCTCGCCGCGCTGGCTCGAGGGCAGCGCCCGCCCCTACCACGACCCGAAGGAGGTCCGCGCCACCGTCACCGCGATCGTCGAGGCCATCCTCGAGCGCGAGGCCGACTTCTTCGCAGCCATCAGGAAGCGCGTGGAGTCCGGCGAGCTCGTCATCCACTACCTCGCCGGCAACCACGACCGCCTGCTCCTCCACGCGCCCGCCGCCCGCCGCGCCGTGTCGCGCGCCCTGACCGGCGGCGACTCGCTCGAGCTCGAGAGCGAGCGCGAGTTCCCCCACCACGGCGTGCTGGCCTTCCACGGCCACGTCTGCGACCCGATCAACTTCCACCCGGACGGCGCGGCGACCATCGGCGACGCCATCGGCATCGAGCTCATCCTGCGCTTTCCGCACGCGGTGCGCGCGCTGGCCGGCCAGGATCACCCCGGGCTCGAGGTCCTCGACGACGTCGACGACGTGCGCCCGGTCTACGCGGTGCCGGCCTGGGTGCGCCAGGTCGGCGGCGTGCGCCGCGAGCTCCTGCGCCCGGTGAGCAAGGTGTGGGGCGATCTGGTGGAGGAGTTCCTCGACAACGACTTCGTGTCCCGCTGGCTGCGCGACCGGCGCCGCGCGTTCGCGTTCGACGTCGGCAAGAAGCTGCGCCTCCTGCTCGCGCTATCGAGGAGCCGCGTCATGGCGCGCGCGCACGACGAGAAGATGACCCGCCTCTACCGGCTCCTCCAGCTCGCCTTCGACGGCAAGATGTCGACCCACGGCGCCGGCGCGCTGGTCGAGCGCACCGGCCTCCGCTACGTCGTCAACGGCCACTCGCACTTCGCGTCGATGCGGCCGCTCGGTTCGCTGGCGGGCCGGCCGGCGGTCTACTTCAACACCGGCACCTGGCGCACCGTCCACCAGATCGGCCACGACGTCGGCGGGCGCCCCAGCTTCCTCCCCTACGACGCCATGAGCTACCTGGTCTTCTTCCCCGACGGCGACCCGATGGGGCGCGACTTCGAGTGGTGGACCGGCGCCCTGGTCACCGCCGCCTGAAGCGGGGGTCGTTGGGATCGAACGGATTGCGCTCCGGCGAGGTCGGCTCGCCGAAGTCCTGCGGCGACTGGAACTGAGGAGCGCCGCGCCCCAGCAAGCGGCGCACCGATCCGGTGTGCGGTCTCGGCTGGCCGACCATGGTGCCGCCGCTCGGACCGTAGTAATCGGCGCGGTAGCCGGTGAAGGTGTTCTCGTCGGCGAACTGCTCCTGCTGCGGCGCCGCCTCCGGGATCGGGCGCTGCGGCGGGCGATCCGGCGGCAGCGGGATGTCGGCGCCGGTGTCGACCGAGCCCGGCTCCGGGAACGCCAGCCGGTGGTAGTAGCCGCCCCTGGCCAGGAGCTCGCCGTGATCGCCCTGCTCCACCAGCTCGCCGTCGTGCAGGACCAGGATCAGATCGGCGTCGCGCACGGTGGAGAGCCGGTGCGCGATGACGACCCGCGTGCAGCGCAGCGCAGCCAGCTCCTGCTGCACCTTGCGCTCGGTGATGCCGTCGAGCGCGCTGGTCGCCTCGTCGAGGATCATGACGGCCGGCTTGGCGAGGAGCGCGCGCGCCAGCGCGATGCGCTGCCGCTGCCCGCCCGACAGCGAGGCGCCGCGATCGAGCAGCGGCGTGTCGTAGGCGAGCGGCATCGCCATGATCTCCTCGTGGATGCATGCGATCTTGGCGGCGCGCAGCATCTCCTCGTAGGAGGCGTGCGGATCGGCAAGCGTGATGTTGGCGCGGATGGTGTCGCCGAACAGGTACGGGTTCTGCGTCACCACGCCGAGCTGCCGGCGCACGCTCCTGAGATCGAAGTCGTAGAGGCTGAAGCCGTCGAACAGGACCCGCCCGCTGGTCGGCTGGTAGAGGCCGGCCAGGATGGAGATCAAGGTCGACTTGCCCGACCCGCTGCGTCCCACCACGCCCACCATGGATCCGGGCGGGATCTCGACCGACACCTCCTTCAGGACCAGCGGCGCCACCGGCGAGTAGCGGAAGCTCACCTTGTAGAGCCCGATGTGGCCCTGCAGCTGGCGCGAGGGCTTGACCTGGTTCCGGTCCTGCTCCGGCACGGCGCGCAGCACGTCATCCAGCCGCTCGACGTAGCTCTGCACGGTCTGGAAGCCGATCGCCGTGGTCACCAGCGTGGACAGAGGCGTCAAGAAGCCGGCTGCGACCGCCGACAGCGCAAGCATGTTGCCGAGCGTGAGGTGCCCCTCGAGCACCTGGTAGGCGCCGAGCGCCAGGATGACCAGCGGCGACGCGAAGCGCAGCGTGCCCATCGTCGAGTCGACCGCGGCGTCCAGCTTGCCGCGCCGCAGCGATGCGTTGAGCGCGTCGACGAACAGGTGCGACCAGTTCTCGGCCGCCCGCTGCTCGGCCCCGAGCGACTTGAGCGTGTCCATGCCGGACAGCATCTCGATCTGATAGCCGCTCGAGCGCGCCTCCTTGCTGATGATCTGCGCCGCCAGCTCGCGCTTGGCCCGCCGGGTCGTCAGGTAGACGACGAGGTACAGCATGCCGAGCCCGAGCGAGACCACCGCCATGATCCAGCTGCCGAGGAACAGGATGCCGAGGTAGAGGATCACGAGCGAGCCGTCGAGCAGCGCCGACAGCGCGCCGCCGGTGACGATCTCGCGCACCTGCGCGTTCGAGCTGAGCCGCATCATCAGATCGCCCGCCGGCCGGGTCTGGAAGAACGGATACGGCAGGCTGACCAGGTGGTCGAGGAAGGCGAGCATCATGCGGGCGTCGAGCCGCGTGCGCAGCGCAAGGAGCAGGTGCGCGCGCAGGAAGCTCGAGGCGAACTGGAAGATGATGACGCCGAGCAGCCCGACCGAGACCACCAGCAGGAGCTCGCGGTCGCCGCGCGGCAGCACCTTGTCGACCACGAGGCTGGTCAAGAGCGGCACCGCCAGCGCCACCAGCTGGATGAACAGCGAGGCGACGACGACCTGGAACAGGACGCCCTTGTGCTCGCCGATGAGGTGGCGGACGAACCGCCACATGCCGCCCTGCCGCTTCTCCTCGGTGCGGAAGTCGTCGCCCGGCTCGAAGACCAGCGCGACGCCGGTGAAGGAGCGCGAGAACTCCTCCATCGACACGTGCCGGCGGCCGATCGCCGGATCGACGATGTCGACCCCGCCGCGCCTGACCCGGTCCAGCACCACGAAGTGCGAGAAGCGCCAGTGCAGGATCGATCCGCGATCGAGGAGCTCGAGCTCCTCGAGGTCGACCCGCACGCCGCGGCCGCGCAGGCCGAAGAAGTCGGCGGCGTGGATGATGCCGAGCGCGGTCACGCCGTCGCGCCCGGGCCCGAGCACCTCGCGGACGTCGTCGAGCGCGACGCGCCGGCCGTAGAAGGCGAGCACCATCGCCAGGCTGGCCGCGCCGCACTCCATCGCCGACAGCTGCTGGATGAACGGGATGCGGCCCTTCGGGGTCGCCGCCAGGTCCTCGAGCGCCGGATAGTTCGCCGCCAGCTCGGCCTCGCTGCGCTGCGGACCGGGCGGTGGCCCTTGTGGCGGACCGGGAGGATAGCCAGGCGGGTAGCCGGGCGGACCGGGCGGGCCGGGCGGCGGCCCCCACTGGGGAGGCTGACCGCCGTTGCTCAAAAGACCGCCTCCAGCCCCGGCAGGAGGGTCACGAGGATGCTCTTCGACTGGATGCGCGCCTCCGCGACGCCCTGCATCCCGTCGAAGTAATCGTAGGTCTTGCCCTCCGCCTCGAACGACTGCGACGGCAGGAGCGCGGTGACCAGCACGACCGGCCCCTGGATCGGCAGCGTGTCGGCGAGCTCGGTCGGCAGGAAGCGGCGGATCTCCGCCGGGCCCACCACCTGATCGCCGATGTTGTTGATCGTGACCTCGCTGTAGGAGTGGGCGAAGCCCATCATCTGCAGCCGGAGCGGCATGCCGGGCTTGAGACGCGGCCGGTAGCTGCCCGGCAAGACCGCGATGATCTCGAAGCGCGCGTCGTCAGGCACCAGGCTCAGCACGGTCGAGCCGGCCTCGACGAGCTTGCCCGGCTGGACGCGGACATCGGACACCACGCCGTCGACCGGCGCCTTGATGAGCCGCTCGTCCACCTGGGCGCGCGCCTGCTCGCGGGCGCTCCTGATCTCGGCGAGCCGCGCGCGCGCACCCTGGTCGTTCGGCGCGTCGAGCACCTTCACCAGCTGGAGGTCGTACTCGTGCGACAGGCGCTCCAGCTCCGCCTCGTCGCCGTGGAAGCGGGCCAGCACCTGTCCCGCCTTGACCCGCTGGCCCGGCTGCGCGTCGACCGACGACACCGTGCCGGTGAGCCGCGCGGTCATCTCGCGGCGGCCCTGCACCCTGACGATGCCGATCCCGCTGGCGTACTCGTCGACCGTGCCGACGATCGCGTAGGCGACCGCGAAGGTGAACGCCGCCAGGAGAAGGCCGAAGGTCCAGCCGGCCCAGCGCGGGGCCAGGCGCAGGACCTCTCCTTCACCACGGGAGCCGAGGTGCGCATCGAGCGCTTCCTTGCGGAATAGCCCCCCGGGAGGTCCCGACACGGCTCAAGGCTATCACGCGCCTACGGCGTGATGCACGGAGCCGGCTGGACGCGCGCGGCGAGCCCGGCCTGCAGCCCTTCCTTCCACGCTTCGGGCAGCTGCAGCTGCGCCTCGACCACCAGCATCCTCAGCTGGGTGTCCACCTGCGGCGCGACCATCTCGACCAGGCCGCGGGCCGGCGCCTGCTGGGCGTCCACCTTCACCTCGACGCAGCTCTTGACCTTGACCGAGCCGGCCTGCTCCTCCGGGATCGCGAACCGGACCCAGAGATCGTCGCCGCTGATGAGCCGCGCGATCGGCTGGCCGGGCGTGACCATGGCGCCGGGGTCGACGTAGCGGGCGGCGACCACCCCGTCGAACGGCGCGACGATGGCGGCCCGCTCGACCAGCACTCGCAGCTGGTCGACGCGCGCGCCGGCCTCGGCCGCCTTCGCGGCGGACACCTTCGACTCGCTCTCGCTGTTGGACAGCTCGTCGCCGGAGATCGCCTCGGAGTGCTTGGAGTAGCGCTCGGCGCGCTCCCTGGCCGCCGTGCTGGCGACCCTGGCGGCGCGCGCCGCGGCCTGCGCCGCCGACAGCTCGCGGCGGAGTGATTCGGCGTCGAGGCTCGCCACCACCTCCCCCTTCTTGAGCGGGGTGCCGAGCTGGACCTTGACGTCCATGACGCGGGCCGACACATCGGCCGCCAGATCGACCTGCTGGCGGGCGAAGATGACGCCCACGAATCCGCGCGGATCTGCCTCGGCTTTCTGGTCCGCGCGCGCCCGCGGGGTAGGCGCGGCTCGCACCTCCGCGGTCGGCTCATCGCGGGCGATGCGGGCCGCGACCAGCGCCCCCAGCGCCACGGCCAGCAGCGAGGCGGCGATCACGATGACCCGCACGGCACATCAATGTAGCAGACTCCGCCTGGGTGGCATCGGGGGTAAGGTCACGGGATGAAGACGATGCTCGCGCTGGCCGCCGCGCTCCTGGCGGCGGCTCCCATGTCCGCCCGCGCCGAGACCTTCGAGAGCTCGGCCCCGCCGCTGCCGTCGGTGCTCGAGAAGGCGCGCAAGGAGCAGAAGCCGGTGCTGCTCGACTTCGCCGCGGTCTGGTGCGGCCCGTGCAAGGTCCTCGACAAGGAGCTCGGCAAGCCGGACAACGCGCGCCGTCTGGAGTCGTTCGTGTACCAGCAGTACGACGGCGAGCGCGGCGAGGGGGTGGCGCTCGCGGAGCGCTTCCACGTGACGTTCTACCCGACGCTCGTGGTGCTCGACGCCGGCGGCACCGTGCTCATGCAGGGCGGGCCGCCGCGGCCGGAGGAGGTCGGAAAGTGGCTGGACGATGCGGCCGCGGCCTCGGTGTCGGGCAAGGCGCTCGAGGCGCTCATCAGGAAGCGGCCGCGCGACCTGGGCCTCTTGTGGAAGATGGCGGAGCGGGCGCGCGCCAGCAAGAACGTCACCGCGGAGCGGACCTGGCTCGCGAAGATCGAGGCGACCGATCGCACGCCGGCCAGGGAGGACGCCGCGCAGGCCGCGTGGCGAAAGGCAGAGCTGTCGGTGTCGGTGCGGCTCAAGAGCGACGCCCGCAAGCTTGCGCTCGCCCATCTGAAGAAGTACCCGGGCCAGCCGGAGGAGGCGCTGGCGGTGCTGGCGGCGGCCGGCGCCGACAAGAAGACGCTCGAGGCCGAGTACAAGCGCGTCATCGCCGCGACCACCGATGCCGGAACCTTGAACTCGCTGGTCTACACCGCGCTGGGGGCCGGTGCGTTCGACGCCGCGCTGATGGCGGCCGAGAAGCAGGTCAAGCTCAGCCCCGACGAGGCGAACCCGTATGACTCGCTCGCCGAGGTGCACCACTACCGCGGCGACCGGGACAAGGCGATCGCCACCGAGAAGATCGGTCTCGGCAAGAAGGCGTCGCCCGGTCTCCTGGCCGGGATGCGCGACAACCTCAAGCGCTTCGAGGGCAGCGGGACGTCGAGCGACGTGCGGGTTCCGGGCTCGCTCGATCAGATCTTCGAGCCGAAGATGCTGACGGTGTCGTCGAGCGCGCACGACCCG